>Ga0209389_1000096_pt1 | contig 80414 bp, 44 predicted proteins | sample CowpearedBW_FD_187526 | JGI IMG/M metagenome (GOLD analysis project Ga0209389, IMG submission 187526) | Root nodule microbial communities of legume samples collected from California, USA - Cow pea red BW (SPAdes) (version 2) | ecosystem: Host-associated > Plants > Roots > Nodule | place: USA... | reverse complement strand
TGCGCCCGTGAGGGCAGAAAACCAAGGTTGCGCCTTGGTTTTCCAATAATCAGCGGCTGAAAATCGGGCTTTTCGGCATCCCCCAGTCGTTCATTTCCGGCTGATGGGCAACTTGTTCGGAGTTTCCTTAGGTCCTTTTGTGTGCTCAGAAGTCAGAGAAGCTGTAGGGTTCGAGTTCGGTGATTTGAGACAGCAAAATTAAATGCTCTATTGCTTTAAGTTTTTCCAGGTTTTTGAGGTCGGGGCGCCCTCCCAGCATCAATGCAGGAACAAATGCATATATCTCATCTTCTTTCAAGATGCCCAGCTTTTTCTTCGCGGGCTCAAAAAGGCTTTCAAAGTCGTTGTGTTCTTTTTTTCTTGATAGAAAGAAGCTTTGGACCTCTCTGGTTGCTTCCGTTTCAGTGAGTGTGCAGTTTTCACCTGTGTAACGGGACAGAAGACTTGTGATTTTTACTGAAAAGCCACTGTTCTCTCCCCAAAGATACAGGTCGCCGAAAGCGCTTCTGGCAATCAAGTGGTAAGTGTCCCGGTTTTCAAGGAGGGTGCCCTCGGTCCAGGATGAGACAACGCCCTCATACTCCTGTGGATTAACCAGCCAGAATATACCTTCGCCAAAACCACACCATCCATGCTCTTTCCAGTATGCAAGTAACAACTCTGGAAGTTTTCCGTTATAGCGATCAATGCTGGAGGGGGGCACCTCTCGACGCGAAAAAGGCGCGCCTATATTGTCAAGGAATATGGAGAATACCTCATCCATTTGCGATGCCTCTTATCGTTAGCACTTATGAAGTCTTACATTCATGTAAGTCGAGTGGGTGCCGAATTTCGGCGATTTTTCCGCAGCCTCTTTTATGCTGGCTAGTCTGTTTCGCCATTGAGCACCAATGCTGGAGTTGACTTGCCTGTCGCCAAAGTCTGAGATCATGTCTCTGCCACCCGCGCTTAAGTCGGGATTGTGTAGCGCGGCCAAGGTGGCCATCGTCTCTTTCGCCTTTATGGTCGACAGTCTAGTTGCTTCTGCTGGGCTCATTTCGGCGAGCAGCTCCTTGTTGATTCTTTTTTCCAACCGGTCTTGTAGATCCCTGCGTGCAGCGCGTGCGACCGCAGGGTCACGCTTTACAGGATTGGCAACATTCTCCAAAAACTCCTCAACCGTCAGCCGATTCAACCCATCCTGTTGCCCCTTCAACTGCCGTTCAAACTCGCCATGCTTCGATGCTGACAATTTATCCGCCTTGAAACATGCCACCGTATGCAACGGCATGCTACCGGGCTTCCCTGTGGGGGTGCTCCTTGTCATTTCCCGCCTGCCGATTCGGCTGAACTGGCTGCGGATCATCCATCGCCCCTTTGCGCCGCTCCGGCACCTGCAGATCCGGCCGTTTCTTCAACCCCTCTTCATGCTGGAGCATCCATTGCCCCAACCGCGCGCCTTTGCGGCTGGCCGCCATCTCCTGGGCCAGCACTCGGGCATCGCCGCGCCCGCGGGTGAGGTACGACACGATCGCCCCCAACAACAGCACCACGACTTCCACATGGCCTTGAGCAATCTGATGCGTGGCCCGGGATATCGCATAGGGGTCGTCCCGGCAGAACGGGCCGGTGCCTTCATTGCCGCAGGTACCTTCCCAGGCGAAGCGGATGCCATCGACGTAGTACTCGCCGATACGCGGTAAGCCCTCGACGAAGAACTCGGCAATGGAGGCCAGCCCCAGCGCTCCGAGGATCCAGCCGCTGACCTTGAGGCCCATGGCCGCGCCTGCGCCAGCGAACGGAATGGTTCCGGCGCCGCCGGCGAATGCGCCTACCCCCGCGCCAAGCAAACCACCGGTAATGGTGCTGCCGGCGACGATCATCGCCATCTGCTGCACGACCCTCAGCAGTTCGTCGATGATGCTGTTGATGTCGAGGTCGGCGAAGCGCTGGCGTAGCATGTTCGCCGCCTGCCATTCGGCGTGGTAGAAGGCTGTGCGGACAGCTTCGATCCGGCGCAGGTTGAGGCCCAGCGAGGCGACCTCTTCATTGAGGCCGGTGCGGAACTGGCCACCGCTTGGGTAGCCCACCACGGCGATGACACGTGACTCGATCTCGTGCCAGGAGGGCACGAGGTAATCCAGGTACATGAGGTGTCTCCCTGACAGCGCGTGCAGGGGGAAATCCCATCATGGATTCGGATCAGAGGTTTCTAGATCAGTTGTAGGAAAAGGCGACTTCGTTTCTGTTGTGTTCGAGAAGCTCGGGAATTGGCGTTGAGGCTGCGAGGGGCAGGGTGGCGACCCGCGCGGAGATCGATCTCCCCCAAGCCCTCCCCAAAAGGTCCATAATCCCCCCTTAATCCGCCCAAGGTGCAATACCAGCCACACCACTCCGGGAGCCCCACCATGCACGTTCTGCTCTGCGAGGACGACGACCTGATCGCCGCCGGCATCTGCGCCGGCCTCACCGCTCAGGGCCTGACCGTGGACCGGGTTGGCAACGCCGCCGCTGCGCGAGCGATGCTGCAGGCCGCGCAGTTCGACGTGATGATCCTCGACCTCGGCCTGCCCGACGAAGATGGCCTCAAGCTGCTGCGCCGCCTGCGCGAAAAAGGCGAGACCCTGCCGGTACTGGTGCTCACCGCCCGCGATGCCGTCACCGATCGTGTCGATGGCCTGCAGGCCGGTGCCGACGATTACCTGCTCAAGCCCTTCGATCTGCGCGAGCTGGCCGCACGCCTGCATACCTTGCTGCGGCGGGTGGCCGGGCGGGCGGTGAACGTGATCGAGCACGGCCCGCTGCGCTATGACCCGAGTAGCTGCGAGGCGACCTTGGCCGGCCAGCATGTCGACCTGTCCCGCCGTGAGCAGGCCCTGCTCCAGGCGCTGCTGCAGAACCCCGGGCGCGTGCTGTCCAGCGAGCAACTGAAGGACTGCGTATATGGTTTCAGCGACGAGGTCGAGAGCAACGCCCTGAATGTGCACATCCACCACCTGCGTCGCAAGCTGGGTAACGGCATTGTCGAGACCGTGCGTGGCCTGGGCTACCGGCTGGGCCCGGCGCAGGCACCGCAAGAGGCCGCATCATGAGCCTTCGGGTACGCCTGAGCCTGATCCTCGGCAGCGCCTTCGTGATCATCTGGGCGCTGGCCGCGGCGTGGATGCTGCGTGACCTGCGCCAGCAGATGATGTTTTCCCTCGACCAGCGCCTGGTGGCGTCGGCGCGTATGGTCGCCGGGTTGATCGACCAGTTGCCGCAGCCGCTGACTGCCAAGGGCGGGGAGGCGCATTTTTCCGCCGACCAGTTCAGCGTACCGGACGGCATGGCCTGCCAGGTCAGCTCGCTGCGTGGCGAGATCCTCGCCAGCAACCACAAGCACGATGGCGCCATGGACGACGAGCGTAGCGGGTTCCGTGACCAGACCATCGACGATGCGCTTTGGCGCACCTTTACCTACAACCACGGCGATGTGCGCATCACCACGGCCGACCGGCACATGGAGCGCGAGGCGCTGAACCAGTCGATTCTGCTGGCGGCATCGGCGCCGGTATTGATGGCCCTGCTTGGCAGCCTGGGGCTGTTGTGGATCGGCCTTGGCAAGGGCCTGGAGCCGCTCAACCGCATGCGTGATGCCTTGCGCCGCAGGCGTGCGGACAGTGTCGAGCCGCTGCAGGTGGCGGGCATGCCCAGCGAGTTACAGCCGTTGCTGGAGACCCAGAACCAGCTGTTCCTGCGCATTGCTCAGACCCTCGAGCGTGAGCGGCGCCTGACCGACGATGCCGCGCATGAACTGCGCAGCCCGTTGACCGCGATCAAGACCCACCTGCAGGTGGCGCGCATGACCGACGGTGCAGTGCGCGAGCAGGCGCTGGAACATGCCGAGCAGGGCACCGACCGCATGCACCGCACGCTTGAGCAGTTGCTGATGCTGGCGCGGGTGGAAGGCAGCCTGTCGTTTGAGGATGGCGTGCAGTGCAGCGCCGAGCAGGTGGCGCGGCAGGCGATGCAGGATGCGGGCGGCGGCGACAACCGGCGTATCGTGCTGCGTCTGCCTGAGGAGGCTACGCAAATCTACCTGGGCATGCCGGCACCGTTGGCGGTGGCAGCGCTGCGCAACCTGCTGGACAACGCCTTGCGTCATGGCGGTGATGAAGCTGTAGAGCTGGACGTGCAGATGGCAGACGGCCAAGTGGGCTTCATGGTGCGTGACCATGGGCCAGGGATTGCCGAAGCGGACCTGGAGCACCTGACCGAGCGCTTCTGGCGTAATGGGCAGAGTGGTGGTTGCGGATTGGGGCTGGCGATAGTGCAGGCAATCGTGCAGCGGTGTGCCGGTAGCCTGCGCTTTGACAGCCGTAGTGACGGCTTGCGGGTCTTGTTGCGGGTACCGGCGCGTCCGGTGCATTGATGTTTATTGCCTGTGCTGGCCTCTTCGCGGGTGAACCCGCTCCTACGGGGGGTGCGGTCTGTGGGGCGGGTTTGCCTGTGCTGGCCTCTTCGCGGGTGAACCCGCTCCTACGGGGGGGGCGGTCTGTGGGGGCGGGTTTGTCTGTGCTGGCCTCTTCGCGGGTGAACCCGCTCTTACGGGCGGTGCGGTCCTTGTAGGAGCGGGTTTACCCGCGAAAGGGCCGGCACAGACAAAAATAAAATCCAGTAACAACCGCTAAATCCTCCCCCCACTCAAGCGTTTCCAAAGCGATAACCGCCCATCCGCTTGCTTGCGAGGATTCACCCATGTCCACCGCTTCCAGCCTTGCCCAGGTTGCACCGGCCAGCTTGCCGCAACCCTTGTACGAATTCACCGATTCGCCTTTGCTGCAACGCCAGCAACAGCAGGAATCCAACGCCCGCAGCTACCCGCGGCGCATCCCGCTGGCGCTCAAGCGCGCCCGGGGCATCCATGTCGAAGACGTCGAAGGCCGCCAGTTCATCGACTGCCTGGCCGGCGCTGGCACCTTGGCCCTGGGTCATAATCACCCGGTCGTAGTCGAGGCAATCCAGCGCGTGCTGGCTGACGAACTGCCGCTGCATACACTCGACCTGACCACACCGGTCAAGGACCGTTTCGTCCAGGACCTGTTCGGCATCCTGCCCGAGGCGCTGCGTCGCGAGGCCAAGGTGCAGTTCTGCGGCCCAACCGGTACCGACGCCGTTGAAGCGGCGCTCAAACTGGTGCGTGGTGCAACCGGGCGCAGCACCGTGCTGGCCTTCCACGGCGCCTACCATGGCATGAGCCAGGGCGCGTTGAGTCTGATGGGTAGCCTTGGCCCCAAGCAGCCACTGGGTGCGTTGCTGAGCAGCGGCGTGCAGTTCATGCCGTACCCCTACGACTACCGCTGCCCGTTCGGCCTGGGTGGTGAGGCCGGGGTCAAGGCCAACCTGCATTACCTGGAAAACCTGCTGCTCGATCCGGAAAGCGGCGTGCCGCTGCCCGCCGCCGTGATCCTCGAAGTGGTACAGGGTGAGGGCGGGGTAATTCCGGCCGACATCGAATGGCTCAAGGGCGTGCGGCGCATTACCGAGCAGGCGGGCGTGGCGTTGATCGTCGATGAGATCCAGAGCGGCTTCGCCCGTACCGGGCGCATGTTCGCCTTCGAGCACGCCGGCATCGTGCCCGATGTGGTCACCTTGTCCAAAGCCATCGGTGGCAGCCTGCCGCTGGCGGTAGTCGTCTATCGCGACTGGCTGGACACCTGGAAGCCGGGCGCCCATGCCGGTACCTTCCGTGGCAACCAGATGGCCATGGCGGCGGGTTCGGCGGTGATCCACTACCTGGTCGAGCATCGCCTGGCCGAGCATGCCGAGGCCATGGGGCTGCGCCTTCGTCAGCACTTACAGCAATTACAACGCGACTATCCGCAATTGGGTGATGTGCGTGGGCGTGGCTTGATGCTTGGGGTCGAACTGGTGGAGGCGCAGGGCGAGTGGGATGCCTTGGGGTATCCACAGGCCAACCGAGAGCTGGCGGCCAAGGTGCAGCGCGAGTGCCTCAAGCGCGGGTTGATCCTGGAACTGGGCGGGCGGCATGGCGCGGTGGTGCGCTTCCTGCCGCCGTTGATCATCAGCGCTGAGCAGATCGATGACGTGGCGCAGCGCTTTGCAGAGGCGTTGATCGCGGCAGTCTGAACCTTTGTCAGGGCCGCGTTGCGGCCCATCGCCTGCGCCAATGGCCCATCAAGATCAGGTTGCCGTCACGCCGGTTACCAGCCGCGTCCGGAGTCTACCCAGAAGTTCACGGACAGCGACGTGGACACTGACTCTACCTGGTGGAACCAGCCCTCGGGCAGGAACAGCAAGTCGCCGGCCTGCAACACCACACGCAGGAAGGGCACCTTAAGGGCTTCGGGGAAGCGTTCGTAGTCGGGGGCATCGGGGTTGAAATCGCAGCCGTCCAGGCCGCCCTTCGGGCTGGTTGACCAGGTGCCCAGTGCGGCGCGATGGTGCGGTGCTGCCAGAATGAACGATTTCTGCCCCCAGACCTGGGCGAACAGGTTGTCGGTGTCATCCCGGTGCAGGGGTGTAAGGGTGCCTTTGGGACCGATCCAGATGCGCGGTGGAATGAAGCGCTGGCGATCGAAGTAGTCCGGGTAGCGGATCAGAGCCTGCAGCTTTTCCGGCACGATATTGTTGCCCATGTAGGCGGGCGGCTCGCCGGGCTTGGCCGGCTTGTCGAGCGAAGCGATGAAGTCGGCCATGGGGGTGGCGCGGAAGTCGCGGTCGGTAGAGAACGTCTTCTTCACGTAGTCACCATGCCGGGTGATGCCCTGCAGCTCGGCAAAGTGGGCCAGCGAAGCGTCACGGCCCATGGTGAACAGCGGCCAGTCGCCAAGGGCATCGCTCAGCACCACTGGCACGCCCGTTGAAAGGTGTTCATGGTGAAACCGCGACGGCGGCATTTCGGCCCGTGACAGGCGTTGTACCTCATGCAGCGCGGGTTGGGCTGCCGAGACCTCCTCGCTGTAGCGTCCTGGCGTGGGGTAGCGCTGGTTCATCGCGGCCTTGCTGGCGGTCGTGCCCTGCCGCGCGCTGCTGATAACCTGCGGCAGCAGGGTCGCCAGGCCCATGTTGCCGGTTATTTTCAGGCGTCCGCTGGCGAACAGCTCCTCTACGTCGACAGCGCCCGCCATGATGCCGAGGAAGTCATCCTGGGCCACTTCGATCGTGACGTCCGGAGCCTCATGCCGGCCCCCCCCCGTGCATGGGTTGTCGCATACCTCCGACCAGTAGGCGAGCCCCTGGCCGAAGTCGAACTGGAACACGCCTTCGATACCGACGGCATGGGCATTGACGAACAGTTTTTCGAGTATGCGCTGAAAGTCCACGGTAAGCCTCGTCGGTTGTCGTTGTGCAGGTTAGGCATGGGATCGCGATGCCTGGCGCGGCCTGTCAGGCGCGCAAGCGCTGGCGCAGCACGTCGACCAGTCGGTCGATTTCCGCTTCGGTATTCAACAGGCCCGGCGCAGTGCGCACCACTGGCCCGGCATCGCGCGAAACGGCGTCGACGACGATGCGTTGGCTCGTCAGGTACCTGGCCAGTTCGTCGGCGTCCTGGCCTTTGCCGCGGAAGAAGGTGAAACCCGCTGAATAAGTGCTGCTGCGCGGGGTCACGAGTTCGATGGCGGGCAGGCTTTCCAGCTGTTGTTTCAGGTATTCGTTGAGGGCGTGGATACGCGCCTGCACGGCTGCCTTGCCGGTTTGCAGGTGCAATTCGAATGCCTTGCCCAGGGCCCATCGGTGCTCGAAGGCGTGGTAGCCGCCCGGGCTCATGATGGTGGCGAAGTCTTCGTTTTCGGAGAAGGTGGCGATGCTCGGGTGCAACTGCCCCAGCGCCGAGGATGCAGCGCAGATGATGCCTGTCCCGCGGGGGCCGAACATCCACTTGTGGGTCCCGGATATGAAGTAGTCGCAGTTCAGGTCGGCGAAGCGCATGTCCTCGACGCCAAAACCGTGAACCCCGTCGATGACATACAGGATATGGTCGCGTTCGTCCCTGTTCTGATTGACCTCGCGTACGAGCGCACCGATTTCGCCAACCGGCAGTTTCACCCCGCTGCCCGAATGTACCCAGGTCATGCCCAGCACGCGCGTTTGTGGGGAAATGGCGGCCCGCACGGTACCCAGCACCTGGTCGGTGCTCACCTGCCAGGGTTGCTCGAACAGGCGTAGCCTGCGTACCGGGTTGCCATCGCGGGCGCTGCGGTAGTTCATGGTCTGCCGTGCGGCGGAATGCTCGTGCACCGTGGTCAGGATTTCCTGGCCGGGCGCCAGCTTGATGCCGCCATAAATCAAACCCAGGCCCTCGGTAGTGCTGCCCGTCAGGGCAATCTGGCGTGGCGCCACCTCCAGGTAGCGTGCCGCCCATTGGCGTACCTCAGCCTCGTGCTTCCACTCCGACTGGGCATCCCAGTCGACCATCAGCGCCGGGTGACGGTCGAAACGTGCACGCAGGGCCTCGATGGCTTCGCGTACCGGCCTTGGATGAGAGGTGATCAGGAAGTTGGCGAAGTGCGCATAGTTTGGGTCGAGTTCGAACAGGCGGCGAAAATCGGCCCATCGTTGGTTGCCGGCGCTCGGTATCGGCGTGGCGGCCTCGGCAACGGGTAGCAGATGGCTGGCGAGGGGCAGGCCAGCGGCGAGGATGCCGGCCCTTTTGAGAAAATTGCGGCGGTCGTTCATAAAGGTGCCCAATGGCTTAGCGCAGTGAAGTGTCGGTACCGCGGGCGGCGCTCTGTACCTGTGCCCAGACGCGCAGGAAGTTGCCACCCCAAAGCTTGGCGATGTCGGCTTCGGAGTAGCCGCGGGTAATGAGTTCGGCCGTTACGTTGCGTGCTTGGCTGGCGTCGTGCCAGCCGTCGATGCCGCCGCCTTCGTTGAAGTCCGAGCTGATGCCTACGTGGTCTATGCCGAGCTTGCGCACGGTGTAATCGATGGCATCACCGTAGTCCTTCAGGGTCGCTGGCGGCTCCTGTTCGAGGATTGCATAGAGTTCGTTGGCATATTGCCCGACCTTCTGCTCGGGCCAGCCGGCTATGACCGGGTCGCCAGGCATCAGCGCGTAGTTCAGGTCAGCCAGTGGCGGCAGCGCGTAGCGGGCACGCAAGGCATTGAGCTTTTCCTGGGTCTGCGCGCTGAGCGGCTTGAGGTAGCTGGAGAACGCGACCAGTTGCACGACCCCGCCGCTTTCCTTGATCAACTGCATTTCCTTGTCGGACAGGTTGCGGTTGATATCGACCATGGCCCGTGGTGCCGAGTGCGACGCCACCACCGGAGTACGGCTGAGCTGAATGACCTGGTTCAGCGCCTTGCTGGACATCTGCGAGACATCGATGATCACACCCAGGTCATTGAGCCGTTGTACGGCGCGCTTGCCGATGGGGGACAGACCCTCGAGCGCATCGACAGTGTCATTGAAGAACGGTAAGGGGCGAGACGAGTCGGCCCAGCTGTTGTTGCCGACGTAGCTGAAGCCGAACATGCGCACCCCGCGTGCCGCCCAGCGGTCGAGCTGGTCGATATCGTCCCCCAGCGCATACGCATTGAGCATGCTCAGGAACACCGCGAACTTGCCTTCGCCGTGCAGGCGCCGCATGTCCTGTGGGGTGTAGGCGATGGCGACGCGTTCGGGGAAGTCGCGCACCATTGCGGTGATGGCGTTGTAGCGCACTTCCTGGGTGTGGCGGGCGGCCTCGACGAAACCTGGCGTGGGGCGATGCGGGCTGTTTGCGCCCGTCCAGGATTCGGGCCAGGCAAAGATGGTCAGCGCCGCGCCAGACAACCGCCCTTGGGCAGCCTTGGCCAGGTCGAAGCGGCCCGGTCCGTCCTTGTCGGCTTCGCTGCCTTCGTTGCCGAAGTCCAGCGGCAAGGTGACATGGCTGTCGAACGAGATGATGCGTTCCTGCAAGTCGTTGGCTTGACGAACGACTTCCCGGGAGTAGCCGCCAGGGGCCGCGAAATGGTACCAGGCAGCCAGACCGGCACCCGCGGCGACTGCCGCAGCCAGGCTGATGTACAGGGCTTTTTTCCAGCGTGGTGTCGTCATCTTGGTCTCGGTAGGTTCGCCGTCGAGGGAGGGCACAGAGGCCGTCGCTACCTGGGGTGAACGAGTCGACACGGAGGAAATTTAGCCGCCCCGGCCGCGGCGTTAAATTTCAGTGCAGGTACAACGTTCTAGCCTTGGACGGGCCGTGCTCCATGGCCGCAATGAAGGCGCAGGTAGTTGCAATGACGATTTCTCGACGCGGGTTCATCGCTGCTGTGGCATTGACGGGCGTAGCGGTACCCGGAGCGCTGTATATACAGCGCCAGCGGGATGCCGAGGCGTTTCCGGAAACGCCTGGCGAGGCTGTTGTCGAGTTGGCCGATACCCGCCTGCAGCAGCTGGGCGACATCCTGCGGGGCATCTGGCGCTGGACTGCACAGGGCAAGGATGCCCAACTGCTGGGTTTGCCCGACGGGGAGCTGGAATTGTTTCTGGATGTCGCCAGCAATGGCCGGGGGCTGCGAGGTTACCTGGACACCGCCGAACGCCTGCGCAGTGAGCAGGAACCCCGTTATCGGGTCATGGGTGACTTGCTGACGGACAAGCCCGGGATGTTGCGCTGGCGGCTGTTTTCAACCGAGCCCGGTGCAGGTCAGGCGCGCTATGAATGCCATGTGGTGCTCGATGAGGTCTGGGGCGCCTATGGCAATGCCGGGCCGGCAACGCTCAATGGTCGTATCTCGGCCCTGGACCGCGCCCTGTCTCTGCCTGTTCTGGACAATGGCTTCCTGGCCTTGAAGCGGCCTTTCCCGGAGGCTCGCGAACGTACGCCGCTGTCGCCACAGCTGCTGGCTTGGCTCATTTCGCCGGAGCATCGGCTGTTCCACCAGCTATGGCACGCATCGCGGGACAAGTGGCACAAGCTGGAAGAGGACAAGCAATCCGCCCTGCGTGGCTTGGGCTGGCAACCCGGGCCGCGTGGCCAGGAGCGTGATGCGCGTGGCCGGCACAAGGATCGCAACGGTTCCGGAGAGGACTTCCTGTTCATGCACCGGCACATGCTCGGCAGTGCCAGGGCCCTGCAGGACCTGCCTTCGTGGACGCGGTTCCCGCTGCCTCAGCCGGAGCTTGAGCGTGACCGCATCGGTTTTGCCCGTTACTTCGACAACCACGACGGCAATGCCTTGCCACCGACCTGGCTGGCCCATGACGACCAGGAGTACACCCAGTGGGTACGCGACATCAAAAGCCCGGATACCTTCCACGGCAACTTTCAGGTCTGGGAGTCGCGCTACAGTGATCCGGAATATCTGAGCAAGCTGACCTTGGGGCAGTTCGGCTCAGAACTGGAGCTGGGCCTGCATGACTGGTTGCACATGCGTTGGGCGGCGGTGCCGCGCGACCCGTCCAACGGTATGCCGGTGCCTGCTGCACGTACCCCGGGTGATTTCGCTGAGCGCTGGTTCGAAGCACGCAACGATTTTCTCGGCGACCCGTTCTCGTCACATGTAAACCCGGTGTTCTGGCATTTTCATGGCTGGATCGACGACCGAGTCGACGATTGGTTCCGAGCCCATGAGCGGGTCCACCCGGGTGAGATCCGCCGCTTGCAGGTGAACGGCGTGCCCTGGTTCGCACCCGGGCGTTGGGTGGCGGTGGCTGACCCGTGGCTGGGTCCCGATACCCATGGCTGTTCGACGGTGCCGGGCTTGCGGCCCGGTCGAAGCGTCGAAATGGACCCGGAAACCATGAAGCTGGCGTTGCGCATCATTTATGGCAACGAAGACCTCTTTGCCCGGCTGCAACCACGGGTGCCGCAGCGCCCCTGGTATGCCCGCAATCTCAAGGTTGTACGGGCGTCGGGTTGACGGTAAGCACAGCGCAGGTGTGCGTTGCTGAGAATCATTATATTTTGTAAGATCGCACGCTGATATCACTCAGTTCTGCATCTGCCCCAGCGTGGGTGTGCAGACGACTCCAGGTGTGTTTGTGGAACGTTACTATCGTGAGTTGGTGAGTTTCCTGTCCGCGCGCTTGGGTAACCGTCAGGCGGCAGAGGATGTTGCCCACGATGCCTACCTGCGGGTACTGGAGCGAACGGACAACGGGCAGATCGAGCATCCGCGCGCATTCCTGTACCGTATCGCCCTGAACCTGGTGATCGACCGTCATCGTCGCCATCTGGTGCGTCAGGCCGAACCGCTTGAGATACTCGACAGTGATGAGGGCGGGCATGTGCCGGCGCTGGCGCAGGAACTGCAGCTCAACCAACGCCTGGCCCTCATGCAGCGGGCGCTTGACGAACTGACCGGCCCCTGCCGCGAATGCTTCCTGCTGCGCAAGATCGAAGGCCTTTCACATCTGCAGATCGCCGAGCGGCTGGGCATCTCCCGCAGCCTGGTGGAAAAGCACATCGTCAATGCCATGAAGCACTGCCGGGTGCGCATGCGGCAATGGGAATCCTGATTGCCAGGTTAAAGGCAAATGCAAATTCCGTCAGTCAATCACTTGATTTATGCGGCTTTCCCGACTTCTATCAAAGAAGACCGTTGCCGGGCATGGCCTTGGCATTAGCCGTTATTGGCGCAGTATGGTCATGGAGCGTGCCCATTACCCAATGGCCTAGGTCCGACCATGGTAAACAAGACCCTGCGCATTCTCATCGCCGATACACACCCGTGCCAGCGCCTGCAGCTGGAGCGGTTGCTCAATGGTTTGGGCTATTACCGGATAGCCCCAGTGGCCAGCTTCGAGGAGCTGCAGCGCCTGGTGCAGTGCGCCTTGCAGCCCTTTCACCTGTTGCTGGGCAATATTGAGCTGGCCAGCCATTGTGGCGTCGATCTAGAGCGCTTCTGCCGTGTCAGCACACAGATCCAGCATGCACTGCTTTACCATTCCAGCCAGTTGAAAGTGCCAGCAGTGCCGCAGGCCGAGCGCCAGGCGGTCAGCCTGAGCCTGCCTCAGGCGCCCGATAACGAGGCGCTGGAGACGTTCATGGCAATCATCGACGCACCGATGGTGGTCGGCAGGCTACCGCTGCCGGGCACCCTGCCGGCCAGTACAGCGCGGTCACGGCCGCGAGCCAACTTTGCGCATACGGTGTTCAACCGCTAGCGGTACCACCGGCGGGGCAATCGGGCAGCTATTTGTTATGCTCTTGCCCTTTGCCGATCTGCGGACCCTGCCATGACTGCCATCGATACCGCTCGCCCGCCCCGGTTCAGCCGCGGCGACCATCGGACCCTGGGCCTGGCGGCGCTGGGTGGCGCGCTGGAAATCTACGACTTCATCATTTTCGTGTTCTTCGCGCTGACCCTCAGCCAGCTGTTCTTCCCGCCCGAGATGCCCGAATGGCTGCGCTTGCTGCAAAGCTTCGGAATCTTCGTCACCGGCTATCTGGCGCGGCCGCTGGGCGGCATCCTGATGGCGCACTTCGCCGACCACCTGGGGCGCAAGCGGGTATTCAGCCTGAGCATCCTGATGATGGCCCTGCCGTGTCTGCTGATCGGGGTGATGCCGACCTATGCCGACATCGGCTATGCCGCCCCGCTGATCCTGTTGGCCTTGCGCATCCTCCAGGGGGCTGCCGTAGGCGGTGAAGTGCCAAGCGCCTGGACGTTCGTTGCCGAGCACGCGCCCAACGGGCGGCGCGGTTATGCCCTGGGCTTTCTGCAGGCCGGGCTGACTTTCGGCTACCTGCTGGGGGCGCTGACCGCCACCTTGCTGGCGCAACTGTTCACCCCGCAGGAAATCCTCGATTACGCCTGGCGCTACCCGTTCCTGTTGGGTGGGGTGTTCGGTGTGGTGGGTGTGTGGCTGCGCCGCTGGCTCAGTGAAACACCGGTGTTCCTCGCCCTGCGCGCGCGCCAGGAGCAACCTGTGAGTTTTCCGCTGCGGCGAGTGCTGGGTGAACACCGCCGGGCATTGATCCCTGCCGCGTTGCTGACCTGTGTGCTGACCTCGGCGGTGGTGGTGCTGGTGGTGATCACGCCGACGGTGATGCAGCAGCGCTTCGGCATGACTGCCGGGCATACCTTCGCCCTCAGCAGTGTGGGCATCGTCTTCCTCAACATGGGCTGCGTGCTGGCCGGGCTGCTGGTCGACCGTGTGGGTGCCTGGCGCGCGCTGATGCTGTATAGCCTGTTGCTGCCGCTGGGTATTGGCGCGTTGTACGCCAGCCTGGTGGGGCAGTGGGGCATGACCTGGCTGGCCTATGCGCTGGCGGGGTTGAGCTGTGGCGTGGTGGGGGTGGTGCCCTCGGTGATGGTGGGGCTGTTCCCGGCGCAGATCCGCGTATCGGGCATTTCCTTCACCTACAACGTGGCCTACGCAGTGTGGGCCAGTACCACGCCGCTGGCACTGATTGCGCTGATGCCGTGGAGCCCGTGGGTGTGTGTCGGGTTTTGTCTGATCATGGGCGCGGTGGGGCTGCTGACGGCCCTGTATTTCGGGCGTCGTGAGCCTTTGGTGTTTGCGGCTGAGCCGATGCCGGTCATGTGTGGCGACAAATGAGCCGGTAACGGCTGCGGGGCATTGGGGCAGACTTCCAGGTGGGGGCTATTGGAATAACCTATTAGCCAAATTTAACCTGGAAGGTTAATTTCTCATGGAAAAGAGAATGCCTAATTGCCCGCTGGAGCGAGTAAAAGCCCTGGCTGCGGCAAGGCGAATCCGCCCTACGGGTGCTGCATTGAAAGGCGCCAAGGCGCTGGGAATGGATTTTCCGGGCATGCTTGAGGTGATCACCAGCTTGAAGCGCACTGATTTCTACAAGAGCATGACCAGCCATATTGACCACCGGGTTTGGCAGGATGTGTATCGCCCGCTTACAGCAATTGGGTACGTTTATTTGAAATTGTCCGTGGTAGACGACGTGCTCATCGTGTCTTTCAAGGAGTTGTAACCATGAGATGTCCAATATGCGGCGGCTCGGAGCTTGCACCTGACATTCAGGGCATGCCCTATAGCTACAAAGGCGAGATGACAGTGATCCCTGAGGTAAGTGGCGATTACTGCTCCGCATGTGGTGAATGTGTACTGAGTCATGATGAAGCCATGCGCGTCAGTCACTTGATGACGGCATTCGAGCGCCAGGTCAACGCAAATGTTGTGGATCCTTCCTTTATTGCCTCCATACGCAGAAAGTTCGACCTCGACCAGCGTGAAGCGGGGGAAATCTTCGGTGGTGGGGTCAATGCGTTCTCCCGTTATGAAAACGGCAAGACCACACCGCCAGTGGCGTTGGTGAAACTGCTCAAGCTGCTGGATCGCCATCCAGAACTCTTTGAGGAAGTGCGTACTGCCTGATAATGGCAGCCAACAAAAAGCCCCCGGCCCATAAGGACCGGGGGCTTTTTGTTGCCGCAAGGGCAGGGGCCTTACATGTTCGGGTAGTTCGGCCCGCCAGCGCCTTCAGGGGTGACCCAGGTGATGTTCTGGGCCGGGTCCTTGATGTCGCAGGTCTTGCAGTGTACGCAGTTCTGCGCGTTGATCTGGAAACGCTTGTTGCCGTCTTCCTGGGTGACCACTTCGTACACGCCGGCCGGGCAGTAGCGCTGGGCTGGCTCGTCGTACAGCGGCAGGTTGCTGGCGATCGGCACGCTCGGATCGGTCAGCTTCAGGTGGCAGGGTTGTTCCTCTTCGTGGTTGGTGCTGGAGAGGAATACCGAGCTGAGCTTGTCGAAGCTGAGCTTGCCGTCCGGTTTCGGGTAGTCGATCTTTTTCGAGTCGGCGGCCAGCTTGAGGCAGGCATAGTCCGGCTTGGTGTCGTGCAGGGTGAACGGCAGCTTGCCACCGAACCAGTTCTGGTCGACATAGTTGAACGCCGCGCCCAGCAGCGGGCCGAACTTGTGCATGGCCGGGCCGAAGTTGCGGCTGGCGAACAGTTCTTCGTACAGCCAGCTGGCCTTGAAGGCGCTGACATAGCTGTTCAATTGATCGCCGCCTTCGCTACCGGCGATCAATGCGTCGGCCACTGCTTCGGCAGCAAGCATGCCGGACTTCATCGCGGTGTGGCTGCCCTTGATCTTGGCCACGTTCATGGTGCCCAGGTCGCAACCGATCAGCGCGCCACCATTGAAGACCATTTTCGGCAGCGAGTTGATGCCGCCCTTGGCCAAGGCGCGGGCGCCGTAGCTGATGCGCTTGCCGCCTTCGAGGTACTGGCTGATCACCGGGTGGTGCTTGAGGCGCTGGAATTCGTCGAACGGCGACAGGTAGGGGTTGGCGTAGGACAGGTCGACGATGAGGCCGACCACCACCTGGTTGTTTTCCAGGTGATAGAGGAACGAGCCACCGGTGTTTTCCTTGGCCACCACGTCCAGCGGCCAGCCGGCGGTGTGCACCACCAGGCCCTGTTCGTGCTTGGCCGGGTCGATTTCCCAGATTTCCTTCAGACCGATGCCGTAGTGCTGGACGTCGGACTCGCTGTCGAGGTTGAAGCGCTTGATCAGCTGCTTGCCAATATGGCCACGGCAGCCTTCGGCGAACAGGGTGTACTTGGCGCGCAGTTCCATGCCCGGGGTGTACAGGCCGTCCTTGGGGTTGCCTTCACGGTCGACACCGAGGTCGCCGGTAACGATGCCGCGGACCACGCCGTTGTCGTCGAACAGCGCTTCCTGGGCGGCGAAGCCCGGGTAGATTTCCACGCCGAGGTTCTCGGCCTGCTGGGCCAGCCAGCGGCACAGGTTGCCCAGCGAGATGATGTAGTTGCCATGGTTGTGCATGGTCTTGGGCACGAACAGGTCAGGCACCTTGGTCGCGCTGCCGGCATCCTTGAGCACGTAGATGTCGTCGCGCTTCACTTCGGTGTTCAGCGGTGCACCGAGCTCTTTCCAGTCGGGGAACAGCTCGTTCAGGGCGCGGGGCTCGAACACTGCGCCAGAGAGGATGTGGGCGCCGACTTCAGAGCCTTTCTCCACCACGCAGACGCTGATTTCGCTACCGGCTTCGGCGGCCTTCTGCTTCAGGCGGCAGGCGGCGGACAGGCCCGCCGGGCCGGCGCCGACGATGACCACGTCGAATTCCATGTATTCGCGTTCCACTGGTTCTCTCCTACTCATCAAGGCTCGTGCTGTTGCTTTGTCTTATGGGTGCGGGGCATTCGCAGCGGTTCTACGCAACGGCGGAACTGTAGCTGGGCAAATGACGGACTACACCGTTTTGTCTTGGCCGCGCATTATATCTACACCACTTGGCGGGTCCAATACAAACGTTTGTTTGAATTTGCCGCAGGCCAGTAAAATCACAGGAACGCGGCTGGAGGGTGACCGATTTGCCGTATTGACCGGAATGGGTGTTACGGTCAAGATACGAGCGGTTTTACGTTCGCCGTAGGCTTGCAGCCGGGCGCAGGTACACCTCTAAAGACCAGGTGTGGAGCAGGGTTTTGCGGGCTTAGGCCAGTTTGTAGTGGAGTTTACACGCCACGACAGGAAATGACCCGTGAGGATTTGTCGCAAGAGTCCGAACAAGACTGTTTGGTCACTGTGAAGTTGCTGCCTCCCGATACGTTTTTAGAGGTGCCCTTGTACCCACGCGCATCGCTGGGCTCTGCCCCAGGCGACTATCTATTCACCGGAGAGTAACGAGGAATCCATGAAGGTTCTTGTAGCTGTCAAACGAGTGGTCGACTACAACGTCAAGGTTCGCGTCAAAGCGGACAACTCCGGCGTCGACCTTGCTAACGTCAAGATGTCCATGAACCCCTTCTGCGAAATCGCCGTCGAAGAAGCCGTGCGCCTGAAGGAAAAAGGCGTTGCGACCGAGATCGTCGTCGTTTCCGTCGGCCCGACCACCGCCCAGGAGCAACTGCGTACTGCCCTGGCCCTGGGTGCCGACCGTGCCATCCTGGTAGAAGCCGCTGACGAACTGAACTCCCTGGCCGTGGCCAAGGCGCTGAAGGCCGTTGTCGACAAGGAGCAGCCGCAGCTGGTCATCCTCGGCAAGCAGGCCATCGACAGTGACAACAACCAGACCGGCCAGATGCTGGCCGCGCTGACTGGCTTCGCCCAGGGTACCTTTGCGTCCAAGGTCGAAGTCGCTGGCGACAAGCTGAATGTCACCCGTGAAATCGATGGCGGCCTGCAGACCGTTGCACTGAACCTGCCCGCGATCGTCACCACCGACCTGCGCCTGAACGAGCCACGCTATGCGTCGCTGCCGAACATCATGAAGGCCAAGAAGAAGCCGCTGGAGACTGTTACTCCAGACGCACTGGGCGTTTCCCTCGCCTCCACCAACAAGACCGTGAAGGTTGAAGCCCCGGCTGCCCGCAGCGCTGGCATCAAGGTCAAATCGGTGGCCGAACTGGTCGAGAAGCTGAAGAACGAAGCGAAGGTAATCTGATATGACTATCCTGGTTGTCGCTGACCTTCTACAAGGTCCGGAGAACGGTGCCGTAGCCCCGGCCACCCTGAACACTGTCGCCGCAGCCGCCAAGATCGGTGGTGATGTGCACGTGCTGGTCGCAGGCCAGAACGTCGGTGGCGTTGCTGAAGCCGCTGCCAAAATCTCTGGTGTTGCCAAGGTGCTGGTGGCTGATAACGCCGCCTACGCCCACGTCCTGCCGGAAAACGTCGCGCCGCTGATCGTCGAGCTGGCCAAGGGTTACAGCCATGTGCTGGCCCCGGCTACCACCAACGGCAAGAACATCCTGCCACGTGTTGCCGCGCTGCTGGACGTGGACCAGATCTCCGAGATCATCTCGGTCGAGTCCGCCGACACCTTCAAGCGCCCGATCTATGCGGGTAACGCCATTGCTACCGTGCAATCGAGCGCGGCCATCAAGGTGATCACCGTGCGTACCACCGGCTTCGACGCCGTGGCCGCCGAAGGTGGTTCGGCTGCCGTCGAGGCTGTTGGCGCTGCGCACAACGCCGGCATTTCGGCTTTCGTTGGCGAAGAGCTGGCCAAGTCCGATCGCCCAGAGCTGACCGCAGCCAAGATCGTCGTTTCCGGCGGCCGTGGCATGGGCAACGGTGACAACTTCAAGCACCTGTACAGCCTGGCCGACAAGCTCGGCGCCGCCGTCGGTGCTTCGCGCGCCGCGGTCGACGCAGGCTTTGTGCCGAACGACATGCAGGTCGGCCAGACCGGCAAGATCGTTGCGCCACAGCTGTACATCGCCGTCGGTATCTCCGGCGCGATCCAGCACCTGGCCGGCATGAAAGACTCCAAAGTGATCGTGGCGATCAACAAGGACGAAGAAGCGCCGATCTTCCAGGTGGCCGACTACGGCCTGGTCGCTGACCTGTTCGAAGCGGTTCCGGAGCTGGAAAAGCTGGTCTGATCCGCCTGCTTCACTTATAAAGAACCCGGCCCTCGTTTTGAGGGTCGGGTTTTTTTATGGCTTGAGGGGTGAGGGATGACGTTGCGCGGAACGGGCAGGGTGCTGGCATGTGTGGCGCTGTTGGTGTCACCACTGGCCATGGCCGCAGGCAAGTGCGAGCGCCTGGTGGCGACCGGCAGCCCTGATGCGCCGCCCTATTCGTGGCAGGACCCGAAAGACCCGAAGCACCTGGTCGGCGCCAACGTTGACCTGTTGCGCCAGGTGGCGGAAGAGCTGGGTGTGAAGGTCGAGGTGCTGAGTGCCGGTCGCCGTGATCAGGCGCTGGAAGAGGTGCGCAGCGGGCGCATGGACCTGCTGCTCGACACCCCCATGCAGGTGGAGCAACTGACCGCGCTGGACTACATCCATCCGCCGTTGCAGCTCAATGAGTACCTGGTGTGGACCCGTCATGATGCAGCGGTGACCTTTGATGGCCCGGCCGACCTGGCCAGGTACCAGGGCAGTTTGTCCGAGCGTGCGCGCCTGACCCCGGCCTTTACTGCGTTCGCCAAGGTCCAGCTCAAGCTGGTGCCGGCGCAGAACCTGACCCAGGCGTTCCAGAAACTGGTACTCGGCCAGGTGGATTATGTGCTGGCTGGCCGTTACTCCGGTATGGCCATGGCCCAGAGCCTGGGTATGAGCAATGACCTGATAGCCCGCGGCTTGCCGGTGGACAGGCCGGGCCTGTACCTGGCGCTGTCGCACAACTCGGCGTGCAATGACAGCTGGTTGCGTGGGCAATTGGCAAAAAAACTGACAGAATTGCCGATCTCTGGTGCATCCGAAGCTGTGCTGCAACGTAATGTCGAGCGCTGGAAAGCGCAGTTGCACGTGCCTGCGGACGCCCCCAAACACTAGGAAGATTGCGTGAGAACCCAACCACTAATCCTCGCCCTGGCCGTGCTCGGCCTGGCTGGCTGCGCCAATGATCCGGCCCCTGACGAGCAGATGCGCATTTCCGAACAGGCTCTGGACCAGGCCAAGGCCGTCGGCGCCACTGAGCAGGTAGAAACGCTGAAACTGGCTGAAGACAAGCTGGCCCGCGCCAAGGCCAACATGCTTACCCAAGACTATCGCGATGCGCGCATGCGCGCCGAGCAGGCCGAGCTGGATGCGCGCCTGGCCGAGGCCCAGGTGCTGAACCAGAAGAGCGAAGAGCAGCTGCAGGTGCTGCAGTCGCGGGTCAAGCGCTTGCGCAAGCAACTGGAGGTGCAGCCATGATCCGTCGTACGCCTTTGGCTGCATTGGCATTGTTGGCGCTGACGGCAGGTTTGCAAGGTTGTGCCAGCCAGCGCAGCAGTGCCGCGCTGGATGAGGCCACCGTCGCCTTCCAGGGGGTCAAAGATGATTCCGATGTGCTGCGCAGCGCGCCGCGTGACGTGATTCGGGCGGGTGAATCGCTGGCTCGCGCCGAGCGCCTGTCCAGTTACATCGGCACCGGTTCTGATGTGCGGCATTATGCTTACCTCAGCCAGCGCTACAGCGAGATTGCCCGCGAGCATGCCAAGCTGGCGCTGAACCAGGAGCGCCAGGCCAAGCTCGACCTGGAGCGCCAGCGCCTGCAGTTGGCCTTGCGTGAGGCCAAGCTGGCCAGCGTGCAGCAGCAGGGCAAGTGGGTCGAGTCGCAGATTGCCGCGTTGGCTTCGGAGCAGACCGACCGTGGCTTGGTGATGACCTTGGGCGATGTGCTGTTCGATACCGGCAGCGCCGACCTGAAGAACTCGGCCAGCCGGACTGTGCTCAAGCTGGTGCAGTTCCTGCAGCTCAACCCGCGCCGGGTAGTGCGTATCGAGGGCTATACCGACAGTACTGGCGCGGGCGAGGAAAATCTCAAGCTGTCGCGCGACAGGGCGCAGTCCGTGGCCGACATGCTTGTGGACCTGGGCATCGATGAAAAGCGCCTGCAGGTCGAGGGCTATGGCGACCAGTACCCGATCGAGGCCAATGCTTCGGAGCGGGGCAGGGCGCAAAACCGACGAGTGGAGATCGTATTCTCCGATGACAAGGGTCGGCTCGCGCCAGCGCGCTGAGTCTTGTCGAAACGGGCCGCTTTGCGGCCCGTTTTATGTCGGTTTAATCGTTTCGATAGCGGTCACGCTGTTGTATTGTCGACTATGTTGCAATCTGTCCCAGTACACTTTGCAACTGTTACGGTATTCTCTACCGTCAGTGACCCGTACAAGAATAACGAGCATGTCGACATGACCAACCTGCTGCTGTACCAGCGTATCGCCCAGCAACTGGCCGATGATATCCGTCGCGGTGTCTACCAGCCAGGCGAGCGGGTACCTTCCGTGCGCAAGATGAGCGCCCAGCTCAACGTCAGCCATGCCACGGTGTTGCAGGCCTATGCCAATCTTGAGGACCAAGGGCTTATCCGGGCGCGGCCGCAGTCTGGCTATTACGTGCACCAGACCCCTGCCTTGACCGCGCAAACCCCGGACATCGCCCGGGTGGAACGCCCCGGCCTGGTCACGCGCGCCAGCATCATCCAGCAGGTGCTGACTGAGGCGCGCCGCGATGGTGTGTTCCCGTTTGGCGCTGCAGTGCCGCATGTCGACTACCTGCCAGTGCGCGCCCTGCATCAGCAAATCGCCAAGGTGACGCGCTTCCACAGCCCGCGCGCCTTCAGCTACATGTTCAGCCCCGGTTTCGAGCCGCTGCGCCGACAGATTGCCATACGCATGCGCGATGCCGGCGTGCTGGTCGACCCGCGCGAAGTGATCGTGACCCATGGGTGTGTCGATGCCCTGCAGATGTCGCTGCGGGTGCTCACCCGCCCAGGTGACCTGATTGCCGCCGAGTCGCCGACCTATTACGGCTTGCTGCAGCTGGCTGACCTGCTGGGTTTGAAAGTGATCGAAATCCCCAGTGACCCGTCCACCGGTATCAGCCTCGAAGCCTTGCAACTGGCGGCTAACCAATGGTCGATCAAGGCGCTGGTGCTCACTGCGCGCTTGAGCAACCCGCTGGGCGGCACCGTTCCCGAAGAGCGGCAAAAGCAATTGCTGCGCCTGGCCTCGGACTTCGATATCCAGATCATCGAGGATGACATCTACGGTGAGCTGATGTTCGAGCAGGGCAAGACCAAGGCGCTGAAGGCGTTCGACCGGCTGGACCGGGTAATCTACTGTTCGAGCTTCTCCAAGACCCTGTCCCCTGGCGTGCGGGTGGGCTGGATGATCGCCGGGCGTTACCAGGACGAGATTCAGCGCCTGCAGACGTTTACCACCCACTCGGCCTGTAGCGTGACGCAGATGGGCGTGGCAGCCTACCTGGAGAATGGCGGCTACGACCGGCATCTGCGCTACATACGCCAGGAATATCGCAAGAACCTCAGTGCCTATCAGTTGGCAGTGCAGCAGCACTTCCCCGAGGGTACCCAGATGACCCGGCCGACAGGCGGCTTCATTCTCTGGGTGAGCCTGCCGGGTCGGGTCAATACCCAGGAGCTGCATGTGCGTGCGCTGGAGCAGGGCATCAGCATTGCGCCAGGACTGATATTCAGTAACACAGAGCAGTTCAACCACTGTGTCCGACTCAACTGCGGCATACCTTGGAATAAGGAGGCCGAGCGGGCTGTGATTACGCTCGGTTTGCTGGCGCAGCAGTTGTGCAGGGAGACTGCGGTTACGCTTTTGTAAGGCTTGCAAGCTGCCTATGGAACAGGGAGCATACGCATTTTTCCTGCCAGTCTGTCCATTTGCCATGAACGTTTTGCGCTGCTTTGTTCTGATCGTGTGCCTTTTGCCGTTTTGCTGCCCGGTCGTCCCTGCCTTGGCTGCGCAACCGGCAAGCGAGGTTCAGGCGGCTCAGGGTAAGCACGTGCCAAAAAAGGCGACAGCCAAGCCCGCGCACAAGCCGGTAAGCAAAGCGGTTGCCAAGCCATTGCCCAAGACAGGGCTGGACCTTAGCTTGCCCGTCGAGATGGTCAACAACCTTGAGCCGAATGTGGGCACGCTTTCCCCAATCCAGCGGCGCAAACCTTTGTTGCCGCCCATGTTCACAGAAAAGCCAGAGACCAATGACAGCCCGTTCCAGCTCAATGGCCGGCTGATCAACAACGAAATGCAGCTGCAACTGCGCAATGATAGCCGTCGTGAGGTGGAGGGCGCTGCCATCGATTTCGAGTATCGCCAATAGGCGAGAACTGACTGCTGGGTCACAGCAGATTTCATCGTGCCAGCAATTTCAAACGACTGTTTGAGCGGTTACTATCCAGGGACGTTCGTCCCGTTTTGTTCCAGGGAGTCCTGATTTTGGTGAATAGCCATGAAATGCCGTGAGGGCTGTGGTGCCTGCTGCATCGCCCCGTCCATCACTTCTGCGATGCCGCGAATGCCCAATGGCAAGCCGGCGGGGGAGCGCTGCCTGCACCTGACTGCGGCCAACCTTTGCGACCTGTTCGGCAAGCCCGAGCGGCCGGCGGTGTGCGGTGGCTTCAAGGCGGATGCCGAGGTGTGCGGCAGTGATCGTGACGAGGCAATCAGGATTCTTGGCTGGTGGGAGCAGATGACGGCGGCGTGACAGGCTGGATCTTCGACAACAAGGATAAACATGATGAGATCGTTCAAGCGTATTGCACTGCTGTGTGGCGTGGGTGTTCTGCTGTCGCCTGTGGCCTGGGCTGAAAACTGGCAAGTGGCCAAGAACGAGGACGGGATCAAGGTATCCCTCAGCGAAGTGGCGGGTTCCAAGTACAAGGCCTATCAGGGCGTTACCGTGATCAAGGCGCCGCTGGCCAAGGTGCAGGCGTTGCAGGAAGATGTGGTGGGTGCCTGCGCATGGATTCATGAGTGCAAGTTGCAGAAATTGCTCAAGCAAGAAGGTGGCCAGACCTGGACCTACACCCAGTTCAATACACCCTGGCCGGTGACGCCGCGTGATTCGGTTTTGCATGTGACCACGGTCAAGGAGACGGACGGCAGCCTGGTGCGTAACCTGAAGGAAGAGCCGACCTATTTGCCGGAAGAGAAGGGCTTTGTGCGGGTGGCCAAGGTTGAGGGCTTCTGGAAGCTGGTGCCCAAGGGCGACAGCACGGAGGTGACCTACCAGGTGCACACCGAGCCGGGCGGCAGCGTGCCGGCAATGGTGGCCAACAAGTTCGTGGTGGATGCGCCGTTCAATACCCTGAAAGCTCTGCGCGAGCGGGCTGAGAAAAACTGAGGTTTAACGCGGCGCGCGGTCTCTGTGGGAGCGGCCTTGCGTCGCGAATGGGGCGCGCAGCGGCCCCCGAATCTTAGGCTTGGCGCAATATTGCGTGGGCTGCTTTGCAGCCCTTTCGCGACGCAAGGTCGCCCCCGCAAAGGCCGAACTGCGACCGGCAGGATTTACAATAAAAAAGGCTGCCCGAGGGCAGCCTTTTACGTTCAGCGATCAACGCTTACTTGCGGTCTTTCAGAGCAACGATGTCACGCTTCTGCTCACCGGTGTACAGCTGGCGCGGACGGCCGATCTTGTACGGGCTGGAGAGCATTTCTTTCCAGTGCGAGATCCAGCCCACGGTACGTGCCAGGGCGAAGATCACGGTGAACATGCTGGTCGGAATGCCGATCGCCTTGAGGATGATCCCCGAGTAGAAGTCGACGTTCGGGTACAGCGAACGCTCGATGAAGTAAGGATCGGTCAGGGCGATCTCTTCCAGGCGCATGGCCAGTTCCAGCTGCGGGTCGTTCTTGATGCCCAGCTCGCGCAGGACTTCGTCGCAGGTCTGCTTCATCACGGTGGCGCGCGGGTCGCGGTTCTTGTACACGCGGTGACCGAAGCCCATCAGCTTGAACGGGTCGTTCTTGTCCTTGGCCTTGGCGATGAATTTGTCGATGTTCGAAACATCGCCGATTTCATCCAGCATGGTCAGTACGGCTTCGTTCGCACCGCCGTGGGCCGGGCCCCACAGTGCAGCGATACCGGCGGCGATACAGGCGAACGGGTTGGCACCCGACGAGCCGGCCAGACGAACGGTGGAGGTGGAGGCGTTCTGCTCGTGGTCGGCGTGGAGGATGAAGATCCGGTCCATTGCCTTGGCCAGCACCGGGCTGATCGGTTTGATCTCGCACGGGGTGTTGAACATCATGTGCAGGAAGTTTTCCGCGTACGACAGGTCGTTGCGCGGGTACATCATCGGCTGGCCCATGGAGTACTTGTAAACCATCGCAGCCAGGGTCGGCATCTTGGCGACCAGGCGCACCGCGGAGATTTCGCGGTGTTGCGGGTTATTGATGTCCAGGGAGTCGTGATAGAACGCCGACAGGGCGCCGACCACGCCGCACATCACCGCCATCGGGTGAGCGTCGCGGCGGAAGCCGTTGAAGAAGGACTTCAGCTGCTCGTGAACCATGGTGTGGTTCTTGACGGTGCTGACGAACTGGGCCTTCTGCTCGGCATTCGGCAGTTCGCCGTTGAGCAGCAGGTAGCAGGTTTCGAGGTAGTCGGACTGTTCGGCGAGTTGCTCGATCGGGTAGCCGCGGTGCAGCAGGATACCTTTGTCGCCGTCAATATAGGTGATCTTCGACTCGCACGAGGCAGTCGCCATGAAACCTGGGTCGAAGGTGAAGTGACCAGTGGCCCCTAACCCGCGGACGTCGATTACATCAGGACCAACGGTGCCGGTTAAAATGGGCAGCTCGACGGGGGCAGCGCCCTCGATGACCAACTGCGCTTTTTTGTCAGCCATGTGGCCTCCTATTAATGCTTGAAATCATCAGACAGACCCCCCACGCAGGGCCCGCACCACTATAGAGGGATAAATTCAGATGTCAATTTGCCTAAAGGCTTGTTGAATCAGGCATTCAAGCCTGATTTTTCCCGAAATTCTCGCCCATTTACGCCTTTTGTTCATTAAAGGCAATGCGCTATTTGGGCTACCCCGTCACGTTGTCATAAGCAGCCTAACTGTCTATACTCGGCACCCGACCGCCAGGGGCTTGCAAGCCCGAACTGCTGGGGGTCGCCGTTCCCTGGGTGGTGGGTACCTGACCAGTACACTTACCAACAACTTTGCCCTGATTCGCTAGGGGCTCTTCAGTGTGAAAAAAGCCGTGAAAAGCCAACGACCTGTAAACCTAGACCTAAGGACCATCAAGCTCCCCGTCACTGCGTACACGTCCATCCTGCACCGTATCTCCGGCGTCATCCTGTTCATCGGCCTTGCCATCATGCTTTATGCACTGGGCAAGTCGCTGGGTTCCGAGGAAGGCTTCGGTGAGGTGAAGGCGTGTCTGACCAGCCCGCTGGCCAAGTTCGTGACCTGGGGTCTGCTGTCCGCCCTGCTTTATCACCTCGTGGCAGGTGTTCGTCACCTGATCATGGACATGGGTATCGGTGAGACGCTGGAAGGCGGCAAGCTGGGCTCGAAAATCGTGATCGTCATCTCCGTGGTGCTGATCGTTCTGGTGGGAGTTTGGGTATGGTAACCAATGTCACGAACCTGTCGCGTTCTGGCCTCTATGACTGGATGGCGCAGCGCGTTTCTGCGGTCGTTCTCGCGGCTTACTTCCTCTTCCTGATCGGCTACGTGGTCGCCCACCCAGGCATCGACTACACCCAGTGGCATGGTCTGTTCTCCAACAACGCGATGCGGATCTTCAGTCTGCTGGCCCTCGTTGCCCTGGGCGCTCACGCCTGGGTTGGCATGTGGACCATTGCAACCGACTACCTGACGCCTATGTCGTTCGGCAAGTCGGCAACTGCGATTCGTTTCCTGTTCCAGGCGGTATGCGGCGTTGCGATGTTCGCTTACTTCGTCTGGGGTGTGCAGATTCTCTGGGGTATCTGATCCATGGCTAGCATTCCAACCATTTCCTTCGACGCCATCATCATCGGTGGCGGCGGCGCCGGCATGCGCGCAGCGCTGCAACTGGCTCAAGGCGGCCACAAGACTGCCGTAGTCACCAAGGTCTTCCCGACCCGTTCGCACACCGTATCCGCCCAGGGCGGCATCACCTGCGCCATCGCTTCGGCCGACCCGAACGACGACTGGCGCTGGCACATGTACGATACCGTCAAGGGTTCCGACTACATCGGTGACCAGGACGCTATCGAATACATGTGTCAGGAAGGCCCGGCTGCGGTCTTCGAACTGGACCACATGGGTCTGCCGTTCTCGCGCACCGAAACCGGCCGCATCTATCAGCGTCCGTTCGGTGGTCAGTCCAAGGACTTCGGTAAAGGTGGCCAGGCCGCCCGTACCTGTGCCGCTTCGGACCGTACCGGTCACGCGCTGCTGCACACCCTGTACCAGGGCAACCTGAAAGCGGGCACCACGTTCCTCAACGAGTACTACGCAGTTGACCTGGTGAAGAACCAGGACGGCGCATTCGTGGGTGTGATCGCCATCTGCATCGAAACCGGCGAAACCCTGTACATCAAGTCCAAGGCCACCGTACTGGCCACTGGCGGTGCAGGCCGTATCTACGCGTCCACCACCAACGCCCTGATCAATACCGGTGACGGTATCGGCATGGCCCTGCGTGCAGGCGTGCCGGTGCAGGACATCGAAATGTGGCAGTTCCACCCGACCGGTATCGCCGGCGCCGGTGTACTGGTCACCGAAGGTTGCCGTGGTGAAGGTGGCTACCTGATCAACGCCCACGGCGAGCGCTTCATGGAGCGTTACGCGCCGAACGCCAAAGACCTGGCCGGCCGCGACGTGGTTGCCCGTTCCATGGTCAAGGAAATCATCGCCGGCAACGGCGTGGGCCCGAACAAGGACCACGTACTGCTGAAGCTGGACCACCTGGGCGAGGAAGTGCTGCACAGCCGCCTGCCAGGTATCTGCGAACTGTCCAAGACCTTCGCCCACGTCGACCCTGTGGTCGCGCCGGTGCCGGTGGTTCCAACCTGCCACTACATGATGGGCGGCGTTGCCACCAACATTCATGGCCAGGCCATCACCATGGACGCCGACGGTCAGGATCACATCATCCCGGGCCTGTTCGCCGTAGGTGAAGTGGCGTGCGTATCGGTTCACGGTGCCAACCGCCTGGGCGGCAACTCGCTGCTCGACCTGGTGGTGTTCGGCCGTGCTGCCGGCCTGCACCTGGAGAAGGCGCTGAGCGAAGGCGTGGAATACCGCGACGCCAGCGACACCGACGTCGATGTTGCCCTGAACCGCCTGAACAAGCTCAACGAGCGTACCAGCGGTGAAGACGTTGCCAGCCTGAAGCGCGAGCTGCAGAGCTGCATGCAGAACTACTTCGGTGTATTCCGTACTGGTGAATACATGCAGAAGGGTATCGAGCAACTGGCCGGTCTGCGTGACCGTATCGCCAACGTCAAGATCAACGACAAGTCCCAGGCCTTCAACACCGCGCGTATCGAAGCGCTGGAGCTGCAGAACCTGCTGGAAGTTGCCGAAGCTACCGCCATCGCGGCGGAAGCCCGTAAAGAGTCCCGCGGCGCTCACGCCCGTGAAGACTTCGAAGACCGTGACGACGAAAACTGGCTGTGCCACACCCTGTACTACCCGGGTGAGAAGCGCGTTGCCAAGCGCGGCGTCAACTTTGCGCCGAAGACTGTTCCAGCCTTCGAACCAAAAGTCCGGACTTACTAAGGGTGGCTGCTATGTTGAAAGTCGAAGTTTATCGTTACAACCCGGACACCGACTCGGCGCCAAAAATGGAGTCGTTCGACGTCGATACCGGCGGCAAGGACCTGATGGTGCTCGATGTATTGGCACTGATCAAGGAAAAGGACGAGGGTTTCTCGTACCGTCGCTCCTGCCGTGAAGGCGTTTGCGGTTCCGACGGCATGAACATGAACGGCAAGAACGGCCTGGCCTGCATCACCCCGCTGTCGGCGGTGGTGAAGGGCGGCAAGCTGGTTCTGCGTCCTCTGCCAGGCCTGCCGGTCATTCGTGACCTGGTGGTCGATATGAGCATCTTCTACAAGCAGTACGAGAAGGTGAAGCCGTTCCTGCAGAACGACACCCCGGCCCCGGCCATCGAGCGCCTGCAATCGCCGGAAGACCGTGACAAGCTGGACGGCCTGTACGAGTGCATCCTGTGCGCGTGCTGCTCGACTTCCTGCCCGTCGTTCTGGTGGAACCCGGACAAGTTCCTGGGCCCGGCAGCCTTGCTGCAAGCCTACCGCTTCCTTGCCGACAGCCGCGATACCAAGACTCAGGAGCGCCTGGCGTCCCTGGATGACCCGTTCAGCGTATTCCGCTGCCGCGGGATCATGAACTGCGTAAACGTTTGCCCGAAAGGTCTGAACCCGACCAAGGCAATCGGTCACGTACGTAACATGCTGCTGCAAAGCGGCACCTGATACAAAGCGTTGTACCTGCAGTAAGCCGAGGTGCGGGTGGTGAGCCCGCACTGAGGTAAAACCCGAACAAGGGCCCACAAAGCCCGCGTTCATTACCTATGAAGATATGAGACCAGCAGGGGCTTTCCGGGCTGGTACCCGGAAAATCAGCAGGATCCAAGTGGCGTGGTTCAGTCGCTGTTTTCGGACTTTTCCAGGTTTGCTGTGGCTCTCGCCGATCAGTCCCCTAATCGAGGGTGACCAAGCATGCAAGAAAGCGTGATGCAGCGCATGTGGGATAGCGCCCACCTTTCAGGTGGTAACGCTGCATATGTGGAAGAGCTCTACGAGCTCTACCTGCACGACCCTAACGCTGTGCCAGAAGAGTGGCGCACTTACTTCCAGAAGTTGCCAGCCGACGGCAGCACCGCTACTGATGTATCGCACTCGACAATCCGCGACCATTTCGTACTGCTGGCAAAGAACCAGCGCCGCGCCCAACCGGTTTCCGCCGGGAGCGTGAGCAGTGAACACGAGAAGAAGCAGGTTGAAGTTCTGCGACTGATCCAGGCCTATCGTATGCGCGGCCATCAGGCTGCCAAGCTCGACCCGTTGGGGTTGTGGCAGCGCCCTGCGCCCGTAGACCTGTCGATCAATCACTACGGCTTGACCAATGCCGATCTTGATACGACCTTCCGTGCCGGCGACCTGTTCATCGGCAAAGAGGAGGCGAGCCTACGCGACATCTTCGATGCACTCCAGAAGACATATTGTCGCACCATTGGCGCCGAATTCACCCACATCGTCGATTCCGAGCAGCGCAGCTGGTTCCAGCAGCGCCTGGAAAGCGTGCGCGGCCGTCCGGAGTTTTCCGCTGACGTGCAGGCCCACCTGCTCGAGCGCGTGACCGCCGGTGAGGGCCTGGAAAAGTACCTGGGCACCAAGTACCCGGGCACCAAGCGTTTCGGCCTTGAAGGCGGCGAGAGCCTGATTCCGATGCTGGATGAAATGATCCAGCGTTCCGGCTCTTACGGCGCCAAGGAGGTCGTGATCGGCATGGCCCACCGTGGCCGCCTGAACGTGCTGGTGAACACCTTCGGCAAGAACCCGCGCGAGCTGTTCGACGAGTTCGAAGGCAAGAAGATGAACGAGCTGGGCTCCGGTGACGTGAAGTATCACCAGGGCTTCTCCTCGAACGTGATGACCCCGGGTGGCGAAGTGCACCTGGCCATGGCGTTCAACCCGTCCCACCTGGAAATCGTTTCGCCGGTGGTCGAGGGTTCGGTGCGCGCCCGTCAGGACCGCCGCAACGACACCGTTGGCGACAAGGTGCTGCCGATCTCGATCCACGGCGACGCTGCGTTCGCTGGCCAGGGCGTGGTCATGGAAACCTTCCAGATGTCGCAGACCCGCGGTTTCAAGACCGGCGGTACCGTGCACATCGTGATCAACAACCAGGTTGGTTTCACCATCAGCAACCCACTGGATGCGCGCTCCACCGAGTACGCGACCGACGTTGCCAAGATGATCCAGGCACCGATCCTGCACGTGAACGGCGATGACCCGGAAGCCGTGCTGTTCGTCACCCAGCTGGCCATCGACTACCGCATGCAGTTCAAGCGTGACGTGGTCATCGACCTGGTCTGCTACCGTCGCCGTGGCCACAACGAGGCTGACGAGCCGAACGGCACCCAGCCGCTGATGTACCAGCAAATCAGCAAGCAGCGCACTACCCGTGAGCTGTATGCCGAGCAGCTGATCCAGGCCGGTCGCATCGACGCCGAGCGCGCTCAGGCCAAGATCGACGAGTACCGCAACGCACTGGACAATGGCCTGCACGTGGTGAAAAGCCTGGTCAAGGAGCCGAACCGCGAGCTGTTCGTCGACTGGCGTCCGTACCTGGGCCATGCCTGGACCGCGCGTCACGACACCCGTTTCGACCTCAAGACCCTGCAGGATCTGTCGGCCAAGCTGCTCGAGCTGCCGGAAGGTTTCGTGGTCCAGCGTCAGGTGTCGAAGATCTACGAAGACCGTCAGAAGATGCAGGCCGGTGGCTTGCCGATCAACTGGGGTTATGCAGAGACCATGGCTTACGCCACCCTGCAGTTCGAAGGTCACCCGATCCGCATGACCGGCCAGGACATCGGCCGTGGCACCTTCTCGCACCGTCACGCGGTGCTGCACAACCAGAAGGACGCCAGCACCTACATTCCGTTGCAGAACCTGTTCCCTGGCCAGCCACGTTTCGATCTGTACGATTCGTTCCTGTCCGAGGAGGCGGTACTGGCCTTCGAATACGGCTACTCCACCACCATGCCGAACGCGCTGGTGATCTGGGAAGCCCAGTTCGGCGACTTCGCCAACGGTGCGCAAGTGGTGATCGACCAGTTCATCACCAGTGGTGAGCACAAGTGGGGCCGCCTGTGTGGCCTGACCATGCTGCTGCCACACGGCTATGAAGGGCAGGGGCCGGAGCACTCCTCCGCGCGTCTGGAGCGTTACCTGCAGCTGTGCGCCGAGCACAACATCCAGGTCTGCGTACCGACGACGCCGGCACAGATTTACCACCTGCTGCGTCGCCAGGTCATTCGCCCGCTGCGCAAGCCGCTGGTCGTCCTGACGCCGAAGTCGCTGCTGCGCCACAAGCTGGCCATCTCGACCCTGGAAGACCTGGCAGAAGGCTCGTTCCAGACCGTGATCCCGGAAATCGACGCAATCGATCCGGCCAAGGTCGAGCGTCTGGTGCTGTGCAGCGGCAAGGTCTACTACGACCTGCTGGAAAAACGCCGTGCCGAAGGCCGCGAAGACATCGCCATCCTGCGTATCGAGCAGCTGTATCCGTTCCCTGAGGACGATCTGGTCGAAATCCTCGCCCCTTACACCAACCTCAAGCATGCGGTCTGGTGTCAGGAAGAGCCGATGAACCAGGGTGCCTGGTACAGCAGCCAGCACCACATGCGCCGTATCCTGGGCCGCCACAACAAGGCACTGGTCCTGGAATACGCCGGTCGCGACGCTTCTGCCGCGCCAGCCTGTGGTTACGCTTCGAAGCACGCCGAACAGCAGGAAAAACTGCTGCAAGACGCCTTCACTGTCTAACGCCTTCGCGCACCTGAAACCGAATTTAAGGAAACACAGATAATGGCTATCGAGATCAAAGCCCCAACCTTCCCGGAATCGGTTGCCGATGGCACCGTTGCCACCTGGCACAAGAAGCCGGGCGAAGCCGTCAAGCGTGACGAGCTGATCGTCGACATCGAGACTGACAAGGTTGTCCTGGAAGTACTGGCGACTGCCGATGGCGTGCTGGGCGACATCGTCAAGGGCGAGGGCGACACCGTCCTGTCCGACGAATTGCTGGGTTCGATCGTTGAAGGCGGTGCTGCCGCCGCGCCTGCCGCGGCCGCCGCACCTGCAGCTGCTCCGGCCGCTGCCAGCGCTGACGCCGGCGAAGATGACCCGATCGCTGCCCCGGCTGCGCGCAAGCTGGCTGAAGAAAACGGCATCGACCTGGCTACCGTGGCAGGCACCGGTAAAGGCGGTCGCGTCACCAAGGAAGACGTGGTTGCTGCTGTTGCCAACAAGAAGTCGGCTCCTGCCGCTGCACCGGCTGCCAAGCCTGCCGCTGCTGCCGCTGCCCCGGTTGTCGTCGCCGCTGGCGACCGTACCGAGAAGCGCGTGCCGATGACCCGCCTGCGTGCCAAGATCGCCGAGCGTCTGGTCGAAGCCCAGTCGAACATGGCAATGCTGACCACCTTCAACGAAGTGGACATGACCGAAGTCATGGCCCTGCGTTCGAAGTACAAGGACCTGTTCGAGAAGACCCACAATGGCGTGCGCCTGGGCTTCATGTCGTTCTTCGTCAAGGCTGCCACCGAAGCGCTGAAACGTTTCCCGGCTGTCAACGCCTCGATCGACGGCAACGACATCGTCTACCACGGCTTCGCCGACGTCGGTGTTGCCGTGTCCAGCGACCGTGGCCTGGTGGTGCCGGTGCTGCGTAACGCCGAGTCGATGAGCCTGGCTGAAATCGAGAACGGCATCGCTACCTTCGGCAAGAAGGCCCGTGACGGCAAACTGTCCATCGAAGAGATGACCGGTGGTACCTTCACCATCACCAACGGTGGCACCTTCGGTTCGATGATGTCGACCCCGATCGTCAACCCGCCGCAGGCCGCCATTCTCGGCATGCACAACATCATCCAGCGCCCGATGGCCATCAATGGCCAGGTCGTGATTCGCCCGATGATGTACCTGGCGCTGTCGTACGATCACCGCCTGATCGACGGCAAGGAAGCGGTAACCTTCCTGGTCACTATCAAGAACCTGCTGGAAGATCCGTCCCGCCTGCTGCTGGACATCTAACCCTCTGGCTGCGTACCGTGCCGGGCCTGGCTTCGCGAGAAGCCATGCCGCGCGGTTCGCGGCTTGTAGCTTGTAGCTGATAAGGAATCTTTTATGACCCAGAAATTCGACGTAGTGGTAATCGGTGCAGGCCCAGGCGGCTATGTAGCTGCCATCAAGGCCGCACAACTTGGTCTGAAGACTGCCTGTATCGAGAAGTACACCGACGCCGAGGGCAAGCTGGCCCTGGGCGGCACCTGCCTGAACGTAGGTTGCATTCCTTCCAAGGCGCTGCTGGACAGCTCCTGGAAATACAAGGAAGCCAAAGAGAGCTTCAACGTCCACGGTATCTCCACTGGCGAAGTGAAGATGGACGTGGCCGCGATGGTTGGCCGCAAGGCGGGCATCGTCAAGAACCTGACCGGTGGCGTTGCCACCCTGTTCAAGGCCAACGGCGTCACTTCGATCCAAGGCCACGGCAAGCTGCTGGCCGGCAAGAAAGTCGAAGTCACCAAAGCTGACGGCACCACCGAAGTCATCGAAGCCGAGAACGTGATCCTGGCTTCCGGCTCGCGCCCGATCGACATTCCGCCGGCCCCGGTCGACCAGAACGTCATCGTCGACTCCACCGGCGCCCTGGAATTCCAGGCCGTACCGAAGCGCCTGGGCGTTATCGGTGCAGGCGTGATCGGCCTGGAGCTGGGCTCGGTATGGGCTCGCCTGGGTGCTGAAGTGACCGTCCTGGAAGCCCTGGACACCTTCCTGATGGCTGCCGACACCGCCGTGTCGAAAGAAGCCCAGAAGACCCTGACCAAGCAAGGCCTGGACATCAAGCTGGGCGCTCGCGTCACCGGCTCGAAAGTCAACGGCAATGAAGTCGAAGTGACCTACACCAACGCCGAAGGCGAGCAGAAGATCACCTTCGACAAGCTGATTGTTGCAGTCGGCCGTCGCCCGGTGACTACCGATCTGCTGGCTGCCGACAGCGGCGTGACCATCGACGAGCGTGGCTACATCTTCGTCGACGATTACTGCGCCACCAGCGTTCCTGGCGTGTACGCCATCGGTGACGTGGTACGCGGCATGATGCTGGCCCACAAGGCTTCGGAAGAGGGCATCATGGTCGTTGAGCGCATCAAGGGCCACAAGGCCCAGATGAACTACGACCTGATCCCATCGGTCATCTACACCCACCCGGAAATCGCGTGGGTCGGCAAGACCGAACAGGCCTTGAAGGCCGAGGGCGTTGAGGTTAACGTGGGCACCTTCCCGTTCGCGGCCAGCGGCCGTGCGATGGCTGCCAACGACACCGGTGGTTTCGTCAAGGTCATCGCCGATGCCAAGACCGACCGCGTTCTGGGTGTTCACGTGATTGGCCCATCGGCTGCCGAACTGGTGCAGCAGGGCGCAATCGCAATGGAATTCGGCACCAGTGCCGAGGATCTGGGCATGATGGTCTTCAGCCATCCAACCCTGTCCGAAGCGTTGCATGAAGCAGCGCTGGCGGTGAATGGCGGCGCCATTCACGTGGCCAACCGTAAGAAGCGTTAATTATAAGAAACCACGGCGGGCTGCCCGTCGTGAGTCTTGCGTGCATGACTCACCGCGGAAAGTCCGCCGGACCGGATCACACGGGAAACCCGGGGTCAACGGTCACAGGTGGTGCGGCGCCACTGATGGCGCAGCGCCGAAGCGCAGTACCTAACGAAGACGGTAAAAAGCATGAATCTTCACGAGTATCAGGGTAAGCAGCTGTTCGCTGAATACGGCCTGCCAGTTTCCAAGGGTTTCGCAGTCGACACCCCTGAGCAAGCTGCAGAAGCCTGCGACAAGATCGGCGGGAACGAGTGGGTTGTAAAAGCCCAGGTTCACGCGGGTGGTCGCGGTAAAGCGGGCGGCGTAAAGCTGGTTCGCAGCAAGGAAGACGCCAAGGCGTTCGCTGCACAGTGGTTGGGCAAGAATCTGGTTACCTACCAGACCGATGCCAACGGTCAACCCGTCTCCAAGATTCTGGTCGAATCCTGCACTGACATCGCCAAAGAGCTGTACCTGGGCGCTGTAGTCGATCGTTCGAGCCGCCGTATCGTGTTCATGGCTTCCACCGAAGGTGGCGTGGACATCGAGAAAGTCGCTCACGAAACGCCTGAGAAAATCCTCAAGGCCACCATCGACCCACTGGTCGGCGCTCAGCCGTTCCAGGGTCGCGAGCTGGCTTTCCAGCTGGGCCTGGAAGGCAAGCAAGTTCAACAGTTTGCCAAGATCTTCGTTGGCCTGGCCAAGCTGTTCAAGGATCATGACCTGGCGCTGCTGGAAGTGAACCCGCTGGTGATCAAGGCCGATGGCGACCTGCACTGCCTCGATGCCAAGATCAACATCGACGCCAACGCCATGTACCGTCAGCCGAAGCTGAAAACCTTCCACGACCCGTCGCAGGACGACGCCCGTGAAGCCCACGCTGCCAAGTTCGAACTGAACTACGTTGCCCTTGAAGGCAACATCGGCTGCATGGTCAACGGTGCCGGCCTGGCCATGGGTACCATGGACATCGTCAACCTGCACGGCGGCAAGCCGGCCAACTTCCTCGACGTTGGCGGTGGTGCTACCAAAGAGCGCGTTACCGAAGCGTTCAAGATCATTCTGTCCGACAGCAATGTCGCGGCCGTTCTGGTCAACATCTTCGGCGGCATCGTTCGCTGCGACATGATTGCCGAAGGCATCATTGGTGCAGTGAAAGAAGTCGGCGTTAAAGTTCCGGTCGTCGTTCGCCTCGAAGGCAACAACGCCGAACTGGGCGCTAAAGTACTGGCAGAAAGCGGTTTGAACATCATTGCGGCAACCAGCCTGACCGACGCTGCTCAACAAGTTGTCAAAGCTGCGGAGGGCAAGTAATGAGCGTCCTGATCAATAAAGATACCAAAGTCATCTGCCAGGGCTTCACCGGCTCGCAGGGTACTTTCCACTCCGAACAGGCCATTGCCTACGGCACCAAGATGGTCGGCGGCGTAACCCCAGGCAAGGGTGGCACCACCCACCTGGGCCTGCCGGTGTTCAACACCGTCAAGGAAGCCGTGGAAGCTACCGGCGCTGACGCTTCGGTCATCTACGTACCCGCTCCGTTCTGCAAAGACTCGATCCTGGAAGCTGCCTTTGGCGGCATCAAGCTGATCGTCTGCATCACCGAAGGCATTCCTACCCTGGACATGCTGGATGCCAAGGTCAAGTGCGACGAGCTGGGCGTGACCCTGATCGGCCCTAACTGCCCAGGTGTCATCACCCCGGGCGAGTGCAAGATCGGCATCATGCCAGGCCACATCCACTTGCCAGGCAAGGTCGGTATCGTTTCGCGTTCCGGCACCCTGACCTACGAAGCTGTGAAGCAGACCACCGACGCCGGCTTCGGCCAGTCGACCTGCGTCGGCATCGGCGGTGACCCGATCCCGGGCTCCAACTTCATCGACATCCTGAAGCTGTTCCAGGAAGACCCGAAGACCGAAGCGATCGTGATGATCGGTGAGATCGGCGGTTCGGCTGAAGAAGAAGCCGCGGCCTACATCAAGGCCCACGTGACCAAGCCTGTCGTTTCCTACATCGCCGGTGTTACCGCACCTGCGGGCAAGCGCATGGGCCACGCTGGCGCCATCATCTCCGGTGGCAAGGGTACTGCGGACGAGAAGTTCGCCGCCCTGCAGGACGCGGGTGTGAAAACCGTGCGTTCGCTGGCTGACATCGGCAAGGCCCTGGCCGAGCTGACTGGCTGGGAAGCCAAGAAGTAATACTGCTACACCCCCCACGCGCACAGAGGCCACCTTCGGGTGGCCTTTGTCGTATGTGGGGTTCGTAGGAGCGGGTTTACCCGCGAAGAGGCCGGTGCTGGCGATAGAGATTCTTCGACAGGTTTAATAGGAATTTTCACGCAGACGAATGTTTCAATCTGAGGATAATGCCTGCTGTCCTCGGTCGCGCAGACGACAAACATGTACGCACATCGGACAAGCAGCACTGTGCCAGTGCGTTTGACTGACAAAACAGTTACATTACGCGTTCACTCTGTGCCCGTGCCCCAAAAGGGAACGACACGCTAAACGGGTCTGGCCTATCAAGCCGGGCAGCATTTCCCCTTACCCAAAGGGAAATCCCCTCTCGAATCCCGATTTCAGCAGTGTGGTACTACCTTAAATGAAAGTTCTCAAAGGCCAGGATATCCTGGCGCTTGGCTTTATGACGTTTGCGCTTTTCGTGGGTGCAGGCAATATCATCTTCCCGCCTATCGTCGGCCTGCAGTCTGGCCCGCATGTATGGATGGCTGCACTGGGCTTCCTGGTGACTGCCGTCGGCCTGCCGGTCATCACCGTGGTCGCCCTGGCCAAGGTCGGTGGCGGCATGGATGCCCTGAGCAGCCCGATCGGCAAGTTCTTCGGTGGCTTGCTGGCTGCTGTGTGCTACCTGTCGGTAGGCCCACTGTTCGCCACCCCGCGTACCGCGACCGTGTCGTTCGAAGTGGGCGTTGCACCGCTGACCGGTGAAAGCCCGCTGGCGCTGTTCATCTACAGCCTGGTGTACTTCATCGTCGTGCTGGCCGTGTCCATGTACCCTGGCAAGTTGCTCGACACCGTGGGCCGCTTCCTGGCACCGTTGAAGATCATTGCCCTGGCCGTACTGGGCATCGCTGCCTTCGCCTTGCCCGCCGGTACCATCGGTGACGCACAGCCTGCCTATGCCGCCGCTGCGTTCTCCAAGGGCTTCTCCGATGGCTACCTGACCATGGATACCCTGGGTGCCCTGGTGTTCGGTATCGTCATTGTCAATGCTATTCGCTCGCGCGGTGTCGAGTCGCCGAGGCTGATTACCCGCTACGCCATCATCGCCGGCCTGATCGCCGGTGTCGGGCTGGCCCTGGTTTACATCAGCCTGTTCCGCCTGGGTGCCACCAGCCACGACATCGCGGCGGACGCCACCAACGGTGCGGCGGTGCTGCATGCCTACGTACAGCACACCTTCGGCTCCCTGGGCAGCGGCTTCCTGGCCGTGCTGATCGCGCTGGCCTGCCTGGTGACCGCGGTTGGCCTGACCTGTGCCTGCGCCGAGTACTTCAGCCAGATCCTGCCGCTGTCGTACCGCGCGCTGGTGGTGATCCTCGCCGGCTTCTCGCTGCTGATTTCCAACCTTGGCCTGACCAAGCTGATCATGTTCTCGATCCCGGTGCTCACCGCCATCTATCCGCCGTGCATCGTGGTGGTTGGCCTGAGCTTCGTGAAAGACCTGTGGAACTCGCCAACGCGCATCCTGGCACCGGTGATGCTGGTGTCGCTGTTGTTCGGCATGGTCGATGCGATCAAGGGCAGCAGCCTTGCCCACGTGTTGCCAGACTTCATGGCGCACCTGCCATTGAGTGATGCCGGCATGGCCTGGCTGGTACCTTCGGTGGTGACCCTGGTGGGTGCCGTGGCCTGCGACCGCATGCTCGGCAAGCCGCGCGAGGCGCTGGCCTGACCGGACAAGTCGAAGCCTGAGGGCGGCACCGGCCACAAGCCGAAGGGTGCCCGCCAAGGGTGAAAACAAGAGAGCCCCGTCTCCGAAAGGATGCGGGGCTTTTTGCTGTTTGCCTGTTTCGGCCGCTTCGCAGCAGGTAATGCATTTTTCAGTGTGCAGGTGTGCCTTTTGCCGCTTGCCAGCGTCGAAATCCGGTCCCTATCCTTTAGGCACATGGCCCTTTCGGTAACCCTGCATGAACTTCATCCAAAGCAACCTCAACAACCTGCTGGCCATCGCCTGGTTCGCCCTGTGCTGGGGTGGCTATACCCGCTATGCGATCTGGAAGGGGCGCGACACCGCGTGCCTGGCCAGTGTGCTGCACTTGTACCGCGAAGACTGGATGCGCCGCATGCTGCTGCGCGACAACCGCATCGCTGATGCCAGCGTGATCGGTAACCTGGAGCGCAACGCTTCGTTCTTTGCCTCCAGCACCCTGATCATTCTGGCTGGCATCCTCACCGTGCTCGGTGCCTCCGACCGGGCACTGTCGTTGCTGGCCGACCTGCCGCTGGTTCAGCAAACATCCCAGGGCATGTCGGAGATCAAGCTGCTGTGCCTGGCCATGGTATTTGTCTATGCCTTCTTCACGTTCAGCTGGTGCATGCGCCAATACAACTTTGCCGCCGTGCTGGTGGGGTCGGCGCCGATGATCGGCGAACGGCTGGTCAATGAGCTGGAGCGCAAGGCGTTCGCCTCCCGCGCGGCGCGGGTGCTGTCACTGGCCGCCAACCAGTTCAACTTCGGCCTGCGCTCGTATTACTTCGGCATGGCCATGCTGACCTGGTTCATCAGCCCTTGGCTATTCATGGTGGTGAGTGTGGGCGTGGTATTGATCCTGTACCGCCGTGAGTTCCATTCCGATGTACTGGAAGTGATGGTCTTCACGCCCACTGAAAGCGCCCCCACGGACGCGGGCAAGGAAAGCGCCGCTGGCAACGCTTGACCCGATCAGGGGGGGCGCCGCCGGGTTGTCTAGCGGCTGCCAACCTGCGCCTGCAGCCAGGCAACTGTCGCCGGCGAGGCCTGGCTGAGGGGGATCGAAGCCTGGTGCACGCTGCCATCCCAGCCTTCCATGGTGATCCACAATTCAGCGTTGGGTCGGGTCTTGGCCGGAACCGGGACGGAAGCGCCCATGCTGTAGGGTGAACCGAAGAAGATGCTCCCGGCCGCGCGCAGGCTGCGTGGCTTACCCACCCGCAGGTAGGTGGCCTTCACTTCGCCGATACAGTGGTTGCACAGCGCCGCACTGAAACTCTTGAAATACCCGGCCGGGCCTTCCTGGCGGGGCGCCGACGCACGGAATTCGGCCAGGCGCAGGCTCCATGGGCCCACTGCGACCACACCCGCCTCACGCTCACCCAGCCCGGCTTCACCTTTGAACAACGCCTGGTCGGCAAAATACCTGGGCATGAACCCCAAGGGGATGAGTATCAGCAGGATGTTCAGGTGAAAGCGCCATTTCAGCCACAGGCGGCGTGAGGCCGAAGGTGCGTCGGTGGTGGTGGCTCGGCTCATCGGGCGGTCTCCGGCAGGTGGGCGTCTTGCGCGGCGTTGGCCGTTGGTGCGCTGCGCGGCTTGCGTTTCAGTGCGGCTGCAGTGGCCTGTGCGGTGCGCTTGCTCCAGATCAACAGGCCGCTGAGCACCATCAAGGTCAGCACCAGGCCAAAAACGAACCAGATCATCTTGACCCACAGCCCGCCGAAGTCGCCTGTGTGCAACGGGCGCATGGATTCGGTGACGAACTCCAGCGACGTGCGATCATCCAGGGTGTGCGAGGTGGCGACCACGCCTGTGTACGGGTTGATGCTGGCGCTCTGGAACATCAGCGGGTACCAGCCGCGGCCACGGATGTTGAAGGTGTCATAGGCATTGCCGGGCAGGCGCACGAAGGATGCCTCGAAGCCGGGGATCTGCGCCTTCACCGTTTCGATGGCATGCTCCAGGCTGACCAGCCGGGGCGCTTCGCCAGCCTGCAGCAGCGGTACGTCCTCGCGGGCCACCACGGCGGGGGCGTCGCGGCTTGAGATCGAGATGTGGTTGTCGGCCAGCAACGCCTGGATCAGGAACCAGGTGCCGGTGATCGCGATCACGGCAATGAACCAGATCGACCAGATACCGCTCAGGCGATGGAAGTCACCCCAGAAGATGCGCGCACCTTGGCGAAAGCGCAGGGTAGGTTTCAGAAAGCCTTTCCAGAAGCGCTTGTAGACGACCAGGCCGGTGACCAGCGAGGCAAGCATCGGCAAGCCCAGCAGCGAGACCAGGTACCACCCCCACGGGTAGCCGTTGCCGAAAGGTACCAGCCACCAGCCATGCAAGGCGCGAGTGAACTGGCGGAAGTCGAAGGAAGGGCTGATGCCCTGGATCTTGCCTGTATAGGGGTTCACGTAGAGGTTCTGGGTGGTGTTGTCCGGTTGCACCACCTGCACCTGCAGCGCGAAGTGCGACTCGTCCGGGCGCATGATGTATTGCACATCCAGATCGGGGCGGGCTTCACGCAGGGCCTTGAGCACCTGGTCGTAAGTCAGCAGTGGCGCATCATCGCTCGGCTTCGCCGCGCGTATCTCCGGTTTGGCCAGCCACACCAGCTCTTGGCTGACCACTGCCAGGGTGCCGGTGAAGCAGACGATCAGCACGAAGAACCAGATGGGCAGGGCCAGCCAGCTGTGAACCAGGAACCAGAGTTTCGAGCGTGACTTTTTGGACATAGGGGCCGGTGCCTTGTGGTTTGGGGGGCTTGCGCGTCGATCCCTCGCGGTATGAGGAAAATCCCGCCGGTACCCTTATGACGCGCGAGGGCAGGCAAACCGGAAAACCGTCTGTCATGGCGAACCCCAGGCCCCCGCTGAGCCTGCCTTTGCCGGTGGCCGTGACGGGTTAATTTTCCCGGTGTTCCATCCGTTTCGTAGGGATAGCCGAGTTGTTACTCGAAACCCATGTGCACGGATGAAACCCGATGAATGTTGAGAAGTCCCTGAAGCTCGCCCGCCGTTTCATTGAGCTGCCGGTGGAAAAGCGGCGGCTGTTTCTCGAAACCCTGGCCAGCGAGGGTATCGACTTTTCACAATTCCCGATCCCTGCGGACGTCGCCGTCGACGATCGCCATGCACTGTCCTATGCCCAGCAGCGCATGTGGTTTCTGTGGCAACTGGACCCACACGGTGCCGCCTACAACCTGCCCAGTGCGGTGGTGCTGAAAGGGGCGCTGGACACCTCGGCGGTACAGCGCGCGTTCGAGCAGGTACTGCAGCGTCACCAGGCCCTGCGTACTGTATTCCAGACCCAGGGTGACGACGTGGTGCAAGTGGTGCAGCCAGCGGCCATCGTCATTGAAGAACACGACCTTCAGGCGCTGGCCGCCGAGGCCCGCGACGCCGCCGTCGCGCAGGCGGTGCGGGACGAAGCCGGTTTGCCCTTCGACCTCCAGCAGGGCCCGCTGTTTCGCGTACGCTTGTTGAAGCTGGCGGCACAGGAGCATGTGCTGCTGTTGACCCTGCACCATATCGTCGCCGACGGCTGGTCGATGAACGTGCTCATCCAGGAATTCGTCCACGGCTACGATGCCTTGGTTCGCGGGCAGGTGCCGGTGCTGCCTGAGTTGCCGATCCAGTACAGTGACTATGCGCTGTGGCAGCGGCGTTGGCTGGAGGCCGGGGAGCAGGCGCGACAGCTGGCTTACTGGCAGGCCAAGCTGGGCGACCAGCACCCGGTATTGCAGTTGCCTGCCGACTACCCGCGCCCGCTGCATGCCAGCCGCCAGGGCCAGCGCCTGCCCATCGCGGTGCCACAGGGCCTGAGCGAGCGCCTGGCTGGCCTGGCGCGTCAGCAAGGGGTCACCTTGTTCAGTGTGCTGTTGGCCGGTTTCAAGCTGCTTTTGCAACATTACAGTGGCCTGCAGGACATCCGTGTCGGGGTGCCGGTCGCCAACCGCAATCGCGAAGAAGTCGAGGGGCTGATTGGCGTATTCGTCAACACCCAGGTGTTGCGCACCGAGCTCGACCCGCAGATGTCCGTCGCCCAATTGCTGGCCGATATCCGCGAAACCACCCGCGCGGCCCAGAGCCACCAGGATTTGCCGTTCGAGCGTTTGGTCGAAGGCCTGCAAGTCGAGCGCAGCCTCAGCCACACGCCGTTGTTCCAGGTGTTGCACAACCATCAGGCGAACGTCGCCGACATCGGCGCCTTGCGCAGCGAATCAGGCCTTGAGCTGCACGTGCTGGAGCGTCACGAGCGCAGTGTCCAGTTCGAGCTCACCCTCGATACCGTGGAGCGCGACGGCCAGGTGCAGGCCGCCTTCACCTATGCCCGCGAATTGTTCGCCCCGGCCACCATCGAACGTATGGCGAGCCATTGGCTGAACCTGTTGCAGGCCATGGCCGCCGACCCGCTGGCGGCCATCGGCGATTTGCCGCTGCTGGGTGCCGGCGAGCGGCAGCGGCTGCTGCAGGCCAGCCAACCGGCCGCCAGCGAGTTCGCCGTCGACAACATACTTACGCTGTTCGCCGCGCAGGTGGCGCAGCAGCCGCAGGCCCCGGCACTGGTGTTCGGCGACCGGCAACTGAGCTATGCCGAACTCGATACCGATGCCAACCGGCTGGCACACCAACTGATCGAGTGGGGCGTCGGGCCTGAAGTACGGGTGGGTATTGCAGTCGAACGGTCGGTGGAGATGATCGTTGGCCTGCTGGCCATCCTCAAGGCCGGCGGTGCCTATGTGCCGTTCGACCCCGAATACCCGCAAGAGCGGCTTGCCTACATGCTCGACGACAGCGGTGTTCAACTGCTGCTGACCCAGCAGGCGCTGCTGCCCCGTCTACCGCAGGACACACAAGTGCGCTACCTGGTGCTCGACCAGGCAGCAGAGGAGCTGGCGCGCTTCAGTACGACGGCTCCGCCTGCACAGCTGAATGCCGATAACTTGGCCTATGTCATCTATACCTCGGGCTCTACCGGGCGTTCGAAGGGTGTCACCATCAGCCATGGCGCCCTGGCCAACTACGTACAGGCGGCCTTGCAGCGCCTGGCGCTGGGCCGGGTCGCGAGCATGGCGGTGGTCTCCACGCTGGCGGCCGACCTTGGCCATACCACCCTGTTCGGCGCACTGTGCAGCGGCAGCTGCCTGCATGTGATTGCCCTGGACATCAGCCTGGACGCCGAGCGCTTTGCCGCCTACATGCACGCACACGCGGTGGACGTGCTGAAAATTGTCCCTTCCCACCTGCAGGCATTGCTCGATGGCCCGCACCCGGCCCGGGCACTGCCGCAGCGTGCGCTGGTGCTGGGCGGCGAGGCTTGCCCCGCCGGGCTGATGGCACAACTGGCGCAGCTGGCCCCGCACTGCACGCTGTTCAACCATTACGGCCCAACCGAAACCACCGTGGGCGCGCTCGCTGATGCGGTCGAGGCGCCACCGGCGACCGGGCGTGCGCCGCTTGGGCGGCCGTTGGCCAACATGCAGGCTTATGTGCTGGACGCTTCGCTGCAACCGCTGAGCACCGGTTGCCAGGGCGAACTGTATCTTGCCGGTGCAGGGGTGGCGCGAGGCTATCACCGCCGCGCGGCGATGACCGCTGAACGCTTCGTGCCCAACCCGTTCGGGGCCGCCGGTAGCCGGGTGTACCGTACCGGCGATCTGGCGCGGCAGTTGGCGAACGGCCAGGTCGATTACCTGGGGCGGGTCGACCATCAGGTGAAGATTCGCGGTTACCGCATCGAACTGGGTGAAATCACCGACACCCTCAAGCGCCAGCCCCGTGTGCACGACGCCGTGGCCGTTATCCACGGCACCGGCAGCGCGGCCCGTATCGTCGCCTACGTGGTGCCCGACAGCCAGGCCGACGCCCCGCAGGTGCTTGCCGACGTACAAGCGGCGCTGGCCAGGCAGTTGCCGGACTACATGCTGCCGAGCCGCTTCATGGCATTGCCCGGCATGCCACTGACACTCAACGGCAAGCTCGATTTACGCGCCTTGCCGGTGCCTGACGAAGGCCCGGCACAGGCCTACCGTGCCCCGCAGACCACCTTGCAGCAGCTGGCGCTGATCTGGCAGGACGTGCTGAACGTCGCCCAGGTAGGGCTTGACGACAACTTCTTTGCCCTGGGTGGGCATTCCCTGCTGGCGACGCAGATCATCGCCCGGGTCCGGCGCATCCTGGGGCGTGACGTACCGTTGCGCAGCCTTTTCGAAAGCAACTCGCTACAGGGCTTTGCCGAACAGGTACTGGGCGCTGGCGCGCAGCACGTCGAGCCGATCGCAGCGGTGCCGCGTGACCAGCCCCTGGTCGCGTCGCACGCCCAGCAGCGGCAATGGCTGTTCTGGCAGATGCAGCCGCACAGCACCGCCTACCACACACCTATGGTCGTGCGCCTGCGTGGCGAACTGGATCGTGCCGCATTGATCCAGGCCTTCGCGATCCTCTGCGAACGCCATGAAGCCTTCCGCACGACGTTCGTCGAGCGCGATGGCGTGTTGCTGCAGCGCATTCAGCCTGCGGGTGAATTACCGCTAACCTGGGGCCGACTGCCAGCAACGGCCGAGCTGGCACAGATACAGGCTCAGGTACTGGCCGAGACCCAGCGGCTGTTCGACCTGGGCACCGGCCCGTTGTGGCGCGCCAAGGTGCTGCAGTTGGGCGAGCAGGACCAGTTGCTGGTGGTCACCTTGCACCACATCATTTCCGATGGTGGTTCGATGAGCGTGATGGTGCGTGAGTTCGTTGCCCTGTACCAGGCCTTGCACCGGGGCGAGGCGCCGGCATTGGCCAAGCTGCCGATCCAGTACGCCGATTACGCCGCCTGGCACAAGCACTGGCTCGACCAGGGCGAGCTCCAGCGCCAGCTGGACTACTGGCGCGGGCAGCTGGGAAGCGAGCAGCCCATCCTGGAGCTGCCAATCGACCACCCGCGCAGCGCGCTGAAAGACCACCGGCTGGGGCGCGTCGCGTTCGCCCTGGACAGCGAACTGGCGCAGCGCTTGCGGCAGTTGGCGCGTGAGCATGAGCTGACCCTGTTCCAGCTGTTCCTCGGGGCTTTTGCCCTGTTGTTGCAACGCTACTGCGAACAACCCGATGTGCGCATCGGCATACCGGTGAGCAACCGTAGCCGGCAAGAGCTGGAAAACGTCCTGGGCTTTTTCGTCAATACCCTGGTCATGCGCGTCGAAGTCGACCCGGCCATGAGCGGCGCGGCGCTGCTCAGCCAGGTCAAGGCCACGGCGCTGGCCGGCCAGGCGCATCAGGACCTGCCGTTCGACCGCCTGGTCGAGGCCTTGAACCCGCAACGCTCGCTGGACCGCAACCCGCTGTTCCAGGTGATGTACAACCACCTCAGCATTGCCGGCCAGCAGGTGGGCAGCACCAGCCTGGCAGGTTTGCATGCCGAGGAAATGACCCTGCAGGGTGGCACCGCGCAATTCGACCTGACCCTGGAAACGCTAGAGACCGACGCGGCGATCAACGTGTCGTTCCTCTACGCTGCCGAGCTGTTCGAAGCCGCTACCCTGCAACGCATGGCTGAGCACTGGTGCAACTTGCTGCGCGGCCTGGCCGCCGACCCAGCCCAGGCTGTCGGCGAGCTGCCGTTGCTGGCGCCGCAGGAGCAGGCGGCCCTGTTGCAGGGCTGGCAACAGGCGGGGCTCACGGCCGCGCCGGCGGCGGTTCACCAGCTGATTGCCGAGCAGGCCCGGCGCCAACCGCAAGCGGTAGCGCTGCTGATCGGCGACCAGCAACTGAGCTACGGCCAGCTTGAGGCCCGGGCCAACCAGCTGGCACACCGCCTGCGGGCGCTGGGTGTCGGCCCGGACGTGCTGGTGGGCATCGCCCTGGAGCGTTCGCTCGACATGGTTGTCGGTTTGCTGGGCATTCTCAAGGCCGGTGGCGCGTTCCTGCCGCTGGACCCCCAGTACCCGGCAGAGCGCCTGGCCTACATGATGCAGGACAGCGGCATCGACCTGTTGCTCAGTCACAGCCGGGTGCTGCCGGGCCTGGACGTGCAGGCCGGCATGCGTACGCTGCTGCTCGACCAACGGGTTGAGCAGCCGGGCGCCGACCATGCGCCGACCGTGGCATTGAGCCCGCAAAACCTGGCCTACGTGATCTACACCTCGGGTTCTACCGGCCAGCCCAAAGGCGTTGCGGTCGCACACGGGCCGCTGGCCATGCACTGCCTGGCCACTGGCCAATGGTACGAAATGACCCCGGCGGACCGTGAGCTGCATTTCCTGTCGTTTGCCTTCGACGGTGCTCATGAACGCTGGCTGACCTCGCTGGTCATGGGGGGCAGCCTGCTGCTGCGCGACGATGAGCTGTGGAGCCCCGAGCGCACCTACGAGGAGATACGCCGGCATGGGGTGACCATGGCCGGATTCCCGCCGGCCTACCTGCAACAGCTGGCCGAGCATGCGGCGCATGCCGGTAACCCTCCACCGGTTCGTCTTTACAGCTTTGGCGGCGATGCCATGCCGCGGGCGACTTACGAGCGGGTGCAGCAAAGCCTGCAACCCCAGGTGATGATCAATGGGTATGGCCCCACCGAGACCGTGGTCACGCCGATGGTCTGGCGTACCCGCGCCGGGGATCATTGCGACAGCGCCTATGCCCCGATCGGCCAGCCTGTCGGCGAGCGCAGTGCGTGTGTGCTGGACGCCGACCTGGGCCTGCTGCCAGCAGGCGTGGCCGGGCAGCTGTACCTGGGCGGTGCCGGCCTGGCCCGTGGCTACCTGGGGCGCCCGGGGCTGACGGCCGAGCGCTTCGTGCCCGACCCGTTTGGCACCGAGGGTGCGCGCCTGTACCGCACCGGTGACCAGGTTCGCCTGCGCGCCGACGGGCAGTTCGATTACCTGGGGCGGATCGATAACCAGGTAAAAATCCGTGGCTTCCGCGTCGAGCTGGGCGAAATCGAGGCGTGCCTGCTGGCCTGCGCCGAGGTGCGCGAGGCCCTGGTGGTAGCCGTCGACGGCCCAAGCGGCAAGCAGCTGGCGGCATACCTGGTGCTGGCCGATAGCATTGCCGCACACGGGCCGGCCGAGCAGCGCGAGCAACTGAAGGCGGCGCTGCGCCAGAGCCTGCCGGACTACATGCTGCCGACCCATTGGCTGGTGCTTGAGCAACTGCCGTTGCTGCCCAACGGCAAGCTCGACCGCAAAGCACTGCCGGCACCCGACTTCAGCGCCCTGCAGCAGGCCTACGTGGCGCCACGCAATGCCCTGGAGCAGCGTCTTGCCGCGTTGTGGCAGCGCGTGCTGAAGCTGCCGCAGGTGGGCGTGAGTGACAACTTCTTCGAGCTCGGGGGCGACTCGATCATCTCGATCCAGCTGGTCAGTCGGGCGCGTCAGGATGGCCTGCTGTTCAGTGCCCGTGATCTGTTCGAGCATCAGACCGTGGCCGCACTGGCCAGCGTTGCCCAGGTCGGCGCATGCGAGGTGCAAGCCGACCAGGGGCCGCTCAGTGGCGAGCAGGTGCTGCTACCGGTGCACCAGCTGTTCTTTGCCCAGGAGATCCCGGCACGTCACCACTGGAACCAGTCGATCCTGCTTGAACCACGGCAGCCTTTGAACGCTGCTGACCTGGACCAGGCCCTGCACGCCCTGGTCGAGCACCATGATGCCTTGCGCCTGAGCTTTGCGCCCGCCGATGACGGCTGGAAGGCGCACTACCGCAGCCCTGCCCAGTGCGCCCAGGCGGCGCTGCTGTGGCAGGCCGCGGTGGATTATGAAGGTGGGTTGCACACTTTGCTCGAGCAAGCGCAGCGCAGCCTTGACCTGGAAAACGGGCCATTGCTGCGTGCCTTGCTGGCAACGCTGGCGGACGGCAGCCAGCGGTTGCTGTTGGTCGTTCATCACCTGGTGGTGGATGGGGTGTCATGGCGCATTCTGCTGGAGGACCTGCAACAGGCCTACGCTGCCGTGCTTGCGGGTAACCAGCCGAACCTGCCCGCCAAGAGCCATTCCATGCAGGCATGGGCCAAGCGCTTGCAGGGGCATGCAGCGCACATGCAGGGCCAGCTTGGCTACTGGTGCGAGCAGTTGCAGGGGCGCGCCGCACTGCCACGTCGGCAGGTCAGCGACCTGGCCGCAGCCAATCAGCAGTGCCACGCCCACACGGTTTACAGCCGCCTGGACCGGGCATGGACCGAGCGGCTGCTGCGCGAGGCGCCGGCCGCCTACCGCACACGGGTCAACGACCTGCTGCTGGCAGCCTTGGTGCGGGTGATTGCAGGCTGGACCGGGCGCGACGAAGTGTCGGTGCTGCTGGAAGGTCATGGCCGTGAAGCACTGTTCGACGACCTGGACCTCAGCCGCACGCTCGGCTGGTTCACCACGGTGTTCCCGCTGAAGCTGGCGGTGCCCAGCGAGCGTTCCCACACCTTGAAGCAGGTCAAGCAGCACCTGCACAGCATTCCCGACAACGGCATCGGTTTCGGGGTGCTGGGCCAATGGGGCAGCGCCGAGGCGCGCCAGCAACTGGGCCATGCACCGCTGCCGGAAATCACCTTCAACTACCTGGGCCAGTTCGATGGCAGCTTCGATCAGGCCGAAGCGCTGTTCGTGCCGGCCAAGGAAGACAAGGGCGCCGATCACGACGCGCAGGCGCCGCTGGGCAACCTGTTGAGCCTCAATGGCCAGGTGTACGGCGGTGAGCTGAGCCTGGGCTGGACGTTCAGCCGCGAGCTGTTCGATAGCGCCACCCTTGAGCGCCTGGCCGCAGATTACACCCGCGAGTTGCAGGCGTTGATCGAGCACTGCTGCACACCGGGGGTGTGCGGTGTAACGCCGTCCGACTTCCCGCTGGCGCGCCTGTCGCAGACCCAGCTGGACCAACTGCCAGTGCCCGCGGCCGAGATCGCCGACCTCTATCCGCTGGCGCCGATGCAGCAGGGCATGCTGTTCCACGCCTTGTACGAGCAGCAGGCGGGGGATTACGTGAACCAGATGCGCGTCGATGTCGACGGCCTGGATGTCGAGCGTTTCCGCCGTGCCTGGGAGGCTGTACTGCAGCGCCACGATATCTTGCGCACGCAGTTCCACTGGGAACACGAGCAGGCCCTGCAGGTGGTACGCAAACACGTTGAACTGCCGTTCGTGGTGCACGACTGGCAGGGGCGCGAAGGCCTTGAGGCTGCCCTCGAGCAACTGGCACTCGACCAGCGCCAGCAGGGCTTCGACCTCAGCCAGGCGCCGTTGCTGCGCCTGGCGCTGGTGCGCACCGGTCCGGCTCGACAGCACTTGCTCTATACCAGCCATCACATCCTCATGGACGGCTGGAGCAACTCCCAGCTGTTGGGCGAAGTGCTGCACCAGTACGCCCTGCTGGGCGACGGGCAGCCCTCGGCATTGCCACCGGTCACCAGCCGCTACAGCGATTACATCGGCTGGCTGGGCCGGCAGGACGCCGCTGCTGGTGAAGCGTTCTGGAAAGACTGCCTGCGCGACCTGCAAGGGCCCACCCGCCTGGCGCAGGCCATTGCCTACGAGGCCCAGGCCGAAGCCGGGCAGGGCTACGCCGAGCATGTGCAGGTGATCGATGCCGCCACCACCGGGCAACTGGTGGCACTGGCGCGTCAACACAAGGTCACCCTCAACACCTTGCTGCAGGGTGCCTGGCTGTTGCTGCTGCAACGCTATACCGGGCAGGACAGCGTCACGTTCGGGGCCACGGTTGCCGGGCGCCCGGCGGCGCTCAAGGGCATCGAGCAGCAGGTGGGCCTGTTCATCAACACCTTGCCGGTCACTGCCAGCCCGGCCCCGCAGCTGCCGTTCGCGCAATTCCTGCAGCAGCTGCAGGCGCAGAACGTGGCCATGCGCGAGTTCGAACACACCCCGCTGTTCGACATCCAGCGCTGGAGCGGGCAGGGCGGCGAGGCCCTGTTCGACAACATCCTGGTCTTCGAGAACTACCCCGTTTCCGAAGCACTGCAGCAGGGTGCCCCGGCAGGCTTGAGCTTCGGCGAGGTCTACAGCCGCGAACAGACGCATTACCCGCTGACCTTGTCGATCAGCCAAGGGCAGACCTTGCAGTTGCACTACAGCCATGCGCTGGAGCATCTGCAGCGCCCGGCGCTGGCTGCGCTGGCGGACAACTTCCAGCATGTGCTGCAGCAGTGCCTGAGCTTGCCGCTGGACAGCTGCCTGGGCGCGTTCTGCCTGGTAGCCCCTGCCACCCGCGAAGGGCTGTTGCAGCACGTCAACCAGACGGCTGCCGATTACCCGCTGCAGCACAGTTATGCCGAGCTGTTCGAAGCGCAGGTCGCCCGTACCCCACAGGCGGTCGTTGCGCGCTGCGGCGACCGGCAGTACAGCTACAGCGAGCTCAACCGCCGTGCCAACCGTGTGGCCCATGGGCTGATTGCGCTGGGGGTCGGGCCTGACCAGCCAGTGGCATTGCTGGCGCAGCGCAGCCTTGAGCTGCTGGGCATGATGGTGGGCACCTTCAAGGCCGCCGCCGGCTACCTGCCACTGGACCCTGGCCTGCCACAACAACGCCTGAGCCATATCGTCGCCTTGAGCCGCACCCCGGTGTTGCTCTGCACCGAGGCGTGCCAGGCGCAGGCCGAGGCTTTGCTGGACGCACTGGACGAAGCACCGCGGCCGCAGCTGCTGGTGCTGGAAACCCTCGACCGGCCTGGCAGCGCCGAGCACGACCCGCAGCGCTACAGTGGCCCGCAGCACCTGGCATACGTGATCTACACCTCGGGCTCGACCGGGCAGCCCAAAGGGGTGATGGTCGAGCAGGCGGGCATGCTCAACAACCAACTGAGCAAGGTGCCTTACCTGGGCCTGGGGCCGGACGACGTGATCGCCCAGACTGCGTCGCAGAGCTTCGACATCTCCGTGTGGCAGTTCCTTGCAGCGCCACTGTTTGGCGGCTGTGTACAGATCGTGCCAAACGAACTGGCCCATGATCCCGAAGCCTTGCTGCAGCACGTGCGCGAGCAGCGCATCAGTGTGCTCGAGAGTGTGCCGTCGTTGATCCAGGGTATGTTCCAGGCCCCGGCCATTGCCGTGCCGTCGCTGCGCTGGATGCTGCCCACTGGCGAAGCGCTGGCGCCGGAGCTCGCTCGTCAATGGTTGCAGCGCTATCCCGATGTCGGGCTGGTCAATGCCTATGGGCCGGCCGAATGTTCCGATGACGTGGCGTTCTTCCGCGTCGACCTGGCGAGCACGCAAGGCGTGTACCTGCCCATTGGCAGCCCCACTGACAACAACCGCCTGTATGTGCTGGACGCCGCGCTGGAGCTGGCGCCGCTGGGCGTCACCGGAGAGCTGTGCGTGGCAGGAACCGGCGTGGGCCGTGGCTATGTCGGCGACCCACTGCGTACTGCCCAGGCCTTTATTCCGCACCCTTGCGGGGCGCCCGGCGAGCGCCTGTACCGCACTGGCGACCTGGCCCGGCGCCGTGCCGACGGCGTGCTGGAATACGTCGGCCGGGTCGATCACCAGGTCAAGATCCGCGGTTTCCGTATCGAACTGGGCGAAATCGAAGCCGCGTTGCTCGACAGCGATCAGGTACGCGAGGCGGTGGTGATGGCCCAGCCCGGCGTCAACGGGCCGCAGTTGGTGGCCTATTGCGTGGCGGATGACGCTGTGGCTGCCGACGCGCTCAAGCAACAGCTCAAAGCCAGCCTGAAAGCCCGTCTGCCCGACTACATGGTACCTGTGCACTGGGTGCTGATGGCGCGTCTGCCGCTGACGCCGAACGGCAAGGTAGACCGCAAGGCGCTGCCGCTGCCGGACATGAGTCAGGCACGCCAGGCCTATGTTGCCCCGCGCAGTGAACTGGAGCAGCAGCTGGCCGCGATCTGGCAGGACGTGCTCAAGCTTGAGCAGGTGGGGCTGGACGACAACTTCTTCGAACTGGGTGGCGATTCGATCGTTTCCATCCAGGTGGTCGGGCGCGCCCGCCAGGCCGGCATCGCCTTCAGCCCCAAAGATGTTTTCGAGCAGCAGACGGTGCAGGGCCTGGCGCGTGTCGCTCGGCGGGGTGCCGCTCAGCAGCAGATCGACCAGGGCCCGGTCAGCGGTGAGCTGCACCTGCTGCCGGCCCAGGCCGAATTCTTCGCGCTGGCTATTCCCGAGCGCCATCACTGGAACCAGTCGGTGCTGCTGGACGCCCTGCAGCCGCTGGATGCCGACCGGCTGGAACACGCCCTGCACCAGTTGGTGGTGCACCATGACGGCTTGCGCCTGAAGTTCGACGAAAGCGAACAGGGCTGGCGCGCCAGCTTCGGCGAAGCGCACGTGCGCCACGCGCTTGTTGTGGCAGCGTGACTGTGCCGATGCGCAGGCGCTGGAGGCATTGTGCGACCAGGCCCAGGCCAGCCTGTGCCTGGGCAGCGGCGACCTGGTGCGTGCGGTGCTGGTAACGCAACCGGGCGAGTGCCAGCGCTTGTTGCTGGTGATCCATCACCTGTTGGTCGACGGGGTGTCCTGGCGAATCCTGCTGGAAGACCTGCAACGCGCTTATCGTCAATGCGTGGCGGGCCAAACGGTGGTGCTGCCGGCCAAGACCAGTTCGCTCAGGGACTGGGCCGGGCAGTTGCAAGCCTATGCTGGCAGCGAAGGGCTTGGCAGCGAGCTGGCGTACTGGCAGGCGCAGTTGCAGCACGACCACGCCGAGCTGCCCTGCGACCACCCAGGTGCCGGGCAACAACGCCGACGTGCGCGCACGGTCAGCACGCAACTTGACCGCGAAGTGACCCGGCAGCTTCTGCAAGAGGCTCCGGCCACCTATCGTACTCAGGTCAACGACTTGCTGCTGACTGCGCTGGCGCGCGTGGTGGGTCGCTGGAGCGGCCAGGCCGCGACGCTGATTCAGTTGGAAGGGCATGGCCGAGAAGAACTGTCCGCCGACCTTGACCTCAGCCGAACCGTCGGCTGGTTCACCAGCCTGTACCCGGTGTGCCTGCGCGTCGAGGGCGAGCTGGGCGCGTCGATCAAGCAGGTCAAGGAGCAGTTGCGCGCCATCCCCAACAAAGGCCTGGGTTACGGTGTACTGCGTTACCTTGGCAGTGACGAGCAGCGTCAGGCCCTGCAAGGCCTGGCAACACCACGCATCACCTTCAACTACCTGGGGCAGTTCGACGCCAGCTTCGATGGCGCCGGTGATGCCTTGCTGCAACCTTCCCGGCTGGGCGTCGGCGCCGAGCAGAGCGCTGACGCGCCGCTGGAAAACTGGCTCAGCCTCAATGGCCAGGTCTATGGCGGTGAGCTGCGCATGGGCTGGACGTTCAGCCTCGACCTGTTTGACGAACAGACCGTGCAACGCCTGGCGGACGATTACGGGCGCGAGCTGCGCAGCCTGGTCGAGCATTGCCTGCAGGCCAACGAGGCCGGTGAGCAGGGCATGACACCTTCGGACTTCCCGCTGGCGGGCCTGAGCCAGGCCCAGCTCGATGCGTTGCCGGTACCGGCGGCGCAAGTCGAAGACATCTACGCGCTGTCGCCGATGCAGCAAGGCATGCTGTTCCACTCGCTGTACGAGCAGGGCAGTGGTGACTACATCAACCAGATGCGTGCCGATGTGCAGGGGCTGGATGCCGAACGGCTGCGGGCCGCCTGGCAGGCAGTCTACGACCGCCACGAGGTGCTGCGCGCCAGTGTGCTGTGGCAGGGCCAGCAGCAACCGTTGCAGGTCATTCACAAGCACCTGGCCGTGGCGCTGGTGTACCAGGATTGGCGCGAGCGGCGGGAGCTGCCCACCGCGCTCGACCAGTTGGCCAACGCCGAACGCCTGCGCGGGTTCGACCTGGGCAAGGCGCCGCTGCAACGCATCCAGGTCATCCGCATTGGCGACGATCGCTACCACCTGATCGATACCAACCACCACATCCTCATGGACGGTTGGAGCTATTCGCAGCTGCTGGGGGAGGTACTCGAACAATACGGCGCCCAGGCCCGCGGCGAGCCTCGCCCAGCGGCGCCGGCAGGGCGCTACCGCGATTACATCGGCTGGTTGCAGCGCCAGGATGCGCAGGCCAGCGAGCAGTTCTGGAAAGCCCGCCTGGCGGACCTGGAACAGCCCACACTGCTCAGCCGCAGCCTGGCGACCGGCCAGCCATTGGCCGAAGCCGGCATGGCCGGGCAGGGGCAGGTTGTCCTGCTGCGTGATCGCCAGCAAACCCGCCAGCTCAGCGATTTTGCCCGGCAGCACAAGGTCACGCTCAACACCTTGATGCAAGGGGCCTGGTTGTTGCTGTTGCAGCGTTATACCGGGCAGGCGGCGGTCGCATTCGGTGTCACCGTCGCGGGCCGTCCTGCCGAGCTGCGCGGCGTCGAAGCGCACATCGGGCTGTTCATCAACACCTTGCCAGTGGTTGCCAGCCCGCGCCCGGAACAACCCGTGGTGCAATGGCTGCAAGCGTTGCAAAGCCTCAACCTGCAATTGCGTGAACACGAACACACGCCATTGTTCGAGATCCAGCGCTGGGCCGGTCACGGCGGCGAGGGGCTGTTCGACAGCATCATGGTGTTCGAGAACTACCCGGTCTCGGAGATCCTCCAGCAAACGGCACCCGAGGGGCTGCGTTTCGATGCGGTGCACAACCATGAGCAGGCCAACTACCCATTGACCCTGGCGGTCAACCAGGGCGAGACGCTGTCGGTGACCTTCGGCTACGACCGTGGCTGCTTCGCTGCCGTGCAGGTCGAGCAACTGGCTGGGCACCTGCGACAGTTGCTGGAGCAGATTGTCGAGGCCTCGGCGCACCAGGCGCTGGGCAGCCTGACGCTGCTCGATGCGCAACAGCAGCAGGCCACCTTCGCCCAGTGGAACCCTGCCCCCGCCGAGCACCCGGCCAACCAGGCCCTGCACAGCCGCATCGAGGCCCAGGTGCAGCGCACCCCCGATGCCATCGCTGTCACCTGCGAGGGCCAGGCCCTGAGCTATGCCCAGCTCAACCAGCGTGCCAACGCCCTGGCCCGGCGCCTGGTCGACGACGGGGTCGGGCCCGACGTGCTGGTCGGCCTGGCTGCCGAGCGCTCGCTGGACATGGTTGTTGGCATCTTCGCCATCCTCAAGGCTGGCGGTGCCTACGTGCCGCTGGACCCGGCCTACCCGGCCGACCGTTTGGCCTACATGATCGAAGACAGCGGCTTGCAGCGCGTGCTGGCACAGCCCCAGGTGCTGGCCAGCCTGCCGGTGCCGGCAGGCGTGCGCGTGCTCAGCCTGGCAAGCAATGATGACAGCAGCCAGGCCGACCCGCTGGCCTGCTCGCCGGTCACGGTCAGCCCGGACAACCTCGCCTACGTGATCTACACCTCCGGTTCCACCGGCAAGCCCAAGGGCGTGCTGCTGCCGCAGCGCAACGTGCTGCGCCTGTTCACGGCCACCGACGCCGACTTCCGCTTCGGCAGCGACGACGTGTGGAGCCTGTTCCACTCCTATGCCTTCGACTTCTCGGTGTGGGAAATCTTCGGCGCCCTGCTGTACGGCGGGCGCCTGGTGATCGTGCCGCAGCACACCAGCCGCTCACCCGAGGCCTTCTACCAGCTGCTGGCCGATGAACAGGTCACGGTGCTGAACCAGACCCCGTCGGCGTTCAAGCAACTGATGGCGGTGGCCACCACGGCTGAGCCGCAGCGGCCACTGGCACTGCGCAGCGTGGTGTTCGGGGGCGAGGCGCTGGACGTCAACAGCCTGGCACCGTGGTTCGAACGCTTCGGCGACCGCCAGCCGCAGCTGGTGAACATGTACGGCATCACCGAAACCACCGTGCATGTCAGCTACCGGCCGCTGTCGCTGGCTGACCTGGGCAAGGCGGCCAGCAGCCCGATGGGCGTGCCGATCCCCGACCTGTCCTGGTATGTGCTCGACGGCGACCTGAACCCGGTAGCCAAAGGCTGCATCGGCGAGCTGTACGTGGGCCGCGCCGGCCTGGCGCGCGGCTACCTCAAGCGCAGCGACCTGAGCGCCACGCGCTTCGTGCCGGACCCGTTCGGTGCCCCTGGCGGGCGCCTGTACCGCACCGGTGACCTGGCGCGCTACCACGCCGACGGGGTGATCGAGTATGTGGGACGCATCGACCACCAGGTGAAGATCCGCGGCTTCCGCATCGAGCTGGGGGAAATCGAAGCCCGCCTGCAGGCCCAGCCGCAGGTGCGCGAGGCCCTGGTGCTGGCCCAGGAAGGCGCGACCGGCCAGCAGCTGGTGGCCTACCTGATCCCCGCTGCCGAGGTAGCGCTGGAGCAGCAGGCCGGGCTGCGCGCGCAGCTGCGCGAACAGCTGAAGGAAGCGCTGCCGGACTACATGGTCCCGGCGCACCTGCTGCTGCTCGACCGGTGGCCGCTGACAGCCAACGGCAAGCTCGACCGCAAGGCCCTGCCCAAGGCCGATGCCAGCCTGTTGCAGCAAGGTTATCGCGCCCCAGGCAGTGAGCTGGAACAGCAGCTGGCAGCCATCTGGCAGGACGTGCTCAAGCTTGAGCAAGTGGGCCTGGACGACCACTTCTTCGAACTGGGCGGCCATTCATTGCTGGCCGTGAGCGTGGTATCGCGGGTGCAACTGGAACTCGGCCTGAGCCTGACCCCGCAACTGATTTTCCAGCACCCAACCCTGGCGAGCTTCGCCGAACAGCTGGCCCAGGCATCTGCGCCGGCGGACACACAAACACTCAGCAAGCTGTCGGCTCTGCTGGACGAAATGGAGGAGGTGTGATGGACACCGCAGTCGCCACGAAAATTGCTCAGCGCTTCATCAATCTGCCGCTGGAAAAGCGTCGCCAATACCTGCAGAAAATGCTTGAAGAGGGCGTATCCCCGGCCAACCTGCCCATTCCGCTGGTGCGCGACGACACCACCGTGGTGCCGTTGTCGTTTGCCCAGGAGCGCCAATGGTTCCTGTGGCAGATGGAGCCTCAGGGCACTGCCTACAACATCGGGGTCAGCCTGCGCCTGCATGGCCCGCTGAACCTGCAGGCCTTGCAAGGCAGTTTCGATGCGCTGCTGGCGCGGCACGAGAGCTTGCGCACCACGTTCACCCATGACAGCCGCGACGGTGGCCCACGCCAGCAAATCGCCCCACAGCTGACGGTAGCGATCGAATGCCGTGAGCGCGGTGTGGGCGATGAGCAGGCGCAGATTCAGGCCTTTGTCGAAGCCCACCGGGAGCAGCCGTTCGACCTGCAACATGGCCCCGTGTTGCGCGTGGCGTTGCTGCGCCTGGCGGCCGAGGACCATGTGCTTAGCCTGGTGGTGCACCACATCGCCGCTGACGGCTGGTCGCTGAAGGTCATGGTCGATGAACTGCTGCAGGGTTACAGTGCCTGCTGCCAAGGGCATGCCGTGGCTGTTCGGCCGCTGCCCATCCAGTACGCCGACTATGCCATCTGGCAACGGCGCTGGATGGAGGCCGGTGAGCGCGAGCGGCAGCTGGCCTATTGGCAAGCGCAGTTGGGTGGCCAGCAGCCGGTGCTGGAACTGCCCACCGATCGGCCCCGCCCGGGGCTGATGAGCTACCGCGGCGCACGGCACGACTTCAGCTTACCGGCCGAACTGTGCCAACGCCTGCAAGACCTGGCCCGCCACGAAGGGGTGACCTTGTTCGTGCTGTTGCTGGCCGCGTTCCAGGCCTTGCTGCAGCGCTACAGCGGGCAGCAGGACATTCGCGTGGGTGTGCCCATCGCTAACCGCAACCGGGTAGAAACCGAAGGGTTGATCGGGTTTTTCGTCAACACCCAGGTGCTGCGCGCGCAAATCGAGCCGCAGCAGACCTTCCGCGCGCTGTTGCAGCAAGCCCGCCAGGCCGCCAGCGACGCCCAGGCCCATCAAGAGCTGCCGTTCGAACAACTGGTCGAAGCCTTGCAGCCGGGGCGTAGCCTGAGCCACAGCCCGTTGTTCCAGGTCATGTTCAACCACCAGCGCCAGGGCAATGGCCAGCAGGCCGCCAGCGACACAGCGCTGCGTATCGAGGCTTTGCCTGGTGAAACGCGCACCGCGCCGTTTGACCTCACCCTGGAAACCTTCGAAGCGCCAGGGCAGATCGGCGCTTCTTTCAACTACGCCACCGATCTGTTCGATGCCACGACCGTGGCGCGCATGGCCGGGCACTGGCTGCAATTGCTGGACGGCATCGTGGCGGACGCGGGCCAGCGAATCGCCGCGTTGCCACTGCTCAGCGACCGCGAGCTGGACGTGATCGGCCAGGCCTGGAATGACACGGCGGTGCCGGTTGCCGACGCCTGTATCCAGCACCTGATCGAGCAGCGTGCCCATGCCACACCGCATGCACCGGCCGTGCAGTTCGAAGACCAGACGCTGAGCTACCAGCAACTCAACGAACACGCCAACCGCCTGGCCTGGCGCCTGATCGAAGGCGGCGTGGGGCCGGACGTCAACGTCGGGGTGGCCCTCGAACGCTCGCCACAGATGCTCGTCGCCTTGCTGGCCGTGCTCAAGGCCGGGGGTGCCTATGTACCGCTGGACCCCCACTACCCGGACGAGCGGCTGGCCTACATGATGGAGGACAGCGGCATCAGGCTGCTGCTGACCCAGCCGTCGCTCCAGGCACGCCTGCCGATACCGGCCACGGTCCAGTGCCTGTTGCTGGCGCCCGAGCACCCGCTGGGCAGTGGCTGCAACGTGGCAGCCTACAGTGTGCACAACCCGCAGCCGCACCTGTCGGCCGAGCACCTTGCCTACATGATCTACACCTCGGGCTCCACCGGCAGGCCAAAAGGGGTGATGGTGCCCCACGGCGCGCTGGTCAACTTCATCGCCAGCATGGCCAAGGCGCCGGGGCTGGCTACCGGCGACCGCCTGTTGTCCTTGACCACGTTCTCGTTCGATATCTTCGGGCTGGAGTTGTACTTGCCGCTGGTGCAGGGCGCCTGCGTGGTCCTGGCCGGTCCGGATACCGCACAGGACCCGCAGCGGGTGCTGGAGCTGGTAGCGCAGCAGTCAGTGACCGTGCTGCAGGCCACCCCTTCGACCTGGCGCATGCTGCTAGACAGCGGCCGCGGCGAGGTGCTGGCCGGCTGCACGAAGCTGTGTGGCGGCGAAGCGCTGAGCGATGACCTGGCCCAGCGGCTGCTGGCCCTGGGCGGGCCGTTGTGGAACCTGTACGGGCCCACCGAAACCACCATCTGGTCGGCGCTGCACCGCTTGCAGCCCGCCAGGCCGCAGGCGTTGCTAGGCAGGCCGTTGGACAATACCCGGCTCTACCTGCTGGGTGAGGACCTGGCGCCAGTCCCTGTTGGCGTTGCCGGCGAGCTGCTGATTGGCGGGGCGGGGCTGGCGCGCGGGTATTACCAGCGGCCAGGGCTGACCGCCGAGCGTTTCGTCCCCGACCCGTTCGCCGGGAACGGTGAGCGGCTGTACCGCACCGGCGACCTGGCGCGTTACCGGGCCGAGGGTGTGGTGGAATACCTTGGGCGAATCGACCAGCAAGTGAAGATGCGTGGCTATCGTATCGAACTCGGTGAAATCGAGGCACAACTGGCGCGTCATCCCGCCATTCGCGAAGCGGCGGTAGTCGCCCGGCCGGGGCCTGGTGGCCAGCAGCTGGTGGCTTACCTGGTGCCGCAGGACGTGGCCGTGGTCGACGATGCGCAAACGCGGGAGGCACTGGGCGAGGCGCTGAAGCGGCAACTGCGCAGCGTGTTGCCGGAGTACATGGTGCCGACCTGGACGACGTTCGTCGCAACCTTCCCCCACACCCCCAATGGCAAGCTTGACCGCAACCGCCTGCCAGCCCCTGACCTGAGTGTCGCCCGGGTGGCCTACCTGGCACCGCAGAGTGAGCTGCAGCAGCAGGTGGCGCAGATCTGGCAGGAGGTGCTGCACGTCGATCAGGTCGGCCTTGCCGACAACTTCTTCGACCTCGGCGGGCATTCGCTGCTGGCCACCCAGGTCACCGTGCGGCTGCGTGAGCAGTTGAAGCTGGAAACAGCGGTCAAGGCGCTGTTCACCACCCACGACCTGCAAACCTACTGCGCCGAGATCGCTGGTGCTCAGCCGCACACCCAGGCGGTCAACGATGCCTTGGCTAAATCCTTGGAGGCCCTCAAACGTCTATCAGCCGAAGATCTGGAAAATCTGATCTCTTGACAGGGGAAGGGCGTGCAAAAGTTAATCGAATCGGTAGCAACACTGTCGGCAAAGCAACGCAAGGCGCTGGCGGTGCTGCTCAAGCAGCAAGGTGTCGATCTGTACAGCGTGGCACCTGTTTTTCGACGCGATCCGACCGAGCCGCTTTCGCTGTCCTTCGCCCAGGAGCGGCAGCTGTTTCTTTGGCACCTTGAGCCAGACAGCGCCGCCTATCACCTGCCCAGTGCGCTGAACCTGCGCGGCGCACTGGACCTGGCTGCCCTGCAGCAAAGCTTCGATGCGCTGGTGGCGCGCCACGAGTCGCTGCGCACCACCTTCGCCACTGACGGTGAGCGCACCACACCAGTGATCCATGCTCCCGCGCCGGTGAGCATTGCCAGGCATACCCTGGCCCTGGCGCCCGGCGAGGACCGGGCGGCGCGGCTGCGCACCTGTATCAACGAAGAAATCCGCCAGCCGTTCGACCTGGCCCAGGGCCCGCTCCTGAGGGCCAGCCTGCTGTGCCTGGGGCCGGACGATCATGTGTTGCTGATCACCCAGCACCACATTGTCTCGGATGGCTGGTCGCTGGCGCTGATGGTACAGGAGCTGGTGCACCTGTATCGCGCGTACAGCGGCGGCCAGCCAGCCAGTCTGCCGGCGTTGCCGATCCAGTACGCCGACTATGCCGCCTGGCAGCGTCAATGGATGGATGGCGGCGAACGGCAGCGCCAGCTAGCCTACTGGACCGCCCAGCTGGGCGGTGAGCAGCCTGTGCTGGCGCTGCCCGCTGATCGCCCGCGGCCGTTGCACAGCAGCTACCGTGGCGCCCGCATCGACCTGCCACTGAGCCCGGCACTGGCCAATGGCCTGCGGCAACTGGCACGGCGCGAAGGGGTGACCCTGTTCATGCTGTTGCTGGCGACCTTCCAGTGCCTGTTGCACCGCTATACCGGGCAGTCGGACATCCGCGTCGGCGTGCCGGTCGCCAACCGCACCCGCAAGGAAACCGAAGGCCTGATCGGCTTCTTCGTCAATACTCAGGTGCACAAGGCTGAAATCGATACGCACCAACCGTTCGTGCGCCTGTTGCAGCAGGTCAAGGCCACTGCGCTGGAGGCCCAGGCGCACCAGGACTTGCCCTTCGAGCAGTTGGTGGATGCGCTGCAGGTCGAACGCAGCCTGAACCGCAGCCCGTTGTTCCAGGTCATGTTCAACCATCGCAGCGCCGAGCGCCGGCTGCCAGGGGCCACACAGCTGCCAGGCTTGAGCGTGGAAGTGCTGGCGTGGGAAGAAGTGAACGCCCAGTTCGACCTGACCCTGGACACGGTCGAGACCGCGGATGGCCTGTGGGCATCGCTGACCTACGCCACCGACCTGTTCGACGCGCCAAGCGTCGAGCGCATGGGGCAGCATTGGCAGCACCTGTTGCACAGTGTGGTAGCCCAGCCGCAACAGCCGGTGGGCGAGTTGCCGATGCTGAGCCCGCAGCAGGCGCAAGCGGTGCTGCACGACCTTAACGACACCGCCACCGACTACCCCGGCGACTGGCGCGTGCACCAGCTGTTCGAGGCGCAGGCGCGTCGCCAGCCGGATGCCACGGCACTGCTGTTCGGCGACCAGCGCATGAGCTACCGGGCGTTGAGCGAGCTTTCCAGCCAATGGGCGCACAAGCTGATCGAACAGGGTGTCGGCCCGGAAAGCCTGGTGGGTATCGCCGCCGAGCGTTCGCTGGAAATGGTCGTTGGTCTGCTGGCGATCCTTAAAGCCGGCGCCGCCTATGTACCGTTGGACCCGGACTACCCGGCCGAGCGGCTGGCCTACATGTTCGAAGACAGCGGCATTGAGCTGCTGCTGACCCAGGCGCACTTGCGCGAGCAGTTGCCGGCGTTTGCCGGGCAGGTGCTGCTGCTGGACCAGCCCGGCGAGCTGGGCGGTTACGCGCGGCACGTGCCGGCGTGCCGGCTGCACCCGGAGAACCTGGCCTACGTGATCTATACCTCCGGCTCGACCGGGCGGCCGAAGGGTGCCGGCAACCGCCACCTGGCGTTGTATAACCGGCTGGCATGGATGCAGCAGGCGTATGCGCTGGACGGCGCCGACACGGTGTTGCAGAAAACCCCGTTCAGTTTTGACGTGTCGGTGTGGGAGTTCTTCTGGCCGCTGATGACCGGTGCACGGCTGGCCCTGGCGGCGCCGGGGGAGCATCGCGAGCCGGAGCGGCTGATCGACACCATCGAGCGCCACCAGGTCACCACTTTGCATTTCGTGCCGTCGATGCTGCAGGTGTTCGTCCGTGAGCCGGGCCTGCAGCGCTGCCACAGCGTGCGGCAGGTGATCTGCAGCGGCGAGGCGCTGGCGGTGGACACCCAGCAGCAGGTGTTCAGCCACCTGCCCGGTGCCCGCCTGCACAACCTGTACGGGCCGACCGAGGCAGCGATCGACGTCACCCACTGGACCTGTGTCGACGAAGGGCGTGACAGCGTGCCGATCGGCCAGCCGATCGCCAACCTGTACACGCACATCCTTGGCCCTGCGTTCGAAGGCTTGCCCCAGGTGGCCATGGGCGAGCTGATGCTCGGTGGCCAGGGCCTGGCGCGTGGTTACCATCGTCGCCCGTCGCTGACGGCCGAGCGTTTCGTGCCCGACCCGTTCGGCAGCCACGGCCAGCGGCTGTACCGCACCGGGGATTTGGCGCGCTACCGCGACAGCGGGGTGATCGAGTACTGCGGGCGCATCGACCATCAGGTGAAGGTGCGCGGGCTGCGTATCGAACTGGGTGAAATCGAGGCACGGGTGCTGGAGCACCCGCAGGTGCGCGAGGCGGTGGTGCTGGCCCAGGACAGCGGGCATGGCCAGCAGTTGGTGGCCTACGTACTGGCCGAAGAGCAGGGCATCGCGGTAGACGCCGCCGAACTGCGCGACAGCCTTCGCGAGCAGCTCAAGGGCAGCCTGCCGGACTACATGGTGCCGACGCACATCCTGCAGGTGCAGGCCTGGCCGGTGACGGCCAACGGCAAGCTCGACCGCAAGGCCTTGCCCAAGCCCGACAACAGCGCCCTGCAGCAGGCCTACAGTGCACCGCAAGGTTCGCTGGAACAGCAGATCGCGGCGATCTGGCAGGACCTGCTCAAGCTGGAGCGGGTCGGCCGCAGCGACAACTTCTTCACCCTCGGTGGCGACTCGATCGTCTCGATTCAGGTGGTCAGCCGCGCCCGCCAGGCGGGCATCCGCTTCACCACCAAGGACCTGTTCCAGCACCAGACGGTACAAGACCTGGCCGCAGTCGCCCAGGTGGGGTGTGCGGCACAGGCCGACCAGCGCCCATTGCACGGGCCAACCCCGCTGCTGGCGGTGCAGCATGCCTTCTTCGACACAGCCATTGCCGAACGCCAGCAGTGGAACCAGTCGGTGCTGTTCCGCCCGCTGCAGGCGCTTGATGCACAGGCACTGGAGCAGGCGCTGCAGGCCCTGGTCACGCACCACGACAGCCTACGCCTGAGCTTCGTCGAGGTTGATGGGCAGTGGCAGGCCAGCTACCGGCCTGCCGGGCAGGTACAGCCACCTTTGCTATGGTGCGCGACACTGGCCGATGCCGGTGAGCTGCAGGCATTGGGCACCGAGGCCCAGTGCAGCCTCAACCTGGCCGATGGGCCGATGCTGCGCGCGGTGCTGGCAACCTTGGCGGACGGCAGTCAGCGCCTGTTACTGGCGATCCACCATCTGGTCGTCGATGGGGTGTCCTGGCGTATTCTGCTGGAGGACTTGCACCGGGCCTACCAACAGTGTGCGGCCGGGCGGGCGCCACAGTTGCCCGCCAAGACCAGTGCCTTCAGGGCCTGGGCCGAACAGCTGCAGGCCTACGCCGGCAGCGACACGTTGCAGGCCGAACTGGGCTATTGGCAGGCGCAGTTGAGCCATGCCAGCGGCAGCCTGCCGCAGGACAACAGCGCTGGCGCCCTGAGCAACCGGTACGCCCACACGGTCTACAGCCACCTGGACGGGGCGCTGACCCGACAGCTGTTGCAACAGGCCCCGGCCGCTTACCGCACCCAGGTCAACGACCTGCTGCTGACTGCGCTTGCGCGGGTAATCTGCCGCTGGAGCGGCGAACCCTCGACCCTGATCGAGCTGGAAGGGCACGGGCGCGAAGCGCTGTTCGACAACCTCGACCTGGGCCGCACGGTCGGCTGGTTCACCAGCCTGTTCCCGCTGCGGCTGAGCCCGGCGGCAACGCTGGATGGGTCGATCAAGCAGGTCAAGGAACAACTGCGCGCCGTGCCCGAAAAGGGCATTGGCTATGGTGTGCTGCGCTATCTGGCAGACGCTGCCAGCCGTGAGTGCCTGCGTGCCTTGCCTGTGCCGCGCATCACCTTCAACTATCTGGGCCAGCTGGATGGCCACCTGGCGACCGATGAGCAGGCGCTGCTGGTGCCCTGCGCAGACCCCAAAGGCGATGAGCAAAGCCTGGACGCGCCATTGGGTAACTGGCTGACGCTCAATGGCCAGGTCTACGCCGGTGAGCTGAGCCTGGGCTGGACCTTCAGCAGCGACATGTTCGAAGTCGCCACCGTACAGCGCCTGGCCGATGAATACAGCCACGAGCTGCGTGCCCTGGTCGAACACTGCTGCCAGCGCGAACACGCCGGCATGACCCCGTCGGACTTTCCGCTGGCCGGCCTGACCCAGGCCCAGCTCGACAGCCTGCCGCTGCCGCCAGCGATGGTCGAGGACATCTTCCCGCTTTCACCCATGCAGCAAGGCATGATGTTCCATACGCTGCTGCAGCAGGGCGGGGATTACATCAACCAGCTGCGGGTCGATGTGACTGGTGTGGATCCCGAGCGCTTCCGTGCTGCCTGGCAAGCGGCAGTCGACTGCCATGACCTGCTGCGTGGCAGCTTCATCTGGGGTGAGCTGGCCAGCCCGTTGCAGATCATTCAGCGCGAGGCGCAATTGCCGTTCGCGGTGCATGACTGGCGTGGCTGTGACGACCTTGCCGATGCGCTGGAGGCGTTCGCTGCTGCAGACCGCGCGGCCGGCTTCGACCTGGTCCGGCCGCCGCTGTTGCGCCTGACCCTGATTCGCCTGGACGCGCAGCGTTATCACCTGATCTACACCAGCCACCACATCCTGATGGACGGCTGGAGCAATACCCGGCTGCTGGGCGAGGTGCTGCAGCGCTACCACGGCAGCGTGCCGGAGCAAGGGCCGGGGCGCTTCCGTGACTACATTGCCTGGTTGCAGCGCCAGGATGGCGAAGCCCGGCAGGCGTTCTGGATCCGCCAGTTGCAAGACCTGGATGCACCCACTTTGCTGGCCAGGGCCACGGACTGGGCAGCCGGTAGTGAAGGGCAGGGGCAGGTCGAGCGGGTACAGCAACTGGATGCCCGGCAGACCGCCCGCCTGGACGCCTTTGCCCGTGAGCGCAGGGTCACCGTCAATACCGTGGTGCAAGCGGCCTGGCTGCTGGTGCTACAGCGCTATACCGGCCAGGCCTGCGTCGCCTTTGGTGCGACCACGGCTGGGCGGCCGGCCGAACTCAAGGGCATCGAGCAGCAGATCGGCCTGTTCATCAACACCTTGCCGGTCATTGCCAGCCCACGCCCGGAGCAAGCGCTGGGTGACTGGCTGGACACCGTGCAGGCGCTGAACATCGCCCTGCGTGAGTACGATCACACGCCATTGTTCGATATCCAGCGCTGGGCCGGGCAGGGCGGCGAAGCGCTGTTCGACAGCATCCTGGTGTTCGAGAACTACCCGGTGTCCGAAGCGCTGCAGGCCGATACCACCAGCAGCCTGGTGTTTGGTGAGGTGGCGAACCACGAACAGACCAACTACCCGCTGACGCTGGTGGTTAACCTGGGTACGCACCTGTCGCTGCAGTTGAAAGCCGATCGGGCACGGTTCAGTGCCCGGTTGGCCGAGCAACTTGGCGAGCACCTGTTGCAGGTGTTGCAGCAGATGCTTGAGAGCAGCGCCGAAACGGCGTTGGGCGAGTTGCCGATGCTGAGCCCGCAGCAGGCGCAAGCGGTGCTGCATGACCTTAACGACACCGCCACCGATTACCCCGGCGACTGGCGCGTGCACCAGCTGTTCGAGGCGCAGGCGCGTCGCCAGCCGGATGCCACGGCACTGCTGTTCGGCGACCAGCGCATGAGCTACCGGGCGTTGAGCGAGCTTTCCAGCCAATGGGCGCACAAGCTGATCGAACAGGGTGTCGGCCCGGAAAGCCTGGTGGGTATCGCCGCCGAGCGTTCGCTGGAAATGGTCGTTGGTCTGCTGGCGATCCTTAAAGCCGGCGCCGCCTATGTACCGTTGGACCCGGACTACCCGGCCGAGCGGCTGGCCTACATGTTCGAAGACAGCGGCATTGAGCTGCTGCTGACCCAGGCGCACTTGCGCGAGCAGTTGCCGGCGTTTGCCGGGCAGGTGCTGCTGCTGGACCAGCCCGGCGAGCTGGGCGGTTACGCGCGGCACGTGCCGGCGTGCCGGCTGCACCCGGAGAACCTGGCCTACGTGATCTATACCTCCGGCTCGACCGGGCGGCCGAAGGGTGCCGGCAACCGCCACCTGGCGTTGTATAACCGGCTGGCATGGATGCAGCAGGCGTATGCGCTGGACGGCGCCGACACGGTGTTGCAGAAAACCCCGTTCAGTTTTGACGTGTCGGTGTGGGAGTTCTTCTGGCCGCTGATGACCGGTGCACGGCTGGCCCTGGCGGCGCCGGGGGAGCATCGCGAGCCGGAGCGGCTGATCGACACCATCGAGCGCCACCAGGTCACCACTTTGCATTTCGTGCCGTCGATGCTGCAGGTGTTCGTCCGTGAGCCGGGCCTGCAGCGCTGCCACAGCGTGCGGCAGGTGATCTGCAGCGGCGAGGCGCTGGCGGTGGACACCCAGCAGCAGGTGTTCAGCCACCTGCCCGGTGCCCGCCTGCACAACCTGTACGGGCCGACCGAGGCAGCGATCGACGTCACCCACTGGACCTGTGTCGACGAAGGGCGTGACAGCGTGCCGATCGGCCAGCCGATCGCCAACCTGTACACGCACATCCTTGGCCCTGCGTTCGAAGGCTTGCCCCAGGTGGCCATGGGCGAGCTGATGCTCGGTGGCCAGGGCCTGGCGCGTGGTTACCATCGTCGCCCGTCGCTGACGGCCGAGCGTTTCGTGCCCGACCCGTTCGGCAGCCACGGCCAGCGGCTGTACCGCACCGGGGATTTGGCGCGCTACCGCGACAGCGGGGTGATCGAGTACTGCGGGCGCATCGACCATCAGGTGAAGGTGCGCGGGCTGCGTATCGAACTGGGTGAAATCGAGGCACGGGTGCTGGAGCACCCGCAGGTGCGCGAGGCGGTGGTGCTGGCCCAGGACAGCGGGCATGGCCAGCAGTTGGTGGCCTACGTACTGGCCGAAGAGCAGGGCATCGCGGTAGACGCCGCCGAACTGCGCGACAGCCTTCGCGAGCAGCTCAAGGGCAGCCTGCCGGACTACATGGTGCCGACGCACATCCTGCAGGTGCAGGCCTGGCCGGTGACGGCCAACGGCAAGCTCGACCGCAAGGCCTTGCCCAAGCCCGACAACAGCGCCCTGCAGCACGCCTACCGGGCGCCGCAAACCCCGCTCGAGCAGCACGTTGCGGGTATCTGGCAGGAGGTGCTCGGCCTTGAGCGGGTGGGCCTTGGCGACCACTTCTTCGAGCTGGGTGGTCACTCGTTGCTGGCGACCCAGGCGGTATCGCGGATGCGCAAGCTGCCGGGTGTGCAAGTGACTTTGCGTGACCTGTTCGATCACCCGGTGCTGGAGCGCCTGCTGGCAGCGCTCGGCGGCGCTGGCAAGGCTGCGACCGCGCACGGTGTCGAGCTATTGGCCCATGGAGAAAAAGCCACCGCACCGTTGTCGTTGATGCAGCGGCGCTTGTGGGTTGCCGAGCAATTGTCCGGGGGCAGCGCTGCCTACGGCATGCCTTTGGCCCTGCGCCTGCAAGGGCCGCTGCAGGTCGAGGTGTTGCGCAACAGCCTGAACGCGCTGGCGCAGCGACATGAAGTGTTGCGTACGGCCTACGTGCAGGACGACGAGGGTGATCCGCTGGCGCTGATTGCCGACCGGATCGAGGTGGATATCGCCCTCGACGACTGGTCCGGGTTCAGCCCGCAGGAGCAGCAACGGTGCATTGCCGAAGCCACCCTGGCCAACGCCAGCACACCGATTGCACTGGAGCATGCGCCGTTGTTGCGCTGCCGTCTGGCGCGCCTGGCAGACCAGGAACATGTGCTGTTCTTCGCCATGCACCACATCATCTCCGATGGCTGGTCGATGGGCGTGCTGGTCCGCGACCTGGTTGAAATCTACCGTCACAGCGCCCCAGGGCAGACCCACCTTCTGGCGCCGTTACCGCTGCAGTATTCAGACTTTGCCTTGTGGCAGCAGGCCCTCGAGCAGGCGGGTGAGCTGCAGCGCCAGGCAAGCTACTGGCAACAGGCCTTGGCGGGCCATACCGGCCGCCTTGAGCTGCCACTGGAACAGCCGCGCAGCGAGCAGGCCTCCCATGCCGGCGGTGCGGTGGACTTCAGCCTGTCGCCGGCATTGACCGATGCGCTTGGCCAGTTCGCGGCCAAGGCCGGGGTGACCCTGTACAGCACGCTGCTGGCGGCGTTCCAGTGGTTGATGCACCAGACCAGCGGTGCCCACGACGTACTGGTCGGGGCCGACACCGCAGGCCGCCAGCACAGCGAACTGGAAGGCCTGATCGGCTTCTTCGTCAATGTGTTGCCGCTGCGTTCCAGGGTGAGTGATGGGCTGGCCTTCGGTGACTTCGTGCAGGGCACCCAGCGCACCTTGCTCGCGGCCCTGGAGCATCAGGACCTGCCGTTCGACATGATCGTCGAGGCCCATGGCGCCCCGCGGGTGCGCGGCATGAACCCGCTGGTGCAGGTGCTGTTCGTGATGAACAACCTGCCCGTACGCAGCGAAGCCCTGGCCGACATTACCGTGCAGGCGCTGCCCGCCCCGGCGCTGTATTCGAAGTTCGACATGGCCCTGTTCATCGAACAGGAGGCCGGGCAGCTCAGTGGCAACTGGCAGTTTGCGACAACGCTTTTCAGGCAAGAGCATATCCAGCGACTCGTCAGCGCATGGATCGCGATGCTCGAACAGATCGTCAGTGTTCAGGATATGAGGTGGCAAGCGATGAACGTTCCATTACAGGGTGGCGCCCTGGCTGGCAGCACACCGGTAAGCGCCCCGGCCAGCAAGGCCGACAAGCTGGGCAAATTCCTCAAGCGCTCTGCCGGTGCCACTGCAGCTGCACCGCCACGGGCGGCGGTGCGCGAGTCGCTGCTGGTACCAGGCCAGCTGTTCCCGTTGCTCGTCGAGCCTGGCGACGCATCGATCGACCTGATCGAGTGGGTGCGCAACAACCGGCCGCTGGTCGAGCGCAAGCTGGGCGAGCATGCGGGGATCCTGTTCCGCGGCTTTGCCCTGGAGGGTATCCAGGGGTTTGAAGCATTCGCCGAAGCTGTACAGCCGGGGCTTTACGGTCAATACGGTGACCTGCCGAAGAAGGAGGGGGGCAAGAACACCTACCGCTCCACGCCGTACCCGGAAACCAAAATGATCTTGTTCCATAACGAGAGTGCGCACCAGGACAGCTGGCCGCGCAAGCAGATGTTCTATTGCGAGCAGCCTTCGCCGGTCGGCGGTGCCACGCCGGTGGTCGACTGCCGCCTGATGTACGAAAAGCTGCCGCAGGCACTGCGGCAAACCCTCGAGGACAAAGGGCTGCTTTACGTGCGCACGTTCGCCGACAAGCTCGACGTGCCATGGCAGCATTTCTTCCGCACCGATGACCGCGCCGAGGTCGAGGCCCGTTGCCGTGCCGCTGGCATCGAATGGCGCTGGCTGGACAACGACGAGTTGCAGACCCGCACCCGCTGCCCGGCAATCATCACGCACCCGATCACCGGCGCACGCTCGTTCTTCAATCAGGTGCAGCTGCACCACATCTATTGGCTGGAGCCGGATGCGCGTGAAGACCTGCTGGCCATGTTCGGCCTGGAGCGCATGCCACGGCATGTGTACTTCGGCGATGGTTCGCCGATCCCCGATCAGGACATGCAACTGATCGGCGAGCTGTATGAGGCCTGTGCCGTGCGGTTCCAATGGCAGAAAGGCGACGTGATCCTGGTCGACAACATGCTGGCGGCGCATGCCCGTGACCCGTACGAGGGGCCGCGCAAGATCGTCGTGGCGATGGGCGACATGTTCGACCGGGCCGCGCTGGAGGCGGCTGCGGCCATGCAGGTGATGGCGACCGAGGAGGCCCAGGGATGAACAGTTACGTAGACCAGGCCGAGGACATCGGTTTTGCCCTGACCGTCGACCAGCAACACTGGCTCGATGCCTTGCCCGCTTGCCCGGACTGGTCACAGGCCGCGACGCTGCTGAAGATCAGCGTTCAGGGCCGGCCGGACCCGGCGCGCCTGAGCCAGGCGCTTGAGCGCTTGGTCGAGCGCCACCCGATATTGGCCGGGCGCCTGGGCACTGCCCCGGGATACCGCGGCATGCGCCAGTTCATCGGCGCCCGGCGGCCAGCCCTGACGCTGGCAGTGCAGGCCGAGGCAGGTGCGCCGGCACTGCTCGAGCCTTGGTTGCAGCAGCGCTTCGAAATCGACCAGCTGCCAGCCGCCCAGGCCTTGCTGGTACCGGCCGCCGATGCCGGGCAATGGCATCTATGGCTGGGGGTGGCGGGCTTTGCCTGCGACGCGGCTGGCATGGCCATGCTGTACCGTGACCTGGCGGCGTTGTATGACACGCCAGCCGTGCCGGATGAAGACCTGCCTGAAGCCTTCGGGCAGTATCTGGAGTGGCGTGCCGAAGTGGCCCAGGATGAGGATGCAGCGGCAGCCCGTGGCTACTGGCAAGGGCACCTGATGCCAACGGAGCAGGGCATGAGCGCGCCTTGGCCAGCCTATCGCCAGGACCAACCAGCGACGCATCAGGCACACCATCAGGTGAATCTGCCGCTGGCCTTGCAGGGGCAGTTGCAACGCCTGGCCGACGCCCGTCAGGCCAGTCTGGACACGCTGCTGCAGGCGGCCTGGTGGGCCTTGCTGGGCCGGCTTGGCGACAGCAACCGGTTGTTGGGCGCCTGGCAGCACGATGCGCGACAGGATTATGACTACTTCGCGAACAGTGCGGGGGCGCTCAGCAAGTTATTGCCGTTGTGCCTGCAGTGGGCTGACGAAACCCGTTTCGGCGAGCACCTTGCAGCGCTCGGCGCCGCGCTGGAGCAGCATGTGGCGTGGCAGGAGTACTGGGTACCGGAATGGGTGCCCACAGCCGTGCCGACCGTGGCGTTTTCCACTACGCCGGCGCTCGCGCCGCAGGTTGCCGGCGGGCTGTGCTGGCAGGGCGAGCTACTGGCGCCACGCCTGCCGACGGGCATCGAGCTGCAGCTGCGCATTTGCCCAGCAGCGGGTGCTGACCAACCGATTACCGTGAGCCTGGATTACCTGGCCGGGCGCTACAGTGCGCGCGGCATGCAAGGCCTGCTGGAGCAGTACATTGAATTGCTGCGCAGCATCGTCCAGGCGCCGGACCGCCCGCTGCGGCAGTTGAACCTGCTGGGTGAAGCCGAGCGCCAGCGCCTGCTGTCGATCAACCCCGCGCCGCAACCACTGGCCGAGACATCACTGGCGGCCCAGATCAGCCAGTGGGCAATCGACACCCCCGACGCGCTGGCGCTGGTCGCAGGTGACGCGGGCCTGAGTTACGCCCAACTGGAGTTGGCAGTGCAGCGCCTGGCGCTGGCGCTGCAGCAGGCTGGCGTGCAACCCGGGGCGGTGCTGGCACTGGCGCTGCCGCGTTCGCTGGACTGGGTCGTGGCGATGTTGGCCAGTTGGCGTGTCGGCGCAGCCTACCTGGCGCTGGAGCCGCACTGGCCCGTTGCCCGGCAGGTGCGCCTGATGACACAGGCCGGCGCCACGCAGGTGCTGGTCGAACAGGCAGCGGTGGCCAGCCTGCGTGAGCAGGGCATAGCGGCGCTGAGCCTCGACAGCCTGTACCCGCTGGCGGTTGACACTGCACGGCTGCAACCGCACGCCGCCAGCGCCAGCGATGCCGCCTATGTCCTGTTCACCTCGGGCTCGACAGGCACCCCCAAAGGCGTGGTGGTCGAGCACCGGCAACTGCTGAACTACACCGCAGGCGTGTGCCACACGCTGGCGCTGGAGGGCTGTCGTCACTTCGCATTCGGCTCGACGGTGTCGGCCGACCTTGGCCATACGACGCTGTTCGCAGCCTTGTATGTGGGTGCGACACTGCACGTGGCCGCCGACGAGGTGATGAAGGATGCTGAACTGTTTGCTGCGTACCTCGAGCAGCAGGCAATCGACTGCCTGAAGATCGTGCCGTCGCACCTTGGCGCGCTGCTGGAGTCGAAGGCACCGGCAGTACCGGCCACCGTCATCCTGGGCGGGGAAGCCCCGAGCGCGGCGTTGCTGCAGCGCCTGTTGCAGATACGTCCGGACTGCAAGCTGTTCAACCATTACGGCCCGACCGAAACCACGGTTGGGGTCATGGTGCACCCGGTTCGGGCGGTACCGACCGGCACCCTCGGGTTGTCGCAGGTGTTGCCCAACAACCAGGTCTATGTGCTGGATCAGCACTTGCAGTTGGCGGTCACCGGCGTGCTGGGCGAACTGTATGTCGGTGGGCAGCAGGTGTGTCGCGGCTACCTGCAAGACGTGCAGAGTGGCCCGCCGGCGTTCGTCGAGAGCCCGTTCGTGGCGGGCGAGCGGCTTTACCGCACCGGCGACCTGGCCCGCTATCGCCCGGACGGTGCTATCGAGCTGCAAGGCCGGCGCGACCATCAGGTGAAGATACGCGGCTTCCGCATCGAGCTGGCGGAGATCGAGGCACAGCTGTCGGGTGCACCGCAGGTGGTCGAGGCGGCGGTGTTGTGCGATGGAGAAGCGCTGAGCGCGTATGTCAGCTTGCGCGACGAGGCCACGGTGGCTGCCCTGGACGCGGTCCGCGAGTACCTTGCCCGGCAACTGCCGGCGGTGATGCTGCCGCGTACCCTGCAGGCATTGCCGCGGTTGCCGCGCCTGGGCAACGGCAAGCTCGACCGGCAAGCGTTGCGGCAGGTGGGCAATGAACCTGCGGCGGGTCTGCTGGCCCCGCGTGATGCACTGGAAACCGTGATTGCGCAGCGCATGGCGCAACTGCTGGGGCTGGAGCAAGTGGGCATCGAGCAGGACTTTTTTGCACTGGGCGGGCATTCGCTGCTGGTCATCAAGCTGGCGGCAGGTATTCGCAAGTTGCTGCAGTGCGACATCAATCCAGGCGTCATCTTCGACCACGCTACGGTTGCCACCCTTGCCCAGGCGCTGCGCGAGCGCGAAGCCAACCCTGGCCAGTTGCTCAAGCTGGCCCAGGCCCGTCTGCGGCTCGACAGCATGAGCCCTGAAGAAAAAGCCCGGCTGCTGGAAAAGAGCCGCTGAGCCTTACCACGCCCAGGGGCGGGCAACCCGCCCCTGGGGTCTTTTGCATTGCCTCCCCCGTACTGCCGTGCCGATTGCGTGGAAGGATGCCGGCGAGATACTAATGCAAAAAATTCTCATTCTGGATTTTCCAGGGTGATGCGTCTTATGTAGGAGCGCGCTGAAAGCCACACGTGGCAAGCCGTTTTGACTTGCGTGTCAGGCGTCTGTCGCGGGATCTGCCCGGGGGAGGATGGGCAGCTCGGCCGTTTGGGGGCCGTTGGCGGGCGCGGGACGATTTCATTACACGATATAAATAGAGAAATACCATGCCAGCAGGATTTTTCGAGTTCAAACCATTGGTCAAGGCGCTTTGCATGTCCCGCTCGATCAGCGCCCGCTCATCCCGGGCGTTGCTCGGCAAAGGGGTGCTGGGCGCCGCATTGATGCTGCCCATGGCCGCCCAGGTCTGGGCTCAGGGGGTCAACTTCGACATCGCTGCCCAGTCGCTGCCCAACGCCCTGCGTGCGCTTGGCGAGCAGGCCGATGTGCAGTTCATCTACAACGCCTCGGAAATGGCCGACCTGCGTGGCAATGAAGTGCGTGGCAGCTACACCGTCGACGCGGCAGTGGCCAAGCTGTTGCGCGGCTTGCCGGTCAGCTACAGCCTGGAGGGCGATACCCTGACCCTGGTGCGGCGTGAGCGGCCAGCGTCCTCGGCGCTGGAACTGGGCACCACCAGCATCACGGGCAACACGTTGGGCGTGACCACCGAAGGCAGCAACTCGTATACCACCGGTGGCGTCACCATCGGCAAGAGCGAACACAAGCTCAAGGACATTCCGCAGAGCGTGTCGGTGATGACCCGCAAGCGCATGGATGACCAGAACATCACCGACTTGCCGACGCTGTTGGCCAACGCGCCGGGCATGACCTTCGCCAAAAGCCCGGGTACCGGCGGCTTCATCACCTCGCGCGGCTTTGAGATCGACTCGCTGCAGTACGATGGCGTGCCCATGACCCGTGGCATCTACGCGCTGGGCAGCTACCTGACGGAACCGACGGCATTCTATGACCGTGTCGAACTGCTGCGTGGCGGCGCTGCGCTGCTGCAGGGGGCCAACAGCCCCGGTGGCGCGATCAACTTCGTGCGCAAGCGCGGCCAGGCCAAGCCGACAGTCACCCTGACCGCCCAGGCCGGTTCCTGGGACCACTATGCCACCCAGGTTGACGTTGGCGGCCCGCTGAACGAGGCGGGCAACATCCGTGGGCGTGCCGTGGTCGACTACGATACGCGCAACTCGTTCATCGACTATGTGGGCGGCTGGGAGCAGAAGGTCTACGGTGCGCTGGACTTCGACCTGTCTGAAGACACCACCCTCGGTGTCGGCATCAGCGATCGCAAGACGCGTTTCACGCCCATGGTCGCCGGTTTGCCGCGCTTCAGTGATGGCCGGGACGTAGGCTTGTCGCGCTCGACCTTCACCGGCTCCGACTGGAACCGCGGCATGACCGAGCAGCTGGCGTTGTATGTCGACCTCGAGCACCGCTTCAACGACCACTGGAAGTTCAAGACCGCGGCGGTGGCGATCAACGAGCGCAACGAAATGACCTACGCCTACGTGGTAGCGCCGACCGGCCTGGCCAACGATGGGTCTGGGTTGTTCGACTGGCGCTATGCCACTGATTTCAACTCCCACAGCCGTGGCCTGGACATGTTCGTCGATGGCGACTTCAACGGTTTTGGCTTCGACCAGGAAGTGGTCTTCGGCGGTAACTACTCACGCTTCACCAGCGACAACACCATGGCGGTGGTGCGCAGCGCCGGGGCGAACATTTTCGATCTCGACAACCACTTGCCCTTCGAGAACTACGACAGCCTGGCGGCCCGTGGCACGCGTACCGACAGCCAGTACAAGATCGTGCAGAAAGGTATCTACGGTACCTGGCGCGTCAAGCTGACCGACCCGCTGACCTTGATCCTGGGCGGGCGTACCAGCTGGTACTCCTATGATTACGATTCCCAGGTCTATCAGGCCGGCGTCCATCAATACGACAGCCCGGCCTCCAAGGCCAACAACGGTGTTGTCACCCCTTACGCGGGCCTGGTTTACGAATTGACGCCGCAATGGTCGGCCTACGCCAGCTATGCCGACGTCTTCATCCCGCAGAGTGCCATTGGCGTGGGTGGTTCCACGATCGAGCCGATCACAGGTAGCAACTACGAGCTGGGCTTGAAGGGCGAGCTCAACGACGGCCAGGTCAATACCAGCGTCGCGCTGTTCCGCTATGACCATGAAAACCGCGCGGTGCCGATTCTGAACACCGAATCGTTGTGTGGCGGCTCCAACTGCGCGGCAGCGTCTGGCAAAGTGCGTAGCCAAGGCCTTGAAGCCGAGATCAACGGTGAGGTGCTGCCAGGCCTGCAAGCGTCGGCCAGTTACGTCTACAACACCACCAAGTACCTCAAGGACAACACGTACGAAGACAAGATTTTCTCCACCTGGACGCCGAAACACTCGGTGAAGGTGTGGACGGACTACACCCTGCCTGGTGACTTCAGCCGCTTCAGTGTCGGCGGCGGTTTCAACAGCCAGAGCAGCACCGTTGCCTACGACCGCAAATTCGATTCGCCCGGCTTCACCATCTGGAATGCGCGCCTTGGTTACAAGGTCAGCGATGAAGTCAGCCTGGCGGTCAACTTCAACAACATCTTCGACAAGGTGTACTACATCCCGTCGTATGCTGCGGTCAGTGCCAACAACTACTACGGCGACCCTCGCAACTTCATGTTCTCGGTCAAATACACCCCACAGTTCTGAACCTGGGGCCACGCAGGCCATCTTGGCGGGTACCCCGCCCAGATGGCCTGCGCCAGGTCACAGCTCCCGCGCTACACGAAAGCCCAGGAAGTCGCCACGTACCGTGCGTTCGCGATCATTGCGATTGCCCGAACGCGAGAAGATCGGCGCTTCACCCCAGTCATTCCCGCGCATGTGCGCCGCCTGGCAAAGCCCGCCGTCGGCCTCCATCCAGGCGCTGCCATCGCTGGGCGCGCCGACGTAGTCCTTGTGGTAGCAGTCGGCGACCCATTCATACACGTTACCGTGCATGTCATAGACGCCAAAGGCATTGGGCGGGTAGCTGCCTACCGGTGAGGTGTAGCTGTAGCCGTCCTTGGGGCCGTAGGTATTGGCGTGCTTGCTGATCTGGTAGTCGCCTTCTTCATCGAACGGGAACGGGAACGGCCCGGTGGAGCCGGCCCGTGCCGCGTACTCGCGTTCGGCCTCGCTGAGCATGCGGTAAGTGTGGCCGGTCTTTTTGCTCAGCCACTGCGCATAGGCCTGCACATCGTAGTAATCAACGCACACTGCCGGCTGGCGCGGCCCTTGCGGGTAGCGAGGCTTGCTGGCCTGGCACAGGCGCCCTGGGCGTTTGTCACCGTCCTTGATGACCACGCCGGTTTCCTTGATATAGGCATCCAGCTCGCCGGCGGTGACCTGGAAGCGGCTGATGGCGAAGGGTTTGGCGAAGGTCACGGTATGTTGCGGGCCTTCGTCGGGCTGCTTGCCCGGTTCGTCATCCGGCGTGCCCATGACGAAACTGCCCGCAGGCAGCACGACCATTTCCGGGCAGCCGGCCTTGCAATCCTGGAAGACCTCGCCCGGGGTTTTGCTGGCAGCCTGGGCGAGTAGCGGGCAGGCCGCCATGGCCAGGGCAAGGGCCAGGCCGGTGACGGTGTAGGGGGCGCACTTCATGGCGAACGTTTCCTTTTTGGCAGGTGTGACGGGGTATTCAGGGTGCCGGGCAGCTACGGCCGAACGCCTCGATGAACGAGTCGATCAGGGGCTGCTCCAGCATCATGGTTTCGTGTGGGTAGGGTGAGTGCAGCGAAACGTCCAGCTCACCCCCTGCGCAGAACTGGCGGATGACCTGCTCGGCGGCGTGAATGTGTGCTGCGCTCTTGTGCACCTGCGACCACCAGCAACTGGGCTTGACCCTGAGCGGAGTGAGGGTGAAATCGGCGAAGCTCGCTTCCAGCTGATCGTGGATGTCGAACGCCTGGGCATTCATGATCTGGGCCTTGGCACTGGCCAGCACGCCCTGGACATCGCTGCCAGCGTCAGCCAGGTGCGCCGTGGCCCACTGGTAGAACGCCTTGACGTCCTGAGTAGGGTTGGCGTGCAGCTGCTCGGCGGCGGCCTGTTTGGCCTGCGGGAACAACAGCCCGAACAGCTCGACGGTGTCTTGCAGCTCGCGCTGGCCCGGCGTATCGCTGTGGCGGGCTGGGCGAGGGGTGTGAGGGGGGAACGCGGCGCGGCTTAACTGCGCCTCGGGCAGGGTGCTGTCGACCAGCCCCAGGAATGCGACCTCGCAGCCGGCCTGTTCCAGCTGCCGGGCGATGTCCCAGGCAATGCTGCCGCCCAGGGACCAGCCCATCAGGCGGTATGGCCCGGACGGTTGTGCCTGGCGGATCTGTGCGGTGTAGTCGGTGATCATCGCTTGCCAGCCCTGCCGTTCGGCCGGCGCCGGGCTGCCGCCCCGGTGCTGCACGCCGTATACGCGAGCCTGCGGTTCCAGGCACCTGGCCAGCGGCTGATAGCTGAAGACCATGCCGCCGCTGGGGTGGATACAGAACAATGCAGGCAGCGGTGTGGCCGGGCGGTTGAGGGGCACGATGCACGGGCTCGCACAGGCATGCTCACGGCCCAGATGTGCAGCCAGCAGGTCGATGCGGGGGTAGGCGAGCAGGTCCTGGATACGCACTGCCAGGCCCAGTGCCTGCTTGATGCTGGCCAGCAGCTGGATGGCCAGCAACGAGTGGCCACCCAGTTCGAAGAAGTGATCGTCGCGGCTGATACGTTCGACGTTGAGCGCGGTTTGCCACAACGTGGCCAAGGCCTGTTCCAGCGCGCCCTGGGGAGCGTTGTAGGCTTGCTGCAGCAGGCTGGCATCGGCCTTGGGCAAGGCCTTGCGGTCGAGCTTGCCGTTGGCTGTCAGCGGCCACCGGTCGAGCAGCAGCAGGTGCGCCGGCACCATGTAGTCCGGCAGCGCTTCCTTCAACTGTTCGCGCAGCTGCGCGCGCAGCCCGGCCTGCTGCTCCAGCGCTACCTTGGCAGCGGGGATCAGGTAGGCCACCAGCTGCTGGCCGGTCGCGCCTTCCTGGGCCAGCACCAGGGCCTCGCGCACCTGCGGCTGGGCCTGCAGGCGGGCTTCGATTTCACCCAGCTCGATGCGGAAGCCGCGGATCTTCACCTGGTGGTCGATCCGCCCGGCGTATTCGATCACCCCGTCGGCGTGGTAGCGCGCCAGGTCACCGGTGCGGTACAGGCGCCCGCCAGGGGCACCGAACGGGTCCGGCACGAAGCGCGTGGCGGTCAGGTCGCTGCGCTTGAGGTAGCCGCGCGCCAGGCCGGCGCGGCCCACGTACAGCTCGCCGATGCAGCCTTTGGCTACCGGGTTCAGGTCGCCGTCGAGCACATACCAGGACAGGTCGGGGATCGG
>Ga0209389_1000094_pt1 | contig 80555 bp, 78 predicted proteins | sample CowpearedBW_FD_187526 | JGI IMG/M metagenome (GOLD analysis project Ga0209389, IMG submission 187526) | Root nodule microbial communities of legume samples collected from California, USA - Cow pea red BW (SPAdes) (version 2) | ecosystem: Host-associated > Plants > Roots > Nodule | place: USA... | reverse complement strand
CCGGCAAGAAGCTGCTCTGTCCGATGCCGGGCCTCGTGGTCTCGATCGCCGTGAACGAAGGGCAGGAGGTCAAGGCCGGCGAGACGCTCGCGGTGGTCGAAGCCATGAAGATGCAGAACGTGCTGCGCGCCGAGCAGGACGGCACCGTGAAGAAGATCCACGCCAGCGCCGGCGCCACGCTCGCGGTGGACGCGCTGATTTTGGAGTTTGCGTAAACGTGTGAGTGAGGCGGGCGGTCTGCCCGCAACCACCGTCATTGCGAGGAGCGGGCGACAAAATTGCAAAGCAATTCTGCGCTGAAGCGACGAAGCAATCCAGTCTGTTTCCGCGGATACATTTTTGGATTGCTTCGCTTCGCTCGCAATGACGGGGTATGCTGCGGCCTCCGTGATTTAACCGAGACAGCACCATGGCCTTTCGTTCCCGCCGCGAGAAACTGCGATCGATCCTGTCGGGCGGGACTTGCGTCCGTCCCGGCTCGGTCTACGACGCCATCTCGATCCGCATTGCCGAGGACCTCGGCTTTCCGCTCGGCATGTTTGGCGGTTCGGTGGCCTCGCTCGCCGTGCTCGGCGATCCCGATGTCACGCTGATCACGCTCACCGAGCTTGCCGAGCAGATGCGGCGGATGTCGCGCGCCTCCGCGCTCCCCGTCCTCGTCGATGCCGATCACGGCTATGGCAATGCTCTGAACGTGCGCCGAACGGTGCAGGAGCTGGAGACAGCGGGGGCTGCCGGGCTCACCATCGAGGACACGCTGCTGCCGGCGGCGTTCGGCGAGGCGAAGACGCAGCTGATCCCGCTCGAGGAAGGCGTCGGCAAGATGAAGGCGGCGCTCGACGGCCGCAGCGATCCCTCGCTCGTGATCATGGGCCGCACTGGAGCTGCCTCGATCACTTCGATCGAAGATGCGATCCGGCGCGCCGTGGCCTATGAGGCCGCCGGTGTGGACGCGCTGTTCTTCACCGGCATCAAGTCGCGGGCGGAGCTTGCGGCCATCGCATCCGCCACGCACCTGCCGCTCGTGCTCGGCGGCGCTCCGGAGGAATTGAACGCGACCGACTATCTCGAGAGCCAACGCGTGCGCATCGCCCTCCAGGGGCATGCTCCGATCGCGGCTGCAACGCAGGCCGTGTACGAGGTTCAGAAGGCGTTGCGTGACGGCACAGCGCCGAAAGCGCTGAAGGGATTGCCCGCAGCGGAATTGATCAACCGCGTCATGCGCGAGGCCGACGTGAAGACGCGCAGCGCCAACTTTCTTGGGCTGAAAAAATGAGCAGGGCGATCCTCCAGGTCATGATCCGCGGTCGGGTCCAGGGCGTCGGCTACCGCGCCTGGGTCGAGTACCAGGCGACCACCAGCGGTCTCGAAGGCTGGGTCCGCAACCGCCGCGACGGCAGCGTCGAGGCGCTGTTCGCGGGCGCGCCCAAGCACGTCGCCGACATGGTGGCACTGTGCCGCCACGGCCCGCCGTCCTCACGCGTCGACAGCGTCACCAGCGAGACCGCCGGTGCAGATGAACTAAACCTGCGCCGGGCAGGGGAGGCATTTTCGGTGTTGCCGACGGTGTGAACGCTCGCAACAGGTCGTCATCCCCGCTAGTCCCGGGCATCCACGTTCTTCGTGCGACGGGGCTAGACGTGGATGGCCGGGACAAGCCCGGCCATGACGGCGAGGAGGCTTCGGTGCCTCAAGCTCTCGAAGAGAACAATCACCGTGGCAGCTTGGCAATGGCCTCGCTCAGCTCGTGGATCTCATAGGGCTTGCGCAGGATCGGGAAATCGCCGCGCACGCCTGCGGCGACCTCGCTATAGCCGGTGGCGAGCAGGATCGGCAGGCCGGGGCGGATCTGGCGCAGATGCTGGGCGAGGCTGAGCCCGTCCATCTTGCCGGGCATGACGATGTCCGAGAAGACGAAGTCGACGCCGTTCGTCTCGATCTCGCGCAACGCGGCTTCGGCATCAGCGACCCTGCGCACGCTGTAGCCGAGCTGTTCTAGCAGGCCGACGCTGACGGATGCGACCTCGGGATTGTCCTCGACCAGCAGCACCGTGCCGCTGCCGCGGAACGGTGATGCTCCCGCCGTCTCACGTGATGGCGCGTCGTCTGCGCGTGGCAGGAGGATGGTGAAGGTGGTCCCCTTGCCGAGCTCGCTTGCGACTTTGACCGTTCCACCCGCCTGATGAGCAAAGCCGTGCACCTGGGAGAGGCCAAGGCCAGTGCCCTTTCCGATCGGCTTGGTCGTGAAGAACGGCTCGAAGATCTTGTCGAGGACGTCATCGGGAATGCCAAGCCCGGTATCGGTGACGTTGATCGCGACGAACCTGCCGGCGAAGGGGTCCTCATGCAGCACGACGTTGTGCGCACCGATCGTCACCGTGCCGCCGTCGGGCAGCGCATCGCGGGCATTGATGACGAGATTGAGCAGCGCGGTCTCGAGTTCGGAGACGTCGGTCTTGATCGGCCAGAGATCGGGGCTGATGTCGAAGGCGAGGCGCACGGAGCTGCCGACGCCGGCATCGAGCACCTCGCGGATCGCGGCGATACGCTCGGCGAAGTCGATCGCCTGCGGATTGACGCTCTGTCGCCGCGCGAAGGTGAGCAGCTGGTTGGTCAGCGCCGCGCCGCGCTTGGCGGCGGTCTCGATGGCCGAGATCGCGCGCTGCAGCTTGGCCTCGTCCTTGGCCCCTCTCTTCAGCATGTGGAGGCTGCCGCTGATGATCATCAGGAGATTGTTGAAGTCGTGGGCGACCCCGCCGGTGAGCTGCCCGAGTGCATCGAACTTCTGGGCTTCGGCGAGCTGCTTCTGCATCGTTTCGAGCTTGATCTGCGTATTGCGGCGTTCGGTGATGTCGCGCGTGATCTTGGCGAAGCCGACCAGCTCGCCGTCCTCGTAGATCGGATCGATCACGACGCTGGCCCAGAAGAACGTGCCGTCCTTACGGACGCGCCAGCCTTCCTCCTCGTAGCGGCCCCTTTCCCGCGCGATGCCCAGAGCGCGCGCGGGCTTGCCATTGGCGCGGTCGGTCTCGGTGTAGAAACGGGAAAAATGCTGGCCGAGGATCTCCTCGGGCGCGTAGCCCTTGATGCGCTCGCCGCCGATGTTCCAGCTCGTGATGATCCCGGCGGGATCGAGCATATAGAGGGCGTAGTCCGCAACGCCTTCGACCAACAGCCGGAAACTGCGTTCGCTCTCGAACAAGTCTCTCTGTTGATTAGACTTTTTTACCATTCCGGACCCCGCCTCGACGGGGACAAACGCTGGGGGCGGCGGATTGGTTCCCGGGATCTGGGACATTTTTAGGCAAACATCAGGGGCCGTATGCAGATCGGCCACCACCCCCACGAGACGCCACGCAGCGCGTTCGAAGCGATCCTGTGAGTGTTCGCGGTCTCAAGCCGGCATGCTCCGGAAGGTCGCCGCCACCGCGCGCAGCGCCGCCAGCTTGGCGGGATCGCTGACCTTCGAATGTAGCATCACCTTCGAGCTGCCGAGTTTCGGCAGCTTCTGCGCCGGCCCGATGTCGACCAATCCGGGAGGTGCGATCCGCCGCGCCAGCGGTGCGATGGCGAGCCCGGCAAGCGCGGCCGCCACCACCGCGGCGACGCCGCCGCCGACAAAGCGTTCGCGCCAGGCGATGCCGGCTTTGTCGAGCGCGCGCACGGCGATGGCGCGGACGCCGCAGGGCGGGGCGAGCGTTGCGAGCGGCAGCGGCTCGCCCTTCGGCAGCGTGAGGCGGCGTGCGGCAAACCAGCCAAACTCGTCCTCGGCCAATTTTTCGCCGCCGCGGCGGCTGCCTTCCTGGCGGACGATCACGGCGTCGAGTTCTCCCGCGTCATAAGCATCCTGCATTTCGCGCGAGAAGCCGATGGTGACGGCGAGGGTGAGATTCGCAGACATCGCATGCAGTCGTTCGAGCAGCGGCACCAGCTCAGGGCCCGCGGCGTGGTCGGAGATGCCGAGGGAAAGCGACTGCGCGGTCGCCGCCTCACCCGACAGCGCGCGGTCATGCGCCGCGATCAGCGCGCGGGCGCGATCGAGGAACGCGGCGCCGTCGGCGGTGAGCCGGACCGCGCGCGGCGAACGCTCGACGAGACGTTTTCCCAGTAACGCCTCCAGCCGTTGCAGCTTGAGGCTGACCGCCGCCTGCGTCGTGCCGAGCGCTTCGGCGGCGCGCGTAAAGCTCTGGAGGTCGGCAACCAGCAGAAAGGCCTGAACGGTGGCGATGTCGAGCGTAGCTGTCATTATAAAGCTTTATCACTGGTATCAACAGAGATAAGATACCAAAATGATGAGGGGAGGTCTAGCTTCTCACCAACGCCGCGCAAATCGCGCGACATTCTTGGGAGAACCATCATGCCCCTGATCACCGTATCCTACACCACGTCCCGCCAGTCGCCGTCGCTGAAGGCCAACATCGCGAACGCCGTGTCCGAGCTCACCGCAAAGATCCTGCACAAGGATCCCGAGGTGACCGCCATCATCGTGAAATCGGTCGATGCGGGCGACTGGTTCGCCGGCGGCAAGTCGCTCGCCGAGCAAAAGCTTGCGAGCTACTGGATCGACATCCACGTCAGCGAAGGCACCAACACCAAGGACGAGAAAGCTGCCTATCTCGCTGCCATGTTCAAGCGCATGGCCGAGATTTTGGGCCCGCTGCATCCCGAGACCTATCTGCACGTCGACGAGGTCAAGGGCGATGCCTATGGCTTTGGCGGCCTGACCCAGGAGCGGCGCTACATCGCCGGCAAGCTCGAGGTTTCGCTCAAGGCGGCGTGAGACAGGAAGCCGCGGGTGACGATCTCACCCGCGGCCCGAATTTCAGCTCGCCGCCCGGAACTGAACCTCGGAATTGTTCAGGAAGCACGTCTTGTCGAACAGCTTCAGGTCCAGCGGATTCGGCAGCCTGACATCGCTGAGATCGGGGCAGGGCTTGACTGAGGGATCATAGGATCGATCGATCTGTGCGATAAAGACGACGATCAATCCCCCGTCGCGTGCGAACGATTTCAGCGCGCGCACCTGAACGGAGAGGTCGGGGTTGTCCCGCCTCTGGTCGAGCAGTTGCAGATAGTCGATCACCACGACTGTGCCGCGGGGAGCTGCGGCCATTTGCTTCACGACGTAGTCGGCGCTGATGGCGTCTGAGCAATCGATCTCGAACAGTTTGTCGAACTGCACGGGGTCTACGCCGATCGCGCTGAGGCGGTCCAGAACGTCTTTCTCGGTATATTCGAGCGAGAAGAACGCAGCGCGATGGCCCGACCGCATGGCTTCGACGGCAAGCTCGAGGCTCATCAGTGTCTTACCTTGCCCGGGGCGCGCGCCGACCAGCACGAGGTCGCCCGGCCGGAATTGCGGAAACAGCCTGTTGGCCGGCGTCACCGCGGCAGCTTTCGCCGCCAGCATGCTCCAGGCGGAAAAGCCTTCCGCCGTGGCGATGCGGTCAAGCGCGGCGTGGAGCGGAATGCCTTGCTCGTGCGACAGGCGCTTTGCGTTTCGCTTCAGACGATAAATGGGTGCAGACAACTTCATCGAGAGAACCTCCCATTGCGAGCAGAAAGCGCAATCCCTCCTTATGCCTGGCGCTCGAACGGTCGGTCCGATGATCGAATCGCCCGGCATGACGTCTGCTTTCCCGGCGGAGGGGGGAGGCGTGGGCGGCACCAGAATCAAACATAGCCGATTCCGCGGCGAGCGGAGGACACGCGCGATCGGCCTCGAACAAATAAATGTTAGACTGCCGCTTCCGGCAGCAGCGCGCGGGTCGGCCCGAACAGCTCCTCGAACGCCTGCCGGAGCGCGATGTCGACATCGGCCATGGTCACGAGCTGGCCGAGATCGACCAGCGAGGTGACGCCGTAGCGGGGATCGGCGACGCCGCAGGGCACGATGCCGTCGAAGTGCGACAGCTCCGGCTCGACGTTGATGGCAATGCCATGGAATGACACCCAGCGCTTCAGCCGGACGCCGATCGCCGCGATCTTGTCCTCGTGCTCAGGCCCCTTGTCGGGCCGCTTCACCCAGACGCCGACCCGGTCCTCGCGCCGCTCGCCGCGGACGTTGAAGGCGGCCAGCGTGCGCAGAATCAGCTCCTCCAGGCTCGCGACATAGGCCCGGACGTCCGGCCGGCGGCGCTTGAGGTCGAGCATGACATAGGCCACCCGCTGGCCGGGGCCGTGGTAGGTGAGCTGGCCGCCCCGTCCAGTCGCAAAGGTCGGGAATCGGGGATCGAGCAGGTCGGATTCCTTGCCCGAGGTGCCGGAGGTGTAGAGCGGGGGATGTTCGAGCAGCCAGACCAACTCGGGAGCCTCGCCCGCGGCGATCGCCGCGACGCGGGCCTCCATGGCGGCCACCGCGTCCGGATAGGGCACCGGAGCGTCCGAGATAAGCCACGCGACGGGCTCGCCGCCGGCGGCGGAAAACGACGTCAAATCCAGCTCTTGACGCTGGTTTTGGCGGGGGCTTTTAGGCGAATTAACCATTAGCTAACCATAACGTGGTGATCATCACGGGAGCAAATACCAAGTCCTTTGGTTCAAAGTCCCAAGTTGCGGCGGTCCTGACAGTGCCCACTCTCGATAAAGTCACCGTGGATCTCATGGTCGTCCTCGGCACGACCACCATGCCGATCCATCAGGTATTACGTCTTTCCCGCGGCGCCATCATCGAGCTGGACGCAACCGAGGCCGACGAGGTCAAGGTCTTGGCCAACAATTTGCCGGTCGCCTCCGGCGTCGTGCTGGTCGATCGCAACCGGATCGCGGTCGAGGTCAAGCAGATGCTGCCGCGCACGCCGGGGACGCGGTAGCGCCCCGGGGACGCGGTCGCGGGCCGGGCACGCGGGAGCGTCCTGGGCGCCCGATAGGGCCGATCCCTGGGGAAGGGGGCCGGAAACTTTCCTGCCAAGCTTGTGGAATTCGGGGCCCTTGCAGGCTTGTATCCCCCTGATGGATTTGTTAGATCGGCGGCCGCTGATCCGGCCAGCCTACGACCTCAGGCCGGCATCTCCTAGCGCTCGTGGCGGAACTGGTAGACGCGCTGCCTTGAGGTGGCAGTGGGTAACACCGTGGGGGTTCGAGTCCCTCCGAGCGCACCAAGCGCGTAAGTCATTGAAATATATGGTAGTTTCTTTTTGAAACTACTCGAAGAGCACTTATTCGCCGTCGTAACCCACTGGAAAGTGGTGCGCCGCCCTAAAGAGATAACCGCACGCAGCCTGAAGGCCGCATCTTTTTCGCGCTAAGGTGTCCAGCCCTCTAGTTGCGGTCAGCCAGCTAAATCCTTCACAATTGTCTGGCCCATTTCATCACTGTTCTGACGAGCACTGGGATTCTAGTGCGCTCCATGCCGCGTCGTCCTGCCAAGATCACTCAAGGTGAAATTGCTCGCGTGATCCGCGCCGCCAAGGAAGCTGGCGCAGCGGAGGTGGTGATCGACGGTGAGGGGCAAATCCGCATTCCGCTATCATTGAACGGAGTGGCTTCGCCTCCATCACAGGAGTGCGACGACGGTCAAGCCTGGACGCCGTCCGTGCTCGCAAGAAAGAAACGGTGGTCATCTCGAGATGCCACGTCCTGGCCGGATATTCCAAAACAGCTACTCAGACTCGTCGGTCGAGCAGTTGGTAGAGGATGAGAAGCCAGAATGCCTGTGGGCGGAAAGACATCCCAGCCGATCGGCGCAGCAAGCTTGCGCTACACCGCTTTGGTTCCTTGGGCAAAACCTATATTATCGCCTTATGAGAACGGCCGCTAAGCTCGAACTCGATGCCGGCACCAAGACATTTGCCTCGGGCCTCCTGGCTGATTTGATAGACGCGCTGCGCCGCAGCCGTAAGGGCGACCTGGTGGCCTTGATCAGCGGCGATCCAAGCATCGGCCCCGACCTTGAGGCATGGTGTCGCTTCACCCGTAACAGCTTGGTTGACGTGGCGGTCGAACAAGGTCGCACCCGCTGGGTAGTTCGATACGGAGAGGCTCCTGAAAGCGTCGAAGATCGGCCAGTCGGTTCTCGTCTATGGCTTTATACGAACTTCGACTGCAACCTAAGCTGCGACTACTGCTGCGTGCGCTCCTCACCCAAAGCTCCGCGGCGGGCTCTTGGTATCGAGCGCGTGCGACGTATCGCTGTCGAGGCGGCCGAGCTCAGTGTGGGGGAAATCTTTGTGACCGGCGGCGAGCCATTCATGTTGCCAGATATCGGCGAGATCCTTGCCGCATGCGCGGCGGCGGCGCCGACCACGGTCCTCACCAACGGCATGCTGTTTGCCGGACGTCGGCTCGCAACGCTGCGCTCATTGCCGCGCGAGCGCGTAACATTTCAGATCAGCCTGGATAGTCCGACGCCGGAGCGCCACGACGGCCACCGTGGAAAGGGAACCTGGGCACGCGCCTTGAGAGGAGTTGAGCTGGCGTGCGCCGAAGGATTCCGGGTGCGATTGGCGGCGACGGTGTCAAGTGACGCGGAAGCCGAGGAATTCCGCAGCTTCCTGGATGCCCATCACGTCAGCGAGGAGGACCGCGTAATCCGGCGGATTGTCCTGCGAGGCTCCGCCACACAGGGCATTGCGTTGGCTAGGGCGGATCTGGTTCCTGAAGTAACGATTACCGCCGAAGGCGTGTTTTGGCATCCGGTCGGCGCAGAGGATAATGACCTGCTGGTCAGCCACGACATCTTTCCGCTCGCCGAATCCTTTGCAGCCGTGCGCCGTGCCTTTGATCGCGAAAATGAGCATCAGCGCCGGTTGGCAATGATCTTCAATTGCGCCTGATAGGGACGGAGCTCTCTATCGCTAAGCCGAGGGGCGCGTTAAGAAGCCTTGTTGCGCCGATGCTTCCCGCAATTCGGCGTAGGCTGCAAGCTGCGGCGCTATCCACTGGCGCAGCCCTTCGGCCTCGAGCACAGCGCGATGCGTCGGGTTTTCGTAGCTCATGGCGAATAGTGCTTTGGCAAAGTGCTGCTCCAACGCGGGGTCCAGATCGGATCGGGCAGTGAACATGCAGTGATTATATGGCGGCGAGGTCCAGATTTCGGTCAGCGCACCTTCCGGCACCAGACGCTCCGTACGCACCGCGTTCCAGAATGGGCTGCCGATTGCGCCGGCATCGGCGCGGCCGTCGAGCACCGCGCGAACGACGTTGGACTCGCTCGTCCCCGTGTCACCGTGCTTACCGAGGTCCGTGTTGAAGCGCAGCGTTCGGTAGTCTTCCCCCTCAATCAGTCCCTCGCGCTCTAGAAAATAAACCGGGAGGATTGCCGCATGGCCGCTGTCGCGGCTGCCGAGCGCCAGGGTCCGGTTCTTGAGATCGCCAAGCGTAGCGACCGGCCCACCGGTGACCGCAACGATCTTGGTCATCCAGCCGACGTCGGTGTCGCGCATCGCGATCGGGCGGCAGCGCTTGTCGCTCCAGACATCGGCCTGGATATAGGCGAGGTTCGTGTTCCATGCGATGTCGATCCGCGGCAGCCGCTCGCCCGGCAAAGCCAGCAGCGCTGCGACCTGCGCCTCGTAGCTCTGAAACAATACGACCTCGACGGCGAGATGCGCCTCCTCGTGAAAGTAGCGTCGCATGCCCTCCCAGATACTGACCACCTTCGGATCGTATGCGACGGCACCTACCCAGATCGTCTGGCTCATGATTACTCCTCGCCTGTCACGCCTGATTTCAAATGCGATCAATCGCGATCCGAGCGCGGCCAGCAGGGCAACCCTGCCGCGCTCAGAACAGCGGTATTCCCAACACGGCCTTGCCGATGAATTCACGCAGAACATCGCCCGTCGGCGCCATGACCGCGCCTGCATGGGCATCGCGGAACAATCGCTCGATGGCCAGATGCTTGGAAAACGCAGCACCTCCGCACACCCGCATCGCCGCCGAAGTGACGCCGATAGCAACATCACCCGCCGACGCTTTGCACTCGAGCACGCGCAGCATGGTGGTATCTCGGGGGCGTTCGAGGTGACCGACGAGATCGTCGACGCGCGCGGCGAGCCCATCAGTGTCGATTTGCATTGTCGCAAGTTGCGCGCGAAGCGTCGGCAGGCTCTCGCCGAGGGTCTGGCCCAGATGCTCGAAGCGAGCGCTCTTGAGGTGAGCTGTGGTCCCCGCCACGGCGGCCCGGCAAAGGCCTAGCGCGACCGCCGATGTCCCGAGGTTGAACAGCGGAAGCACGATTTCCAGCATCGCCTTGAAGCCCGCTCCGTCGTCGGTCAGCTGAAGACTCGATCCGACCTCGGCGTCCTCAAGGATCATCGGCGCGGAAGCGTTGGCGCGCATCCCGAGACCATCCCAAGGGCCGGCGACCGACATTCCAGGCGCACCAGCGGCGAAAAGGTAAAGGGTTGAATCGGTCGGACTCTTCCCTTCAGGAGCCAGCGCCGAGACAACATAGCTTTGAGCGTGACCGGCGCTCGTCACCCACGATTTCTTGGCCGTGATGCGCACATTGGTGCCACTACGGATCGCTCGCGACACAGGCGCCCAGAAGTGGCTGCGGGATCCGGCTTCGCTGAATGCCAGCGTGGTGAGGTGCTGACCGGCTGCAATATCTTTCAACGTCTGCACGACGGCTGCACCGGGACGGGCCGCGGCGATCGTCGCGGTGGCGCACATGTGCATCAAATAGACCATCGCGGCCGACGCGTCCGCTTCCGCAAGCGTCGCAATGATGGCAGCGAGGGTCCTTGGTCCGAGAGCCGAGCCGCCGACTTCGGTGGGCAGCATCATCCCCAGCAGTCCGGCCGAGCCGAGCGCCGCGACTGCCTCCGACGAAAATCGAGCATCCTTGTCGTTTTGTCGTGCCGCCGGCGCCAGTATGCGGTCGGCGATCTCCCTGGCCTGCGAAACTGCAGTCTCGTGGTCCATAACAGCCCTCCGTCGTGCTCGGTCGAATTGAACTAGCTGCAGGCGGCTGTATTGCACTGCAGCGGATGTTGTCGGGTCGGAACGCCCAGCGTGTGGCGCAACCGCTTCCGTATACTCGCTGTTGGTTTCTCCGCCAAAGTACCCCCAAATTATTACGCCGCTCAAAGCGATCTGGTTACGTCACCCGGAGGATATTTTTTAGACGTCGGTCGCACCTTTTGCTTGTTCCGGCTGCGGCCGGCGGAGACAATCATCGCACCAGGGGGCGGCGCTGGTCCGCTGTCGCGAAAAGCGCTGCGAGCGACCGGCGATTGCGTAAGGAGGTTTGCCTGGCGTGGCGGCAATTGATCGCAATCCCGGCCGATCGCCCGCGGCCCCGGCTCCTGCTATGAGCGTTGCGGCGATTGGGATCATCTGTAAGGCGCCGCAGCCTGGCCGCGCAAAGACCAGGCTTGCGACAGCTATTGGCGCGGTTGCCGCCTCGGAGCTCTCGGCTTGCTTTCTGCGTGACGTCGCCGACGCCATCGAGACGGTCCCGGAGAGCCTCGGCAGGCGCGGCTATGGTGTCTATGCGCCCGCGGGGGTCGAGCACATCATGCGGGAGCTGCTTCCCGCAACGTTCGGGCTTCTGCTGCAAGTCGGTGACGATCTCGGAGATGTGCTGTTCGGTGCCGCGCGCGATCTCCTCGACGGACACGACTGCGTTTTGCTCGTCAATGGCGACAGCCCAACCCTTCCTGCCCGTTTCCTGGTCCGGGCTATCGAAGCTCTTCGCGAGCCCGGCGACAGAATGGTGCTCGGGCCAGCAAGCGACGGCGGTTATTACCTCATTGGGTTAAAGCGCCCACATCGGCAGCTATTCACGCGCATCGCATGGGGGACGGAGACTGTAGCTCGCAGCACATGCGATCGCGCCGCCGAGATCGGACTTGCCACGATACTGCTGCCGGAATGGTACGATATCGACGACATTGAAGGGCTAACTTGGCTTAAGGACGAATTGGCCGGCAATTCGGCGCGCTTTCGCGGCGGTGGTCTGGCGCGGGCGAGCCGAGTTTTTCTCAAGGCTGCGCAGCGGATAGACCCATGAAGCCAATTGCGGGAACCATTGCGAGTCAATTCGGCGGACTGGCGCGCTCGGTCACCACAATGCCTCCGCTTCATCGGCTGGCCGGTATTGGCGTTATCCTGCTTGGTCTCACTCTGGTGACCCCCTTTGCCTTCGAGGCAGCCGGTGATAATGCCTTCATTGCTCTGACCATTCTTGCAGGTCTGCTGACGATCTTCGCGACAAGTATGGCCGAACAGGCTCCGCCCGATCGCGCGCTATGGCTCATTTTTGGATTGGCGATCGTTCTGAGAGCCTATGTGCTGGCGTTCGATCCCCTTCTGTCCAATGACATCTATCGCTATGTCTGGGATGGCAGGGTTCAGGCCGCAGGTATCAATCCGTACCGCTATTTCCCGGCTCATGAGGCATTGGCATCTCTGCGCGACGGGGCGATCTTGCCGCACATCAATCGGGCCGACTCTGCCGTCACCATCTATCCTCCCGTCGCGCAGTTTTTCTTCCTCGTTGTCACGCGAATTGGTGAAAGCGTGACGACGATGCGCCTCGCACTGTTGGGGTGCGAGGCCGTCACCGTCACGATGATCATGCTGCTGCTGCGGCGCATGCACCGCCCGGTGACGCGCGTGATCGCCTATCTCTGGCATCCGCTGCCGCTGTGGGAGATCGCCAACAGCGGCCACGTCGACGCGCTCATGGTCGCGCTGGTGCTGCTGGGCCTATGGATTGCCCTGACCGGCTCCGCTCTGCGCGGGGCCGCCGTGATCGCGTTATCGACGCTGGTGAAACCGTATGCGGCGCCGGTGCTCGCCGGGATCTGGCGGCCGTGGGACCCTAAAATGCCGCTCGTTGTGATCGCCGTCATCGCGCTTTGTTACCTTCCTTATCTGTCGGTCGGCTGGGGCGTTCTCGGGTTCCTGACCAAGGGCTATTTCAACCAAGAGGGGATCGTTGCCGGCAACGATATCTGGCTGTTGTCGCTCTGGCGGCTTGTGTTCGGCGAGCATGAGCGCGACGTTGCCGTCTACGTGGCACTGGCCGGGCTGGTCCTCATGCTCAAGGGGCTCACGGTTGCCCGCAGCTCTGATCACAGCATCGCGTCGCGTGTTGCCGACATTAACATGCTGTTGCTTCTTGCTTTCCTGTTGTGGTCGCCCAACTACCCCTGGTATTTTCTGATTGTTGCGCCGTTTGCCGCCTTGTGCGGCTCCGCGCCCAGCTGGGTCGTTTCGATCGGAGCGCTGTTGCTATCCGAACAACTCGACTGGGACTTCTACATTCCAAGGGTGGTAAGCAAATCAATCCTGTTTGGAGGTCTTTTGCTGGCTTGGGCCTTCGTCGTCTGGAGGACCCGCATGCCGCGGACCATAGAGGCAAGGCTGTTGCAATGAGCCTTTCCCGCGAAGCGCAAAACCCTCACGCGCCGTTCGACCCGCGCCGCTACCACGAGTCGGTCGCGGGCGAGCGCACCGAGGTCGCCCAGCGCCCGCCAGTCTGCCTTTATCTGGAGGTGACGAACCGCTGCAATCTTTTGTGCACCACTTGCCCGCGCACCTACGAGCAGCTCGAGCCGCCGGCGGACATGAGCTGGGACTTGTTCGTATCGATTGTCGATCAGGTCCCCGGTCTTGCGCGGGCGGTTCTGCACGGCGTCGGCGAGCCGATGCTGGTCGCTGATCTGCCCCGCATGGTCAGATACCTGAAGGATCGTGGCGTTTATGTCGTCTTCAACACAAATGGAACGGTTCTCAGTGAGCGCAACGGCCGTGCGCTGATCGACGCCTGCCTTGATGAACTGCGCGTCTCTCTCGACGCGTCAAATCGCGAGAGCTTCAAGGCGATCCGCGGCAGAGATTATTTCGGCCGCATCATCCGCAACGTGCGAGCATTTCGCGAACTACAGGAGCGGGAGGGCCACTCTAAGCCGCTGGTATCCTTCTGGCTGACCGGTCTGAGAGAGACTGTCGAGCAGCTTCCGGCCTTTGTGCAAATTGCGGCGGAGATCAGCGTCAAGGAAGTCTATCTGCAACGGCTCGTATTCTTCGATGAATCCGCCATTGGCAAGGCGCGGCCGGATCAGGCGCTGTTCGAGCGCCTGACGGAGGAGGAAGCGGCGTACCTGAAGCAGGCTGAGGAGCTCGCGCGCTCCCTTGGCATGACCTTCAGCGCATCGGGCGCAACGAGCGAGCCCAGCTTAAGCCTCAAGGGTGGCGGAGACCTTTCGCCATGGTCGCTCTGCCGGCGGCCATGGTCGCTGATGTACTTTACGGCCAATGGCCGTGCGCTGCCATGCTGTATCGCGCCGTTCTCGCAGCATGGCTATGACAACTACACCCTCGGTCATGCCCGGCAGCAGGCCCTGCGGGACATCTGGAATGGGCCCGCCTACCAGCACTTTCGGGCAGCGCTCTTGTCAGACGAGCCACCCAAGTGCTGCGCCAATTGCGGCCTGCGCTGGAGCCTGTGAGCCAGGTGATCAAGGAGAGCGAACAGAGCGAGCGCCGGCCGGTGGTTTCGGCGATCATTCCCTGCATTGATGAGGAAGCGGCCATCGGCGGGGTCGTGACGGCGGTGCTCGGCCAGAATGTAAGCGAGGTCATCGTGGTCGACGGGGTCTCGCGAGATCGTACGGTCGAGCGCGCTGAGGCCGCCGGAGCGCGCGTAATTGTTGAGCCGCGACGCGGCTACGGGCGCGCGATCCAGGCTGGCATCGCCGCTGTGCGTGATAACGCCGACATTCTGGTTTTCCTCGACGGCGACGGCAGCGATCCTGCGGAATTCATTCCTGATCTGGTGTCGCCGATCATTGCTGGGCAAGCCGACTTCGTACTCGGGTCGCGTGTTCGCGGCCCACGTGAGCCCGGCAGCCTGACACCACAGCAGGTCATCGCTGCCCACGTCGGCAGGCTTCTGCTGCGCTTCGTCTATGGCGCAAACTTCACGGATCTGTCGCCGTTTCGCGCTATCCGGCGGGATGCGCTCATACGTCTCAATATGAAGGAAGAGACATTTGGCTGGAATCTGGAGATGTTGATGCGGGTCGCCGCGGCGCGTGTACCGATGCTTGAGATCGCTGTCGGACAGCGGCGCCGAATCGGCGGAGTGTCGAAGGTCTCCGGCAATCTCATCGCCGGCATCAAGGCAGCCTGGTCGATTTCGGCGACGTTTGTTCGTCTCTCGTTCGAGCTGCGAGACCACGGCAAGAGGAGCTAGTCAGTGCGTGCCGGCACGATCTTCACAGGCAACGATATCCCGGGGAGACTTTCGATTTTCCTTATTCGGCGGGGAGAAGACAGCGAGGTATCCGCCATCGCCTGCGAGCTGATATGTGGCGATCTCGCGATAACCGACGGCGCTCGCTTCGCAACGCAACTGCTCAATTGGCGTGCCATGTTCGGAGGTCGGACGCTCAAGGTCGACAATTCCGATCCGCGCGCCCGGTTTCAAGGCAGGCGCGAGATTATAGAGAAAGGCATAGGGTTGGGCGATCTCGTGATACATGTGCACGAGGATAGCGGCATCCAGCGAGGAGGCGGGCAGGCGTGGGTCGTGCGGTTCGCCCAGCGCTAATGTGACGTTTGTCAGTCGAAGACGCTCGACGCGCTTGGCGAGCTCGATGAGGTAATCTCGGGTGACGTCCTCAGCAATGACGGAGCCTTTGGAGGCGAGGAGGGGCGAGAGCCGAACCGTGTGGTAGCCACGGCCGGCGCCGATATCACCGACCGTCATGCCGGGCTTCAACACAAGACGCCGAGCAATCTCGCCGGTCTCATCCAGGGAGTCACGGTGCCTCTCGTCGGAGCGGCCTGGGCTGACAATCGGCGCAACCGGGCGCTGGGGCGAGGGGAACTCCAATGCCGAGACCCCTGATGGGGCCAGATAACCGATATCGGCCGCGCACGCGCAAGTTGGGCCCAGCACCGCAAGAAGCAAGGCTGCGCGAAATAGAGCGATCAAATGCCCGCCATGCATCTCGTGCGGCCATTCGGCTCTTGTGAGTTCACGAGGTTGGCTCAACGTCGTCACTCTCTCACTCACACGATCGCAACTACCCCGCCATGTGGAAAAACCTGCCGATTAGTCCCTTCCCGTCGCGCACCGCAGGGATTTGGCGGCGCAACCAGGCATCAAGGCCGAGACTGCGGCCCGCGCCATCGAGTGTGAACAGGAACATCAGCATGGCCAAAAACATGTACGTCCACGGCCACTCGGACGAATTGCCATACAGGCCGAGCCAGAGCTGCAGCACATAGGCGATGGCCAGCACGCCCAGCAATCGCACCGCAAGCCCGAGCATCATCGACCCAGCGAATGCCAGCTCGGCAACAAAGACGATTGGCCCAAAGATGGACATGTTCGGGAGCACGACATCCTTCATGAAGCTGCGGTGAAACTCGAACGCCGCGTTGGTCGATTCCTGTTCGGTCCAGTATTGCAGACCGCCCGACAGAGGTAGCGGCAGCTTCCATAACATGCCCTGAAACCACATACAGCCGACCAGCACCCGAACCAGCCAGATTCCGAGATGTCGGCCGGTACGCTGCTCCGAATCCTCCTGCCAATTCCGCAAGGCCACTGCAATGCTGGCGAACAGCAGCGCCCAGAACAGCGCCAGGATCAGATAGCGCCAGTTTCCGAGACTGAGATAGTCGCCCGTCATCGCACTCAGGAAATGACCGATATCGATGAAGGGATTTGTGGGCATAGGCAAATGCTCCGGAGCAGTGCACAGTAACTCCACAGTATCCGCGTCCGCAACTCCGTCTCGGCGTGCGCGGGTTCACTTCGTTGCGCTCTGTCTGTCGGAGCAACTGGCTGTAGCCAGCGCCTGAAACGCCTCATCCGCGAAGCCGAGACCAAGGGTGGCGATCCGCGTAGTCAGCTTCCAGCCGGAGATCAAGGCGCATATGAGGTTCGGCGTACTCCTGATAGTGGGCACGATAGCGGACCGCGCCAGAGGTCCAAGTTGGGGCCAGGTCCAGGTGCGGACGTTGTATCAGTGGCGTTTCGCGACGCGCTATGTGGATTGTCGGCGCGATGCTCTAGGCGTACCCTCAGTGCTCGTTCAAGGTGACGACGAAATGCGATCATCCGGGCAGATCGTTATCGAAGCGAAGCCTGAGGCTCTTTCCATCAACCCACAGAGCGCCGTCATCGTTGTCGATATGCAGAATGACTTGGCTCTGAGGGCGGGATGTTCGCGCTTGCGGGCGTCGACATTTCCGGCATCCGGAACGCCATTGCGCCCAAAGCTCGCGACTTGGCTGCAGCGCGGCATGCCGGCATCAGCATTATTTACTTGAAAATGGGTTTCCGACCGGATCTTTCGCGATCAGCCACTATTTTGTGATGGACTGGGCCGCGGTGTGACCCGCCACGACTGAAGCATCGATCGCACTCATCTACACCACCGTGTTGAATATCGCCGTTCTCGCGCTAGCAACTGCGCTTGTCTGGAGATTTCTAAGGACCGGCGGGTCCGGCAATGCTGCGCATGATGAACGAGCCAAGCCATCGGGCTACTTAGGGAGTGTGAGGCATGATGGATGGCATGATGAACATGACGGGTGGCATGGGTTGGGGGATGGGTCTGATCGGAGTACTCATCCTCATCCTTCTCATTCTCGGCATTGCGGCGCTCGTTAAATACCTCTCGGGACCGTAAGCAGTGCCACCGGGCGCAGATGGGGATCGAAAGCCAGCCTGTTACTGGCAGGATATCGGGCTCACAAACCCGTGAACCGCAGCGCCGGTTGATCTTGCGGCTCCTGCCGATGGCCTAGCTATTCTCGGCGCTGGTCGTTATCTTAGTCGTATGTCGGAGAAGCTCGGCCGCGTCATGAGATTGCTGCTGGCGCTCACGTTCATCGTGGGGCTGGTTCTGCATGGCATACGTGCTGCGCATGCTGACGTGAGCATGGTCATGGCTGCCGCGACCGACATGCCGATGAAAGGCAAATGTCAGGGCTGCGGCGACGATCAGAAGGCCATGACGGCCGCGGCATGCTCCGCCTTTTGCGGAAGTTTCGTGGCCTTGCCCGTCTTTGGACCGCTGTTTGAGCTGTCCTCGGTCGAGACGGCGCGAGATTGCTTCAGCCCAATTCTTGCGGGGCATACGATCCCGCCTGACCCGTATCCTCCCAGACCTGCCGTACTGAACTAAAGGCGCATCGCTGGTCGCGATGTTGACCTTTGGCGCGCGATGCCCACCGCATCGACAGCGCATCGTGATGACGCACGTGGGCTCTTGGCCACGGGCATCGGATCAACGTCCAGGATCGGCTTTCATGCATTCCAATTTGAGTCCGACGATCAGTCGCCGCGCACTGCTGCTAGGCGGTACCGCAGTTGCGGGCTCCGCCCTGTTCCCGGGAATACCGCGAGCCGCACCGGTAGAACCCAAGGTTATTGAGCTCTCCGCGGCGCCCGGTCGCGTGTCCCTCGTTGGCTCGCCTGACACGGAAGCAAATGTCTGGTGCTACGGGAATCGCATCCCTGGTCCCGACATCCGGCTCCGCCAAGGCGAGCCCGTTCGGTTGGTGGTGCGAAACCAGTTACCGGAAGATACGACCGTCCACTGGCACGGCATACGTCTGCCGAATGCCATGGACGGCGTTCCCGGCCTCACGCAGCCGCCGATCAAGCCTGGCGAAGCCTTCACCTACGAATTCACGCCGCCCGACGTCGGCACGTTCTGGTATCACCCGCATGCCGACAGCCTGCAGCAACTCGGCCGTGGCCTGGCCGGTGCTCTGATTATTGAAGAGCCGGAACCCGTTCCGGTCGACCGCGACCTTGTTTGGGTGTTGAGCGACTGGCGGCTTAGATCCAACGCGCAGATCGCGCCCGGATTCGGCAACGGCATGGAAGCCGCCATGTCCGGGCGCGTCGGCAACACGGTCACGGTAAACGGCGTCGTCTCGGAAGAGGAGCCGGTACGGGCAGGGGAACGCGTTCGCCTCCGCCTCGTCAACACCTCGCTCGCGCGCATCATGGCCCTACGGTTCGAGGGCCACCGTCCGACAATCGTCGCGATCGACGGGCAGCCCTGCGAACCGCATGAGCCGGACAATGGGCGTCTGCTTCTTGCTCCCGCAATGCGCGTCGACCTTATCCTCGATATGCAGGGTGAACCGGGACGGCGATACCGCGTGGTCGACGATTTCTACGACGACCTGTCCTATTGGCTCACTCAACTCGCTTACAAAGACGAGCCGCCGCTCCGCGCGCATCCACTCGATTCACCGCTCCGTTTGCCGCGCAATCCGTTGCCAGAGCCGGACCTAACCAACGCCGAACTGCGCGAACTCCGGCTGCAGGGCGGCATGATGGGTGGCGGAGGCATGATGGGGATGGGCGGAATGATGGGCATGGGCAACCAAGCCAGCTGGGCCATCAACGGTCATTCCATGACAGGCGACGGTCACGCTGGGATGCCGCCGCTGCTTACGCTGCGGCGCGGACGAAGCTGCGTGCTGTCGATGCGCAACGAGACCGCCTGGTGGCATCCTATGCATCTCCACGGCCACAGCTTCCGCGTCCTGAGCCGCAACGGTGCACCGGTGCCGTACCGGCAATGGGCCGATACCGTTCTCGTGCGACCGAAAGAGACGATCGAGATCGCTTTTGTCGCCGACAATCCCGGCGACTGGATGCTGCATTGCCATGTCACCGACCACCAGGTGTCGGGAATGATGACGGTGCTGCGCGTTGCATAACCAACCCGCTCTTGCGAAGGAGAAACTACATGAACAGGCGGACATTCTTCCTTGGTACTGCGCTAACGACGCTCCTGCCGCCGCTGCCGGTGCTTGCCGCGCCAACCCCAGCGACCTTGTACAAGAACCCGCAATGCAGTTGCTGCGAGGGGTATGCCGCATACCTGCGGCAGAACGGCTTTACCGTTGATGTGAAGCCCACTAACGACCTCGCCGAGATCAGCGAGAACGCCGGCGTGCCAGCGAAGTATCAGGGCTGTCACACGATGTTCGTTGGCAACTACGTGGTCGATGGGCATGTCCCGGTGGAGGTGGTCCGTAAGCTTCTGTCCGAGCGGCCGCCGATTGCGGGGATCACCCTTCCCGGGATGCCGACCGGCTCCCCCGGCATGACCAGCCCCAAGACGCAGAAATTCGTCATCTACGCCGTGACCAAGGATGGCAAGGCACCGACCGTCTACGCCAACGTGTAGCCAGTCGGTAGCGGGCGAGGTCGGCCCGCATCGCCCCACAAGCACGTTGGCCAACGATCGTCCCCAAACGGCTTGTGGATGCGATCCTGCCATCGATCGGAAAGGTTGAGCAGCAATGATGCTTGTCCCCTGTATCGGCCGGATTCAGTCCGCGATCGCTGTCGCAATCGAACTCGCAGCGGCCACTCAATTGGCCGTTGCTCAGGAGCCAGCGAAAAAGGTGGTCCTGCGTAACAGCCCAAGACCTGTCGCCGCTGTTCAGTTCAGTGATGAGGAAGGCCGACCGCGAAGTCTGGCTGACTTCAAAGGAAAGGTCGTGGTCCTCAATCTCTGGGCCACCTGGTGCGTGCCCTGCCGAAAGGAAATGCCCGCGCTCGATCGGCTGCAAGCGGCCTTGGACGGGGCCGAGCTCGAAGTTGTACCTCTCTCGGTGGATCGCGGCGGGCACGAAGCCGTCCGCAAGTTCTACTCCGAGGTCACCATTCGCAACCTTGCCGTTTACACCGACCCTTCCGGGCAGGCATTGCATGCTGTAGGCGCGATCGGCTTGCCGACGACGCTCATTATCGATCGCGATGGCCAGGAAGTCGGGCGCGCGCTTGGCCCGGCCGAGTGGGATTCCCCAGAAATCGCCGACACGCTCCGAGCCGTCATGACCAATACCGGCGATCGCTTCGCTCAGCGGCAAGACCCTGATCGATTGCACACGTCGCTCGGCCTGCTCCGGCGTGTGTTCGACTGGCTGATGTCGCCCATTAACGAAGTGATCCTCGATAGAGAAACGGCTGATGACTCCTCAGACGAAAATAAGAGCAGATGATATCTCTGCTGTACGCGCGTGGCGGCCCTGGCGTTATCTTGGGGAGCGGCGCGTACTGGTTGTCCTCGCGGTTATCGCCGTGATCGCCGGCACCGCGTTCGGATGGAACTGGCTCGTGGCTGCCGGTATTGCGCCCGTCCTGCTGAGCGTACCATGCTTGGTGATGTGCGGGCTCGGTCTGTGCATGAACCGCCTGATCGGCCGCTCTTGCGCAACCTCCACATCACAAAGCGCAGCGAATGTCGGCTGGCAGGCAACGAATTCTCCGGTCCTTGACCAGGCAACGGCAGATGTCGCTCAGGGTCGGGGTCCAGACCGAAATCGTGGGGACGCCGCCGGAAGAACGCGCGGCGAGCCTGCGGAAATCGGAAACCGACGAAAGGAGACCGAAGATGCAATCAACCGCTAGAACTCTGCTTGTAGCGTTCTCGGTCGCCGCGGTGACCATGGCTCCGGCTCTCTATGCCGACGATCACGCCTCGTCCAGCTCCACGACGATGGTCGGAATGATGGGTCGGGGGAGCGGAATGATGGAACGGATAGGGATGATGAACCATTGCGGCGCGATGATGGGCAGAGATGACAGCGGTGGCCGACCCAACGACCAGTGGCGCGCTCCTCGATCGCCGGATGCCAAGGCCAAACAGTAGCCGTCGATGAAGACACGAACCAGACGCCTGACCATCATAGCTCTTGTTGCGGCCGCCGGCGCGATCGCGCTGGCTGAGGCATGGTTTGTGGCGACTCCGTATCCGAAGGTCGTCACGTCTGGCACGGCAGCGATTGGCGGGCCGTTCACGCTGGTAACGACCGACGGCAAGACAGTGAGCGATGAGACCTACCGCGGCAAGTGGCTTCTGATCTACTTCGGCTACACCTTCTGCCCGGATGCGTGTCCGACCGCGCTCACCAACATGAGCGCGGCCTTGGAAAAGCTTGGCCCAAATGCCAGCGAGCTCCAACCGCTCTTTATCACGGTCGACCCCCAGCGCGACACCCCTGTCGTCATGACTGATTACCTGAAGTCATTTGATTCTCGCATTGTCGGCCTGACTGGAAACCAGGCGCAGATCGACGGCGTGCTGAAGGCATATCGCGTGTACGCCGAAGCGCAGAAATCCGAAGTGGATAACGCCGATTATCCGGTCTCGCACAGCGCGTACCTCTATCTGATGGATCCACAGGGGCGATTCGCGAATGTGATCCAGAGCAGCGAAGGCGGCGAAGAGATTGCTGCTTGGCTGCGCAAGCAAATGACCCACAAGAACGGATAGGATGATTGATGAAACGACCATTCAAGCTGATCTTGAGCATCGCATTGGCTTTGATAGCCGGCGCTCAGGTTAACGGGCAGACCTCAAGCGCGAGTTCAGTCGTAGTCGAGCGCCCATGGGCGCGAGCAACGCCCGGAGGAGCGAAGACCGGCGCAGCCTACTTGACATTGATCAATAACGGCGAAGCCCGAGACCAGTTGTTGGGCGCGACGACGCCGGTCGCAGACAAGGTTCAGTTTCACAGCACCACAGAAGAGAATGGCATGTCCCGTATGCGCGAAATGCCCGTCGTCGATCTGGTACCTCATGCAAAGACCACATTCGATCCGGGCGGCATGCACATTATGCTCGTCGACTTGAAGCAGCCGCTCAAAGAAGGTCAGACTTTCTCTCTAAGTTTGACGTTTGCCAAGGCGGGCAAAGTCGACGTCACGGTTCCGGTTGCGAAGGTCGGCGCCATGCGGCCCAGTGACATGGCTCCCATGATGCATCATCACGACGACACGATGAAAGAATGAGGTTGGTTGAGCTTGAGCCTGATGATGCGGCCTCCAGCGAACTGGCAATCTGTCGCCCAAGGATCAGTGAAATAGCGTCTTCAGGACGACCGCGATGTCGCTATGGAGTGCCGAGAGGGCGCCGGTTTCCAGTTCGATCGACTCGAGACCGGATACATGCGCGGCCCGAAGCCGATGACATTCATGTACGAGGGCAGCGCGCGACCACGATAAGCGCCTGGCTCCGAGGGAGGCAATGATGTGCGCTCATCACGATGTTCGCGAGCGCGGCCGGGCGAAGCAGATGCGACGTGCGGCCAGCACGTATTTACCGCGTGCGCCGCCTGCCATTCGCTCGAGCCAAACCGAAATATGACGGGCCAAGTCTGGCGGAGCTTTGGAATCGCAAGGCAGGAGCCTTGGCAAGCTTCCCACGTTACTCTTCCGCCCTGAAGAGTTCGGGAGTGCTCTGGAACGATCGGCACCCTCGACCAGTGGCTTAAGGACCCGCAACATTTCGTACCCGGCAATGAGATGACGTTCGCAGGGATCAAGAATGATCAGCAACGCGCTGATCTCCTCGCATTTCTCAGACAGGCCACCCAGCGGGAGCATATACTTATCGCAATCGGCACAGCGGGGCAGATTGCATCCAACTCTCATCCGGCGAGAAATTGCTTCAGTTTTCGTACTCAATGGTCCCCGTGTGGCGGTCGACTTTCAGGTTTTGCACTAGTGAATTGTCGACAGTAACGATCGCGGCACTAATACTCCCGCCGTCGGCACTGACGTTACCAATCTTCAGCCGCTTATTGTTGAGCCGCTCGAGCTGCACGCCGAGATAGCTTCGCACGTCCTCGACGGACAGGTTCATCATCGGGGTCACGTGCGATCCAAACATTCCGCCTGTGCCGCCGCGCGTGGTGTCGGAGCCCATCATTCCTTGCCCCATCATGTTGGACCCCATCATCCCTTGGCCCATGCCGCCCTGCATCATGCCGCCCATCATCGGACACATCATGCCTTGCTCCATGCCGCGTCGCATCATCCCGGAATCCATCATGCCTTGTCTCATCCCATGCTCGGGCATGTTGGAAGTTGTAGCCCTGGACGCGCTGCCTTCTTGCATCATGTCGGCCCCCATGCCTTGCATTCCTTGAGCCATGGCGAGAGTTGAGCTCGAGGTTGCGATGCAGAGAACCAACGCCGCCCCCACGCACAAATTAGTGGTGGTTTTCATGGTCGTTACTCCTGGTTGTTGAGGGCCTGCCTGATCTCGACCAGTAATCCGACGACGGGACGCACATTCTGCTGACATTTTACACCCGCGCGAAGCGCGAGCGGAATGCTTATGCAGATGCCGCTCCATAGTTTCAGGGACGCGACCGCAATTGCTGCAACGCGCTTGCACCAAATGGAGGCGGCAATCCGGAGGTGAAGTCCGTCGGTCCAATCGTGCCGGACGGGCAGGGGCCGATGAACCAAGATTAAACTTGCCGTTCCGATCTCGTTCAGCTCGCCTCTTCGAAAATGTCCATGGGATGGGATCTCTTACGGTTCCGAGTCAGTTCACGCTTGCGGAGGACGATGATGGACGCGAACGAGCTTCAAAAGAAGAGCCTAAGACCGGTGTTGTGCCTCCTCGGCGCAGCCGCGCTACTTGTGACGTTGACGCACGCCGCGAGTGCCCATGATGAGGAAGGCTGGTACCGACCCCGCGAACACGATTGGCATTCCGGCTGGCACCACGATTGGCACTCCGGACCGCATTATGGTCAGCACAGCGGGTTCCATTGGGATCCGTACTATGGCTGGCACTATGGCAGGCACAACGGCCCGCACGAGGGGCGCCATGACGATTGGCATCGTGGCTCGCACCATGACTGGAATGGTGGCGATCACGACGACTAGGACATGATCCGCAGGCGCCTTGCGCCGCAAATGGATTGTGCCCAGCGAAAAAGGCTGATACGGCGACCGGATTTGGACATAAGGCGATATCCAAACGTGCGCGAATTAGGCCGAACGAGTGCGAATTAGGTAGGAGAGACGATGCTACGTGTTGTCGCGAGCTTGGCTATTCTTGTGAGTGGTCTCATGGCCGGATCGGCCTACGCTCACCCGGCCCTCCAAGCCAGCAATCCCGGACAGGATGCCACGGTACCGCCTCCGAAAGAGGTTCGATTGACCTTCAGCGAGAATGTCATCCCTAAATTCTCAGGGCTGACAATCAAGGACAGCAGGGGCGCTCTCATCCAGACGGAAAGTCCATCCATCGATCCGAATGATAAGCGACAGCTTGTCGTTCCGATCGTCAAGTCGCTGTCTGCCGGAATTTACGACGTCGAGTGGCATGCTGTTTCAGCCGATACCCACAAGGTGAAGGGCCACTTCTCGTTCAAGGTTTCGCAATGATGCTGGAGGCGGGCCTCGTTGGCGCCCGCTTCGTTCATCTGGCCTGCGTCATTATTTCCTTCGGTGCTGCACTCTTCCCGCTCTATTCGTGCCTGAGCGCCGACAGCTCAGAGCGACTTGGGCGCCAACTGAATCCTATCCTGATCACGGCCGCGCTTGGCGCGCTCTTGAGCGGCCTTGCCTGGTTCGGCTTGACCGTGGCGAACATGTCCGGGGAGCTTGCAGACGCCGTGGATCGTGACACGTTGGCATCAGTGCTATGGGACACCGATTTCGGTCACGTATGGGCGGTGCGCGCACCGCTTATGATTCTCCTCGTTGCGGCGATCCAGCTGCCTGGCGTATCTCACTTGAACCGTCGTGCGATCGCAATTGTGACGTTTCTCGCAGCGATTCTCCTCGCGTCATTGGCCGGAATTGGGCACACCCAGGTCAACGAAGGGACCTCGGCACGCATTCACGTCACTAGCGACGTAGCGCACCTGCTTGCGGCTGGCGCTTGGCTGGGCGGTCTTTTGCCTCTAAGTCTCTTTCTCGCTTCCAATCAGAAGGTCAGGGTACCGAATAGAGGAGTCGTGCGCGTCTTGTCGCGTTTTTCAGGAATGGGCTACGCTGCGGTAGCGGTCCTCCTTGCCTCCGGTTCGATCAATAGTTGGTTCCTCGTCGGCTCTCTGCCGCACTTGATCTCTACGACTTACGGTCAGCTGCTGTTGGTGAAATCGGGGCTGTTCGTTCTAATGGTGCTGTTGGCTGCCGCCAACCGGTTCTGGCTTGTTCCGGCTATGGCCCAATCGCCGACTGCGAACGGGTCCGAAAGCATGCTGGCAAAGCTTCGCGGTCACGTTCTTGGGGAGCAGGTGGTGGGCCTAGTCGTCGTGGGCGTCGTCAGCGTGTTGGGGACATTAGACCCCGCCATGCATGGTTCGTGAAGTTAATGCATTGTGGGGACGCCGATCGTGCAATCGCAACGAACCGTTGACGATCAAGGAAGCACCAAGCGTCCGATTCTGCTCCCATAATACTCAGTGAACCACAGCGCGCCATCCGGCCCGGTCGTGATGCTGTGGGTTTCGCTACCGTCCGAAGGAATCGCGAACTCGGTGACTGAACCGCTGGTCGTGATCCGACCGATTCTGTTGCCAACGATGCAGCGCGAAGCTTGCTGGCGAACGCAACTGGCTTCGGTAAACCACAAGGCACCATCTGGCCCCGTCGCGATGCCCCATGGCTGGGCATCAGGATTAGGAAGGGCGAATTCGGTCATCTCGCCATCGGTGGTCATTCGCACGATTTTGCCACTAACCGACTCGGTGAACCACAGTGCGCCATCTGGCCCGCTCGTAATACCCCCGGGGCTACTATTCTCTGGGGAGATCGTGAACTCGGTGACCGCGCCCGTTGTAGTCATCCGCCCGACTTTGCCGCGAAAATATGTGAACCACAGCGCGCCGTCGGGCCCAGTTGCGATCGCGCCGCTCCTGGCGGTGGGAATCCTGAATTCGGTGACCTCGCCGGTCGTCGTGATCCGCCCGATTTTATCTCCACCCGCTTCGGTGAACCACAAGGCGCCATCTGGCCCGGTCGTGATGCCAAGTGGTCCCGTCGATCCAGGGATTGCGAATTCGGTCAGCTCTAGGTTTTCGACGGTGGCGGTCGTCGGAATGCGCCCGATCTTCTTCGCCGTGAACTCGGTGAACCACAGCGCGCCGTCAGGCCCCGTCGTGATGGAATGCAAAACGCCGCCGCCCTTGATCGGGAATTCGGTGATGTTGCCATCGATGGTCATTCGCCCGATCTTGCCCGCTGCCTCGGTGAACCAGAGCGCACCGTCTGGCCCAGTGGTGATTGCGGACGGACGGCTGGCGGGAGGCAGCATGAATTCAGTGAAGGTCTGGGCAGCAGCAGGCATAATTCCCACGGCCGCACCCAATCCGAGCGCAATTGCCAGCAACAATGAAGCGACCGCAAATCTCATGGCCTTCTCCACGTAGGGTGGGCCTTGCGCCGAAGCACGATCTCACGAACTCCGAAACTTAAGTCTAGCAGTCTTTCGGACGCCGTATCGCGTTACTTGCTGGCGCGCCGGAGAAGGGCGGAGCCGATGGCGCAAAGGCGACGCTTGCTGTCGTCGCCGCTACTCGCCCGGCGCGGTTAGCGGGAGCGCTTACCGCGGCGAGAAGGCCGGCGCACATGCCTCAAAAGAAGTTGACCTGGAGCTGAATTAGAACGTCTCAAATTGCACCGATCCGAAACCGGCGGTACGACCGTCCTCGGACCCAACCTTCAATTTGGCATCCCGGTGAGCATGCTATCTTTACCGCCGCGTCTCGCAGTGCTTGCCACGCTGGTCGCTCTGGTATTCTGCGGCGCAGCGAGGGCCGAGACGAGCGATGTCGAAACCACGTGGCGACTGTTGGATTACATTGCGGTGGATTACGCCGGCGCCGTATCACATGGCTCGGTCTTAAGCCCTTCCGAATATGCCGAGCAGAATGAGTTCGCGGCGACCGTTGCCGCAAAGATCGCTGCACTCCCACCTAAGCCGGAACGGCAAGCGCTTGCGACGGAAGCTGCCCGCCTGCAGCGCGCCATCGCAGACAAGTCTGACGCCGAGCAAGTAGCAGCTATAGCGCATGGCCTGGCGGCTGCGTTGCTGGCGACCTACCCCGTGCCGCTGGCGCCGAACAAGGTTCCGGACTTCGCACGCGGCGCAGCGTTGTTCGGTCAGAACTGCGCCGCCTGCCATGGAGACGCGGGCGACGGCCATGGACCAGAAGCCGTCAAGCTTGATACGCCGCCCATAGCGTTCACGGACGCCGAGCGTGCTCGCCAGCGCAGCGTGTTCGCCCTCTATCAGGTGATCACCCAGGGACTTGATGGTACGGCGATGCCGAGCTTCGACGGCCTTCCGACCGATGACCGTTGGGCGCTGGCCCTCTACGCCAGTCATTTCGCCTTCGTCGATGCGGCTGCGGCCGAAGGCGAGCGGCTGTGGAAGCAGGACGCCTCGCTTCATAGGCTCGTTCCCGATCTGAAGACGCTCGTCGGGACGACGCCCGCAGCGCTCGCGAGCAAGATCGGACAGGACAAGGCCGACGCTCTCATGGCTTATTTGCGTCGCCATCCAGAAACGGTCACGCAGCAGCAGACCGGATCCCTGTCACTGGTGCGCGGCCGCTTGACCGAGAGCCTTGCCGCCTATCGTGCGGGGGACCGCCAGCATGCGGGCGAGCTGGCTTTGTCTGCCTATCTCGATGGGTTTGAGCCGGTCGAACCGGCGCTGGGGGCGCGCAATCGTGCGCTTCTGGAGCGGATCGAGGGCGCGATGGGCGACTACCGTGCCGCCATCCAGAGCGGAGAAAATGCCGATGCGCTCGCCGATCGCGTACAGGTCCTCGACGATCTTTTCGATGATGCAGAGGCGTCGCTTTCCCCCAATGCGGCAAGCGGCCTCTCAACGTTTCTCGGAGCGGCAACGATCCTGCTGCGCGAAGGACTGGAAGCGCTGCTGATCGTCGTTGCGATGATCGCTTTCCTCCGCAAGGCTGAGCGGATGGAGGTCATGCCCTACGTCCATGCGGGTTGGGTAGGCGCGCTCGTCGCCGGCTTCTTGACCTGGGTCGTTGCGACCTGGGTGATCGGAATCAGCGGCGCGAGCCGGGAGCTGACGGAGGGATTCGGGTCGGTAATCGCCGCCGTCGTTCTGCTATCGGTTGGCATCTGGATGCACGGCAAGGCACAAGCCGATCAATGGCAGCGCTACATTCGCGAAAGGATGGCAAAGGCGTTGTCCGGTGGTTCGGCCTGGTTTCTCTTCGGGCTCGCTTTCATCGTGGTTTACCGCGAGGTATTCGAGACGATCCTCTTCTACGCGGCGCTATGGACCCAGGGAAACGGCGGCGTGATACTCGCAGGCGCGCTGAGCGCGTGCGCGGCGCTGGCGCTTATCGCGTGGGCGATGCTGCGCTATAGTCGCCGGCTGCCAATCGGCAAGTTCTTCACCTACAGTTCGTGGCTCATGGCGGTTCTGACGGTCGTGCTGGCTGGCAAGGGCATCGCAGCCCTGCAAGAGGCCGGCATCGTTAGCATCGCGCCGTTACGCTTGGTGCCACGCATCTCGTTGGTTGGTCTGTTCCCAACCACGCAAACGGTCGCGGCCCAGCTACTCATGATTGCGGCTCTGGCGATAGGCTTCGGCCTCAATCGTCGAAAGGTCGCATAGGATGAGGCCTGGCGGTGGCAGTGACCAGGATGACGAAGTCGGTTTTGCCCATTTCGATAAGCCGTTGAAATCACAGCAAATGCAACCGCCCTCCGACGCAGATTCGCGCAACTGCCAAGGGCGCTCCGGCGGAGCGCCCCATCTTGTGCAGAACGGCGAAGACTAGGCGACCCTTGGGACAGGCAGCTCGGTGACTCCCGGCAACACCGTCTTGATGCGGATGTTGCGGAATTGCACCTTCGATCCACCGTGATGGTTTTGTAGCGCGATGTGGCCGCGAAGAGACCGGGACGTGGGATCCGTGAAGTCGTTCACGAGCACATCGTTAAGCGTCACTTTGATGCGGTTTCCGACCGCCTCAATCAGGAACCTGTTCCATTGCCACGGGCCTTTCGCAACATCGCTGCGGGTCGCGGCACTGATGTTGTAAATGGCGCCCGTGCTTCGCAGCGGATCGTTCTCCATATTCTTTTCGGAGTTGTATCCACGGGGATCGATTTGGATCTCGTAGCTTTGGTCGATTGCGGCCGTCCAATCGTTCGGATTCGAACTGTTCAGGTTGGGCACGCGGATGAAAACGCCGGAGTTGTCCGTGCGGTTGGCGTATTGCCATTCCAGCTCGAGCACGAAGTCGGAGAAGCTCTCGCGCGTGTACCAGAGCAATCCGGGCCCGCCGACGGACTCGAGAATGTCGAACACCTGCAGGAAGCTTCCGAACCCCGACATCTGCCAGTCTGCCAAGCTTCCTGCGTAGAGCGGCTTGAAACGCGCCAAAGGCGTCGGCGTCGATGCCGCAACGACGGCGGCGCTCGTCCGACGCGCGAGCGTAAGGCCGGTCAAAGACGGATTCGCCGAGCCGACGGTGGGGAACACAGCAGGGCCAGCAACATAGGCGTTGGAGATGTGATGGAATCGTCCGTTGGAGTCGGTGATCGATGTGGCCGGATCCTCACCCATCCACAACGTGCCCGCTTCGTGATGCGTATTGCCCAACTGGTCCTTGGTGGCACCAAACGGATCGGCGGGCGGGGTGCTTTGCCAGCCGCCATTGTACAGGTACTGAACGTCGCCGGCGGTCTTGCCGAGGCGTCCGGCCAGGCTGACCGCCGCGCTGGCGAGTTTGCTCCAGGCCGCGTAGTCGTTTGGGGTCGGCGTGAAATTGACCCACGCGCGCGCGCTCATGCCGTCGTTTTGAAGCGGATCGGCCGCATTGGTGAGGTTCACGAAGCTCGTGACGCCGCCCGGGCCTGCGCTCTTGTCGCCGTCCATTTCACCGAGACCGCGAAAAACGATCGCCACCCAATCCGGGTCCTCGTTCGAAAGCAGGTTCCGCAACAGGTCGATGTCGGGCACCATAGTCCACATCGTTGCTTCCGGGTTCTGTCCTTTCTCTGCCGATGCGAGCACCTGGAAATGATAGCGGCGTTTGCTGCCGTCCGGATTCGTGATCTCGCCGCGCACGATGGCTCCGCCCTGCTCAAGTGTGGTGACCGCTCCGAGCCCGAGCGCGCTGCGCTTGACGCGCACGGTCAGATTCGTGCGCAGATGCGCCATAAAGTTGGCGCCCATGCTGTACGCACCACGATTGATCGGGAACGACTCGATCGCCAGCCGTGTCGACTCGATCGTCCCCGCCGCCAGAATGACCTGGCAATCGGGACTGAGGTTTGTCGGAACGGAGAGCGATCGAAACTGACCATTGTAGGTGAGATCGATGCCCGTGACCTTGCCCCCGCTGTTCTGTAGCCGGATCACGTGGCACCGCGGAACGAGGAAGAATCGCCGCCGCGAATTATCGTTCAACGTCCAACGTTTCGCGATATCGTCGCGGATGCTCTCCAGCAGCATGGGTCCGCTGCTGAATTTGTCGAAGGAAAAGAGGCCGGGCCCCGGTGAGCCTGCCTGCACCGCGATCGGGGCCTCTTCGACGACATCGACGGTCACATTGGGAATGTTCGCGCCGCTCGCCACGCTTTGGAGCGCTGCATTGACCGCCGCATTGAGCGGACCCGAGAGGTAGTCCGCCTTGTCCTGAACGCCAATTTCGAACTCGACGTCCGGGTAGTTCGCTGTCAGAAAATCGCGCGCGCCTTTGGGCCACGCAGCCAGATCAGCGGGCGTGAGCCGCGGAGACCAGCCTCCCCAGAACAGCGATCGGCCTCCCGGGCAGTAGGCTAGCCCGGTGAACGGCTCGTTGCTGTGCCAAGGAATGCCCCAGACGCCATTGCGCCCACCCGGATCTTGATCGTTACGCGTGACCAGCGCGGTATCCGGCGCATTCAGCCCGAGATGCGGCATGTTCTGCACGTGCGTTGAAGCAAAATAGCCTCCCGCGTCGAGCAGGAGCACCCGGAGGTTCTGGTCGGCGCTGCCGCGATAGATCTTGTCGGCGACATAGGCGCCGAACATGCCTGCGCCGATGACCACTACATCAAACGGCTTGCCGCCGTTATTCGCTGCTTCGTCATAGGTGCTGCACACGTATCGGCCGAGCAGATCCCGCGTGAACTCGGTGTCTTGAATATCGACCGGAATGGAAGCGTCTTGCCGCAGAAAGGTGAGCATGGAGGGTTCCTTTCGAAGCGTTGAGATCGCCGCGGTGCGCGAGACGGTTTGGTCCGGCCGTATCGCTTTCGATCGTTAGGCCGCGCCTCCGCAGCAAGGCAGAGGAGGCGCCTCAGGGGTCAAGCGAGACACGCGACGAAGACCTGCCACACGCTTGGAGCGCGATCTTGGAGAAATGATACGACAAATTGCCGGCACGATTGGTGAGCCGGTTCACACATGAGTGCGATTTCAGCTCCGTGACCCCGCGGGTGATCTCGCAGGGCTGATAGGCTTCGCGGCGGTTGCAGTGACCTGCTCCACAGAAGCAGACCTAAGCGCCAGAACGACAGAAATGCTGCCAGTCGCCTGCGGGTGAAACTGCGACTTGGCCGGGAAGGCCGCTTGGGCGCATAGCGGCCTTGTGAGTGAGCCGCCGGTCAACCGAGAGCCAGACCGAAATGCGTTGCCGCTCGATCGCATCGTCAGCGCGAGCGAACAAAGAGACACTCAGCGCCTGCGCTGGCTGCACGCCGGAGCCGAGCAGCGTGATGTGGTCAGCTTCACAAACTATAAATAGTCGGCTCTTCAGAGCTTCGCCTGCAGTCTATCCGCGACGCGGCGGGCGATCTCTGCCGGCGCGTCATCCGGGATCGGGAAGACTGAACTGACGTTGATCTCGCCGAGCACGTAACTGCCACTCCCGTCGGAACAAGGCGGGCCGAGCATGAAGTCGGCGTCCCAAATCATCGGGAGATCGCTTCTCGGAATGTCCAGCAAGGACATCAGCTGCGGCGTCCACTCGTCTTCCATCAACCGGCGCAGGCCCTGGAAGCGCGGGTCGGCCTTGCTGGCATAGAGCCGCGGTCCGGCTTTCGCGCGCGCGATCGGTCCGTCAACCAGGGCCTTGACCTTATGATAGCCGAAGCCGGCGCAGCGATCGCCTGCCATATAACAGCGGACCACCCCTTCGCTCAGGCGTGGCTGGAACGGCTGATCGATCACAGGACCGTCTTCGAAATACTCGATGCACCGCTTAAGAAACTCGTCCAATGCGATGTCCTCCGATCCTTCCTTGGTGGCATCAAGCACGCGTATCATCAGCCCGTCGGGTGGACTTGCCAGCGCCTCGACTTTCCAGACACCCTGGCCGCCATTACCGCGGTTGCGCTTGATCACGCGCGGACCTGCGGCGAGTCGCAAGGGCAATTCCACACTCATCTGCTCGAGCGTTCGATAGAGGGCCGTGTCACAGCCCCAGCTCATCATGCGGGTGCGATGGAGCACCTCTTTGGTGCCCATTTTGAGGATGACATCGGGATGGGCGCTCACCCAGACGCCGCGCGCCGCGACCTCGCGCAGCAGCGCGTCAAGATTGGCGCGGTTGCGCCCCTCGTGAATCGGATTGACCCAGACGAGCACGCCATCGAACGTGGCGAGCTGTGTTCGGACGGCGTCGAGGACATCGTCCTCATAGACCACCGGTTCCGCATCAACGCCGACATCGGCGAGCGCCGCGAATACGGCACTGAACCGGCTGGTCTCTGGCGAGGCACTGCGGCGCGCCGCTTCATCTCCGCGCCACAGGATGGCGATGCGGCCGAGGCAAGCTGTGGGTTCAAGCATGGAAAGCGGCTCCTGATTCATTGATCCATATGATTGTGTGTTGGTTCTGCACAGGACAAGGGCTAGGCCAGCGCGACGCTAGACGACTAGGACCGCGCCCGAAGCCAACAGCAGCACCAATACAATCTTGCGGAATGCGGCCTCGCTGACACGGCCGAACAACTTGAGACCAAGCCAAGTGCCGGCGAACAGGGCCGGCAGTCCGATCAGAAAGAGCTTGATCGTCTCCGCGCTCAACGCACCTTTGGCGCCGATCCAAAGCGCACTCAGTAGGAACGTCGCCACCGCAACGGGTTGAAACACCGCACGCTGCACATCCTTGGGCCACCCGCGCAGTCCGCACCAGATTGTGACGAGGATTCCGGCGAGCCCAGTAATGCCGCCCAGCGCCCCGTTGAGGAATCCGACAACGGCATCGACTGCGGTGCCCGGCGATTTCAAGGGCTCGATCGCAGGACGAAACAGGGCATAAAGGCTATAGAGAACGAGAAACACGCCGACACCCGCGCGGACGTGGCCAGGATCGCCCCAGGTCAACATTGTTACCCCAACCGGCACGCCGGGTGCTGCACCAAGGATGAACGGCCAGAGCCGTCTCCAGTCCAGAGCACCACGTAATTTCCATACGGAGTATCCCTGCACGATCAGCCCAAAGGCGATGATCAAGCTGGCGGTTTGCACGGGAGTAAGGATGTAGAGCCAGATCGAGGCGGCGATCAGGCCAAATGCAAACCCGGAAAGGCCGGCAACGAGCGCACCGGCGAAGGTCGCAACGATGAAAAGCGGAAGTTCAAAAGACATCCCATCCATGTGTTCGCTCCAAAACAAAGCGAACAGCTCTTGCATGGGATGACCCACTTGACGGGGAGGCTGCTACATCCCCAGAGGCACACTAGTCCGAACGCCGAGAAAGCTCAATTGACGTTTTCAATGTGCGCGGTGAGCGACCTTTTGTCCCTGAAGGGTCGATTAGTTGATCTGCCTACAAGATGGCATCAAAGAGCAACGCTCGACATATCCCCTCAGGGGGGATAGGATATGTGCATGGCGAAAGAACACGTTCACGAAAGTCATCCGGAGATCGTCAAGCGGCTGAAGCGCGCCGAGGGGCACCTCCACAGGGTCATCGAGATGTTCGGCGAGGGGCGCGGCTGTCTCGATCTCGCTCAGCAGCTTCATGCGGTTGAGAAGGCCATCGGCGAGGCGAAGAGGGCGCTCATCCACGATCACGTGGACAATTGCCTCGACGCGGCAGCGAACGGCGGCTCGTCGAAATCCACGAAGACCGTGCTCGCCGAATTCAAGGCGATCTCGCGTTACCTCTGAGCGGCGGCGCGCCGCGCCGGTATTGAAGAGAAACGTATGTCCTTCCGACCGTTTATCCTGGTCGCGGTGTTCGCAGCGGGCGTCGCATCTGCCCTTTGGGCACCAGGCATGCCGGCCCTGCGGAAAGCCGTGGGAGTTGCCGCCGAGCAGCCGCGGCAGGAGGCCAAAACACCCGAGGCCGAACGTCAGCCTGTCGTCCGGATGGACGACGAGCGAATTGCTCTCGCCAAAATCGAGCAGGTGCAGGTGGGACCGGGCAGCATCGCCAGGCGACTTTTGGTGCCCGGAACCGTTGCTCCAGACGCGGACCGGGTTGCGCACGTCTCGGTGAAGCTGTCCGGCACCGTTGCCGCGCTTCGCAAGAACATCGGCGATATCGTCGCACAGGGCGAAATTCTGGCTTCGCTTGAGAGCCGCGAAGTTGCGGACGCCAAGAGCGAATATCTGGCCGCTCGACTTGCGAACGAACTGCAACAAGATCTCGCAGGACGAGACAAGCTATTGTGGGAAGGCCGCGCAGCGCCGGAGCTGCAATATATTCGTTCCCGCAATGCGGCAGCGCAGACCGCCATGCGCCTGGACATCGCCCGCCAAAAGCTGCTGGCGTTGGGCGTGCAGGAAAATGAAATTGCGGGGCTGCCGCAGGCGCCAGAAATCTCGCTGCGGAGCCAAAACGTTCGCGCGCCGATCTCGGGCCGGGTTGCCGCGCGCAGAGTCGAGCTCGGAACGGCAGTCGGCCGCGACAATCTTGAAACCGAGCTCTTTGTCATTGTCGATCTGAGCCGCGTATGGGTCGAACTGGCTGTCTCGTCCAGCGACCTGCCATTGGTGAAAGAGGGCCAAACTGTCCGGATCACGGGGCGGGGAATGCCGGAAACCGCTTTTGGCAAAATCGTGTTCGTGTCGCCGCTGCTTGAGAAGGAGACCCGCAGCGCGCGCGTCGTCGCGGCGCTGGACAATCCGGACGGTCGCTGGCGGCCAGGGTCCTTCGTTACTGCGGCGATTGCGCTGAATGATCACCGGGCAGATGTCGTGGTACCGATCGGCGCGCTTCAGACGGTGAATGGACGGAGGGTGGTCTTCATTCGCAGCAAGGATGGGTTCGAAGTGCGCGGCGTGATGCCCGGCGAGCGCGACGGTGAGGTCATTGAGATCGCCTCTGGTCTTGCTGCTGGTGAGACCATCGCCGTGTCGAACACGTTCTCGCTGAAGGCAGAGCTGTCCAAGCCCCGCGACGAGGACTGAGCAATGATCGCCTGGATTGTCGACTTCTCAGTTCGTCGGCGCTGGCTCGTGGTGCTGGTGACGCTGGTTGCCGCCGGCGCCGGCTTCTGGTCGATGACGAAACTGCCGATCGATGCCGTCCCCGACGTCACGAACGTGCAGGTCCAGGTCAACGCGACCGCCCCGGCCTTGACGCCAGCCGAAATCGAAAAGCAGGTGACAGTCGCGCTCGAGACGGCGCTGGCGGGCACGCCAGGCCTGGAATCGACGCGATCCTTCTCGCGCAACGGCTTTGCGCAGATCACGGCCGTATTCGCCGATCGCACCGATATCTACTTCGCGCGTCAGCAGGTTTCCGAACGGCTGAACGAAGCGAAAAGCAATCTTCCTCCCGCTGTCGACGTTCGCATGGGGCCGATCTCCACCGGCCTTGGTGAGATCTACTGGTGGGCGGTCGAGTATGCCAAGCCGGGCGAGATGGGACCAATCGAGGACGGCAAGCCCGGGTGGCAGAGCGATGGCAGCTATCTCACGCCCGAAGGCGAGCGGTTGACGGATGACTTTCAGCGTACCGTCTATCTCCGTACGGTGCAGGACTGGATCATCCGCCCGCAAATGAAGACAGTGCCCGGCGTGGCCGGAGCGGATGCGATCGGCGGGTTCGTTAAACAGTTTCAGGCGCACCCCGATCCGCTCAGGCTGAACGCCTATGGGCTATCGTTCGGCCAGGTGATCGCCGCGATCGAGGCCAACAATGTTAGCCGCGGCGCCAACTTCATCGAGCAGAACGGCGAGGGCGTCGTGGTCCGCGCCAGCGGCCGGGTCGAGAATCTCGAGGACATCAGGCAGATTGTCGTGACGACGCGGGGAGGAATTCCCGTGCGCATCCAGGACCTCGCCGATGTCGAGATCGGGCGCGAGCTGCGGACCGGCAGTGCCAGCGTCGATGGGCAAGAAGTCGTGCTCGGAACAGCGCTTATGCTGATCGGTGGCAATAGCCGCACGGTGGCAGCCGCTGCCGACGCCAAGATCAAGCAGATTAGCCGCACGCTGCCGCCGGGCATCAAGGCGCGGACCGTGCTTAATCGCACGCAGTTGGTTGACGCCACCATTCGGACTGTTGCAACCAACCTCGCCGAAGGTGCGCTGCTGGTGATCGCAGTGCTCTTCCTGATGCTCGGCAATTTCCGTGCGGCGCTGATTACCGCTGGCGTCATCCCAGTCACGATGCTGTTGACGGTAACAGGCATGTTGGGGACCAAGCTCAGCGCGAACCTGATGAGCCTTGGCGCGCTCGACTTCGGCCTGATCGTCGATGGTGCCGTCATCATCACGGAGAACAGTCTGCGCCATCTGGCAGAACGCCAGCGCGAGCTCGGCCGGACCCTTAGGCCTGCCGAACGCCTCAACACCGTGACGGTATCGGCAATCGAGATGATCAGACCCACGGTCTACGGCCAGCTCATCATCATCCTGGTCTATGTGCCGCTACTGACCTTCACTGGCGTCGAAGGCAAGACGTTCGAGCCGATGGCGTTGACTGTGATGATCGCGCTTGTTGCGGCCTTCGTTCTGTCACTGACCTTCGTGCCTGCGGCGATTGCGATCGCGATGACCAAGCCGGTGCGCGAACAGGAAAACGCAATTGTCCATTGGCTTAAGCAACTCTATGCGCCAGTCCTGGCGAAGGCAGTGGTGTCGCCGCGGCCGATCATGGCCACGGCGGTGGTTCTCTTCGTCGGTGCGGTGATCCTCTTTGGTCGACTTGGTCAAGAGTTCACGCCGACGCTTGACGAAAAGAACATCGTCATGGAGGTCAAGCGCGTGCCCAGCACGGCGCTGTCGCAGGCTCAAGCGATGCAGCTCATGATCGAGCGGACGATCAGCAAATTTCCGCAGGTCTCCTTCGTGTTCTCGCGCACGGGAACGCCCGATCTCGCTGCCGATCCGATGCCCCCGAGCGCCTCCGACACCTACATCATCGTCAAGCCGCAGAACGAATGGCCGGATCCGTCGCTGTCGAAGGACGAGCTGATACGGCAGATCGAGGCAGAAGCGACCAAGTTGCCGGGCAACAAGGTCGGCTTCTCCCAACCCATCGAAATGCGGTTCAACGAGCTGATCGCGGGCGTCCGGGAAGATCTTGCCGTCAAGGTGTTCGGCGACGATTTCAGCGAAATGCAGCGGACCGCGCAGGAGATCGCCAATGTGCTGCGTCGTATCGAGGGCGCCGAAAGTGTCAAGGTCGAGGAAACGACTGGCCTTCCATTCCTTGAAATCCGCATCGACAAGGCCGAAATCGCCCGCCGCGGCCTTAACCTCGCGACCATCCAGGACTTGATCGAGACGGCCGTTGGAGGCCGAGTGGCCGGGCTTGTCTTCGAACGCGACCGCCGCTTCCAGATTGTGGTTCGGCTCGACGACAAGCTGCGTTCCGACATTACCGCTCTGGAGGCGCTTCCAGTGCCGTTACCGCACGCCGATCCGAATACGCCGGCCCCCTCCGTTCCGCTGCGCACACTGGCATCCTTCGAGCAGGCCGAGGGGCCCAACCAGATCAGCCGCGAAAACGGCAAGCGTCGGGTGGTGACGACGGCCGAGGTTCGCGGCCGGGACATCGGTTCGCTCGTCGCCGAAGCACAGGCCAAGGTCGCAGAACAGGTCAAGCTTCCGCCTGGGACTTATCTGGCCTGGGGAGGACAGTTCGAGAACTTCTCCGTCGCGCGGCAGCGGCTGATGGTCGTGGTGCCCGGCTGCTTCCTTCTCATCTTCCTGTTGCTGTTCGGCGCCTTGGGTTCCGCGCGCGATGCGCTTCTGGTCTTCAGCGCCGTGCCGCTCGCTCTGACCGGCGGTATTGTCACGCTATGGCTGCGTGGCATGCCGTTCTCGATCTCGGCTGCGGTTGGCTTCATCGCGTTGTCGGGTGTCGCCGTCCTGAACGGGCTCGTGATGTTGAGCCAGATCCGCAAGCTGGTCGAGGACGGCGCCGAACTTCGGTCCGCGATCGAAGAGGGGGCTTTGATACGCTTCCGACCGGTGATCATGACTGCTTTGGTCGCATCGCTCGGCTTCGTCCCCATGGCGCTCGCCACGGGAACGGGTGCCGAGGTGCAGCGGCCGCTGGCCACCGTGGTGATCGGTGGATTGCTCACGGCGACGCTGCTGACCCTCGTCGTCTTACCAGCTCTCTATGCCTATTTCGCGCGAAGGCCATTGCGATTGAAGAGATCCGATCAGTTCCTCTCGCGACGCGCAGCCGAATAGACCAGAGGGCCTATCGAGCTTTCAGTCCTTGCCAACCGAACCTATCGCGATGACAACGGCAATACTACTGTTCTTCAGTCTCGCTCCCGGATATGCGGAGGAGTCCGGGTTATGCCGCATGTTGCCGCTACAGAGAGCTGTGAGCGGGAACCCGATCAAGCTGAAGTGAACAAACCGCCAAGTTGGCGAGCCTCGCTTCCGCTGGTTCCTAATTGACAAGCAATTCCGCTTTGGCAAGGTCGCCGCTATGGGGACGGCGATCTCCCCATGAGGCGACATGCCCAAGCATCGCGTCCGGATTTCTGAGAAGGACGCTGCATGTCAACCGTCAACGACGGGTTTTCGCCAGACCGTTCAGCGCCTTTGCTGGGCGTGAGAAACCTGACCAAGCGCTATGGAAGCGATGGCACCGCGATCGACGGTGTGACGTTCTCTGCTGTTGCGGGCGAAATCCTCGGCATCATCGGTCCAAATGGCGCCGGCAAGACGACGTTGCTGGAAGCCGTTGCCGGACTTCTACCGGTGAATTCAGGCGACGTCTTTTGGCGCGGAGAGCCGCTGCACGTGGGCCGTCGACGCGACGTCCTGTTCTACCTGCCTGATGGCGTCCGTCCGTACCAGGACCAATCGGCCCTGCAGGTCGTGTGGTTTGTCGGCAGCGTCTTTCGACGGTCAGAAGCAGACATCAAGTCGACCATCGAAGCGCTCGGGTTACAGCCGGTGCTTCAAAAGCGCGTCCACGCTCTGTCAAAGGGCTATGCCCGACGGCTGATGTTGACCATCGGACTGCTCGCGCCGCATGACCTGTTACTGATGGACGAACCATTTGACGGATTTGACCTGCGGCAAACGCGCCACGTCATGGGTCTATTGCGTGACCAGACGGCGCGCGGACGCACGCTGATCCTCTCCATCCATCAATTGCCGGACGCGGAACGGGTCTGTGACCGTTTCATCCTACTCTCGGCAGGGCAGGTGCGCGGATCTGGAGGACTTGCTCAATTGCGTGCGCAGACTGGACTGCCGAACGGCTCACTGGAGGATATCTTCCTTGCACTCACGTGAGGCATACCTGCGGCCGACCGCACCGATCGTTCCGCTGCTCGCAAAGGAGCTCCGCGAGGTCACGGCCGGGCGGGCACTTTGGACCATGTTGCTGCTGGTCTGTCCGCTCGTCGGATACTCTTTCGTCCAGGCAGTCTCGCTCTACAGCGAGTCAAGCGCCGCGGCACTCCAGTCACCAGTCCTGGCGAGGAACCTGTCTCCCCTCGATGGAATCCTCGTTCCGACATTCGGCTCATTCTATGTGGCCGTGACGTTGCTGTTCCCTTTCGTGGCGATCCGCGTGCTGGGCCAGGAGAAGGAAAGTGGCGCGTTGCGCCTGCTGGTCCAATTGCCGTACCGACCCTCGACGCTGATCGCCGCAAAATTCTGCGCCGTGCTGGCAGCCTGGTTCATGGTTAGCATTCCTGCGCTTTCCGCGCTGGCCGTGTGGGCTATATTGGGTGGCCATCTGGCTGCGCCCGAGACGCTGAATCTTATATTGGGTCATTTGCTCTACGGTCTGCTGGCCGGCGCCATTGGGCTGCTCGCCGCGGTTATCGCCGACAATTCGGCTACTGCAGCCATCATCGCGCTCGCCGTCACGATAGGATCATGGGTGTTCGATTTCACGCTCGCGGGCCGCTCTGGTCTGTCGGCCTGGCTTTTGCAATTGTCGCTAACCCAAACGCTGCGTCCCTTTGAGCAGGGGCTTCTTTCGGCCGGCCTCGTGCTAGGCATAGCGGCCGTCATTGGCGGGCTCGCTGCGCTGACAGTTGTCTGGCTCCCTCCCGGTACATCGGTGCGGACGAAAGTCATTCGCTCTGTGTCTTGTGTGCTTGTGATTGCCGTTGCGCTCACCGTCGCGGCGCAGATCAGGGCATCCGGGGATCTCAGCGAGGATCGTCGCAACTCCTTTTCGTCTGCAGATGAACGTTTGCTCGCATCGCTTCGGCGGCCCTTGGTCATCAAGGTCAATCTCGCTGCCGAGGACCCCCGCTATATCGATCTTCGACGCAACGTCCTCGCGAAGCTCAAGCGCGCCATGCCTGACGTCACCGTTGTTCTCGCAAGCGAGCGGTCGAGCGTTGCCAATCCATCAGACGCCTATGGTCAGATCGAATATGTCTACGGTGATCGAACCGACGTAAGCCGCTCCACCAGTTCGCGGGAGATACTGCCGCTATTATATGCGCTTGCGGGCACGCAGCCGCCGGCGCCTAGCGTCGGCGAAGAGTACCCCGGTTATCCCCTGGTCGTCAGCGCAGACGCGGTGCTGCTGTGGTTCTTCGGCGGATTGCCGCTCCTGATCGTGCTCGCGTGGCAACGGATTCGCCGGCTCCCTCCAGACAAAGGCTCTCTCGTTCATCAAGGAGTTAAGCCATGAGATCCTGCAAGAAACTCGGAATGATCATCCTCGCGGCAATCGGCTTTGCGGTGCCGGCATTGCCCTGTTTAGCCGCGGAGCCAATCAAGATTGACCTCTCGAATGAAACCGTCGGTGGGGAACCAAAGTCGCTGGTGCCAGTGGTGGGCTTCTGGAGGATCGAGCAGGACGGCGGCAAGAAGGTGCTCACTGTCGATGGTCGGCAGTGGAAGGAGGGGCAATCGTCGGCAGGTATCGCCGAGAAGGCACGGGCTCTCTACGGTGAACGCTACGCTGAGTTTCTCGATCGCGTGCAGGCCTACGCCTACTATCCCTACGCGGTCGCGCCAAAAATCGAAAATTTCAGCGATGGCGAGATTTCGGTGCGCTTTGAAGGGTTGTCCGGTCGTATCGACCAGGGTGCCGGCATCCTATTCAATCTCAAGCCAAACGGGGACTACCTGACAGTCCGCGCGAACTGTCTGGAGAATAACATCGTGCTGTGGAAGTTCGAGAACGGCAAGCGCTCTTCCGTCAAATGGGTACGCAATACGCCGACCGCGACACGGCAGTGGCATGACCTCAAGGTCCGCGTCAAAGGCACGACGGTGGAAGGCTATCTCGATGGCAAGCTCTATCTGGAGCACACGCTGACCCAACCGGTCTCGGGCCGGATCGGGCTCTGGTCGAAGGCCGATAGCCACATGTATTTCGCGGACTACACAGTAGCCGCCGGCGGCAACTGAAAGGATGACAGCGGGGAGATTCGTCAGAAAAGGAGATGGATGAACAGGAAATGGATTCTGGCAGGCAGCGGCGCGCTGTTCGGGGCGGGCTGGTTTCGCGTGCGCCCCCTCCGCGCGACGTTGAGGCGTTGCGTCCGCAGCTCCCCTGCGAGCGATTCCGCTGCTTCGAAATGAATGTTTATCGGCATTGACAAGTTGTCGCAGCCGGCTCTATTTCTTAGGTATGGGGAAGCGATCTCCCCATGAGGCGACATGCCCAAGAATCGCGTCCGATTTCACCAAGGGCGCATCATGTCTGCCGTTATCCCAATCACATCCAACAAATTCCCAGATCTTACTAGCGCGCTGCCGCCGGTTGGCACTCTGTGCGCCCGGATGCCACCCAGGCCATGCGTCGGGAGGTTGCCATGACCTATGTCGTGAAGCCGTTGTCCTGCGACCCGAGCCGCATCCGTGGGATGTCGGAGCGGATGATTATCAGCCATTACGAGAACAACTATGGCGGCGCGGTCAAACGGTTGAATCTGATCGACGAAAAGCTTGCTGAACTCGACTACGCGAGCGCGCCGGGCTTCCTGATCAATGGGTTGAAGCGCGAGCAGCTTATCGCGACCAACTCGATGATCCTGCATGAAGTGTTCTTTGATGGTCTTGGCGATGAGAGCGAACCGGGCGCAAATCTGAAGGAAGACCTTGCTCGCGACTTCGGTTCGTATGACCGGTGGCGGGCCGAATTCATTGCCATGGGCAAGGCACTTGGCGGTGGCTCCGGGTGGGTGCTGCTGACTTGGTCACCCCGCGACCGCAAGCTCGTGAACCAGTGGGCGTCGGATCACTGCCACACGCTGGCCGGTGGCACGCCGATACTCGCGCTCGATATGTACGAACACTCGTACCACATCGACTACGGCGCCAAGGCCGCGAACTACGTGGACGTGTTCATGGCGGCGATTAATTGGCCGGCCGTGCAACGTGCTTTTGACGGGATACAGAAATGAGGCACGGCCTACGATGCGTTCGGTGGATTCTCTGTTCGGCCGCGCTGGCTTTCATAGCTGACGCTCGCGCCGAAGATCAGTTCAAGATGCTGGACGGAAAGCAAATCCGCGCTCGCGTTGTTGGTCAGGACATCACGGATGGGGCCCATTGGTCCATGTATCTCCGGCCGGATGGCGCTCTCGTCGGTTCAGAATCGGGAAGTTCTTGGACCGGGACCTGGAAAATTCGAGATGACAAGCTGTGCACGACGATGCCAAGCAGCCCATCGCTCTTGTGCAATGAAGTCTGGATGTCAGGGGCGTACATCAGGATGCGCGCCAACAAGGATGAGGAGACATTCGACGCAAGGGTTATGGCGCACCAAGCCAAGCAATGAACAGTGCGGACTCGCGATGCTCTGAAGCTGGCAAAGGGCCTTCGAGCTGCCTTAGACATGACGGCCAGCACCAAGAAGTCGCAGAACTGATCGATCCCATCGGCCAGACGGTTGGCCCACGTGATCGTGCCCTCAGGAAAGGAAGATCGAATGCGAAATGTGCCTCTTATACTGTCTATATTGGCTGGTCTCTTTGCGCTGAACGCGACGGCGCAGGCTCAAACATCCTGCAAGGTATGCGCGGAGCAGCAAAAGGCGTGCATGAAGAACTACGCCGGACCGGCCTGCAAAACCGAGTACCAAATGTGCCTCAAGGCCTGCAAGAAGTGAACGAGGCTTAAGTTGCGCAGCTTACATACAAGGAGCTTCATCGCGGTACTTGCCGGCATTGGGAGCCTCGTTGCTCTAGATGCCGGATTTGTTGCCGCGGAAAATCTCAAGAAATTATCTGGCGCGCAAATACGAGCAAAATTGTCGGGCAAGGAAGTGACCGACGAGGTCCATTATCGTGATGTCTACGAACACGACGGGACCCTCCGAAGCTATTCGATGGGCAGCAAGAAGCGCGGCAAGTGGACCATTCAAGGGGATGACCTTTGCATCGATCTTCCGGAGCCCGACGGCGGCTGTTTCGAGGTGACCGCGGCGGGAAAGAACGTCGTCCTGACGCCGAAAGGGCTTGGCTCGCCGTCGGACGGGATAGTCCAGGCGATCTCCGATCCGAAGTAGTGGTCACCAATAGCCGATTTCTTCGAAGGATTTGAAATGACAACAACCACTATCCCCGAGCGTGGCCGTATGGCGGAGCTTACACTCCACTTCCTACGTCTCGGCTTTCTTGGCTTCGGCGGTCCGGTTGCGCTCGGCATCGTGGAAATGCCAACGTGCAGGGGGGCATCGTATCTCTCGCGGTGCTCTTCCGCTGGAAGGTAAGCAATCCCGCGCTGATTGCGGCAACTGCAGTCGTTGGGCTTATCGCCCATCCGCTGCTGCAACCTGCGTGGTTGATGGTGAAATAGCAGTTTCTGCAAAGGGCAAGGGGGCACCTCGATCAATGTAAGGCAAAGTGGAACTAACAGGCAGCCATGTCTTTACACTCTGAGACAATCTGACCGACAGGTGCGAATCGAATGGCAAGCGCAAAGGATTGAAGCGGTAGGCAGCCGCCCGGACAAAACTAAGTTCGCTCTGCGGTACACAACCTCTCGCATTGAGCCGTGAGTGCGCTCGGATGGCGAAGAATGGACAACAACAGAGCTTAAGACGGGAGCTCGGGCCGATAACGGCAACCCTCTTCACCGCCGGCATGATGGTTGGCATCGGTATCTTTGCCACGATCGGTGCTGCCACGGCAGCCGCAGGGAGCGGTATCCCGATTGCCATACTCCTCGGTGGCAGCGTTGCCCTTGCCACCGGTATCAGCGCCACACAATTGGGTGTGAACAATCCGACTGAAGGGGGCGCTTTCACATGGGCGCGCGATGTCCACCAGCCTACGCTTGGCTTCATCGCAGGCTGCGGGTATCTCGGGAAGAACCTCATCTCGATGAGTGTGATCGCGCTTGCCTTCGCCACCTACCTGGGACAGGTCATTCCGGGGATTCCTGTTCACTTCGTCGCGGCTGCTGGGGTGGTGGCCATCACCATTCTGAACCTCTTTGGAATCCAGCTGACGTCGCGGGTGCTGATCAGCCTTCTGCTGTTGGTCATCGCTGTGCTCTCGATATACGGAGCATTCTCGCTCCACGCGATCGAGCAGGGCCATTTTGTACCCGTCTTAGGTGCTAATGGGCTTATGGGCATCGCCAGTGGCGCAGCTATCTTTTTTTGGACCTGGGATGGCTTTATGCGGATGGCCATCATGGCCGGGGAGGTTAAGGAACCGCGTCGCACCATTCCTGTCGCCATCATAGGAGGTGTAACAATCGCGGCAGTCATGTTTGTCGGCGCGGCAGCAGTCACTCTCGGCGTGCTCGGGGCAGATGAGGTCGGCGCGCAGGATACCCCTCTGCTTGGTGCCGCCTTGAAGGCAATCGGCCCGTGGGGCAAATGGGTCATCCTGGCGGGCGCGATCGTCGCTGCGCTTGCGGAGATCCTGGGCGATATGCTGAGTGCTTCGCGTGTCGTTCTGCCGATGGCAGAGGCCCACGAGCTCCCGAGCTGGCTGGGCAAAATTCACCAGCGTTCACGGACGCCTCGTCGTGCAGTCATCGGCCTTGGCCTGCTCAGTGCAAGCGCCGCTCTCATCTTTGATCTTCGGCCACTCATCGAAGTTGGTGGCTCCTTTATGCTCGTCTGGTATTTCATCACGCACTATGCTGCGCTGAATCTGCCGGTCCGCAAGCGCCACTATCCGGCGATCTTTTCCTGGTACGGGATCATGGGCTGCATCGGATTGACCATCGCAATGCCTCGCGTCGCGGTCCTCGTTGCAGTAGGAACGCTGACCATATTAACGCTGGCCCGTCTGGCGCTTCATCGTCTGCACCCGCAATGGCGGTCTGCCTGACGCGTCGTCGGCTGAGACGCAAGGTGCTTACGCCAGTTGGCGCAGGGCTCGCGCGGCCGTCGTGTACCTGAGCAGCGGACCTTCCTCCGGATCATCACCTTGGAAATGAATCGCTGCGCCAGCCGGGATTCTGCGTGGCTTTCCGTAGTGCTTCACGGAAGCGGTCTCGACCACTTGTAAACGGGAGTCCTCTGCGAACGCGGTCAGAGCGGCGAGTTCGGCAGTGCTCGCGCCGCCCGAGCGCCAGGACGCCTCGAACACTCCAGATCGCCATTTTCCGGTTCCATCAATGCCTTGTCCAACATCATAATTTCGGCGTGAGGCCAGGAAGCCCCGATATCTGGCGGCGTTCCGATCGTATATTCGAGCTTGATCTACAGCCAGCCTCGCCTCCATCTCCATGGGAAGACTTTCGAGCGCCGACCAGTCGCCGCGAACGCAAATGATGTGCGAGCCGCCATAGACCCGAAGTCCATGATTATTGGTAACCGACCGTTGCGTGCCGTGATAGGCGATCGACCGGTCGCCGATCATCGTGCAACCGACGCTTCGGGTTACGACTTGACGCAGGTTGACCTCGAGCGACAGGCCGTGAGATGCCAGCTTATCTGTCGGGAATTTCTCCAGGTAAGCTTCCAGTTCATCAATGTTCGTGATGACCGTCTGTCCATGACCTCCGTCGCCCAGCGGCTCCTTCACGCGAACCGGCCCTAGCGCCAATAGCCGCTTGACCGCCAGCCTTGCACCGCCGACGTCAAATGCGGTGTAGCCCGGCAGAACCGCATCACGGACACCGTCTCCGAAGGCAAATGACCAGCCGCGCGGCCGGGCCGCGTGCTTTGCGACAAGGGGATGCGTGATGGCCTTCGTCTTGACGAAGGAATATGGCACCACGGCGCCGTAGAGCTGATGCGGAGACTGAATTCCGAGATCTCGCGCCTCGTCGAGCATGAGCGTGTCGCTGGGAACGAAGAAAAGACCAGCGGCCACATGCGTCTTCGGGCCGTATTCGCCTACAAATCGACAGCCTTTAAGGCGCGCGATGCTCTCAGCCACCACGGAAAGCGTGACCTTCTCGTGGGTGTACATCGGCGCGCCCAGACGAGGGAAGAGGCAGGCGACCGCGCAGATTCCGTGCTGTTCGCGCGCAATCTCACGAACCGCGGATGGCCGCGTTTGGCGCGATCGATGCTGAAGCAGATGAGGGAATGTGGGTCGGTCCATGCGCAACCACCTCGACAACCGAGCATTGGCCAGTGCTTGGACGGAACCGTCTGATGGGGAGACTGCACATCCCCGTTCAGATAACGTAGATCACTGCAAGATGTGCCAAGGGTAAAAGGTAATATGCTCACTGTCAGCGCGCTGAAGCGCTTGCATATCGTGGTCTCGTTCGAACTCGCGGATGGAGAATGTATTGCGCTGCAGGGCCCGTCGGGCGTCGGCAAGAGTTTGCTGCTCCGCGCCATTGCCGATCTCGATCCGAATGAGGGCTCCGTCGAGCTGGACGGGGTGTCGCGGGAAACGATGTCGGCCCCTGTTTGGCGCAGGCAGGTGACCTATGTAGCTGCCGAACCTGGCTGGTGGGCTGACACGGTGCAGGAGCACTTTACCGACTGGGATCTGGCCACTCCGTTGGTGGATCAGTTGGGGTTGCCAGCGAGTTGCGGAACCTGGCCGATCCGGAGACTTTCTACCGGCGAAAAGCAGCGCCTTGGCCTCGTACGGGCTCTGTTGCTGCATTCGCGGGTGCTTCTGTTGGACGAGCCCACGTCGGCGCTTGACGCGGCATCGACCGCATCCGTGGAAGCCCTGGTTGCCGCGCGTGTCTCGGCCGGAACAAGCGTCCTATGGAGCACTCACAACAGTGGCCAGGCTCGTCGCGTCGGATCTCGTCTGTTCATGATGGCGAGCGGCGGCCACCTCGAGGAGCACTCGCTTTGAGTTACATCCAGCTGGCTTACAGCGACCTCATATTGCCTGCGCTCCTTGTTGTCATGAATGGCGCGCTCTCGCTCGCGCTGCACCTGAAGCTTGAACGACAGCTTGCCCTTGCGAGCATGCGAATGGTGATCCAGCTCGTACTCGTTGGATATGTGCTGACGTTTCTGTTTGCCGTGGTCTCTCCGTTCTGGACGGCACTCGCCGCCTTCATCATGGTCCTGTTCGCATCGCGAGAAATCGTCGCCCGTCAGAAGCGACGGCTGGAGGGTCTTTGGACCTACGGCTTGGGGGCAGGCTGCACCTTGCTCGCCGCCGGTACCGTCACGACGTTTTCGCTGCTCTCGCAACTCCGTCCCGAGCCCTGGTATCATCCGCGCTACGCTCTGCCGCTGTTGGGAATGATCCTGGGCAACACCATGACTGGAGTGAGCTTGGGTCTGGATGTGCTCGTCAATGGCGTGGTGCGCGAACGAGCTGCGGTGGAATCCTGCCTCGCCTTGGGAGGTACCCGCTATCAGGCGCTCCTCCCGGTGATCCGCGATGCACTGCGAAGCGGCTTCATGCCGACCATCAACGGCATGGCTGCAATTGGCCTGGTCTCTCTACCAGGGATGATGACCGGCCAGATCCTCGCGGGCGTCGAGCCCGTCGATGCCGTCAAATACCAGCTATTGATCATGTTTCTGATTGCAGGCGGAACGGGTTTGGGCACGCTTGCGGCAGTCATCGGCGGCGGACGTTTGCTAACTGATCATCGACACCGATTGCGCCTGGATCGGATCGCCAGCGAAAAATTGCCGTAAGTCATTGCAAATCAATGAGATGGCGTAACACGTTCGGGATGGATTGCTCACATTCGAACAGATCGATGATGTCGTCGGCGGGGACTCGGCGGGTCTCCAGCCGAGCATGAAAATGATCCAGGGCCTGACAATCAAAGCCCCAGTGGCCGAGCGCGCTCGGTGCGTTCGACAAGACTTCATGAGCGCGCTCGCGAGCACTTTCGGCATGAAGGCCAAAGCGGGCAACCTGTCCCATGTCGTAGATTCGCGTTTGCTCCGTCGCCCGTCCCAGCAAGCTCTCATCAAGAATCAGTGCAAGCCACAGCAGAAAATACCCGTGATAGTCGATGCGATATGGAGTCATTTCGAGCGGCTTGAGTTCGAGGCGCAGGTTTTCCTTTGGATGAATAGAAATAGCCGGTGCAATGGTGCTGCGGTGATAGGTGCGCACAGATTTTCCGACCTTACCGCGCATCCGCCAAAGGTCACCGCGATATAACGGCGAGGCAACGGTGAGGGCGGTGAGGGCAGGGGCGTAATAATTCACCTTGCCATGCAGCTCGTGCAGGTCCAATCGTTCCGCCACGTCGGAGGGCACGCTGACATTGATATCCGGCCCGTACGTGGTCATTGCCTCCATGGCCCACTGCCAATGATCGTATCGCCGCTTGTTCTGCGGCCCTTCAAAATGGTCCTCAATCGGATGGAAGGAGAGGATTGCCGCACTGTATCCATGCTCGGACAGTGACCGCTGCATCCGGCCGTGAAGCGTAACGAATGCGTCGATGCACTCTTCGATTGAATTGCACACCGGAGTACGAATCTCGAGCCCCTTCGGCAACAATGCCGTGGGCACCAAATTCGGCCCGGGAAGCTGATAGCCCTCGACAACGAATGGCATTCTCTTGCGGTGAAGGGGGATGAGATCAAGTCCGTTTTGATCAAAGTCTCGGACTTCAATTGTCTCCAGAATTGCATTGAGTTCTTCAAACCGAAGTTCGGGATGCCATAGCGGACGGCACGATGCATCCACCAGAAGGAACTCCGTTTCCAAGCCAAAGTGAAAACCTGAACGGTGGCGGGTCATTTGCTCTTGGCTCTGAAGCCATCACAAACCATCGATGCCGGAGCCACTCCTGCGGAGACTGCTGTTCGATAACGGTCGTTACAGGCCGGCCTTCCGCATGCCGCGATCAACTCGTTGTGAAGGGTGAGGGTCCTCTCGGAATGCACGCACCTGCATGAGGGAATTTTCGGCACTACCCCGGTCATTCGATTAGGCCTTCGAAATTACATGGCCTGGATTACGAGGACGAGGAACCGCCATCGGAACGGCGCATTGGAGTTTTGGCAGAGTGGGAGAGGTACGATGGGAGCAAGTTCAATGTGGTGCTCTCGTTTCCGCCTGGCTGCGCTAATTGCAGCCGTTGCGGTGGTCGGCCTCGTCGCGGCGACCTTTGACGTAAGGGGTGCCACGGATGACTTGTTGGCCCAAGCGCAGCAAGTCTTCCAGCCACTGCCCAAGGATATGGCGACACCGGAGTTCCCGATCACGCCCGAGCGTGTTGAACTCGGTCGCACGTTGTTTTTTGATCCCCGCGTCTCAGTGGACGGCACCACGAGCTGCGCTCGGTGTCATCAGCCTTCCCTTTACGGAACGGATGGCTTGGCTAAACCGCACGGCGCACACGACAAGATCAATCCACGCAACGCGCCGACCATTCTCAATGCCGCCCTGCAGCTCAATGCACATTGGCGCGGCGACAGGAAGAACGTCGAGGATCAAGCGACACAGGCGTTGGTCGGCCCGACAAGCTTTGGCAACCTCGACTATGCGTCCGCAATGAACAGAATTAAGGGTATTCCCGGTTATCTGGGGATGTTCGAAAGGGCATTTCCGGGAGAAACAGATTCTGTAACGCCGGACAATTGGGGCAAGGCAATCGGCAGCTACGAGCGCGCGCTGGTCACGCCGTCTCGCTTCGACCAATATCTTTCTGGGGATGCTCGGGCCCTTTCAGCTACAGAACAGCGCGGCTTGAGAACCTTCCTCGAGACCGGCTGTACAGCCTGCCACAATGGCCCTGGTGTCGGAGGAGGCAGCTTCCAGAAATTCGGAGCTGTCGAAGATTACTGGAATGAGACGAAGAGCGCCGAGATCGACAAGGGCCGCTTCGATGTGACCCATGACGAAGCCGACATGTACGTCTTCAAAGTGCCTGTTCTGCGCAACGTGGCCGTGACGCCGCCTTACTTCCACGACGGATCGGTCAACGCGCTACCTGAAGCGGTGCGGATTATGGCGAAGGTACAGTTGGGCAAGGATCTTGCGGAGCAAGATGTCGCGGACATCGTAGCTTTCCTGGGAAGTCTAACCGGAGAGTTGCCGGATCATTTTCGCAACGCCCCAGTGCTGCCCCCCAACGCCTTCGAAGCTGTAGGGGATCAAGCAACTGGGGAGGGCCGGTGAACGTCAGCCAGACCGCGGACCAACGGTGGATTGAGCAGGTAACTGGCGGAGCTCTCACCAGCTGACGTCGCCGTCTCACGATCACTTCTCTTCAAACTGGAACCCGGCGAGAACCAGGGTGCGCCCATGATGTTTCATGCGACGCGGTCTTGCGCCCGGGAGTAGGGCGCTATCGTGGGACGCGTTGCCGTGGACCGCCGGATGAAAGCCGATTTCACCCGCAAAGCTGCGGCCTGATCGTGACCGCAACGCCGGCCCGCGGTCTTTCGGTGCGAGCCTCAATGCTGCTTGCGATAGTCCGATCTTTCCATTCACTGGCGCGAGGGCTGCTTAGCAGGCGGGCCGCTCTTATTGCCCGGCAGTCCCTTAATGTTCGACGGGTCCTGCATCCGAACCGTCGGGTTCTCCTGGTTCGTCGTCGAGCTAGAACCAACGGTCTCTCCAGGCTTGACGGCAGGACCGCTCTTGTTTCCCGGTTGACCCGGTATTCCTGCGCCGGAGCTCTGTGCGCTCGGAGCACCGGAGACGTCGGGTTTGGTCGTTTGCGCCAACACCGCTGAAGACAGAACCGTCAGCAGAAGGGCGACGGCACTTATAAGCAACTTCATGGCGCTTACCTCCTTACGAAAGGATTGTGTCAGTGCGAACGTGCGCCTGCTCAGCGCGTTCCGACCCCGGGTGAATTTAAAGAGCCGCGCATCCGCGAGTGACGCCAGCGCCTCGGCTCGGCAGAATGGAGTATTGTCCTAATCGAACGGACAGTGCACTGATATTGTTGTAAGTTCCTTCGAGTTTCAGCTTCGGAACTGACGTTTTGGAGGAGATTTTGGCGCCTATATCTTGGGGGCGGACGGCCACATTCAGCTACGCGTCGAACTCCATTGCGCCGACGAAAGAACGGCAAGTGAACGAGCCAAGCAGCTCGCTGATGATCATGACGTCGAGCTTTGGGAAGGCGCACGCCTGATCCGCACGCGCATCCAACGAATGCACATTGGCGTCATCCGGGCGGCCGCCTGGCGTCCCGTCCGTCCGGATGCGATAGGGCGCGGCGCCCGTTGTCCGGTCGGGCGGGCCACGCCCTATGCAGATTCGCCCTTCACCTAGTCGTGAGTTGGGTCCGCTGTCTGCGCGGGTCTACATCAAGGGTGGGTTGATCGAGACGGTCTCTCGCACCACGAGCGCTACAGGAGCAGGCCGACAGTGCCAGTGCCCGACGGGGCCAGCGCCGACAGTGCCAGCGTCCTTGCGGCCAGAGAAAGCGAGCATCAACCTCCGCGCCCCACGCGGCGCAAGCGCTTGCGTCCGCGGCTCGGGCGCGGTTGGTTGATAGGCCGTTTTCGTCTGATGATCCTGTAACCCTTCGCGAGCCTCTTGCGCGGTGGTGCGACGCGATGGCGCTTGAGCCGCGTGCACCATGCCAATGTGAGCCTATCATGAGCGAAAGCATCTCATCGGTATTGCTCGATGCGCACCGCGCAAGAAGGCAAGGTCTCAATGCCATCGCGCAGCGACAACGCGCTCGGCTTGGCGAGGCCGTCACCTTCGCTCGCGCCAACTCGCCCTATTATCGCGAGCTCTATCAGGGTCTACCGGAGCGGATTGACAGTTCGTCCGTGCTGCCGGTGGCTCATAAGCAAGAGCTGATGCGTCATTTTGACGACTGGGTCACCGATCGTGAGGTTAGTTTCGCGGCAGTGCGAGCGTTCGTCGATAACCCCGAGCTGATCGGGCAACGCCTCCTTGGCAAATATTCAGTGGCAACCACTTCGGGCACCACCGGGACACCTGGAATATTCCTGTTGGACGAGCACAATTGGACGGTCACACTCGCTTTTTCGCTGCGCATGATGATCGGCGCGCTTAGCGCCAGCGAGATATTTCGTCTCCTCGTCTGCGGCGGCCGCGCGGCGTCGGTGCTTGCGATGGGGGGGCATTACATCGGCGCAACCAGCTTTGCTGCAATCCACACAAAATCGTCGGCCCGACGATTCCGGGCGCTCCCGGCACAGGCGCCGTTGCAGAATCTGGTCGCCGAGCTCAATCGGTTCTGCCCGGCTCTGCTTATCGGATACGCCAGCGTCATGGCACTCTTGGCCGCCGAGCAGGATGCCGGTCGCCTGCATATTCGGCCGGCGCTGGTTCTTCCGACTTCGGAAGGGCTTTCGCCGGACGGATACGACCGGATCGCAAGGGCATTCCACGCCAAGGTCCGGACTATTTACGTCGCGACGGAATGCCTGTTCATGGCGATCGGCTGTGAACACGGTTGGCATCACGTCAACAGCGATTGGGCGATCCTCGAACCCGTCGATGCGAGCTATCGGCCGGTGCCGCCCGGCGAGGAGTCGCATACGGTCCTCGTGAGCAACCTCGCCAATCGCGTGCAGCCGATCCTCCGCTACGATCTCGGCGACCGCATCCTGCAACGACCTGATCCCTGTCCTTGTGGCAACCCGCTTCCGGCGATCCGCGTGCGGGGCCGTGCTGCCGACATCCTCACGTTTCCAACCGAATGCGGCGAGAAAGTCGCAGTGCCATCGCTCGCGCTTGAGATAGATCATGTACCTGGCGTGGAGTTGCTTCAGATCGTGCAGACTGCGCCAACACAATTGCGCGTTCGGCTCCATCCCGCAGCCGACGCGGACCCAAACCGGGTTTGGCGGGCGGTGCATTCCGAATTGACCAAGCTATTGAACGAGCATGGGCTTGGTCAGGTGTCTGTTGAGTTGGCCCCCGAACCACCAGTCGCATCTTCCGCCGGAAAATACCGCACCGTCATCCCACTGGTTCTGAGCGCTTGAAAATCGTGAGAGCTTCGGGCGGATCGCGCTGCTGCTGCCCTACACCCGCATGTTTGCATTGAACGCGAAGCAACGAGCTGCCCGCTGTAGGTGAACGGTTGCCGATGGCCTTGTCAGGGCAGGCCGGCGTGAACCGGGAATTACGGTGCGCTGGCACCCGGCTTGAAAAGCACCTATAGGCCCCGAACTGCACCTAATCTTTTGCCCATCTCGGCAAGACAGCTTCGCGCGTTCAAGCGAACGAGCTCGCCGCCAATGGCGCCGACTTCAAGCCGCATCTTGATTTCGGTTCGGGCCGTAGTCTTCCGGTTTTGACACAAATTAACCTGGTGTGGTGAAAGCTAGATACACTTCTCTTGGTTGCGAAGACGAGTCTGCGATTGCGATGAAGCTGACTTCGGCTGGCAGCAATGCTGCCGGAATGCTCAGTGCCTCACACGCAGACTTCATGACAATGCTGGGCGGGCCGCGTCGATTGGCCTGCCTTTGCTGAGGCAGGCGCAGCGACCAAAGCCCATTGGAGATCCAGTCGTGGTCCGCTTGCATGTCGAACGCTTCATTCGTAGCCGAACTGTCCGACGATCCCTGGCGCTCGGCATCATCGCTCTGAGCGGATGGGCCCTGTTGCCGTATGTGACCTACAGAATCGCTCCCTCCGCCTTCGTCAACGCCGAGCTCATGCGCGTGACTGCGCCGATCGCAGGTCAGCTCGCGCCTGATCTTCCACGCAAAGGTGAATATTTCCAGCGCAACCGGGTGGTGTCGCTGGTCGAGGCGCGTTCGCCGGATCGCCGGCACCTCATGGACCTCGATCAGCAGCTTGCCGTGTCCAGCAAGCGCGCAGAGCTCGCACGTCGGCAACTTGAGGAAATCGCCGAGCTCGATCGCAAGCTCCGCGAGCGCAGCGAGGACTATCGTTTGGGAGCGGTCGCACGCCTGAGCCACGAGATCGGAGAAACGGAGGCCGAACGAGGCGGCTGTCTCGCCGAGGCGCGGCAGCGGAACGATGTCGCGGGCCGGATGGAGAAGCTCGTCAAGCTCGGCATCAGTTCACAGATCCGTTCTTCCGAAGCCCAGGCTTCCCAGGAGGCAACCGCAACGCGGTGCCAGATGGCCGATGAACGCCTGCAGCGGTTCAAGACGGAGTTGGCGGCGGCTGAGAAGGGCATTTATCTTCGTGGCGATGCCAATGACGTGCCCTATTCTCAGCAACAGCGCGAGCGACTTGTTCTCCGTCGCCAGGAGCTCGAGACGGACCTGTTGCAAAACAGCTCACGTTCCGCGCAGCTGGCCGCGGAAATCACAGAGGAGCGCGCTCGACTTGATCGCCTTCAACACTACGATCTATCGTTGCCTGCGGCCCATGTGGTCTGGTCGGTCGCGGCCAGCCCGGGCTCGATGGTCACGGAAGGGCAATCGGTCTTTGATTTTGCAGATTGCGAACGCCGATTCATCGTCGTTGAACTGCCCGAGCGCGATTTCGAGAAGATCAAGCCTGGAGATGCGGCGACTGTCCGCCTGATCGGGAGTCGCGAGTGGAAGAGCGGCCAGATCCGGCAAGTTCGCGGCTCGGCGGCGTACGCCGATGATCGACTGCTCGCGGCTCGGGTGCCGCGACCTGATCCGGGCAACATTACTGTTGAGATCTCGTTGCCGCCTAACGAGACGGCCGCCGACCACAACGGCTCCTGCGACATCGGACGGTTGGCCGAAGTGCGCTTCGAGCGCAGCTCCGACGGCCTGCTTCGATTGGTCAGCTCGAAGCTGAAATGGCTGACCGCTCGGCTGGACCTCGACCAGTCATCGCTGTGAGCGAGAAATTCCGTGCAGGTCATGACTCTGTCTTTCGCTCAGCTGTTCGCGCCGATATTGGGCGTCTTTGCGGCGATGTACCTGTTGGCGCCGACCTTTGCAGTCACGCGCCTTTGGGCGCGTATCGCGATTTTTGTCGCGGTTTGGCTTGTCGTTGCCCGCTATCTCGAATGGCGCATCTTCACCACAGTGCTGCCGGCAAGCGGGACCTGGTATCAGGTCGGCTGGATCTGGCTCTGTCTCTTCGTCGAGCTCCTGACCTTCACGGATCAGTTCATTCTCTATCTGACCTTCCTTCGCAGGACCGATCGCCGCAGCGAGGCAGATCAGCACGAACGTCGGCTTCGCGGCCTGCCGGATGATGAGCTGGCCTCGGTCGACGTCTTCATTCCGACCTATGACGAGCCGTTCGAGGTGCTGGAAAAGACGATCACGGGCGCACTATGTCTGGACTATCCAAACTTCCAGGTCTGGGTCCTGGATGATGGTCGCAGGCCCTGGCTGAAGGAACTCTGCGAGCGCAAGGGGGCCGGGTATCTCACCCGTTCCGACAATGTGAATGCGAAAGCAGGCAATATCAATCATGCGCTGACGATGACGCATGGCGAGTTCTTCGCGATCTTTGACGCGGACTTCGTGCCGCAGCGCAATTTCCTGATGCGCGCAATGGGCTTCTTCGCCGATCCAAAGATCGGAATCGTTCAGATCCCGCACGCTTTCTACAATGAGGACCCGATGCAGGCGAATCTCGGCCTGCACAGGGGACTGCCGGACGAACAACGGTTCTTCTTCGATAGCATCATGCCTGCGCGCGACGGCTGGGATGGTGCGTTTTGTTGTGGATCCAACTCCGTCACGCGTCGTGCAGCGCTCCGCGCGGTAGGCGATTCCTTGCCGACCCAGTCCATTACGGAAGACATCCTGCTGACGCTGGTCCTGCTGCGCAAAGGATACGTCACCCGCTATCTTTGCGAACCGTTGGCAATTGGATTGGCACCGGAAAGCCTTGGCGCCTTTTTTGTGCAACGGCAACGCTGGGCGCGTGGCGCGATCCAGACCCTGTATCTCGCCGCCGGCCCGCTCGGCCCCGGACTGAGCTTGATGCATCGGCTCCTCTTCTTTCCGACGCATTGGCTCTCATTGGGCTTGCGGGCGCTCATGGTCGTGGTGGTTCCGATCGTGTTCATGTGGACCGGCCTCGCGCCTGTGGTCGACGTCACCCCTGAGTCGGTCTTCTATTACTTGTTCCCCGCGATCCTGGCGCTCAACGGTGGTATCTCCTGGTTCGCGCCGCACGCGCATTTTCCACTGGCTGCCCAGGTGTCGGCGACCATCCAGAGCTTCAAGATTCTACCGACGGTGCTCGGGACTCTCGTCAAGCCGAAGGGACATGCGTTCAGGGTGACGCCCAAGGGAGCCGCCGCGCGGTGCACAAGCTATGCCACGGAGATATTCTGGCCGTCGGCGGCCCTGATGGCGTTGACGGTTGTCGGCCTCGTTCTGAACACCATCCCGGAATGGCGGATCATCGATCATCCCGCCGCTTTACCGATGGTCGCCTTCTGGTCGGTCGTGAACATCGTCGTGCTGTTCTTCGTCTGCATGACCTCGCTACAGGCGCGGATGGGACGTTCCGAGGAACGCTTCGATGTCGACGAATCAGTCTTGATCCATACTGAGACTGGTGAGCTGCTTTCCGGGCGCATGAGCAACATCTCTCTTTCCGGCGCCGGCGTCCTGCTCGATTCCGGCATCGACTGTCCTCGTAGCGGAGAACCGCTGCGCGTACACATCATGCAGGTGGGCTGGGTCGACGCGATGATCGCGCAGCAAAGAGGTCAGCTCGTGGGGGTGCAGTTCAAATTGCCGCAGTCGCTCGAACGAGACCTGTTGATCCGCAAGCTCTTTACCGTCGCCCGCTTGAAGGAGAACAGTGTTATCGCATGGTCGGTGAACAGAACGATGCTCAAGAGCATCTGGTCAATGGCCGCGCCGTTGCCTCAGCTTGAGACAAGCGGCGCGAAACCCGCGGCGCCTTCGCCGGCTGAGCGTCTGCCGGCCGAGAGCCTGGTCATCCGACCTCAACCGCGGATCGGCGATTTGGCACATCTCGCCGGAGCTCGAAGCCTGCATCCGACGAGTGTCACCAGAACCTTTCCTTAGCCGGGTCGGCGGCTCGGTACTCCAAGCCATCAGCTGAGCTTATGATGTTGATCCCTGTGTCATCGACCTCCGCGAGCTGTCGATCGCACAAACCGGCTCTCGATGCGGTCAGCCGACTTCCATGTTCTGCCACAAACCTCAACCGGAAATGGGCAAGCCTGTCATAACCCCGAATCGTCCTGGGGTGTCAGGGTAGAGGGAACGTCTCTTGTCCGATCATCGCTGCGATTTTCGCCAAGGGCGTCTGACGTTCTGGGCATCCATATTTGTGGCGGTCGCCTGCGTGGCGATCATCGCAGTCAGCGGCTGGCGGGAGTGGTCGTCGCGACAGGCGACGTTGAAGAGCTCCGAGACCGACATGGCCAATCTGGCCCGATCGCTGACGCAGCACGCGGACGACACCTTCGAGCTCACCGACACCGTTCTGAACGTGCTGGTCGGCCAGCTCGAACTGGAAGGAACTGGCCCTGCGGCAATTGCCAAGATTCAGACCTTCCTTTCCCGGCGCAAGGCCGCGAATCGAATCCGGGCGGTGTTCATCTATGACGAGACCGGACGCTGGCTCGCTACCAGCGAGCCCGTGGAGTTCGCCGGCCTCAACAACAGCGACCGCGAGTATTTTCAGCATCATCGTGCCGTGGCTGACCGGGGAACCTTCATTGGACATCCGGTGAGGAGTCGATCAGGCGGGCAATGGATCATCACAGCGTCGAGACGCTTCAATCATCCTGACGGCAGTTTTGCCGGCGTCGCCCTCACCACAATCAACGTTGATTACTTCCTGCAGTTTTATAGCGGGTTCGACGTTGGCCAGAATGGTTCAGTTGCGCTGGCGGCCGCAGACGGCATTGTCCTCGCACGTAGCCCGGACAACGGATACACAGGCCGCGATCTGTCTGGCGCCCCGCTTTTTAGGAATCTCCGCGAGCGGCCGGTTGCGGGCGCCTATTACTTCACGTCGCCTCTCGACGGGGTTCGGCGTCTGAGCTTTTATCAACGGAGCAGTCGCTATCCTGTTCTCGTGGTTGCCACGGAATCGGAAGACGATGTCTTGGCCCCCTGGCGCAGAGCCGCTCTGGGGCGCATGGCTGCAGTCCTGGGACTGGCAGGAGGGCTGGCGGTTGCGGGGCTCTTGCTGGTGCATCAGCTGCACCAGCGGCAAAAGATGGCCGCAGCTCTGGTCGCCAAGGAGGCGGATTTTCGCCTCCTCGCAGAGCAGTCGGGGGATATGGTGATGCGCATCGCGATCGATAGGCAGATCCTCTATGCGTCGCCGTCCAGCGCCCAGATTCTTGGCTGGGCTCCGAACGAGTTGGTGAATACGTCAGCTCTCGCCGGGATAAATCCCGCGGACTTGGCACGGGTCGAGCAAACCATCTCCGCGTTGATGGACGGCGAAGCCGAAGAGGCGAGAATTGCATATCGCACCCGTCATCGCGAAAAAAACGAGGTCTGGATCGAAACTGCGCTGCGCGTCACCAGGAGTGTGCAGAGCGGAGACATCAACGGCGTGGTGGCGATCTCGCGCGACATGACCGAACGTAAGGATCTTGAGGATAAGCTGTCGGCTCTCGCGATTTCGGATGGCCTGACGTCATTGGCAAACCGCAGGCACTTCGACGAGCGGCTGGCGGCGGAATGGGATCGGGCCAGGCGTGAAGGAACGCCTTTATCGCTGTTGCTGATCGACGTCGATCATTTCAAGAGCTTCAACGATCAGTACGGACATCAGGCCGGTGATGCGTGTCTTCGCTCAATCGCCAGGGTTCTGGCGGAGCAGGCCAGACGTCCGGCAGACGTGGCAGCCCGCTACGGTGGCGAGGAATTCGCCTTGCTGTTACCGAATACTGATGCAGGAGGGTGCGAGCAGGTCGGCGAGCAAATTCGGCAAGCGATCCAGGAACTCGGCATCCTGCACGCGTTCAACCCGCCGTCCAAGCAGGTCACTGTGAGCATTGGCGGCGCAACGCACGTGGCGCTGACCGACAAGGCGGATTGCGCATCACTGATAGCGGCTGCGGATAAGGCGCTCTATGTCGCCAAGGAGAGCGGACGCAACGGCCTTGTGATGTCAGGGCAAATCATCGCGTGGCCCGGCTCGATACGGGCTTGAAAGGGGGCAGCAATCAGACCAGCGCCATCGCAGCACCCGCAGCGGCGCTGAACGCGACGACGATGAGCGGAGGAGCGCGCCAGGCGACCAGCAGGACGAAGCCGACGAGCGCGATGCCGAAGTCCCGTGGCGAATGCACGGTCGCGGTCCATACCGGATCGTGGAGTGCTGCCCCCAATACGCCGACGACCGCGGCGTTGACACCCCGCATCATGGCCTGGGCGCCGGCGCGCTTGCGGAACGAATCCCAGAACGGCAAGGCTCCGAGCAGCACTAGTATCCCGGGCAGGAAGATGCCGACGAGGCCGAGAGCCGCGCCCGCGAGCCCATTCGGCTCGGCAGAAACCACCGTGCCCAGATAGCCTGCGAAGGTGAAGAGCGGGCCGGGGACGGCCTGAGCGGCACCATAGCCGGCGAGGAATGCGTCGTCGCTCAACCAGCCCGGCGCGACGAATGCTTCGCGCAGCAGCGGGAGCACGACATGGCCGCCGCCGAAGACGAGCGCGCCCGAACGATAGAAGGCATCGAACAGGGCGATGCCCGAGGATCCCGTCAGGCCGCGCAGCGCGGGAAGCCCCACTAGCAGAACGACGAACATCCCGAGCGTGATCAGGCTCACGGTCCGCGACACCGGAATCTCGACATGTCCGGACGGGGCCGGCGCCTCGCGGCGGCACAGCCACAGTCCGATCAGCCCGCCGAGGACGATCGCTCCGATCTGCGCGATCGACGACGTGCTGAAGAGGATGATGAGCGCCGCCACCACCGCGATCGACGCGCGCTCGCGGTCGGGACAGAGGTTGCGCGCCATGCCCCAGACCGCCTGCGCCACGATGGCGACGGCCGTCAACTTCAATCCGTGCAGCAGGCCGCCGCCAAGCGGTCCGCTCAACACGCCGGCGCCGTAGGCGAACAAGATGAGCGCCGCGGCGGAAGGCAGCGTGAAGCCGGTCCAGGCGGCGAGCGCCCCGAGATATCCGGCCCGCATCAGGCCGATCGAGAAGCCGACTTGGCTGCTGGCCGGGCCTGGCAGGAATTGGCACAGCCCGACCAGATCGGCGTAGGCGTGCTCGTCGATCCACCTCCGTCGCACGACGAACTCGTCGCGGAAGTAGCCGATGTGCGCGATCGGACCGCCGAAGCAGGTCAGTCCGAGCGTCAGGAAGATCCGCAGGACCTCCAGCGGCGAGCCGGCGCTGGACCGGATTCCGGTAGAGGTATCGGTTGATGAATTCAGATGGGTCACGGACGTTTGATCCGATTCCGGCTGCACACTGTAAGAACGAGAAGGCATGGCGCTGATCGGCAGTGTGCATCATGGGACCAGTCATGCCAAGCAAGCGCCGTTTGCTTTTGCTCGGAGGGACGTTGGCGGCCGTTGCAGCGCCCGCCGGTCTCGCCAAGCGAGCCTCCGCCAATGAGAAGGGCGTCGGCGAGAAGCTGAAGGAAAGCGATTACAGGAAAGAAGGATGAGGAGGTCACGCCACCTCTGAACCGATTCACTAACTCGCAAAATGTCGTGTCGTCTTTCGTGACGACGCCAGGCGTCGCCTATTCGGCGATATCACCTACAAAGGTCGACGGCGGCATAGTCGCGGAACCAAAGCCTTTGCGTTCGCATTGCCGTCGCTGAACTCGCCGCGGAAATGCCCGACTGGCGGCGTGTGGCCGAGCGCCTGACGGTGGAGGACGATGAGGGACAGTGCGTCGGAGATTGCCGAGATCAGGGATGGCGTTCACCTCTGCATCGACATGCAGAACATTTTCGCTCCTGGCGGGCTCTGGGCGACGCCGTGGATGGACCGCGTCCTGCCGACGATCGCCTCGATTGCGGCGCGCTATCCGGCCAGAACGATCTTCACACGCTTCATCACGCCGCAGGATCCGGAAGACCGTCCGGGCCAGTGGCAGAGCTATTTCCAGCGCTGGCACCAGGCGACCCGAAGACATCTTCCGCCATCCGGTCTCGAACTGGTGCCGGCCTTGGCCGGGTTTGTTCCGCCGGCGGCCGTCATCGACAAGCCGGCCTATTCCGCATTCAGCAATCCCGGTCTTGCAAGCCTGTTGATCGGAAAGAACGTCGGCACGTTGGTGATCACCGGGGCCGAGACGGATGTTTGCGTGCTGTCGACGGTCCTGAGCGCCGTCGATCTCGGCTTCAGGGTCGTCATCGTCGAGGACGCGCTGTGCAGCTCGTCCGACGTCGGGCACGATGCGCTCATGACGATGTACCGCACTCGCTTTCACGGCCAGGTCGACCTCGTCACCGCGGAGGAGCTGGCGGAATTCTGGCGGGAGTAGATTCGCTGGACATTCCGACGCAGCGCGTCGGCCGATTCACATAGCCTAATGCACGGGTCATCCGGAGCGGCCAGACTATGCCGGCTGGAAAGGGGGCTGCGATGACGATGGATCGCATTGAACAAGCCTTTGTCGCGACCGCGATTACGGGTTTCCTGGTGATAATGGGAGCGATCATCTGGATGATGATGGACTAACGGCCGGGAAGGGTCCTGTCTTGCGCGTCGCGCTACCTTACGCCGCAGTTATCCTGTGCCTGGCGGTGACCGTCTGGATCGCCTTCGCGCATTTGTTCTGATCGTTGTCGGCTGCGATCTTCCGAGGCAGCGGTCTTGTCCGGATGCTGCCTGTCCCGGTGGGGCGGGTTGCGGCGCTCTTGCTCCAGCTCCTCGCGCAGGCGCTGAGCGCTCACGAGATGATCGCTGCTGCGCAGCAGCGCCATGGCCTCGCGCACCAGCTCCTGCGAATGGCTCAGGAGTTGCCTGTCGACGGCGGGATCGGGTGCGTAGATCATTGAACGTCACTCTCTGTTGCGAAGAAGTGGTTAGGAAGACGCGCCGCGCTGGTGTCATGCTCGCCGGTCGCCAACGAGCCTAGCCAGATTCCGTGCCATGGCCACGATATCGATCGGCTTCTCCCAGAGCGGCACGTCCTGGAATTCCGGCTCGATGCTGATCTTCTCGTACCCCGTCGTGAACACGAAGGGCACATCGCGCGCCCTGAGCTCCCTGGCGATCGGAAAGATCATCTGGGTCCGGATGTTTACGTCGAGCACCGCGGCATCCAGAACGCCGCCATTGTGCAGCATCGCGACTGCATCCTCGATGTGACCGACGGGACCGGCAATCTCTGCGCCGAGCTTGCGCAGGGCATTGCCGATGTCGTCGGCGAGGAAATATTCGTCCTCGACCACCAGGATGCGGCGCCCCGTCAGCGGCGTACCTGCGAGAGACGACGCGGGCGAAACTGACATTGATCCCCTCCCGGGAGCCCATCGATACGATTGGAACATAAGGCGGAGGACCGCCTTGGTCCAAACGATGCAATCCGAGGCGGGTTCCATGAGCAACCGCGACATCATCGTCATCGGGGGCTCGGCCGGCGCCACCCAGCCCTTGAAGCAGATTCTGGGCCGCCTGCCGGCAGACTTGCCGGCCGCGATCTTTGTCGTCCTGCACATTCCTGCGCAGGGCATCGGAATCCTATCCACGGTCGCCAGCAATGCCGGCCCGCTTCCGGTGCGGCAGGCCAAAAACGGCATGAAGATCGAGCCCGGCCAGATTTATCTCGCCGCGCCCGACCACCACCTGCTGCTGTCCGGGGATCACATTTTCCTTGGGCGGGGGCCGCGCGAGAACCTGGTGCGGCCGGCGATCGATGCCCTGTTCCGCTCCGCCGCCCTCTATCACGGCCCGCGCGTGATCGGCGTGCTCCTGAGCGGCCTCTTGTCGGACGGCGCCGCCGGCCTCAATGCCATCAAGCGCTGCGGCGGGATGACGGTGGTGCAGGACCCCATGGACGCCATTTCCGATGAAATGCCGCGGCGCGCCATGGAGGCGACCACCATCGATCTCTGCGTTCCCGGCGCAACCATGGGCGACGTTCTCTCCGAATTGGTCAAGGAGCAGGCCGGAGTCCCGCTGCCGATCCCGCCCGAGATCAGGCTCGAGGTCGAGATTGCGGCCGGTGAACGCATCGGCAGTGACAATCTGATCTCGGTGGCCGATCCCGTTGCGCTGACCTGCCCGGCCTGCGGGGGAGTGCTTTCCGAGGTCAAGGAAGGTCGCCCAATGCGTTTCCGCTGCCAGGTTGGTCACGCCTTCACCGCGGATGTGCTCGCCAAGGAGCAGGAAGGGCGAGTCGATGAAGCCTTGCGGGTTGCGCTCCGCATCATCGAGGAACGGGCGGAACTGGTGCACCGCATGGCCGCCGACGGCCGGCGCAGCGGCCGGCCTGCGGTCGCCGAGATGTACGAAGCCAGGGCGGCCGAATACCGCGAATATGCCGACATGATCCGGCGCGTCGTGCTAAAGTCGCTCGATCCTCCGGTTCACAAGCGGGAGGCTTGAGGGCTCTGCCATGGCCACCTCCCTTGCCGAATGGACCAAGCAGCTCCGTACCGAGCAGCGCCTGCTGGTGAAGGCCGATCGGGATATCGAGGAGGGCTCGCAGCGCATCCGCGATCAGGAAGATCGCGTGCGTGAGCTGACGGCGGAAGGCCACGACACGCGGCAGGCAGAACGGCTGGTTGATCTGCTCAAGGAGACCCTGGTCGAATGGGAGCGCCACCGCGTCTTGATCGAGCAGCGCGTCACTTACCTCCGGCGGCAGGTCGAGGCGGGTTAGCCGGCGGGTGGCTGATTGCCGGTCTCCTGAATTCTGCACTGAGCTCGAACATGTAGTCGAGCTGTCGCTCCACGCGGCGGCGCCAGCGTTCTCGGCGAGCAGGCGGCGTGTGGTCGCGGTGGCGCGCTCGGCGCGCCCGATCAGGGTCGCGAGTTCCTCGGAGATTTGCATCGCGCGTTCCTGCGCTACCCGCCGAGTATGGATCTTCCGGCCGGGGCTGACAACGATCGGGCCAGGAATCGAAAAGGGCTTCGGGACATTTTTGCCTTTGATCTGTTGGGGTAATATCGATTTCTGCTATTTGCAGGAGCCGGGCGCCCATTGGTCCCGGTCAGCGAAAGAGAGCTACCAGAGCCATGAAGGAAGTCGGCGACCGGCCAGTCGATGGAGAGCGCCAGATCAAGGCCCCGCTGATCATCGGCGTCGGCGCCTCCCCCCGCGCCCTGGACAGCATCGAGCGCTTCTTTGGCAAGCTGATCATCGGCGCAGATCAGGCGATCGTGCTGGCACTTCAGCATCACGAGTCGTTCGACGAGCCACGGCTGCGCCGGATCGTGCAGGGATCCAACGGCGCCAAGGTCGCCGACATCAGTGACGGTCATGCGATCGAGGGCGGCACGATCTATCTGTGCCCGCTGGCGATGATCACCACGATTCAGGGCGACCGGTTCGCGATCCGCAAAGCCGAGCAGGCGCCCGGCGAGCGCGCCACGATCGACAGCTTCCTGGTGTCGCTGGCCGAAGAACGCGCCGAGCAATCCATCGGCGTCATCCTCGCCGGCACCGGCGGAGACGGCACGCTCGGCGCCGCGACGCTGAAGGACCACGGCGGTCTCGCCATCGCCGAGAAAGCCGCGGGCCCGGACGCGGCTGAGCACCTGCTCGACGGCAACACGCCTGCCGCGATCGCCGACTATGTACTGCCGCCGGAGGAGATCCCCGAGCACATCCAGGTCTACGCCCGTCATCTCAGGCGCCTGGATGAGAAGCAGGGCTTCGACGAGGTGCTGGCCGCGGCCGCGACCTCGCTGTCGCGCATCGCCGACATCCTGCGCAACAAGACCGGCAATGATTTCCACGGTTACAAGCAGAACACCTTCCTGCGCCGCGTGCAGCGCCGCATGCAGGTGGTCCAGATCGACGATATTCCGGCCTATATCGATTTGCTGCGCAACGACAAGGATGAGGCGCAGCACCTCTTCAACGACCTCCTGATCGGCGTCACCGAGTTCTTCCGCGACAAGCGCGAATTCGAGGTGCTGGAGACCCAGATCATTCCGAAGATATTCGAGGGCAAGGGCGCGGGTCAGCAGGTTCGGGTCTGGGTGCTCGGCTGCGCCACCGGCGAGGAGGCTTACTCGATCGGCATTCTCCTGCGCGAATACATGGCGCGGATGGATTCGGCGCCGCAGGTGCAGATCTTCGCCACCGACATCGACGGCCGCGCGCTGGCGGCCGCGCGCGTCGGCCGTTATCGCACCAGCATCGAGGCCGACATGACCAGCGAGCGCCTGGCGCGCTGGTTCGTGCGCGAGGGCGACACCTATTGCGTGGTCAAGGAGCTGCGCGAGATGTGCATCTTCTCGCAGCACAACGTCATCAAGGACGCGCCGTTCTCCAAGCTCGACCTCGTCTCCTGCCGGAACCTTCTCATCTATCTCAATGCCGAATTGCAGAACCGCGTGATCCCGCTCTTTCATTTCGCGCTGCTGCCGGACCGCTTTCTCTTCCTCGGCAATTCCGAGAACGTGACGCGGCATCCGAAACTGTTTGCGCCGATCGATCGCCGCGCCCGCATCTTCAAGAAGCTGGAGACCGGAACGCGGCTGCCACCGGAATTTCCGATCACGACCGCGGCGGGCAGGGCGCCGGTCGAAGTCCCGCCGGTGCGCTCCTTCGGCCCCGACGTCGGCCTGGAGCGCCGCGCCCAGCGCATCGCGGAGCGCTATGCGCCGGCCTATGTCATCACCGATGACAATTTCCAGATCCTGCACTTCTCCGGTCGCACCGGCCGCTACATCGAGCCGACGGCGGGCACCGCCACGCTCGACCTGCTCCAGCTCGTGCACCGCGATCTCCGCCTGGAACTCCGCACCGTGCTGAGCCGTGCGGCGGAGACCAACGAGCCTGCCCATGCCGAGCAAGTGCAGCTCGGCGTGAACGGCCACCGTGTCGTCGTCGACGTCACCGTCGAGCCGATCCAGGAGGGCGCCGGCGGCCACCGTAATTTCGTCGTTCTGTTCAAGGACGGCCCCATCCGCGCGATCGAGACCAACCAGAGCAATCCCAACGCCCTCGTGCGCACAGAGCATGTCGAGAGGCTCGAAAGCGAGCTGCGCGCGACGCGGGAGCGCCTGCAGGCGACCATCGAGGAGCTCGAAAGCACCAACGAGGAGCTGAAGTCCTCGAACGAGGAATACCAGTCGCTCAACGAGGAGCTTCAGTCCGCGAACGAGGAGCTCGAAACCTCGCGCGAGGAATTGCAGTCGGTCAACGAGGAACTGACCACCGTCAATGGCGAGCTGGCGCATCGCGTTCAGGAGTTGACGCGCGCCACCAGCGACCTCAAGAATTTCCTCGAGAGCACGCAGATCGCGACCGTATTCCTCGACAACGATTTGCGCGTGATGAACTTCACGCCGGCGATCACGCAGGTTCTGCATCTGGTCGAGACCGATATGGGGCGCCCCATCGCCCACATCAAGGCGCGCATCCCGATCGAGGAGCTCTATGACGACATTCGCCGCGTGCTGCGAACGCTGGCGAGCGTCGAGCGCGAGCTGAGCGCGCCCGACAGCGGCACACGCTACATCGTCCGCATCCTGCCCTATCGCAGCATCGACAATTTCATCGCCGGCGTGGTCATCACCTTCATCGACGTCACCGCGATCACCCGGGCCGAAGAGCGGCAGCGCCTGTTGTTGGCCGAGCTCCAGCATCGCGTCCGCAACACGCTTGGCGTGGTGCGCTCGATCGCCCGCCGCTCGGCGGAAGCCAGCACGACCGTCGAGGAATATGCCTTCCATCTCGACGGCCGGCTGAACGCCTACGCCCGCACCCAGGCGCTGGTGACCCGCGATCCCGAGGGCGGCGTCGACCTCGAATATCTCGTGGTCGAGGAGTTGCTCGCCTACAATGCTCGCGAAGGCGAGCAGATGAGGGTTTCTGGCCCGAAGGTGCGCTTTCAGCCCAAAGCCGCGGAGACCTTCGCGCTCGCGCTCCACGAGCTTGCGACGAATGCGCTGAAATATGGCGCGCTGAGCCAGCCAACAGGCCGTATCGAGGTCTCATGGCGCGTCGATGAAAGCACCGAACCAACGCGGCTGGTGTTCGAATGGCGGGAGCGGGGTGGGCCGCAAGCGGCGCCGCCGCCGCGAAAAGGTTTTGGCACCGAGCTTCTCGAGCGTACGCTGGCCTTCGAGTTCAAGAGCCAGACCACGATGGCGTTCAATCCCGGGGGGCTGCAATGCACGATCATCATTCCCTTCAGCAAGCGCACTTTCCACACGCCGTCATTGGCTGACTGATGTCCTTGTCGATCGCCGATCGCAGCCTGTTGGAGCCGGCCGCTCGCCGGCTGAACGCGTTGAGGCCGTTGTCGGTAGAGGCGCGCGCCGCGCTTGACTATGCGATGCTCGAAGGGTTGCAGCGCGCCGGCTCCGGCGAGGACCTGATCTCGGAAGGAGATCCCGTCGACAGCGTCCGCGTCGTGCTGTCGGGCTGGCTCTGCCGCTACAAGACGCTTGAGGACGGAAGGCGCCAGATCGTCAACTTCATCTTCCCGGGCGAGAGCTGCGACGCGCATGCGTATCTGCTCGCGGTCATGGACCATTCCATCGCGACGCTGACGCCAGTGGTCTACGCTGAAATCAAGCGCGCGCGTTTCGAGAGCCTGATCGCGGGCGACCGGTCGCTTGCGGAAGCATTCTGGTGCGAGAGCCTCGTCAACAACGCGATCCAGCGCGAATGGGCCATCAATCTCGGCCGCCGCGTCGCGCTGGAGCGCGTCGCGCATCTGTTCTGCGAGATCTTCGAGCGGCTTCGTCCTGTCGGCATGATCGAGGGCAATTCCTGCATCATGCCGGTGACGCAGATGGATCTCGCCGATGCCACCGGCCTGTCCGTGGTTCATCTCAATCGCACCGTGCAGGAGCTGCGTGCGTCCGGCCTGATCGTGCTGCGCGAGCGGACGCTCACCATCAACGATCTCGACGCACTCAAGGACGCGGCGCTGTTCTCACCGAGCTATCTGCAACTCTATCGGAGTGGATGACCAAAGATTGGTGTCAGGTGCTGCTTCGGGGGCTGGCGGCAGCGGCGCTGGTGAGGTGGGAGGTGAGGGCTCGCTACGTTGTCCGCCGGGGCGAGCCTCGTCCCTCATTGTCCTGACGTGCCTTGATATCGGAGCGGACGCTTGCGCTTTCGTAGATCGACAGTCGAAGCTTCTCGCGCGCGTCGTCGAATTGCGTCCGAAGAAGGTGACGCTGCTTTCGAATTTCGCCGTTTTCTTCGAGCGCCAGTTGAGCGCGTGCGAACAGGGCGTCTGTCATTTCTGGATTATGATCGATCCCTCCGCTTTCGACCACCACCCAGGTTAATGTTCTTCGTTCTCTCTTCGGCGAAAGGCTCATAGCTCTTCCCACCAGAGCGAACTGGCAGCATATGTAAGTCGTGCTGACCAAACCAGCCGTCTCTCTGGCAGCGCGCTTGCGTTGAGGGCGGCTGGAGACGCGTCAACATTCCACGTTAACGACGCAACCGCTCCCGATCGGGAACGTTAATCTCCCGCCGCAGTGAGGACTGCGAAACTGAGGAGTGACGAGAACGCAACGACGCGCTCCGCCCGGAAACAGGGAGACCGCCTGATGTCGATGCGGCATCGATTCAAGCAAACGGAATCGCTGGAAGCCCGGTTGGCCGCCGAAGCAGAGCGGCTACGCGAAGAAGCCAAATCGCTTCCGCCCGGCGCTGCGCGCGACGAGATGTTGCGCAAGGCGCGTCAGGCCGAAACGGGATCGCAGCTGAGTGAGTGGCTGAGGTCGCCAGGCTTGCAGCCGCCGGACTAATGCAGCCGCGATTGGAGCGTGCAGCACATCAGGCTGCACGCGCCGGGAACAGGTTAGATGTCGGCGCGCACCGATGCACTGATGTCTTGGGCTGATGTCTTGGGCAGAAACCCGAAAAATGATCACTCCGTCCATGTTAACTTATTGAAATGCCGGAACCGGCTGACGCGGCGGAATCTACAATCTGGCCCGGCTGGGCCGCCCTCAGCCGGCAATTTCCGTCCATCCGAATTGCTCGTGAAAGTACGATGACCGCCAAACGTAACCGCAGGAAACAGACCCAATCGCTCCAGGAGCGGTTGACGGCCTTTGCCGAAAGCGCCCGCGAGCGCGCGCGTAGCCTGCCGCCCGGCAACGACCGCGACATGTTGCTGCGCCTCGCCAAGCAGAACGAAGTGACCTCGAACCTGACCGACTGGCTGAGCGCACCCGTCTACCCACGACGAGGACAATGAAGATGGGGAGCATGAAGCACTATCGCGCGTTCCAGATCGAACCGGACGGGCGTGTGTTCGGATGCATCAATCTCGTCTGCGACAATGACGAGCAGGCCAAGCGCGAAGCCGCCGCGCTCGTGCTGCTGCATCGCATCGAGCTGTGGCGGCTCGACCAGCGCATCGCGCGCTTCGATCTGCCCCAGGAGGTGGTGCGCCAGTAGAGTTATGGGAACCGCGCGCAGCGCCCCGGGTTGGTCGGACGGTACCGACTTCGCCAGGAGCCAGCATGACGGACGCCGACATTCGCAAGGGGATGCCGCCCGTCAGGTTGTCGCGCGAGGAGTTCGAGCGGCGTTACAGGAGCCAGTTCGTCGATCCCGCCTTTGCTCCGCTGCAACGCGAACTCGATGCCGTTGTCGGCGCTGCCTGGGACGCTTACAGCCATTCGCGCAAGGCGCCGCTGACGCGCAAGGCGGGCGCGGGCTTCGCCGATCCCGATTACGACATCGCCGTCGATTGGCTGGAGGCGCGCGCCGCCGTGCTTGCGGCGCAGCAACGGCATGACGATGCCGCCGAGACGCCGCGGATCCTGATCATCAACGGCTCGGCCCGCAGCGAGCACACCTGTCCCGGCGAGATGTCCAAGACCTGGCGCCTGGTCAAGCTGGCCGAGCCGGTCTTCATCGAAATGGGATTTGCCGTCGACATTCTCGATCTGTCACGGCTCGCCTCGGAGTTCGGCAAGAATATCCATCCCTGCAAATCCTGCGTTGCGACCGCGATGCCGCTCTGTCACTGGCCGTGCAGCTGCTATCCGAACTATTCGCTGGGGCAGACCGGCGATTGGATGAACGAGATCTACCCGCTGTGGGTCGCCGCTCACGGCATCCTGATCGTGGCGCCGGTGAACTGGTATCACGTGCCGGCCGGACTCAAGGCGATGATGGACCGCTTGGTCTGCGCCGACGGTGGCAATCCCGATCCGACCTCGACCCACGGCAAAAAGGCCGCAGAAGCCAAGGCCATGGAGCTGAAGGGCTGGTCTTATCCGCGTCATCTCGCCGGCCGTCATTTCGGCATCGTCGTTCACGGCGATGCGGTTGGCGCCGAGGACGTGCGCCGCGCCTTGTCCGACTGGCTGACCGACATGCAGCTGATCTCGGCCGGCCGCTTCGCCGAGCTCGACGGCTATGTCGGCTACATGGAGCCGTACGCCACCTCGCATCGCGAGCTCGACGAAGACGACGAATTCCAGCAGCAGGTGCAGAATGCAGCGCGCGCGCTCGGCAACGCGGTCCGGCTGGCGCGGAGCGGGCGGCTCGAGGAGCCTGGCGCCCGTCTTGCGGACCCAAACCCCAAATGACCAGCGCGGCGACCGGAACCTGGAACGAAGCGCGTTGCCCCGCTTTGGTCGAGCGGAGTGGGGCGCGCGATTGGAGAGAACGGATGGCTCAGTCCGAAGACATGACGCGCTGCATCGGGCTCTGCATGAGCTGCTACCAGATCTGCCTCGGCACGGCGATGAACCACTGCCTCGAGTCCGGCGGCAAGCACGTGGAGCCGAAGCACTTCCGCCTGATGATGGCCTGCGCCGAGATGTGCCGGACGGCCGCGCATTTCATGCTGATCAACACGCCACATCACAAGCACACCTGCGGCGAATGCGCGGAAATCTGCGCCGAATGCGCCGAGGACTGCGAGCGGATCGGCGGCATGGACGAATGCGTCGCGATGTGCCGCTCGTGCGCCCAATCCTGCCGCGCGATGGCGGCCTGAAAGGACAAAGCCCATGCTGGAAGAGAAACTCAAGGAAGCCATCATCGGCGAGCTGCAAAGACAAGCTGCCGACCGGCCGCAAGCGCTCAAGGTTCAAGGCTCGGACGATGTGAAACGCTCGGAGGAGCTGACCGTCAACGGCAAGGTCGACCTTGGCGCCCTGGTCATGGTGATCGCGGGATCGGTGGCCGGCGGCCCTTAGCGCGGTCGTCGACCGGCCCGTTTAGCCGTATTCCTCCCCGATACCGTATTCCCGGTAGATCTCCAGCGGATCGAGGTCGGGAAACAGGCGGCATTTGGCCTGAGCCAGGTGTAGGCTCACCGCCGCCGGCTCCTTGCCGTTCGAGAGCATCTTGCGGATGTCGTCCATATGCGCGTTCGGCCGGTGCTTTGGCTCGAGCTGCTCCAGCGCGACCAGCGCGGTCGCAAGCGCCTCGGTCAGAACCCAATCGTCGTGGCCCGTGATTCCCTTCTTCGACATCGGCAGACCCCACATGTGGCGGCGGTCGATAGTCTATCGCGACTTTCGCCAAATCGCCATTGAGCCGTTGCGGGCAAGCGGCGCGGGAATGGGGCGACGGCGTGCTCCGGCTTGCAATATGGCCGCGTGTGGCTAAAAGGCGGCGAGTTGCGGGGGCGAAAGTATCTTTGTTGAAACAAACTTGGCGTAGACGGGCCTGCACGGCATCCAGGCCGGCTGCGCCGGTCTGGCCCCTGATCCCGTAGGCGCGACGATCCGGTTGCGCTACCCCTTCAAGGCTCGAGCCAGCATGGTTTTTCTTAGCTTCGTCTACCGCTTCATCACCAATTTCGCGTTCATGGCGGTGGTCTATTTCAGCCTGAACTTCATGGAGAAGTACCCGAACCGGGCGATCCTAGCGATCCTGGTGCTGGTCTATGCCGCCATGCGCGCAGCCTCGACACTGCGCGCGTTCTATTTCTTCCAGAAGATCGAAAAGCTGGAGGCCGAGACGCGGCGGCTTCAGGCCCCGATCAATGATGGTTCGGGCGGAACTTCGGCACGCAAGCAAGTGGTCGCCGACGTTGCGCGGCTGCGGCGCGACGGCGAGCTCAAGTCCTATATGGACCTGTTCTTCCTGGCGCTGATCGTGCTGCTCTGCGTCGCCGCGATCATGCGGCAGTAGGGGTTTAAGCGCGCTTCTTCAGGCTGGCGACCCCGGCCGGACGCGGCGCGGCGGCCTTGGGCGCCGTGGTGTTGGCCTGCGCGGCGCGCTTCGGTGTGCCATGTGCGGCATGCGCCGTCCGCCGTCCCGGCGATTTGGCTGCCTTGCCCTTGGCCGGATGAGGCCTCTCGGCTGCCATGGCCAGCCGCGTCGCGGCGCGCCGGGAGGCGGTCGTCGACAGCAGCACCTCGACCGAGCCCTCGGGAATCGCAAACAGGTCGCGGTCCGGCACGGGCAGGGTGGCCGCGACATTCGCCTGCGCCATGGTCCGGCGCGGCAGCAGCGGCTGATGCTCGGTCTGCGCATTGAGGTCGGCAACAGCGGGCGCCGGCAGCGTTCCGGTCTGCGCGAACACGAAATTCGGCACGCGCGGCCAGCGCGCGATCGGCGTCGTCTCGGTCGGCGGATGCAGCAGCCATTCCACCGGCGTCGTCGGCGTTGCCGGCCGATCGGCGGTCGCAGGCACCACATGGACGATGCGATAGCCACGCGCCTTGAGATCGCGAATGATCTTCGGCAGCGCCGCCACCGTGCGGGCCTGGATGTCGTGCAGCAGCAGGATGCCCTTGCCCTTGGCCTCCAGCCGCTGGATCGCGAGCTGATAGACCCGGTCGGACGAGACATGGCGCCAATCGTCGGCCGGGAAATCGGCGCTCCAGACCTGGATGCCGCGCGAGATCAGGTGGTTCTCGACGCCTTCGGCGCGCATCAGGCCGGGAATGCGGAAGAATGGCGCGAGCTTGGACGGATCGGTCATCGCTGCCGAGGTCCATTCGATGCCGCCGTTGATCTCGGCCTCGGCCTTCTCGATCGGCATCCGGTCGAACGTCAGCGGATGGTCCATGCTATGGGTGCCGACGGTGTGGCCCGCCGCCACCAGCTTGCGCACCCCTTCCGGATTGGCCTTGGCCTGGTTGCCGATGATGAAGAAGGTGGCCTTGATGCACTCGTCGGCGAGGATCTGGAGCACTTGGTTGGAATATTTCGGCAGCGGACCGTCGTCGAAGGTCAGGACCACCTCATGGTCCTTCAGCGGCAGCGTCTCGCGATATTGCATGGTGCCGATCAGCGGATGCTCGCGCGGATCGACCACGAGGGTGCGGGAGGTCCCGAGCGCGTCCGGATGGCCGGGACAGTCCGCCGCGAGCGCCGCCGGCGAAGCTGTGGTCAGCAATCCCAACAACAGGCCAAGGGCGCTCCACGATCGCGTCCGCGAAACAACGCTACTTCCGATCATGAACCTTCGTCTGCCCCCATATGCGATGGCCGCCTTAGTAGGTCGGAGACGTCTGGAAACCGGTTCAGGCGCAAAGAACCCTTTCCCATGACAGGTCCCCCGATCATTTGCATGGGCTAGCATGAACAGAGTGTTAACAGGGCCTAAATCACCCCATTTTGCGCCGGCGTGACATTCCGGCATCAATGCGCGTCGGCATGCTTCTGCGCGGGGCCGGCCGGCGCGATGTGAACCACCCGATAGCCGTTCTCCCTCAGATACCGCAGGAAGGCCGGCATGATCGCGGCCGTGCGCGCCTTGGGGTCGTGGAAGAGAATGATGCCCTTGCCGCTGGCGGCAAGGCGCTCGGTGACGAGCTTCAATTCCTGCTCCGGCGTCATCTCGTTCCAGTCGCTGGCCCAGAGGTCAGCCCCGAACACGACGATGCCGCGCGCCTGGAGCAGGTCGAGCTGTCCTGGTGTTGCCTCGAAATAGGGGAAGCGGAAGAACGGCGTCGATGGCGTCGTGGTCGACACCCCGTGCAGCGCCATCTCGTCGGCCGCGATGCCGCGGTCGATCTCGCTCTTCGCCTTGTCGAGCGGAAGCCGCGCCATGAACGGGTGCGAGAAGGTGTGGTGGCCGATGGTGTGGCCCTCGCTGGCGATGCGCTTGACCATGTCTGGATGCTGGGAGGCGTGCAGGCCGATCAGGAAGAAGGTCGCACGCACGCATTCCTGCGCCAGCGCCGCCAGCACCTTTGAGGTGGTCGGCGGATGTGGGCCGTCATCGAAGGTCAGCACGACCTCACGATCGGCGAGCGGCAGCGTCTGCGGAAAGCTCTTCAGGCCGACGCGCGGGGTGGTCTTGGCGTCGACGCTCAGAACGCGCGCGGTGCCGAGCGCGTCCTTGCGCGGGCACTCGGCGGCTTCTGGCGAGGTTGCGCCGACGAGGCCGGCCAGCACCGCGCCCAGCGCCATCGAGGTCCATTCCGGCCGATGCATCTTTGTCATTGCGCTCGCAGTTCGCTTGTGGGTATTGCCTGAGCCGTCAGCCCAGACCATCTGATCCAACCTGTCAAACGGCGAGGCGCGCCATGGATGAACAAATGGACGTTGCCCCTCCCGCTGCGGATTCGGTACTCGAGCACGTGCCGATGCGCAATGAAGACGGCGAAATTCGGCACGAATTCGTCGAGGAGATCGCGCATGCGATCGAGGCCGCAGACTCCGCACAGCTGCGCGCGATCGTCGCCGAGCTGCACGAGGCCGACCTCGGCGACCTGATCGGCGCATTGCAGCCCGACGACCGGATCCGCCTGGTCGAGTTGACCGGGCGCGACTTCGACTTCTCCGCGCTGAACGAGGTCGACGAGGCCGTGCGCGAGGAGATCCTCGAGGAACTGCCGCCGGAGACGGTCGCAGAAGGTGTCCGCGAGCTCGAATCCGACGATGCGGTCGAGCTCTTGGAAACCCTCGACGCCGAGGATCAGGAGGAAATTCTCGAGAAGCTGCCGCTGCGCGAGCGCGTCGCGCTCGAGCGCAGCCTGCTCTATCCGGAAAATTCTGCCGGCCGCCGGATGCAGACCGAGTTCATCGCGGTGCCCCAGGACTTCACCGTGGGCCAGGCGATCGACTACATGCGCGAGACGCCGGACCTGCCCGATCGCTTCTACGAGATCTACGTCGTCGACAAGGACCAGCACTGGCAGGGCGCGGTGCCGCTCGACGTGCTGCTGCGCGCACGCCGTCCGGTGCCGCTCACCGAGCTGACCGACGAGGATCGCCGCCGCGTCTCCGTCCTGGAGGACCAGGAGGAGGTGGCGCGCATGTTCGGCAAGTACAATCTCGTCGCAGCGCCCGTGCTGGACACCCAGGACCGCCTGGTTGGCGTCATCACCGTCGACGACGTCGTCGACGTCATCGAGGAGGAGGCGGACGAGGACCTCAAGGCGCTGGGCGGCGTCACCAGCGACGAAGAGCTGTCCGACACATTTCTCACCATTGCGCGCGGCCGCTTCAACTGGCTGCTGGTCAACCTCGCCACCGCGTTCCTGGCGTCCTCCGTGCTCGGCCTGTTCGAAGGACAACTCGAGAAGATGGTCGCGCTCGCCGTGCTGGCACCAATTGTAGCGAGCCAGGGCGGCAATGCCGCGACCCAGACCATGACGGTCGCGGTGCGGGCGCTCGCGACCCGCGAGCTCGGCTCCTTCAACGCCTGGCGCGTCGTGATCCGCGAGAGCCTGGTCGGCCTCGTCAACGGTCTTGCCTTTGCCGTGATCACGGGGATCGCGGCCGTGGCCTGGTTCAAGATCTCCGGCCTCGGCATCGTCATCGGACTTGCCATCATCTGCAATCTCGTCGCCGGCGCGCTCGGCGGCATCCTGATCCCGATGGCACTCGACCGTGTCAGGGCAGACCCGGCGGTGGCGTCCGGCACCTTCGTCACCACCGTGACCGACGTCGTCGGCTTCTTCTCCTTCCTCGGCATTGCGACGCTCTGGTTCGGGTTGAAGTAGGAGGCAGCCTCTCTCTCTCTTCGTCATTGCGAGCGTAGCGAAGCAATCCAGAAACCCTCCGCGGTGGCAGTCTGGATTGCTTCGGCGCAAGAGCTCCTCGCAATGACGGGGTGGGCACAGGGGCCCCCTCACTCAGCGCTGCGCCGCGTCCGGGGCACGAGACCTCGGTATCTTTAATCCGAACTTAAGCGACCTGCCGCATCATCGTCCGTGCTTGGGGGAATGAGCATGCGGTTGCGGCTGAAGGCGGACGGGCGGATCGTTGAATTGCGGGACGGGCAGGAATTTCCGGTCCGGCCGGCGGCCAATGCCGCGTCGGGCGACGCCGGCCCGCTCGCGGTGCGCGATTTGCGCCGCCGCGCCCGTCTCACCCAGATGGAGTTCGCCGCAAAACTCGGCGTCCCCGTCGAGACCATCCGCAATTGGGAGCAGGGCAAGCGCGCCCCGCGGGGACCGGCCCGCGCGCTGCTCGCTGTGATCGCGCATGCGCCGGATACGGTGTTCCAAGCGCTCGCCAAGGTCTGATGACTAGGCCTGACGCCAAGAGCTCGACGCGAACCTCACGTTAGTATTGCCCTGAATATCCGGCCGAACTGCCGCGGGCTTGCGTTGGCAGTGACATGGGCCGGGTCCATAATGACGCCTGGATGATTTGGGGCTGCCGCAACAGAGAGGATTCCTCATGCTGTTCGTCGAGGCCAATGGTGCAAGGATCCCGGCGATCGGGCTCGGCACCTGGGAATTGGACGGCCGGCCGGCCGCGCGCGTGGTCGAGCAGGCGCTGCGGCTCGGCTATCGCCACATCGACACCGCGCAGGTCTATGACAACGAGCGTGAGGTCGGCGACGGCTTGCGGTCCTCGGGCGTGCGCCGCGACGACATCTTCCTCACCACGAAAGTCTGGACCAACCATTTCGCGCCCCACGATCTCGAACGCTCGGTCAAGGAGAGCCTCGCCCGCCTGCGGCTTCCCTCGGTCGACCTGTTGCTGCTGCACTGGCCCAATTCGCACGTGCCGCTGGCGGAGACGCTTGGAGCGCTATCGCATGCGAAGACGATGGGCCTCACCCGCCATATCGGCGTTTCCAATTTCACGGTGGCGCTGATCGAGCAGGCGGTGGCGTTATCGCCCGAGCCGCTCGCCTGCAACCAGGTCGAATATCATCCCTATCTCGACCAGGCGAAGGTGAGGGCGGCCTGCGACCAGCATGGCCTTGCACTCGTCGCCTACAGTCCCATCACCAAGGGTCGCATCAAGACCGACCAGACGGTCGCGGAGATCGGCCGCGCCCATCGCAAGACGCCGGCGCAGGTGTGCCTGCGCTGGCTGGTGCAGCAGAATGTCGCTGCGATCCCGCGCACCTCGCGCGTCGAGCGCCTGTCGGAAAACATCGAGATCTTCGATTTCGAGCTGTCGGAGGACGAGATGAGCCGGATCGCCGCGCTGGCCCACCCCAAGGGCCGCCTGACCGATTTCGGCTTCGCGCCGAAATGGGATTGAGGGGGGCCTGGGGTATGCTAGGACCAGCGCGGCAACCCGAAGTCAGTCGATGGAACTGCGGAAGATCATACGGACGGACGTCGCGGCGTCGGCGATCGCGCATCTGACGCTGGTGGCGCTGATCATCCTGATCAGCGAGGTCCATCCGTTCCACGCCGCAGCGCCCGAGACTGTTTCGGTCGACATCGTCACGCCGGAGCAGGTCAAGGACGAGATCAAGGAGCAGGAGACGAAAGAGACGGCAAAGGAGAAACCGCCGGAGCCGACGCCCGACCTGAAACTGCCGAAGCTGGATTTCACCGACAAGTCGGATGCGGTGGCCAAGCAGCAGGCCGCGCCATCGCCATCACCGCAGGCGTCGCCCGAGCCGCAACGTTCCCCGCAACAGCAGCCTTCGCCTTCACCGAAGCCGCGCGCGGCCAACGCACAGCCGCAACAGCCTCCGCCGCAGGCCCCGCCTCAGCCGATGCCGCAATCGCCGCCACAGGCGATGCCGCGGCCGCCGATACAGCCGCCGTCGTCACAGGCGATGCAGCAGCCCCAGGCTGCGCCGCCACCGGCCTACCAGGCGCCGGAGCCTGACGTCACCGTCAAATACGGCGTCATGCTGGGCCTGCCGCCTGAATTGCCGACGGAGCTGCCGAAGGACACTCCCAAAGACGACGGCGGCGACGCCAAGGATTCGATCGCCGCCAAGCTTCCACCGGAAGTCATCGCCGAGCTGCGCCGTCACCTGAAAAGCTGCGCCAAGCTCCCGGCCGGGGTCGCGCCGACGGACAACGTCCACATCAAGCTGCGTACGGTGCTCGCCACCGACGGCACGCTGGCGCGCGAGCCGATCCTGATGGCGGCCCCGCCATCCGCGAAGGGCGTGGCCTTGGTGAAGTCCGCAATGAGCGCGCTCCAGAACTGCCAGCCCTACAAGATGCTGCCGGCCGCCTTGTACGGGGAATGGAAGGTGTTGGATTTGCCGTTCAGCCCGCGGGATTTTGGTGGGTAGCATATAGTTTTGTAGCCCGGATGGAGCGCACGCTCCGGGCTGCGGGATTTTGTTGTGTCGCTCTCTGTCAATCCTAATTCGCGAAAATATTCCACTTTACCGAAATTCGGATTTGTCGTATGTGTCGGCCCATCCCGGCTCACCCTTGAGGGGCGATCATGTGTCGTGATGATCGCTGAGCCGGGCTTGCGGTGGACGCGGCAGCGTCGGGCGCGAGAGCTGCGGGCAGGGCGGATTGCTCTCCGTGAGCCCTAGGCTTCGCGCGGACGGACGACGCTGTCAGGTTCGTCGCGCCAGCATTTCGATGGCAAGGTGCACAACGCCGTCGAACCCTGTGGCGCAGGCGAAACCGCGCGTACGGCAAAACCGTGTGGTCCTGGCCGTCGGTCAAGCCCTGGCGGAGGCGGCATTGGCGTCAACCGGCGCGATGCCGGCGACTTTCGCTGGGGTGAGGGAGGCCAGAACGAACTCGGCTCCCGGGAGAGCGCGGCATAAGCCGTCCAACCACTGCGCAGGGAAGGCCGTGTGTTGGGCTTCACCTGTATGCCGCTGTGCAGTTTTTCTGCGTGTGCCTTCGCACAGCGGACCGTGGGTGCCAGCCGGCACCCGGCCTTCCCTGCGCCCTTGTGTCCCAGAAATCTGTCAGAATGTGCAAACGGGCGGTTGGATCAGAACCGCCCGTTGCTGGAACTGAGCCCGTTGCGCCCAAAGGCGAGAGAGCCTGTGAAAGAGCGAGGGACAGCTCCG
>Ga0209389_1000093_pt1 | contig 82436 bp, 64 predicted proteins | sample CowpearedBW_FD_187526 | JGI IMG/M metagenome (GOLD analysis project Ga0209389, IMG submission 187526) | Root nodule microbial communities of legume samples collected from California, USA - Cow pea red BW (SPAdes) (version 2) | ecosystem: Host-associated > Plants > Roots > Nodule | place: USA... | reverse complement strand
GCGCAAGAGCGGCCTCATCCAGCCGCCGCCCGCCGGTGACGGCCCTCCGGTCGGCTCCGCCTCCCTCCGGCCCGTCACCGTCGGAAACAACCTTCAACCGAGATCATAACCCAGACGGTGGGGGCAGCTCTTCATGACGCAAAGGGGGCAGTTCCGGATGGCGTTTGACAACTGGGTGCGATCGCTTGGAGCGGGAGGATGCGGGTACCGCGTGACCTTGCCTTGCGGGGCCGAAAAAATGTGACACTCGCGTGGCGAAATCCTGCCGATGCGTTTGCGCAATATGGAAAAAGCCGTATCGGATCAATGGCCGGTTTAAGCGACCTTTACCGATGTTTGCGCAGCCAAGTGCCTGATCTTGCTCGACCCTGCCACTTCGCTAGGGAGCGCCGTTGACGATATTCGGCGATGTTCTGCGACATTCTACGATGCCGCCCCCCGTTAGACTCCCTGACTGACTCACAGCCGACTGCATCAGCGAAGTTTTGCGACTTGTCGGCTCAATTCGCATAATGAGCGGTTACAGAATATGCGCTCGTAGGGAAGGCCGAGTCCGGCTTGTGGCGGCCGGTAAAGGGGGTTCTTGAGTCGCGGCTGTCGCCAGCTAGACAAACAAGGACTCCTCTGCGCATGGCCCACCTTCTCGCCGATCTCGTCGCTAGTCCCGCACCCGGCAGGCGGAAAACGTGCGCGCCATGGCACGATTTCCATCACCAGGCTCATCGCCGGCGCGTGTTCTGTTCTTGGATGAATGAGTGTTCTTCCGCGCGCAGTCGCTTGTCCCATCTCACCTCGCCGACAATCGGACGGAACGGGACTGGCTGAAATTCTCTGGAGGGAGCCTTGCGTTACCTTGTGCCAATAGTTTGCGTTCCCAAGCGAGCGCGTGACGGACGATCAGGGAAAGATCATCCCATTGAGGCCGCCAGCCAAGCAGTCTGCGCATCCGTTCCGCTGAGGCCACGATCTCTGCCGGATCGCCAGGCCGGCGGGCGGCAAGTTCGACGGGAAAGTCGTTTCCGGATTCGTGCCGCATGGCGTCGATCACCTGCAAAACCGAAAAACCGCGGCCATAGCCGCAATTTAGCGTCAGGGATTCTCCACCACCGCGCAGATATGAAAGCGCATGACAATGGGCGTTTACGAGGTCGCTCACGTGGATATAGTCGCGAATGCAGGTGCGGTCGGGCGTGGGATAATCGGTGCCGAACACCTGCATCTTCTCTCGCAGACCCACGGCGGTTTCAGCTGCAACCTTGATAAGATGCGTTGCCCCTCGCGTTGTCTGTCCAGTGCGCAGAGCAGGATCGGCGCCTGCTACGTTGAAATACCTCAAGATGACGTAGCGTAGGCCATGAGCGCGCGCAGCATCACGCAGCATTGTTTCGGCCATCAATTTGGATGAGCCGTAAGGTGATACGGGCGCAACGGGGGTTTCTTCAGTGACAGGATTTTCCGGCGGATTCCCGTACACCGCAGCCGTAGACGAGAGGATGAAGCGCTGTACCCCACTCCTGATTGCGACCTCGATCAGGTTTCGGGAATTTACGGTGTTGTTGCGATAGTATCGAAGCGGATCGGCAACCGACTCCGCAACAACTGCCGACGCCGCAAAATGAATGATGTCCGAAATTCCATACTTCGCGATCAGCGGAGCAACTCGCCGCTGATCGCCGATGTCTCCAAGGAAAACGGGAACTCCGGAGGGTATTGCCCATTTGAGGCCCGATGAGAAATCATCGATTACGATGGTTTGTTCGCCACGATCAGCGAGTTCGTGTGCCATATGGCTCCCAATGTATCCGGCACCTCCGGTGATAAGGATCGCCATCGCTAATCCACCCTGGGCGACCTGATTGACGGTTCGGAACAAAGTTCCCTAAGGCGTGTTATGAAAGCCCAGCGAAGGATAACACCTGAGGTGCGCTGCGGTTCGGTCGCGATTAAGCGAGTGAGCGGGATGTCGCCTGATGTGATGCGGGCGACAGTGTCGGCCGATGGCCGTCTGCATCTTGATCCGCCGCTCGAATTCCTCGTGCAGCCGCTCGATCGCGAGGCAATGCATGGCGCTTGAACGCGTGGATGACGACGGCTCTGGGTTTGTGAGGCCGAAACTCGGCCTCGCAATTGCTGCTCGCCATGCCGAGACGTTGCTTGTGCTCCTTGTGCTGGGCGTGGCCTTGGTCATCGGGCTTGTGACCGCCGCGGATTACGGGCTGTCCACCGACGAATTCAACACCGACGAGTACGGCCCCAAGGCACTTGGCTGGTACACGAGCGCTTTTGCGGACCGGTCTCAGTTCGAGACGGTCGAAGAGTATCTGTGGATGTATGGACCGTGGTTTCAGGTGCTCGTCGCGGCCGTGCAGTCGCTTGATCTCGCGAGCCCGATCACGGTCCGGCACGCGACGACCTTCCTGTTTGGCCTCGCTGGGCTCGCCGCTGTCGTGCCGATGGCATGGCTCACCGTCGGGCGCTGGGCTGGGTTGATGGCGCTCACCCTGTGCCTGCTGACCGGCTACCTGTACGGCAACCTGTTCTTCGCCCCGATCGACGTGCCGTTCCTGTTCGCCATGAGCTGGTCGACGCTCGCGATCGTCCTGATGGTGCGGCAGGAGGTGCCGAGCTGGCCTCTGACCCTCGCAACGGGCCTTGCCACTGGCCTCGCCATCGCGACGCGCACCGGCGGGGTGATCACGCACGCCTACCTCGTCGGCGGCATGAGCCTGTGCGCGCTCGAGGCGCTGCTGCGCCATGGCCGCGCGGGCTATGGCCAATTGCGCCAAATCGCCTTGCATACGTTGCTCGTCATCCTCATCGCCTGGCTGACGGCGATTGCGCTCTGGCCGTGGTTGCAGATTGGAAATCCGCTCATACAATTCCTCGAGGCCTATCGGCACTTTGGTACGCTCGACACCTCGTTTGAATTCCAGAATTGGGGCCGGCTCACGTTCACCGATAACGTGCCCGCCTGGTACATCCCCGGACAGCTCCTGGCGCGTCTGCCTGAGGGCTTTTTGGCGTTGCTGTTGCTCGGCATGGCGGTCTGGATCGGTGCTGCAGCGTCGTGGACCCGCGCCACCCTCGGCGCCCTGCGCCGGTCCGGCTTCGTGGGGCTGCGACCAGTCGCGGCCGAGCTCGCAGGATCGCGCGCGGTGCTGGTCGTCAGTGGGGCGGCGTTCGGGCCTATCGCGGTGCTCATCCTGCAGGGCTCGACGCTCTATGACGGTGTCCGCCATGTATTGTTCGTGATCCCAATGCTCGCCGTCGTGGCCGCGCGCGGGCTCACGAGCCTCTTGCCCTTCTTGCGACGCCTTCCGATTGTGCCCGTGGCCCTCGGGGGCGCGCACGCGGCCGCCCTCGTGGTGACGCTCGTCATCCTGCACCCGCTCGAATATATCGCGATGAACAGTCTGGCAGGCGGCATCGCCGGCGCTTACGGCCGTTTCGACCTCGACTATTGGAGCATGGCGGCTCCCGAGGCGCTGCGCCGCCTCGAGGATCGAATTGACGCCGAAGGCCGGTTCGCGGGCGATCCACCGCGCGTGCTCCTCTGCCTGGCCTGGCGCGAGCAACTCGCAGGCGTGATGTTCCGACGCAACTGGATTGCTGAAACACATGTGGAAGAGGCCGACTACCTGATCGCCACCGAGCGCTGGCCTTGTGCCGACGGCACGACGGCCGTACTGGTTGACGAGGTCACGCGATTTGGCCGCCCGTTCGCCAGGATCTACGCCAATCATCGCGGGCTCGGTGAGTGACGCCAAGTTCCGGCGCGGCTTGGCAATGGCATCTACTTCTTCGCCTGCAATTCGATCGGGGAAGCCTCGGCCATTCTGCCCAACATGGCCGGGCGACGTTTTCGCGGCGGGCCTGTCTCAAGCCGGTCCTTGGCGCGATTGATCGCCACGGCGCGCGCAAGCCGCGTGATCATGTCGAGCTGGAGCCGCAGCTTTAGATGCAAGTTGAGCATGATGAGCAGGCTGATCACGACCCAGGTGTAGACGATGAGGTCGGAGCCGCGGCCGATTCCCACAAAGGCCGCAAGCGCGTTGGCATGCTCCGGCACCCAGACGAAGTAGAGGCCGGCGAGCGCAGCGTTGCTCGCGAGCAGGCCGATGATCGGCACCGTTCGATGCACCGACCAGGCGTAGATAAGAACCAAGGCCAGAAGGGCCGTTAGCAACAGCTGCGCGATCATCGGTAGAGCCTCCGCGCAAACAGATCGATCACGATGGCCAGCGCATCGGTAATGCGTTGACCCTTGCCCAGCGAATAGGCGCTGTACTCGATGTTCACCGGCACCTCGACAAAGCGCAGGCGGCTCTGCGCGATCTGGTGCAGGATCTCGGACGCGTGCGCCATTCGGTTCTGTCGCAGGGAGATCGCGCGGGCGCCGCGCGCTGTCATCGCCCGAAGGCCATTGTGGGTATCGGTGACCGGCAGTCCGGTGCTCGCGCGCGTGAACCAGAGCGCGGCGCTGAGCAGGATGCGGCGCGACATCGGCAGATTTGCGCTCGCACCGATGAGAAAGCGGCTGCCGAGCGCGAAATCGATGCCGGACTGCTCGATCGCCGCGAGCAGCGCTGCGATGGCCGCGGTTGAATGCTGGCCGTCGGCGTCGAACGTGACGAGCGCATCCGCACGCTGCTCGAGGGCGTAGTCGATGCCGGTCTGCAGCGCAGCGCCTTGTCCGAGGTTGATCGGATGCCGGACGACGACCGCGCCTGCGAGCAACGCGAGGTCGCCGGTGCGGTCGCTGGAGCCGTCATCGACTACGACGACGGCGTATCCCGCGCGGCGAATGTCGGACACGACGCTGCCGACCACCGGCGCTTCATTGTACGCCGCGACAACGACCCAGGGATTGCGAATCCGGCTGTTCATGTCTCATCAACCCACAACAAGCACAAGACCGCAGGCGATCACCGCGATTCCGACCAGGAGACGCGCCGACAGCGGCTCGGCGAACACCAGCGCGCCGAGGACGGGCGTCAGCGCAAACGCAATCGCTACGAACGGATACGCGCGCGACAGCGGCGTGAACGTCAAAAGCCAGACCCACAGGACGGATAGCGCCGAATAGAGCGCGATGGCGCCGATAAACGGTGCATCCTGCAACAGTAGCAGCGCACGCTTGGACAAGGGATGGCCGTCGTCGACACGCAGCGCGGCGGCCTTGAACAGGAGCTGGCCCGCCGTCATGCCGGTCGCGTAGAGGACGAGCAACGCGATCTGGCCTACGTTGAGGCGCTCTGTCATGGGTGGCTCGTTTCCGGACATGGGGGCGCCTTGCTCAAGACCACGCGCATCGCGTCGAACAGGTTCACCGGAATGGCCAAACGGTTGCCGGCCGGGTTAGCCGCGATCTTGCGGCCGAGCATGCGACCGGCCTGGAAGGCGATCAGCGACAACGGCACGAATTTCCAGGGGTGATCGGAACTCTCGACGCGAAGGCCGACCGAATGGGCCAGAGACGCGATGCTGTCGCGGTTGAAGAACCACAGGTGCTGCGGCGGCGTCATCAGGCGCCAGTGCGCGCCGGTCGACCGCGCCGCCAAGGAACCGAAGTCTCCGGTCGTCAGCACGATGATTCCGTCGGGCCGGAGATGGTCCGCGAGCAGCGCGAGAGCTTCCTGCGGGTCGGGCAGATGCTCGATGACGTCGAGGAGGACGATGACGTCCAGCGTGCCAAACGAGTTGAGAGTCGCTTCGTTCAGCAGGCCGCAGACGACGTTCAAGCCGAGATCGCTAGCATGGGCAGCAGCCGCCTCCGCCGGCTCGATGCCGCTCACCTCAAATCCGGTGCGGCGGGCTTCATCGAGAAAGAAGCCGTAGGCGCAACCGATCTCGAGCAGGCAGCCCCGTGGCTTGCGACGCTGGATGAACTCGACCGTACCGGCGAACTCGCGCCGTAGCACGGGTTCGGCACCGCGATAGTCGGCGTAGCCGTCGGTCTGACGGCCGGAAAAGTAGCCCTCGTCATAATAGGCGAGGGGATCGAAGCTCGATACCTCGGTGCGTCCCAGTCCGCAGTCACGACATTGGAGGATGTTGCAACTGTTCTTGACGTAAAGAAGCCGATGCGGCGTCGCCCGACTGCACGCGGGACACTTAATCGTAAGCGCAGCTCGGTCGTTTCGCATCAGCACATGCGTGCCCGCCAATGGCGTTTCAGTGCAAACAAACGTCGCCGATGCCGAACTGTTCCGCTCGGCGAACGGCCACGGAGTCGCAGGCAGTTGGCAGCTGCGAAATAGCTCAAGGATGGTCCACGCTCTCGCCGGTGCAGCTCGGTGAGACGGCGGCCGTCTGAGGGTACGACGCCGGAGCTACTGGGCGCCAGCGTCGTCGCGCTGGGGCAGCGTCAGCTGAGGCTGTTCTTGGGTAGCTTGGCTGCGTTGTTGCCCAGGATGCCGGCGCGCTGCTCGTCCGTGAGCTCCAGCGTCTTCATGACGTGCTCGATCGGATAGGAAGCACGGCGTGCTCCCAGCTCTCTCGCCTTACTCCATCTGCACTTAATACTTTCGGCGCGGTCATATATAATTGAAGTTGTTATATAAATTCAAGTTACCGGGGATGATCGGCTCACCGAAGGCTACCTACGTCCCCCCAACGGTTTTCCGCCCAGTTTATGTTGGATGTGGTTTAGCGACCCGCGCAACGGCCACGCTCTGAATTGCCCAGCGCCAGAGCTAACCTGGTTAGAGACCAGACTTCGAGACTGGGGTATGCCCCAAGGGCGGCTCGTTGGCCGACCGCTTCGATTGGGATAGTGATCGTTGCCGGCCGCCTTAGCTTCTTCGGCGACCACGCCCATCTCGCCAAATCCCAATGCTTCGCGGCCTTTCTAGCGCCACTGCGCAAGGCGGAGTAGGTCGTCTACGCAAAGCGGCCGTTCGGTGGGCCCGAGGCCGTGCTCGCCTATCTGTCGCGCTACACCCGCCGCGTTGCCATCGCCAACAGGCGCCTGATCGCCTCCGAGCAGCGGGTGTCACCAAGGGAAAGCAGAACTGCCCACCAGAAATCCCACAGAAACCTCGTGATGCTCGCGCCGGCCGACCGGGGACGAGTTGTCACGAAACGAGCAATCTCGCCAGACTTGATAACTTGCTTATGATATTGCGAGGTAGCTGGTTCGCAAGCTGTCCACTTTTCTGGGAGAAGCGAAAAGCGGACGCTGTAGCTCTGCTGGTTTACCGTGAAGCTTTATGCAATGAACGATGTCACCGCTCGAACGAACGCCGACGCCTTGACCGAGAGAAGCCTCACTCAAACAAAGACTCGAGAAAGCCCGCCACGCACGGATGTCGGGACGATAACGCTCCATTGGGCGACTGCGCTCGCGTTCGTCGTAAGCCTTGTTACCGGCATACGCATCGCAGCGGACGCGCTGCACGCCCCCTTCTCGAAGTGGCTCGCTCCGGTCCTGCCGCAGGGCGAGATCTTTTCCTGGCATTTCCTCGCGGGGCTCGCCGTCTTCTTCTGCGGGTCGGCCTACGTCGCCTACCTCGCGCGCAGCGGCCTCGTCGAGCGCAACAGCCCCAAGAAGACGCGGATCCTCGCGATGCGGGCTCCGGCTCGCCTCAAGTGGGGAGCCGTCAACATCATCCTGCACTGGTTCGTCTATGCGCTCGTGATCTTCCTCACGGGGACGGGCGTCATAATGTATCTCGGCCATGGCGGTTGGTGGGCTTATCTCCACTCGACCGCCGCCTTCGTCGCGCTCCTCTATATCTTCGTGCATGTCACCGCGCATTATCTCTATGGCGGCTGGCTGCAGATTTTCCGCGTGTTTCGGCCGACGCCGCTCGCGATCACGAAGGCCGTGCGGCCGAGGCCTCTTCTCATCGCCGCTGCAATCGGGGTGGCAGTCGCGTTTGGCGTCGCCGGGCTCGACTGGGCGACGCGCGATACGCTCGTCGTCGCGCGGGTGAGCGACGCGCCCAAGCTGGACGGCGCCATGGGCGATCTCGCCTGGTCGCGCGCGCCCCCCGTCTTCATCCGCACGCAGCAGGGTGCCAATCTCGGCGGATCGGGCGAATCGCTCGTGGAGGTGCGCGCCCTGCACGACGGGCAGAAGATCTATTTCGCCTTCCGCTGGGAGGATCCCACGCGCTCCCTGCGCCGCATTCCGATCATCAAAAAAGAGGATGGCTGGCACGTCCTCGACGAGCATGCGGGCCTGCAAGACGCCGCCGACTTCTACGAGGATAAACTGGCGGTCATTTTCTCGGATGATCCATCGCTCGGCGGCGCAGGCGCGACGGGTCTCGGCGCCAACCCGCTGCCCGGTAAGCCGATGCCGATCAACGGCCGGGGCTTCCACTACACGACGGATGGCAGCTACATAGACATGTGGCAGTGGAAGGCGTCGCGCGGGGGCATGCTCGGGCGTGTCGACAGCCAATATATCGGCCCGCCCTACGCCCCGACCTTGGACGAGCAAAATTACGATGCCCGCTACCAAGGCGGCTATTGGAATAAGCCTGGTCGCGCTCTTTATTCGTATAACTTCAAGTTCATCCACAAGAACGACAAAGGGCCCGTCACGGTTCTGCGGCTTCCCAAGGACTGGAATGCGCAGGTGGCAGCCCTCGGCAAATTCGATCTTAATCCCAACAGCAGCGACGACGAGAACGGCCGCTGGTACATGTTCGACCGGGAGAGCGAACCCTACACTCCAGAGGCCGACGCGAGGATTCCCGTTGGCACGATCCTGCCTGGCGTGATTATTGCCGGCGACAACGAAGGAGAGCGAGCCAATGTCACCGGGGTTTCAAAATGGAGCAACGGACATTGGACGCTCGAGCTGACGCGCAACATGAAAAGCGATGGCAGATATGACAAAGCCTTCGTGCCAGGCCACGATCTCTACATGTGGGTCGCTGTCTTCGACCATGCGCAGACGCGGCATGCGAGCCATAACCGCCCGGTGCGGATCGTGTCGCAGAAATAGGCGTCTCATGGGGGGCGACGTGCTCGACCGCAGGCGACTGCGGCGCGGCTGCGCCAAAGCATGGCTTCGCCCTCATCCGCGCATCGCATTCTGGCTCGGCGCGCAGCGGCCTCGCCGAAATTCGCAGCGCCCAGAGGCCTCGCGATGAAGAGGCATTGTCGGCTCGTCATCAACGGTAAGCTCGTCGAAGCCCGCGCCGGCGAAAGCCTGATCGACGCGGCGCTCGGCGGCTCGATCCTCATTCCACACGACTGCAGATCGGGACAATGTCAGTGCTGCCGGGTGACAGTCGTTTCGGGCTCGGTCGATGACGGCGGCTCGGGCCACGGCCGCACTGTGCTCGCCTGCCAGGCCGCGGTCGCAGGCGATGCGGAGATCGAATTCGAAGAATTGCCGCTGCCGATGAAGCGGGCGGGCGCCGTCACCGAGATCAACGAGCTCTCGCCGGAGATCGCCGAAGTCGTGCTGACGACCTCAGCGCCGCTCGAGTTTCGGCCGGGCCAATATATGCGCGTCAAGTTTTCCGGCTATCCTGCGCGCGAGTTCAGCCCGACCTTCAGGCTCGATGGTTCCTTCAGGCAAGTCGAACTCGTCTTCCACATCCGGCGTGTGCCCGAGGGCACCGTGTCGGGGCAGCTCGGCAAAGCCATCAGGCCGGGCCATGCGGCGCATGTGCAAGGCCCCTTCGGACAAGCCTATCTACGACAGGGCCAGGGGCCGCTGGTGCTGGTCGCCGGCGGAGCAGGCTGGGCCCCGATCTGGGCGCTCGCCCGCTCGGCGCGCTCGACCCAGCGCAACCGCGAGATGGCGGTCGTCGCCGGCAGCCGGGATGCCGATAATCTCTATATGCTTCCCTCGTTGCAGTGGCTGATCGACGACGGTGTCCGCGACGTCATTGCGACGACGGAGGTCGGGTCTACCCTGCCGATCAGGCCCGGGCGCCCATCGCACTACCTGCCCCTACTAGGGCTGGAGGATACGGTCTATGTCGCCGGCCCCGTTGGTCTCGTCGAGATCGTGAAGAACAAGGCGCGCTCGGCCAATGCGCAATGCTACGCCGATCCTTTCCTGCCGAGCTCTCAAACCCCATCGCTGATGGACAAGATCACCCGTCTATGGCGAAGCCGGGAGCAGCCTCATCGCCCCGGTCTGTGAGCCGATGCCTAGAGCGTTTTCCAGCGAAGTGGCCACCGGTTCGCGTCAAGAAAACGCGTCAAAACAAAAATCTAGAGCTTCCGTTTCAGATTCCATCGGAACGGAAAAAGCTCTAGCTCAGCCGCGCCGGCGGCCGCCCAGCCCGGCGGCTCACGGCTTGACGGGCAGACTACCGAGGCTGGTGATGACGTCGGCCGCCTTCCGTGCATCGGCAAAGCGTAGAAAGGCCAATGCGTCCGAATCCTGCAACGTGTTTAGATAGATCAGCGCCAGCACCACGCTCGAGGGATAATCCGCGTCGGTCGGGTAGTGGCCGTCCACGCGAAGCACAGTGAGCCCCTGTTCCAACGGCCGCGAGAAGGGACCGAAGCCGATCGCACCTTGAACATCGCGAACCGTCTCGATCGCTTCCTGTGTGGTCGTTGCCGTCTTCGATTTCTCGGTGATCTCGAGATCATGCCAGCCGGGCATGCTGGCCCGTAGCACGGTGAGAGTACTATCCTGGTCCTCGCGCCGCACGACGCGGATGCGCAAATCGGCGCCGCCCAGCTCCTTCCAATTCGCAACGCGGCCCGAATAGATCGCAACGAGCTGATCGCTCGTGACGGCATTCACTCCACAGCCGGGATGGACGATGAAAGCCGAGGGCAGGCGGGCGATCGCCTTGTAGACGATGCCGGAAGCCGCTTCGGCGTCAGTCAGGCGGCGTGCGACGCGCCCTAAGATTGCCTTGCCGGACCCCACGGCCGCGATGCCTCCGCCAGAGCCGATGCTCGGCGGTACCTCGACCCGTGCCGATCCTTCCTGCTGCATGAAGCTCGCGGCAATGGCGCGCAGGACATCGATGCCGTCTCCCGTTCCTACGATGTCGAGCCTGCGTGTTTCGGCGCTAGCGGTATTCACCCCCGCAAGGCAGAGGCCCAAGAACGCCGCCAATATCCTCGAAAATGCCATTGCAAATCCCCTCGAGCCACGAGATGCACAATCTGGCAAAGAAACCTAAACCATCTGTTGTCGCAACGCCGTGCCTTTTGAATCATCGGTGTGGCCGATGGAATCATCAGGTGCGGTGGACAGAAAGGAAAAGCAGAAAATTTGACGGTTTCGAAAAACCACCTGCTAATTAGCCAGCCACAAATAGGAGATAAATTGACGATTTTGGGTGGTTCACTCGCCTAAAGTCGGCGCCTGAAGACGCTCAGTTGGGGGCCTCAGTGAGCGACATTGACCGGCCCCCGCAAGTTCAGGGTGCTGGCAGTGGTGGCGACTGACACGGATATGGCGAAGGCATCGAGGGCGCCGCCCCGCTGGCGTCGTTGGGCCGTTCCGTCCGGCGTTCCGAGTTTCCCCTCGTCTATCGCCATGCGCCTTGTTGCCGTCGTGCTCGCGACCGGCGTCCTCGGGCTCGGCCTCATCGGCGGCTTGACGGCGCTACGCCTCCAGCAGCAACTGAGGCAGCAGGCTGCGGCACTGGGTGAACTCTCCGAAGACCAGCTCGCTCATCGCCTCGACGGCGAGGCGCAATTGGCGCGAGCGCGAATCGAGGTCCTGGGCGCGGAAACCGCATCTCGCCTGCGTCAGATCGCTCAGCGCGCCGATGTCGCCAAGACGATCGCCTCGAACAACGATGTGACTATCCGCGAGCTGCTCAGCATCGTTGCTTCGACCTCCGGCTTCGAAAGGCTGATCGCCTTTGACGAAACCGGTCGCGTGATCGGCGCCAATACGCCCCTCGACCTCCTTGCTCTGAACGGGGCGCTCGAGTGGACCGCCCTCTCTGTCAATCTCAGGGCGATCCTCAAGGACAATAGCCGCTCGCACCCGCAGGGTGAGGAAGACATAGATGAGCTCAAATTGCGTGAATTGTCAGCGCTCGGCCTGCCGCAGCGCCGCACCATAGCGCACACCGCGATCGAGCCCGTGTTCGACGACTTCGGCGACCTCATCGGCGCGCTTGTCGCCATCCGACCGCTCGGGCGCACGGAGCGGACTCTCGAGAACTTCACTTCGCTGGCTAATGCTGGCGTGGTCATCATCACGGGTGACAACGAGATCGTGTCTTCCGCGGGGCCTGAAGGGGTGAGATTCAGCAGCACCAGGACGCCTTTGGCCGGGCTGCAGCGCTCGGATGACGGTAACTACGTCGCGCGCTGTGTCGCTTATGAGGCGACGCTCAAGGTGTGTACGTTCGCGAGCGCATCGCTCGTGACGACGACACGCGATCAGATGTTCCAGATCGGCGCAGCCCATACGCGTTCGCTGATGTGGGAGTTCCTCGCATCCGCGGCACTGGCGCTCGGTGCCTTGGTCGTCGCGCTATTGGCCGCCGTAAGGCACCTCACGAAAGGACTTTCGGCGCTCGCCAAGACCGCCCAGGAAATCGCGGGTGGCAATCTCGACGCTCCGTTCCGCGCAACTGGCATTGGCGAGGTCCGCAGCCTCGGCCTCGCATTCGAGCGAATGCTGACGCATTTGCGGGCCAGCACTCGAAAAATTCGTCAGCTCGCTTTCTACGACACGGTGAGCCGCATTCCCAATCGGGAGAAGATACGCATCGATGCGCCAGCGCTCATCGGCACGGAAGAGGGCGCAGCGCTGTTCTTCCTCGACCTCGATGGCTTCAAATCCATCAACGACACTTTCGGGCACAAGGCTGGCGACGAGTTGCTCAGGATGGTGGCCGAGCGCTTGAGCGATTTGCTGACGTCCAAAGGCACTGCCGGCAAATGTCTGCTCGCCCGGGTCGGGGGCGACGAGTTCGTCGCCATCATCGCAGGGGTGAAGACGGTCGAGGCCGCGAGCCTCAGAGCCCGCGAGATGATCGAGACGCTGCAGGTTTCCTTCAAGCTCCAGAGCAATCATGCGACCATCGGCGTCAGCATCGGCATTGCGATCTGTCCCATCCACGGCACGACCTATGACGATCTCCTGATCCGCGCCGACCTTGCGATGTACGTCGCGAAGAGCTCGGGGCGAAATACCTACGCGTTCTACACTCCGGATCTCGCAGAGGCTGCACGTGCACGCCATGCGCTCGAAACCGATCTCGCCTTGGCGATCCGCAATGAAGAGCTCGTCGTCCATTACCAGCCCAAGGTGTCCTGCGTGGATGGCCGCATCCTCGGGGTAGAGGCGCTGGCGCGCTGGCATCACCCGAAGGAGGGCGACATTCCCCCTCAGCGCTTCATCAAGATCGCGGAGGAGATCGGCCTCATCATGGAGATCGACCGCTTCGTGCTCAGGCGCGCGCTCGCCGAAATCGGGGGCTTGATCCGGGCCGGCTCGAACCTCGTGCTCGCCGTGAATGTGGCGGCGACGGAAATCGAGGACCCGCTGTTCATCAAGGCTATCGTCACGACCGTTCGCGAGGCCGACTTCCCGCCGCCACACCTCGAGATCGAGGTCACCGAGTCGGTCGCGATGCGCAATCCTGATGTCGTGCGCGAGAGAATAAGCTTGCTCAGGCAATTGGGCATACGCTTCGCGATGGACGATTTCGGAGCCGGCTATTCGAATCTTTCGACGATGGCGAGACTCCCCTTCGATGCCGTGAAGCTCGATCGCACGCTCGTGGCAGGTGTCGCGGAAGACCGCGAAAAGCAGACGATCCTTCGCCTGGCGCTCGGACTGGCGGACGAATTGGGGTTCGAGACGGTCGTAGAAGGCGTCGAAACAGCCGAAGATCTTCGGTTCGCGGCCGAAAACGGCGCGACCATGGCGCAAGGTTATATTTTTTCTCCGCCGCTATCGCTCGAAGAGTTCGCTGTCTTGCTCCAGCCGAGCCTTTTGGCTTCGGCAGTCGAAGTGGCGCCCAGGCGAGACGGAGCGGAACGGCAGACTATGTGATCCGCTGAGGCGTCGGCGACGAACACCGGCCGAGTCCTGCCGGGGCCCACCAGCGATATCAACACTTGCGTGTCCGGACGTTGGCTGAGGCTCCTGCGCCCCACAGAAATTCAAGCACCAAAATCAACAAACGTGAATGGACGCGCATGAGACGGGACGAGATATTCGAAATAATCCCATCACCCTCCGACCACGGATTGGGTTCCGGATTGACGCAGGCCTGATAATTCCATAAGTCTGGAGCGGGCATCCGAGGTGTCGAGCACCATCATCGAAAACCCCTCGTGTCGCGCAAGATAGTCGCGATTGAAAGCGGCAAATGAAAAGTTATCAGTGCGGTGCTCGGGAACGTCCTGTGGCCTCGTAACTGAAAGTAGTTCGAGATACGTGCCGTGTAGTTGAATGATAGAGTTGCCCGTTCCGAAAGGATGCTGACCGGGCGCCATAATCGTAAATCCCAACTCCTGATATTTCGCGCGCATCGCTTCCAAGTCGTGACCCGCGAGCACGAGATGGTTGATGCCTTTCATTTGTGATCCCAACCATTAGCAAAGCCAGACTCTTAGTATGGGAAGGCTCCGGCAGTCCATCGACGTCAGCCAATATAGTGATCCTGAACAAGCCGACGCATGACAGCTGCCGGCCCTTTCCGACGGAATCCGGCATTCGTCCGGCTGTCGGCTGACGGGGGTAACACCCGACCTGACCTAGCCGCAGCTAGATCGACGCAATTGATCCGTCACCGACATAGGCATCCATTCGTCAAACCGGTGATGACACCGGCTCAGTTCCGGATATGATTTTGCTGGTCGATCATCTTGCGCTAGTCTCATGAAACATTCACCGAGGGGCGGCATGCGGATCGCAGTCTTCGGAACAGGTGGTGCTGGCGGATACTTTGGTGCGCAACTCGCGCTCGCCGGAGAGGATGTTGTTTTTATCGCTCGGGGTGATCACCTCCGCGCCATAAGGGCTAATGGTCTTCGCCTTGAAACGCCTTCAGGCGAGACCCTTGTGCGGGCACGGGCAACCGACAATCCGGCCGAAGCACGTAATGTGGGGGCTGTTCTTGTTGGCGTAAAGGCTTGGCAGGTGATCGACGCAGCTAATGCTATCCGTCCACTGGTAGGTCCCGACACTGTTATCGTGCCCTTGCAGAACGGCGTTGAAGCCGCCAGCGAACTGATGGCCGTATTCGCGTCCAACACGCTCGGTGGCATGTGCGGTACATTGAGCTTTATCGTAGGACCAGGCCATATCCGGAGCGTCGGAGGTCAGAACTTCATCAAGTTTGGTGAGATAGACAACAGACGAACCGAACGCGTCGAACGACTGCGGCAATGCTTCGCGCATGCGAAAGTTTCTGTGGAGGTGCCCGCCAATATCGTCAAGGCATTGTGGGATAAGTTCTTGATGGTGACCTCATTTGGTGGCGTGGGTTCAATCACGAGAGCGCCTATCGGGGTGACGCGTGCCATCCCCGAGACCAGAAGGCTGTTGGAGCAGTGCCTGCAGGAAGCCCTAACGGTAGCGAAGGCTCGCAACGTACCGATGGCAGACACTGCCGTCGCAGATACGATGAAATTCTATGACGCTTTACCCACGAACGCTACTACGTCGTTGCAGCGCGACATTGCAGTCGGAAAGCAGAGCGAACTGGACTACTGGAACGGGGCCATCGTCCGCCTCGGGCGTGAGGTTGCCGTGCCGACGCCCGCCAATCAATTTATCTATGACTGCCTGCTGCCTTCGGAATTGCGGGCGCGGAGGAAGATCAATTTCTCCATCTGATGTTCCGATGTGCGTTCAGCCGTGTAGCGAGTTACGGCTGGTCGCGTCCCAAAAAAGCGGAGATATGTCGGCTGTTGGCCCCAAGCAGCGGTTAGGGGATTCCGCTATTCGCCGCTGTCAGGGGAGAAGCAGACATCCGGTAAACCGGCCAAAAGCGACGCGATTGACCCAATGTATGGTCCGGCCGTGCGGTGCAAGAAGATTTCGACGATCCGGTAGATGCGGTCTTGCATCAATGTATCCGGCCTCCTTGGAGCACAGTGCTCCGGGCCATCATGGTTATCAGCACGCATGTGATCTGGTTAGCGGACAGGCCTCGACCGGGCCATTTGGGTCACCAGGGTTCGCATGCGCCGGGAAGACCGATTCTCCATCGTCGTCTCATCCTCTCGCAGACCTCGGCGGGTAAGGGTGTTGTTACGTCATCGATCGCTCCTCACCTGCGCGCGCAGACGCGCCGTGCGCGGGGCCGTCAAGGCCGGCCGTCGTGCTGTCCTGACGTCTTGCTCTGCTGCTGCCAGGCTGCGCCTTGACGGCCCCGCGCACGGCGCGAGGATCAGGCCGGTCGGGACGCCGTCTCCTCCGTCGTGACGCATTCGAAGGCGCGTCCCTTATTGAGAACCGCCCAGGCGATCCGGGCGAGCTTGTTGGCGAGCGCAATCGCCAGCACGTTGTGGTGCAATCGCTTCTTGGCGGCTTCGATCCACAAGTTGAGGCCATAGCGCTCCCAGCACTTGACCTTGACCAGCACAACCCACGCGGCTTGCACGAACAGCGCGCGCAGGTAGCGATTGCCGCGCCGTGATATACTGCCGAGGATCGTACGGTCGCCGGTCGATATCTGCTTCGGCACCAGTCCGAGCCAGGCGCCGAAGTCGCGGCCTTTCGAGAACACCTCTCCAGTGCCGATCGCGGCCACCATTGCGCTCGAGATGATCGGGCCAATGCCAGGCATCGTCATCAGGCGCTGGCAGGCCTCATCTTGACGGGCGAGTGTTTCGATCTCGTTCGAGAGACCCTCGATACGCTCATCCAGCCGGCGCCAGTCGTCCGCCAGAGCCTCGATGATGCGCAACATGCGAGGCGAGAGCACATCGGTGCTTGTCGCCAAGATACCCGGCAACTCGGATCGCAGGGAACGCGGGCCTTGCTGCACGGCGATGCCCCGCTCCAGCAGGAACGCACGGATTTGATTGATGACGCCAGTACGCTGACCGACCAATCGATCGCGGACGCGATGCAGTGCCTGTAGGTCGAGCTGATCGGCGCTCTTGGTCGCGACGAACTTCATGGTCGGGCGTTGGACCGCCTCGGCGATGGCTTCCGCATCTCGGAAGTCATTCTTCTGTCCCTTCGAATACGGGCGCACGTATTTCGCCGGCATCAGGCGGGCGTCGTGGCCAAGCATTTGGAGTTTGCGGCTGAGATGATGGGCGCCGACGCAGGCCTCCATACCGATCAAGCACGGCGGCAGGTTGGCGAGCCGCGTTTCCACCTGGCCGCGTGACCACTTCTGCCGCAGCACGATGGCACCGCGGTGATCATGACCCACGATGTGGAACGAGTTCTTGCCGATATCGATGCCGATCACGGCGATCGCTGCGTTGAGTTTCTGAGACATGGCGTGCTCCTTGTCTTGAGCGCCCCTTGCCAGCTTCTCGTGCTGGCAGGGCCGGAGCACGGCCGGACCATCCCATTACCGGAAGTCGGGCTCCGCTCGGATTGGTGCCTCTGGTCGCCTCCAGTTCTGGCCGCCCTGTCGGCGCCAGATTAGCGAATCCCACTCCGGATACCTCGCGGGTCGATGCCTCGATTCGAGGCAACGTAGTCGATCTCACTGCGGGAAGTGCCGATATCCATCAGTTCCCTGTCACTTAGGTCGCACAACGCCGCGCGCAATTTCTGCCGTTCGCGCCGCTCTTGAAAGGCATCCCAGTATTTCCAGATGAGGCCAGACGCGTACCGTGTCGATGCGGATGTCCGTTCCAGCCACGTTGTGCTGTAGGTCGTGCTCATTGCGGTGTCTCCCTCGGAATGCTCTCTAGGGTGCCAGGAGATCGGTGGGCGCGCTTGACCGGCAGCTTACATTTTCCTCATCGGCAGCTTATTCTTGCATTTTCTAGCGGGGCCAAAGCGCTAGCCGGTGATCGGGGGCTCCTCATGCAAGGGATTTCGTTGCGCTATCTGTTTGAGGACTACGCATTAGACCCGGAGCGTCGCGAGCTATATCGCGGCGCGGATGTCGTCTCCGTGGCGCCACAGGTATTTGATCTGCTGAACTACTTGATCCGCAACCGCGATCGCGTCGTCGGCAAAGACGACCTCATCAACGCCATTTGGAATGGGCGCAGCGTGTCGGATGCAGCATTGACGACCCGCCTGAATGTCGCCCGGAGCGCGATTGGCGACACCGGCGAGGAACAGCGCCTCATCAAGACACTGCCACGAAGGGGTTTCCGCTTCGTCGGGCCAGTGCGGGAAGTGCAAGTGCCCGGAGGCGCGGCAGTGGCCGACAAGTCGGTGGCGCCGCCGACATCCGTCCTCACACTGCCGGATAAACCCTCGATTGCGGTACTTCCGTTCGCGAACCTGAGCTCCGATCCGGAGCAGGAGTATTTCGCAGATGGCGTCGTCGAGGATATCACGATGGCCCTCTCTCTTTCGTTGGCTGTTTGTGATCGCACGCAATTCCAGCTTCACGTACAAAGGCCGGGCCGTGGACGTGAAGCAGGTCGGCCACGAGCTTGGAGTGCGCTACGTACTCGAAGGTAGCGTGCGCAAAGCCGGAAACCGCGTTCGTATCGCGGGTCAGCTTATCGATACCGAAACTGGAGCACATCTCTGGGCGGACCGCTTTGAGGGGCCGATCGAGGATATGTTCGATCTACAGGACCATGTGACTTCCAGCGTCGTGGGAGCAATCGCCCCGAAGCTGCAGCATGAGGAGATCAAGCGGGCTAGGCGCAAACCAACCGAAGATTTGGATGCGTACGACTATTACCTGCGGGGGCTGGCGAAAGCTCGTTGGTCCGAGGACGCGAACAACGAGGCGCTCCAGCTCTTTTACAAGGCGATCGAGCTGGACACTCGTCTGGCCTGTGCCTATGGCATGGCCGCTTGGTGCTATGTTCGACGCAAAGCGCTTGGTTGCATGAACGATCAAGTGCAGGAAAGTGCGGAAGCCACACGGCTGGGCCGGAAGGCAGTGGATCTGGGGGCAGATGATCCATTCGCGCTATGTATGGGTGGATACGCTCTCGCCTTTGTAGCCCATGAGTTCGATGACGCTGCGGCTTTCATGGATCGGGCACTGGCCGTCAATCCAAACTTAGCCAGAGCTTGGATGCTCAGTGCCTGGTTGAGAGTTTGGAGAGGCGAGCCGGACCTCGCACTTGAGCACTCTGCGCATGCCATGCGCCTAAGCCCGCGCGATCCGTCCATGTACTACACCACGCACGGAGCCATGGCATATGCTCATTTTCTGGCGAGCCGCTACGATCTTGCGTTGTCATCCGCCGAAAAGGCAATGCGCGACAATCCGAGTTTTCTGCTGTCAATCTGCATTTCCGCAGCCAGCAATGCGCTCGCCGGACGGCTTGAGCAAGCGCAAAGAGCCATGTTACGCGCGCTCGAATTCAATCCCGATTTGCACGCCTCCAATCTAAGAGATTTGGCACCATTTCGCCGGACGGAGGACTTCGCGATCTTCGCTAGAGCTCTCCGTGACGCCGGCCTGCCAGAGTGAGACGCGCTCCGTCGCGCGCGGCAGCGCGATTTGTCAAGTAGCACTCGACATGTCGGCTCGTGGCCACACGCGAAGAAGAACGAAAAGCTTCCCGGGTCCGGTGTCAGGGGAAGAGCGGACTTGGGCCGCATGGTCGCCGACCGCACCTGTTGTGTTGACACCCAGCGGCTGTTCGAGCGGCTACAGCCTCCCGGCTAACCAGCTGGTATTTTTGTCCGCAGCTCTTGGGTACCGCGTTGCTGATCGGCACCTCGTTATACCCTGCGCGAGGCTGGAATTGACGCGATCGAGCAGGCAGCGGCGGCCGCTCCATGTTTTCGACATGCGGTCAGGCTAGATCGGCGGGGCAAAGTGGCCCACAAAAGGGAGGTATCGATGTACATCAATTGGGACGTAACGATACGCTTTGACCCGAGCTCGGTCCTGCCTTCCACACAGCATGGCATTCCTGTTCCGAGTTACGGAAACTATGGTGGCCCAAACTATTCTGCTGGCGAAGAAGGTGGGAGAACTCCTGAGTTCGGAACAGCCGACTATCTGGCTCATCCTCCAAAGGACGATCTCGATCAGCTCTTTTATGCACACGATCTCGTCTATCAGCATTTGAGGGATGGCACTGCAACCCCACAGCAGACCTTCGATGCGGATGCCAAGCTGCTGGAGGGCATGTACGCGCTAACGCAGTCAGAACCTGCGCTGTTCGCCAACGACCCTGAAGCACTTCTCTATGAGGGGTTCGCCACCATCGGCATTCTCGGCAAGATTGAAACTACGCCGGGCGAAAGTGAATATCTCCACTCGACTCTTTCTCAGTCCGAGGAGCTGTTGCTGGCTACTGCGGCAATACAAAACTTTGAGACTGGACTCGCCGAAACGCCAGGCAACGAATCCCGCAGCTTGCATGGCGCGTTGCACGTGTTCGAAGCTCATTTCGGAGATCTTCTGCTCGCATAAGAGGAGCAGTTTTAGAGGGACTGTTGATCGGCTATTTGCTGCTACGAAAAGGTCGCCCGACGGGGTGACCTCTGTTCGTCGTTCACGGCTTCCTTTTGGCTGCGAATTTGTGCACGTCGGGCGATGAACGTCCGCTTGCGCCGAACGCTGCCGCTCCGGTAACGTCGCTGCTGGCCCATCAGCGAAGTAACGCCTCGTCTGACGGAGGTCCGCTCATTGGGGCATGGCGGACTAGATTTGCTCACCCCGAGTTCTTCGCATTGTGTCGCGAAGCAGACTTCGGGCACCCAAAGTGCTATGCTTCAGCCAAACGTAGCCAATAAGGCACTATCATGCCGTACCTCATGCGAACTCCCGCGGTAGAAGAGCTGCCCGCGCTCTCAGCGTTATGTTTTCGGTCGAAAGCAGTATGGGGTTACGACAACGACTTCATGGAGGCGTGCCGTCGTGAACTCTCGTTTGATCCGCTTGAATTGCAGTCAACCTCGATCGTTGTTGCGGAAGAGCACGGGAGAATCGTTGGCGTCGCGCAGGTCAAGGTGGTTGGAAAGGAAGCCGACTTGCTCAAGCTCTTCGTTGAGCCTACCGTGCTGAGAGGTGGTGTAGGCAGGGCTCTATTTGTTTGGGCCTGCGGTCGGGCAGCAGCTATGGGCGCAGACGAGCTTATGATCGAGGGCGACCCGCAGGCCCCGCCCTTCTATAGACGGATGGGTGCAGAAGACTGCGGTTTCGTGCCGTCTGGCTCGATAGCCGGAAGATTGCTTCCAAAACTCGTTAGAGACCTGCGAGAATGCGAAGTTCGGGCGGCGTCCTCAGTTGTCGGCTGATCGAGGTAGACCAGAAGCAACCGGCCGACCTTCCAAACTGCGCTCATGACCCACAACAGACATCCACGCGGCTGCGGGTATACTGTCCTGTATGACCATCGAACTCGTCCTGCTCGCCGCAAGCGTAGTCCTCGGCATCGTGCACATCATTATCGTGTCGCACCTGCAGAGCTGGCAACGAGGCTATTGGTGGACTGCCAGCTCAAGGGAACACAGCGTTGCGCCGCTCACCGGCATTGCCGGAAGGGCTGAACGAGCACTTCGAAACTATCTTGAGACCTTTCCATTCTTCTCCGCTGCAATTCTTGCCGTCACCGTGACAAACACCCACAGCTGGCTGACCGTCTGGGGAGCCCACTTCTACTTTTGGGGTCGCATCCTCTACGCAATCCTGTATATGGCGGACCTGCCGTTAGCTCGTTCGCTCGTGTGGAACATCCCGACGACCGGCATCCTGATGATTGTTGCCGGGCTATTCCTGAAGTGACGGACCGCACGATCTAGGCTCATGTGTGGCACCTCTTCGCTTCCTCTGAAATGGTTAGCAGCGGATGCCAGCCTCGGCTTACCTCAACGCAGGCTTGTTCGTGGTCGCCGCGGCCGCCGCATTGTTCGTCGCAGCTGGCACGGTCGCCATCCCGGGCTTTTGGGCGTATCTCGCAATCTTTGCCGTCGTCATGATCGTTTCGTTCGCGATGCTCGATCCAGACCTCTTGCGCGAACGTATGCGGCCGGGCGACATGAAGCCGCCACTCGCGCTGAAAGTCTTCTCGCTGGTTCTGTTTATGCATTGGATCGTTGCCGGGCTCGACCGTGGGCGTTTCCATTGGAGCGACGACGTGCCCGGCTGGCTGCAAGGCATTTGTCTGTTCACGGTCGGGTCCGGTTACGCCCTGGCACTATGGGCGATGCACGTGAACCGGTTCTTCTCCTCGGTCATTCGCATCCAGTCCGACCGCGGCCAGTACGTCGTTACCACGGGGCCTTACGCCTTCGTTCGCCATCCTGGATACACCGCCGGGATACTGATTATAGCGGCAAGCGGACCCGCACTCGAATCGTGGCTCGCGGCCGCGCTCGTTGTGATCTTCAGCCAGCCGTTTCTGCTCCATGGCACCATCACCGAGGATCGAATTCTTCACGTAGAGCTTGCGGGCTATTCGGACTACGCCGCGCGGGTCCGATGGCGGCTCGTCCCGAGCATTTGCTGAGAGCCAAACCTCACTCGGGAAAGATGCTCCTCGCCAAACGGGTCCAGCCTCTCGTAAATTCTGGTCCCATGAAGAATGAGACCGCGTGGATCGTTGTACCTGCTATCGGGGCGTTGCTCTGCTACTGGCCGCAAGAGTAATCCATGGGACCTGGCTTCTACGATCCACATCTAACACCCGAAAGCATCGCCGAGAACTACGTAAAGGTCGAATCGATCGAGGGCTTCTTCGAGCCGGGTCCGTTCGAGCCCGGGTAATCGAACTGCTCGTCGAAGCCCGGCAGACCTGCCGACGATCAGATCGGTCAAATTCGAGTTTGTCATAACCTCAAGACCGCGAAAGTGCCCGGGCTTGAAATATCATCAATGGTGTCGGCCCGCGCCGACGAGATCATCGGGTGACGATCCTGCCCATACCGGTTTGGCAGCCGCGTTCGACAGTCTAATGAGTCCGGAGTCCGGAAGTGGCCGATACTGCTGAAAAAGTCGAAAATAGTACCAGCGCAAAAATCTTGCTGAAATCAGCTCAGGGCGACCTCCGAAAGAAAAGCCTTCACGGCAAAGCTAGGAAGACCGCAGAGCGATCCAGTCTAGATTGACGTGGTCCCCGGTGTCTAACGGCGTCGACCGCACCGGTAGCACCTTAGAAAATAGGCGTGCGCGTCACATGGGACTTTTTCAACGGAATCGACCCTTAACGACGGTTTGCGCGACGCCTGAATATTTCCGAAGTTGAGGGTAGTCCGCACTTTGGCTGCTAACGGCGCTAAACCGGACGCCACGCGGATAGCCCAATTCGGTCGAGAATGACCCCTAGCCGCTTCGAGCCGCCCTGAGGGGATCTTGGTGGTTGGGCGGGGGCAGGCAGTGTGGCATAATCCACGACGTGGACCCGTTAAGTCCATTGCTTCTTTGTCAAAGGAGAATCGCCATGTCCACGTACATGCTTCTCTGCAATTTCACCGAGCAAGGTGTTCGGACCATCAAGGACATGCCGCAGCGTCGAGCGGCCGCCAGGGAGTTGGGCAAAAAGTTTGGCGTTGACATCAAGGCCGGCTATCTCGCCATGGGAACATATGACCTCATCATCCACGCCGAGGCCACCGACGATGAGGCCATGGCCAAGTTTCTCTTGTCGCTGGCCGCCATCGGGAACGTACGAACGACTTCGGTCAAGGTGTTCGCGGAAGCGGACGTTGACAAGATCATCGCGGGACTTGCGTAAGCTAACGCAAATCAAAACGAAGGTCAGTTGTTGGCACATAACGTCGGCCAGCGCAGGGACATGTCTGAAGTTGACGGCAGACCGGAAATAACAAGCCGACCTTCAAAACAACGCTCATGACCCGGAATGGACATTGGGTCGCAGCCGCGAAGGCTCGTTGGTACAGCCGTTCTGCTCTGTTTGGAAACAGGCATCTGATAAATTTGGCCGACGCCATCGACTGGGAGACGGCATGATGACAGCTGCGTCGGAAGTCAAATCTGCGGGCGCGAACATTCAGGCAAGCACGATCAGCACCATTGTGCTCGGCTTTGCAGCCGATCCAATGGCCCGTTGGGTTTGGTCCGACTCATCCGAATATCTCAGGATTATGCCTGAGTTCGTTAACGCATTTGGCGGACGGGCATTCGAGCATGGCACGGCTTACATCACGGAAGGGGCTCGCGCGGCCGCCCTGTGGCTGCCGCCCGGCGTCGAGCCTGATGAAGCGGCCATGGGCGCAATCATGGCGCAGTCTCTTCGTCCGGAGATCGCCGACGATATTCCACACCTGCTTCAGGGAATGGCCGAACATCATCCCCACGAGCCACATTGGTATCTGCCCCTCATTGCCGCCGATCCGAACTGGATCGGCCAAGGCCTCGGCACATTGCTGATGAAACACGCTCTTCGACGATGTGACGAGGAGGGCATCGCCGCCTACCTTGAAAGTTCGAATCCGCGAAACATTTCCCTTTATGAGCGCCACGGCTTCAGGATCATCGGTGAGATACAACACGGTTCTTCGCCGACGATGACGCCAATGTTGCGGACGGTTTCTTGAGCGGAATGGCGGCCGGTTCTCCTTCCAACAGGAGGTATATATCGGCATAGCCTTCGCTTCAAACTGACTACGTCCGCAGGTGGGCCCCAAGGCGAAGTGGAGCGATCGATCGTTGAGGTCCGCTGTTAGTTGCAGAACGGACCTGCCGCTCTGCTCACAGCTCGCGCTCCATCGCCGGGTGTTTGCGGTTCTTCACCTTGATCCAGTGCTTGGTCCTACCGCCCTGATACGGCCGGTCACGCCGCTTGGATACCAGCCCTTCAAGTCCTACAGCTCGAAACAGATCAGGCCCAAGCTCGCCACGCTCAAACGGATTGACGAACACGCCTTCAGGACGCCGCGCCAATAGGCGCTCCAAGTTCGTCTTCCGCATCGACAGCGGGAGCATGCGCAAGTCGTCACTGCCTTCAGTAAGAATATCGAAGGCGCAGAACTGCACCTCGTGATCGTGCTTGCGCGAGTGAAGCGCGTTGAAATCGGAGATGCCATCGACGCCGAGCACGACTTGCTTCGCCATCGAGGACAAAATGCTTGATCCGGTTCTTGAGGGCGGCTTCGACGAGCCTGCTCGGCATGCCATCGCCGTCCAAGCCGGCGGCGATGGCTTTGATCCGATTGAGGTCAACGCTTCGGTAGCGACGCCATCACCTCGCCCGCGTCCCCGTCTTCAAGGCAAGGAGTGACGGTCAACGGGAGTAGGTCAGCCCATTGAGAGACCCAACGATACATGGCCTTTGGATCAGTCGATTCGGAGATGGCAAATCCCTGACCGTTCATGCCATGCCAACGCCCCAACATCTTGACGCCCTCGGGTGGTGCGCCACCGGTTTCTAAGAACCGTGCGACTGCTGTGTTGAATGTGCCTTGAGGTACAGTCCAAGCGACTATGAACTTCATGTGAGTCTCCCAAAATTGCAATTTAATGGATGAAACTCGCGGGTTGGCCGCTCGCATACGATAGCGCCTACCCGTCCAATAGCAATGACGAACGAACAGGTCTGCTGATTTGTTCAAGCGCCGTTTGGGCAGCAGCGCAATTCTTAATCGGCGGAATGTCCCATCGGGGTCACTCGCACCGATCCTGAATCTCTGCTTGGGCGTCAGAAGCTGACGCCCGCGCCTTTATGCCGCCGGGATTTTTTGTTTTCAGGACCATCCGCCAACTCAGTTGAAGGTATGAAACCTCAGCTTTAACGAACCATCTGCTTGGCGTTCGAAAACGTGCATTGCAAGTCCACTGAATGCCGCCGGCTTGCCATCCTTGTCCTTACCTGTAGCGCTCCACTTGGCCGTGCCAATCACGACCTTGTCGTCTCCGCCAGCGTCGATGACCTCCAGCTTATGATTGGTCACACCATTTGCGAAGAACCCGGCAAAAAACTTTTCAATCTCCGCTGGGCCGGATGTGACTTCGTGGGTCGGCGGCAGCACCTTGGCTGTCGGGACATAGTTGGCAGCGACTGCCTTCGCGTCCTGCTTGTTAAATGCGGCGTCAAAGGTGGCGTAGGCTTTCTGCACGTCCGTCTTGGCGTCCGCCGCGAGCGATATCGCCGGAGCGGCGGTGAGCAGAAAAGCCATTAATGTTGATGCTAAAGTAATGCGCATGGAACATTCTCCTCTCGAAGGTTGTCGTCTTTCGCGTCCCAAAAGTCGGTCCTGTGCGGATTTTTACTCACCATCTTCGCAGTCGCTCACGCTTCGCCGTCACACAAAGAAGCGTCGCCGTCACACAAAGAAGAAGTCGTTCGCGTGCAGACTAGTGATGGCGGAGATGTCACCAGCGGAGCGCGTAACGGCGCTTCATCAAACAACTTAGAAGCATGAAGGCCCGACCATCTGCGTCAGTTGCTACGACAGTCGTGACCGCAGTTGTGTCCTCTGGAATTGAAACAGCGGCCGTGCCCCCGCCTCCATCGGAGGTGATAACCGGCCGCCGCCTGGCACACCGGCGCCGTCCCGATACGACTGTTATACTTCGGCCTGCGACAATGCGCGGTTATAGATTGCCACACCATCGAGCAGACCATCGAAGCCGAATGCCTCGGCATGGCCGATTGTCAGTGGCGCGTTGACGTCTGGGAGGACTAATGACTCGGCGGCGGATCCGACAAGTTGTCCATCAACATAAAACTGGTATGACGATCCAGACTTGACGAGATCGAACGAGTACCACTGTCCGGTGATCGGCTCGAAAGGAGCGTCGATAAAGAAGTATCCGGAGTCCACGGTGTTAACGTGAAAGCCTATGCTTCCGTCAAAGGCTTCGAAAAACCATTTGTTTGTCGTTCCGCCCCCTTCATCTTGCCCTATAAGCACATCTCCGGGCTGTCCTGCGCTGCCGCTAGGGATTGAATTGAAATTGGCCCAGAACTCAAGCGTGAAATCCCCGGATCCGAAGTTCCAGTCAGGTGAATCGGCCACGCTTACATAATCCGACGATCCGTTAAATTGAAGGGCGTTGCCGGTGACGCCGGGTACATGAGTGGCGCCAAAGATTGTACCATCGTACCCGTCTTGCTGATCGTGCGCGACGGAACCGCTAGTTTCATCGAAGGAGTAAAAGACAAGCGGATCATTCGCCATGTGATCTCTCCGTATGAGAGCACAGCAACGCGATCAATCCGCAGCTAATCGCGAGTCTGGCTCGACGGAATTCGCTAGCGACAGGGCAGATCGCTATCGTCGTTGATGCCATCTGCCAGGGCAGTGACGCGGTGCGCGTGTTTCACCTAAGCCTACGGTCCACCACCGCTGGATGTAAGGAAGGGAAACTAATGTGCCTGCTCGGAAGTAGTAGCAAAGCTCCCCAACACATCGAGTTTCAAGCCCGGAGAAATACCGTAAATGGTGTTGACAAAGATAGGGATTAATTGCTGGCAACGATCCGAGTCAGCAAGTCTGACTGTTCGTCGAAGACAACTTTCGCTGCGGACTGAATTTGAAATCGATGCAGCTTAAACGATCGCTATGGACGTATCCGTGGCGGCCGGCAGAAGCAATGGGTCAAGGTCAACACCCCGATGGGGTGAAGGCCCGCCAGCTCGCCAGCCCCGGCGGCCTTCCCTCACGTTGATGCAGTCAAGCCAATTATAGCAAGCCATAACGGCCACGATGCGCTCCGTCTCACCGGGGTGCGCGTCGCGACGCCGGACGCGCTGGTCTTGACCTCGGGTACCTCAGTCCGGAGTCGGGTCCGGCCTCGAAGGAATGTTGAATCAATCCTGGCACTGCCGCCTACGCTTGTGATTCATCACCGCTATGACGGCTGCAATCTGACGCGGCCTTCTGGCGTCGATCACTTCATCAAATGGGCGGGCGGCCGCGCGCGGGTGAGTTGGCTCTTGGGCGGCGTCAATCAGGGTAAGGCACCGAATCTCAGTTGGATGTCTACCTGGCGCTCAGCATGACGCCGCCGCGCTTTCATGTGCGTATGACGTAGCAAGTCACGAGAGAGGGCCTACGGCGCGCTTCGGCCGCAATGTGAGCGGGGTGTCCAAAGCACCTTCATTCGAATTCGGGTCCTTCGAAACAGTCCGTTAGCTTTCATGTGGCTAGCTAACAAGCGTGCCGATTACCGCCGATTGCGGCACATTGGAATGGGAATGCCGGCCCCGGCTGTTTCTCCCAACCTGCGGCTGGGGCCGTTTTGAACTTTCGCTGCATCGTTCAACCCGGTCCATAACCATGTTTAGAGGCATTGCCATCGCGCTATTTGGAATGGGCATCTTTTCGCAGCTTGATCGAGCGTTCTTCTATGGCCGCCATACCGACGCCGCGCTCAAGCTTGCGCGGGAGATTGGCCGAGGCTTTGGGCTGTAGGTCCCCTGCGCCGCGCTCAAGATCGCTCGGGGATTACTTCTTCAACAGCAGTCCCATGGTTCGCGCCATACGCCTCACCGATCCAGCGTGGCGGCCGAGTTCGGCGGCTATCCTCGATGTGCCAACTCCCTGCCGGGCGAGCCTGACTAATCGTCGGACCTCTTGGTCGGCCCATTGCTTTGGCTTCTGTGTTTTCATGGTGAGCGGACCTGCAAAAAGGATCGTCACTTGGAGAGAGCAGATATGTAGCTTCGGTCTAAGACGGTCGGTCTGACCGCGCCGTCGAACAGCACCGTCACGCCAGGGGTGCGACTACTGGTTTCGACAATGGTGCCGGTCTTATGGGCGAACTCTGGGAGCTGAACGATCCCCAGCTCGCTCATCATGAAGCGACTGCCGACAACAAGCTTGTCAGGTTGCTGAGCGCTCATTTGGTGCCGAACTCGTCTCATTATGAGCCAACAAGACGTTTCTGTGGACTTGCCTTCGCCTTCGTCTTTGCGGTGACGAATTGGACTCCGACGTGAGACCCATCCACCCAAATCAGCTCGCAGCGCCGAAATGCCAGTCCAGTGGACGACAGAACTAGGAAGAACTCCTGTGCCTTGAGGGGGTCCGTTGAGCCCTCGACCTCAAGCTTGGCACCGCTTGCAGAGGCATCGATGAGAATGCAGCTTCTTCGCCACGTGCCATCAACACCCATGATGCTCACGATGTGCTTGTGTTCAAACCGAACGCGGTGCGCCTTTCGATTGTCCTCGGTCATCTGCAATCCACGATTTCAAATCAGTTGATTCAAACAAACAGGTCGCCTCTCTGCGCGTCTCTGCAATCAGCAGATCGATCCGCGCCGACTGAGCCAGTAGAGTCGTTCTGGCTGTCTCGTTCAGTGGGATTTGTCCGACGATCAATGGTAAGAATTGCTTAAAGCAGGATCGTTACAACTTCTACTAGCATCGGGCGTTTACAACTGGTCCGGTCCAGGGGAGAGACGGCCACCTGTCAGATGGTATTGCGACGGGAGGGCATCACAAATTTAGTCCTTTTGGGGAGAATGCCATGTTTGCGAAGATGCCCATCCGCACCAAAATCTCCGCTGTCGTCGTCGGCCTCTTGCTGGCACTACTCGCCACCAGCGCGTTTGCAATCTGGAAGATGCAGGTGATCAACGCCGCGGTCATCGACATGCAGACCAACTGGCTCCCAAGCATCCGCGTGCTCGGCGAGCTGCGCGCAACCACGATCACTTACCGCAATGCGGTGCGGCAACACCTGCTGAACGACCGTGCAGAGGACAAGGTGGACTTTGACAAGCGGATCGAGCAGGTCGCCGAAACGATGGCGCAGAATATCGCGGGCTACGAGAAGCTCATCTCCAGTGCGCGGGAGCGTGCGCTCTACGACGAATGGCGCGGTCTCTGGAACGAATACATGAAGGGCTCGCAGGAGGTGCTGCGTCTGTCGCGCGCCGCGGTTGGCCGTTTCCCCGAAGAGGCCAACGAGCTGAACAGCAAAACCGTCAATCCCGTCGGCCTGAAGGCCGACAAGGTCCTGACGAATGCCATCGACCTGAACAACAAAGGCGCGGACGAGGCGGGAGCGGAGGCCGCGGCCGCCTACAACTATACCTTCAATACTGTTGTGGCGATCGCGACGACCGCCGGCCTCGTCGGCGCCCTCGTCGCCTTCTTCTTGGTGAGAAACGTCTCGCGAGGCATTGCCGCGATCGTCTCGCCGATGAAAGCGCTCAGTGCTGGTGATCTGTCGGCTGAGGTAACGCATCAGGGCGAGCGCACCGAGATCGGGCAAATGGCCGATGCATTGCAGGTGTTCAAGGAGGCACTGATCGCCAAGAAGGAGGCAGAGGAAGGCAGGGCCGAGCAGGAGCGGCAGCAGGCCAAGCTCCAGCGGCGCGAGATGGATCGACTTGCCGACGCATTCGAGACTGCGGTGGGCGAAATCGTTCAGACGGTCTCCTCAGCTTCGAGCCAGCTTGAATCATCTGCAAGCGCGCTGAGGTCGACGGCCGAACGCACGCAGAGCGTGGCGACTGGCGTCGCCGCGGCTTCCAATGAAGCGACAACCAACGTCCAGTCGGTCGCGTCTGCCTCAGAAGAGTTAGCAGCCTCGGTGGGAGAAGTCGGCCGGCAGGTGCAGGAGTCCTCGCGCATCGCAAGCGAGGCGGTCCGACAGGCCGGAATAACGAATGAACAGATCACGCGTTTGGCGCAGGCAGCGGCGCGAATTGGGGATGTCATCGATCTCATCAACAGCATTGCCGGCCAAACCAATCTCCTGGCGCTCAACGCCACGATCGAGGCGGCGCGCGCAGGTGATGCCGGTCGCGGCTTCGCCGTGGTCGCGAGCGAGGTCAAGGCGTTGGCCGAACAGACCGCCAAGGCGACGGAAGAGATCAGCCAGCAGGTCGGGAGCATGCAGGACGCTACAGGAAAATCTGTCGCGGCCATCACGGATATCAGCGGCACCATTGCCAGAATGTCCGAAATCGCCACGGCGGTCGCGGTTGCGGTGGAGCAGCAGGGCGCGGCGACGCACGAGATTGCTCGAAACATTCAGCAGGCGGCCCAAGGCACCGGCGAGGTCAGTTCCGGCGTCGCCGACGTGCAACGGGGCGCAGCCGAAACGGGCAGCGCGTCGGCTCAGCTCCTGTCATCCGCCGGGCTGTTGTCGCGCAATTCGACTAGACTCAGCGACGAGGTCGCGAATTTCCTGCGCACTGTTCGAGCGTGACGCGTTCCCGAGAGTGGGTGGCAGTTGTTCGGCGCGCGGCTTGCGCAGCTAGGTCAAGCTTGTCCGCGCCGACCGGCAGCGAGGAGGATTGTGAGCCCCTTCAGTTCGGCTAAAGTACCTTCCTGAAGCGGTGCACCATCGCCTGATCGGCAAACGCGATCACTGCGAAGAACAGTTCGCGCCAGAAGAGCTAACCGTTCTTGCGCCACCGGCCGGGGACGGCGAGCTGATCTGCGCTCGGTGAATCGAAATCAAGCTCCGTCGAGCTGTCGCGAAGCTGCCGCGTGGTGATAAATGATGCTGGAGGCCCGTCGGGGATGAACGCCTTGGCGTTGCTCCCGTTGACTCCCGATGCCATCGCAAATTCCAAGTTGGCTGGCGTCCTTAAATTTGCGCGCGACTTACTTATTATGGCCGTCCCGTTCATGATCGGTGCGCTGGCTTCCGTCGCAATGGGGTCGCCTGGAACTCACATGGATAGGCGGCCGGTCGGCGCGGAATTGGTGTTAGACGGTGAAGTTCTGTCGTTACGTCAGTTCGTCTGCTATTTGCTCGGATACTTAAGTTTCCTGAGCTTGGTTGTGTTGTTGCTTTCTGTCGGCGCGACTATCGTCCACGACCAAGTCATGGGCTGGCTATCCACACGGCCGGCGTTGATCGAGCCGGTGCGTGCCGGCGGCGTTATTGTTCTTGCCTTCTTGCTCAGCTCGCTGACTGTGACTGTGCTCTGGTCGCTTTATTTTTTGACCGACATCGTAAATCGGAAGGCCGAGCACTGATTGCTACGCCCGCTTGCGCCGAGCTGCTTGCTGGGGCACCGGCAGCAAGTCAGCGCGTCGCGCCTCTGCGCTCGCCATGGTGTGCTCGTATCGATCCGGCGAATCCGGATCCTTCCATCGACCGGTGCGCGTCAGGCCGTAGGTGTCCAGCTCGCCGTAGCGGTGCATGCAGGTTCCGCGGTGGAAGGCCGCGGTTAGTTAAGTTGCATTCCCGGTTTCAGGGCTAGCCCAGACGAGCACGCCCCCCGGAAATGGTCAGCACGGTTTCAGGCCACGGATACCAAAAACTCGGCTGAGAACTGTCGGGGGGAACGTAGGTAGCGCTCCCCCGCTACCAAAACTGCGAAATTCTACGCCACGCTACGATTTCCTGCGATTTTCTAGGCGTCGTGCGACGCTTAAGCGGCTTGCTCTGGCGCGTTCCTACGCCTTTTGGGGTGCGCCGCATGGTCGTGCCCCGAAGGGCTCGTTCATCATGAAGATCGGGCTATTCAGAGCGAAGGTTCGAGCAAGGGCGCAGCGTTGGCGCATACCGTGCGAGAGCGCCTTCGGCTTTGTCAAAAAAATCATCGCCGAGACCGGGCTTTTCAGCAGCGCAAGAGCACGGGTCTCGCCCTCCGGTCGAGGGACGCCACGAAGCACGAGCCCATACAGGCATTTGCCCAAAACCATTCGGTAGGGAAGCAAGCTGTCGCGTGCAAATATGTAGGCGATCCGAGTTGCCCTCGAATGGCTAGGGATGACCTACTCTCGCGAGTTATCACTTTCGACACTTCTGGTCAGTGCAGTGCAGCTCATGCGGCTCGGTTCCTCGATCCCACGGTGGAAAACAAGACGGGCAAACCTGACGCGAGTCTCAGAACGGAGGATTAGCGCGCAGGAAATCTAGTCTGTAAGACTGAGAACCGGGTGATCCCCTGGCAAGCAGCCGCCGTCGCGGTCGAGGAAGCGGTCACCTTCCGAATTGAATGGTCCCGTAACCCCCTTCAAAGTCAGAGCAGCGCGATTGCTCTCCAAGGGCATCATAAGAGCGCTGCTTGCGGCGCTGAATTAGACGTGCTTGCGTCGAACGGCAGTTGCAAGTGGGACGATCAGCGGCACTAGGTGAGAACTTTTCCGGGATTCATCAAACCGTGCGGGTCGAAAGCTCTCTTGAGTGCGCGGAATGCGCGCAGCTCGACTCCTGACTTGTAGTGTGCCAACTCGGACGCTCGTAGCTGGCCGACACCGTGCTCCGCGCTGATGGAGCCGCCAAGGTCGGCGACGATGTCGTGGACGATACGGTTGATTTCTTCACGTCGCTGCGTAAAGGCCTGCGGCTCAACGTCCAGGGGCGGCATCGGATTGTAGTGGATATTGCCGTCGCCCACATGGCCAAAGGCGAAGGGACGGATGCCTGGCACGACCTTGGCCAATGCTGCGTCAGCGCGCGCGATGAACTCAGGCACCTGCGACACCGGCACCGAGACATCGTGCTTGATCCCGGCGCCGCCGGCCTTCTGTGCTTCGGCTTGGCCTTCGCGCAGCGCCCAAAGACGCCGGCGTTGCGATTCGGAATCTGCAAGGACGCCGTCAAGGACCAAGCTCTTTTCCGTTGCCTCAAAGAGCATTTCTTCCATCGGCCTTCGCAACGTCCCCGGCTCACTCTGGCCTGCGGCTTCGATCAGCGCGTACCATGGATATTCCTCCGCGAATGGTGGAGAGGCGTCGGGCAGGGCAACTAGCACCCATTTCATGCATTCCTGCCGCATCAGCTCGAAAGCATTGAGGCTTTCGCCCAGATGCGCGCGGGCAAGGTGCAGCAGGTCGAGCGCGGCTGCTGGCGTTGGCAGTCCGACGAGGGCCACTGCGAGATCGCGTGGTCTTGGAAACAGCCGCAGCGTCGCTGCCGTGATAATGCCGAGCGTGCCCTCGGCTCCTATGAGAAGCTGCTTCAGATCATAGCCAGTCGAGTCTTTGTCGCAGGCCCCGGAGCCCATTCCACACTCCGCCATCGGGAAGCACCGCTTCAAGGCCGAGCGTAAGCGAGCGCATGTTACCGTAGCGCAGAACTTGCGTACCTCCGGCATTTGTCGAGAGATTGCCGCCGATCTGGCAAGACCCTTCGGAAGCAAGGCTCAATGGAAATAGTCGATCGACGCGGGCAGCATGCATCTGCACGTCCGCCAGCGTCATTCCCGCCTCGACCGTCATGGTGTCGTTGGACGGGTCGATGGCGCCCAAAGCGCGCATCCGCTCGAGCGAAATGATCACGCTGCGCGCATCGGTCGGCTGAGCACCGCCGGCCAAGCCGGTGTTACCCCCTTGTGGCACCATCGGAACGCCCGCCCTTCGACATGCCGTCACAACGGCTGCCATCTGGGCAGTGGAGGAGGGGCGGACGATGTAGCGCGCGGATCCCCGGAATACACCATCGAAAGAAACGCAATAGCGCTCGAATTCGGCCCTTTGCTCGATCAGGCCTTGAGAACTCACAATTCCGCGCAGGCGTTCGTCAAGATCATCCGTCAGCATTTCGCCGGTTGTGGCAATGAACACGACGTCCTCTCCTTCAGGTGAAATCGAAGGCGCCCCGATGCCGACGCTTCAGTCGGCTGAGCATGTCGACCGACGGCGCACCAAGTTGACCCATGGCGGTATCCAACTCTTCCTTCAAGAGTTCGGCGACATAGTCCGCGCCGCTCTCTCCGAGCGCACCAAGCCCGAGAAGAAATGCGCGGCCAGCAAGTGTGCCGTGCGCGCCCAAGGCAATCGCACGCGCGACGTCCAGCCCCGATCGGATTCCGCTGTCGAACAGGATGGTCGCCCTGGCCCCAACACATCTCGCTACGGCTGGTAGGACGTCGATTGCGGCAGGCGCTGCATCGAATTGTCGGCCCCCATGATTGGACACCAGGATGCCGTCTACACCTGCAGCAACAGCCTGCTCGGCGTCGGCGGGATGCATGACGCCTTTCACGACCAATGCACCGGACCAGGCGTCGCGCATCCGCTTCACGGTGTCCCACGAAAACGTACCCTTGATCTGGCTCTGCACGAACCCGGCAGTTCCTGCCTGCGTTGGCGGCTTGTCGACGTATTGCTCCATGTTGCGAAAAGCCGGCGTTCCTTCCTTAAGCAGGGCCAACAACCAAGGAAGCGAGGAAGCCACATCGAAGATCGTCTTTAGAGTCGGACGAAACGGCACGACCAGGCCGTTCCGCAAATCGCGGGGGCGCTTTGAACGAACCGGCGCATCCAAGGTCGCTGCGAGTACATGAACTCCGGCGCTTCCGGCCCGCTTGATCAAATCGAAAGTCACGGAATGGTTATTTGCCGGCAGCCCGTAGAGCTGAAACCAAGCGTAGGGACCGGCAAGCCCCGCGACCTCCTCGATCGTGGCGGTGGCAAGCGTGCCGGCCATATAAGGAATCCGCGCATTCGCGGCTGCAGCGGCAAGAATTTTGGTGGCGCCGGGCCAAACGATGCCGTCTACGCCTACCGGTGAAATACCGATCGGTGCGGCGCATCGCACGCCGAACAGTTCAACCTCCGTGTGCACCGGTCCCGGTGCACCGTAACGTGGGACCAATTCCACCGCATCGAGCGCCTGACGATTGCGCTTCGTATTCAAATCTCCTCCCGTGCCGCCTTCGAGGAAGTCGAAAGCAAACCGCGGAATACGACGACGGGTGCGGCGTTCAATGTCGTCCAAGGTGGGCAACCGCTGACGCAGGCGCGCCTCCGGGCTTGTTCCAGCGCCGGCACCCCAGGATTTGTGTTGCGGAGATGCGTGGCGGCGAAGATCGCCCGACATCAGCTGAGCCCTTTGTTGCGTGACGGCTCTTCTCATAAGATGCGTGCAGTCATCACCGCAAATAATTAGAGATGATGATTGCTATAGTTTCTGATGATTGATGACGGCCTGTTCAGCGCGACTTGATGCGCGGCGCCTTCCGGCGCCTTGGGGCAGCCGAGGAGGCCGGCTGCATGTAATTACTTGCCGATGCCGCTGCCTCGACAAGGTCATTGCAAATGATGTCCAACACCGCTTTCGCCGCGGCCGATACGGCTCTTCTGGGATGATGCACCCAGGCTATCGATCGAGCGATCCGCGGTTCGGCAAAGCGATGCGCCTTCACCCTGCCGTCTGCCAGCGATTGCTGAAGGGCAATGGTCGGCAACACGGTCACGAGATTTGTGGTGGCGATCACGTCGCAGACCGCGGGCAAGGTATCGAGTTCCAAGCGAGGCTTCAATTCGATGCCGGCTGCGGCGGCGTGCTCTTCTAGGATCATGCGCAGGCCATGCCGCTTCGACGGCATGACCAGGTCAAAGTCGGCCAAGTTGCCGAAGCGCAGGTTCGCTGGCGGATTTATCGGAGCATCCTTCCGGCAGGCAAACACCATTTCTTCGTCCATCACATGGTGCGTCGCGAGAGAAACGCGCCTGCGCGGCACGTTGATCAGCGCAAAGTCGAGCTGTCCGGAGTTGACCCAGTCGGTCAATGTTTCCGTATAGCCTTCGCAGGCCGAAAGCGTGATCTCCGGATAGAGATGCGCGACAGTTGCAGACGAACTTGCCATCGTGCTCTGTGCCACGGACGTGATCAGGCCGACTGATACACGGCCGGATATGCGCCCGTTGAGCCGAGCCATCTCTTGCTGGGCGTATTCGACGTCGCGCACGATAGGCGAGACGAGTCGGGAGAATGTCTCGCCTGCAACCGTCAACGTCATTCCGTGGACGCTGCGCTCGAAAAGCTTTTGGTCCAGCTCGGCCTCGAGCTTGGCAATCTGCATGCTCAGTGCCGGTTGGACGATGTTGAGCTGACGGGCGGCGCGCGTGACGTTCTTCACCTCCGCGAGGCAAAGGAAGTATTGCATCTGCCTGAATTCCATCGGGCTCTCCTTCCTGCGGGCGGCGCGCTGCATCTTCGGGCGGCCGCCACTACATCACTAAAGATGATTGAATTTATCATCAATCATTATTTGTTCTGATCTATGCTTGCCTCTACTGTCGCTTCAAAGCTTCGGGCGCCGGCTATCGCTTGCGTCGGGTCGCACATGGAGTTGAGGCGAAACGTCATGCAAGATCGGGCGCCCACGCGGCTGATTATCGGCATTTCCGGCGCGTCCGGCGTCACCTACGGCGTGCGCTTGCTGCAATTGCTGCGCAATGCCGGGATCGAAACGCATCTCGTGATGTCAAAAACAGCCGAGCAAACCTTCGCCTACGAGTCAGACCTGAAGATCGCCGAGGTAAGGTCGCTCGCCCATTCCAACCATGCAAACGACGACATGGCGGCCTCCATCTCCAGCGGCTCGTTCCGCACGGCGGGCATGATCGTCGCACCGTGTTCGATGCGGTCGATGTCGGAGATCGCCTCCGGCGTCACCACAACGCTGCTGACGCGGGCCGCCGACGTCGTGCTCAAGGAGCGCCGCAGGCTGGTGTTGATGGTGCGCGAGACGCCCCTCCACACGGGACACCTGCGTACCATGACGGCGCTCTCGGAGATGGGGGCGATCATCGCGCCGCCGGTGCCGGCGTTCTACGCCAAGCCCGACAGCCTGGACGACATGGTCGAGCATACTGTCGGACGTGTGCTCGACCTGTTCGACATCGACATCGGCGTGGTGCGCCGGTGGGGCGAGGACGAGGCGTTGAAGCGTCGTTCGTTGCGAAAAATTGCCCCCTGACGATCCAAAAAGACCAAGGAAGAATCGCAGCATGCGGACCGAGAATCTGGCCAGAGCCGCCATGGCCGAGGCGCCCAAGGACTTGCGGGCCTGGCTCGCGCACCTCGCCGAGCGTGGCAAACTCGCCGTTGCCCGTGAGGGAGTGGCTCTTGCCGACGAGCTCGCGGCGATATCGAAGCGGCTGGAGCGCGAACGCGCGGTATTGTTTCCGAGGCCGGAGGGACACGAGATCCCGGTAGTGGCCAATCTGTTCGCGGCGCGGGACTGGGTCGCCGAGTCGATTGGTTCTGACGAAGAGCAATTGCTGACTCGTTTCCTCGCAGCAGCGCGTGCGCCGCTGCCCAGTCGTGAAGTTTCAAGCGCGCCGGTGCAGGAGGTCATCAACAGCAAGGTTGACCTTCTCCGGCAATTGCCGATCCCGAAGCATAACGAGCGGGACAGCGGGCCCTACATTACGGCAGGCCTGTTGATCGCCCGCAACCCGCGCAATGGCACGCAGAATGTCTCGATCCACCGCTGCCAGATCAGCGGGCCAAACCGCATCGGGGTTCTGTTGCTGCCCAGACACACGCTGTCCTATTTCCGCATGGCTGAAGAGGCAGGCGGGGCTCTCGAGATCGCGATCGTCATTGGAGTTCACCCGGCTCTGATGCTCGCGTCACAGGCGATCGCCGCGCTGGACGAGGACGAAATGGGAATTGCCGGCGCACTGCTCGGTGACGCGATTGACGTTGTGAAGTGCAAGACCAACTCCGTCCGCGTTCCCGCCCATGCGGAGATCGTCATCGAAGGGCGAATCCTTCCCGGTGTGCGTGAGCCGGAGGGCCCGTTCGGCGAATTTCCGCAGTATTACGGGCCGCGCGCCGATCGTGAGGTGATCGAGGTGGACATGATCACGCACCGCGCCCAGCCGATCTACCACACCATCGTCGGTGGCGGCTACGAACACCTCATTCTCGGCGGCGTTCCGCGCGAGGCAACGTTACTGCAACATTTGCAGCGCAGCTTCCCGAATGTGCTCGACGTGCGCCTCACCCGCGGCGGCACCTGTCGCTACCATCTTGCCGTCAAGATGCACAAGATCGCGGACGGCGAGCCGAAGAACGTCATCATGTGCGCCTTCGGCGCCCATTATGACATCAAGCAGGTGGTCATCGTCGACAAGGACGTCAACATCAGTGATCCTGATGAGATCGAGTGGGCCGTGGCGACACGCTTCCAGGCCGATCGCGATCTTGTGGTTATTTCCGGTGCGCTCGGCTCCAAGCTCGATCCGACCACGAACAACGGCATCGGCGCCAAAATGGGGCTCGATGCGACCGTGCCGGTCGACGCACCCGAACTCGAGTTCAAGCGCATCCACGTCAAGGGCGAGGAAGATGTCGATCTCGCTGCGGTCCTGGAAAAGGATCCCAATGCCGCTTTTTCTCGCGTTGTCTCACGAGCGCGGTAGGCGAGCGGCAGAGCCGTACACAACAACCAAGCGCGTCCAGCAAATCGCGGAAAACATTGGGAGGTAGTACATGTTCGTTAAGACGATCGGCGCGGGCCTGACCTTGAGCTTCTTGGCACTGTCGAGCCTGGCGCCGGCGCAAGCGGGAAAGGCTGACGAGGTCAAGGTCGCGATCAACAACGTCGTAAGCGACGTCGTCTTCCACCTGGCGGCCGAGCGCGGCTTCTTTGCAGAACAAAATCTCGACGTCACGCTGATCAGTTTCGATTCCGGCCCGAAGATGATCGCTCCGTTGGGGGCCGGCCAGATCGATGTTGGCGCCGGCGCATCGTCCGCAGGACTCTACAATGCGGTCGCGCGCGGTATCAATGTGAAGGTCGTCGCGGACAAGGGGTCCACGCCGCGCTCCTACGACTACATGCCGTTGCTGGTACGAAAGACGTTGGTCGACAACGGCAGCGTCAAGAGCGTTGCAGACCTAAAAGGGCTGAAATTCGGAGAGGTCGGGCCCGGAGCCGCGACCAATGCAAAGTTGAGCCATATCCTCGGCAGCGCCGAGCTGACTTACAAAGACGTCAATCACAACTTCATCAACTACCCGCAGCAGATCGCTGCCTTCAGCACGGGCGCCATCGATGCCGCGATCACGACCGAGCCTTCGGCAACGCAGGCGGTCAATAGCGGTGTCGCCGTGAAATTCGTGGCCGACGGTTATGCCGATCAGCAGGTCGCCGTGCTGCTCTACGGTGGCGACTTCATCGCCAAACGTCCGACGGTGGCGGAGCGCTTCATGGTCGCCTACCTCAAGGCGGCGCGCATTTACAACGATGCCACGGCGGGCGGGAAGTTCGCTGGCAAAGGTGCCGACAAGGTGATCCAAACCATCATGAAGAGCACGGGTCTCAAGGATCCCGGTCTTTTCGAGAGAATGGTGCCGAACGGCATCGACCCCAACGGCAAAGTCAATATGAAGAGCATGGCCGATGATCTGAAGTTCTTTGCCGATAACGGCTATCTCGAGCGGCCAGCCAAGGTCGAGGATGTCGTCGACGGCTCATTCGCCGAGAAGGCCGTGCAGAAGCTTGGTCCCTACAAGACCGCCGAGAACTGAGCAAACGCGAGGATCTGGAATGGCTATGACCAGCGTGTTGAACAAGCAAGGCCGGCCTGAGGTGGTGCCATCGACACCGCAGCTGTCGCTTGCGGGGGTCACCAAGCAGTTCGGTACGTCAGGCTTCGTTGCCCTTGACGGCATTACCATCGATATCCCGCAGGGGCAGTTCTTTGTCATCGTCGGCCCCAGCGGTTGCGGCAAGACCACGCTGCTTCGCATCTTGGCCGGGCTGGATACCCACAGCGCTGGCAAGGTCGTCGTCAATAGAACCGACGAGAAGCGACCGGTCAATTCCATGATCTTTCAGGGCGATTCGCTGTTTCCATGGATGACGGTGTTCGACAACGCCGCGTACGGCCTGCGAATGCGGCACGTTCCAGAGGCGCAGGTCACCGACACCGTTCGCTCATGGCTTGAGCGTATTGGCCTATGGCGATTCCGCGACCGCTACCCCAGTCAGCTCTCGGGTGGCATGCGGCAACGCGTCTCGATCGTACGTGCGTTTGCCAACGATCCGGAGATCCTGTTCATGGACGAGCCGTTCTCGGCGCTGGATGAACAGAACAAGCTTCTGCTCCACGAGGAATTGTTGCGAATCTGGGAGGCGACGAAGAAAACAGTCGTGTTCATCACCCACAGCGTGGACGAAGCCGTCACGCTGGGTGACCGCATCATGATCATGACGGCAAACCCGGGACGAGCGAAAGCAGTCCTCGACGTGCCGTTCCCGCGTCCGCGCAACGTGCTGGAGCTGCGGCAAAAGCCTGCCTATGGCGATCTCGTCTTTCACATCTGGGAGCAGTTGCGCGAGGAGGTGCAACGCGCACGTCAAAACGCCGAAGGAGGTAGGGTATGAGCGTGGAGGTCAAAGGCCGCGACAGGCTGGTCGGAATCGGCACTCCCGTCGTGTTGCTGGGGCTCTGGGAGTTCGCCGCGTATTTCGGGCTCCTCGACACCCGCTTCTTTCCGCCGCCCTCTGCCATCGTTCATCAGTTTGCCGCGCTGATCGCTTCCGGGGAGCTCGGCGCCAATATCATGGCAAGCCTCAAACGTCTCGGGCTTGGGATGTTGCTCGGCGGCATTCCAGCACTGCTCCTTGGTCTTGCCATGGGTATATCGCGGCCCCTGCGCGCGGCGGTCGATCCCCTGATCTCTGCGACTTATCCGATACCGAAGAGTGCCATTCTCCCGCTCGTGCTGCTGATTTTCGGGTTGGGGGAGATGTCGAAGGTGGTCATGGTTGCCCTTGGCGCGTTCTACCCGATTGTCATCAATACGGTGGTCGGCGTCGCCAACATCGACAAGATCTATCTCGACGTCGGACAGAACTACAGGGCGAACCGCTGGCAGGTGTTTCGGACCATAGCCCTGCCGGGCGCGCTGCCCGCAATTATGGCGGGCGTGAAGCTCGCGGTTGGCATGGGACTGATCCTGATCGCGATTTCGGAAATGGTCGCCGCCAGCGACGGTATTGGCTACATGATCTGGAACGCCTGGCAGGTTCTGACGGTCGACACGATGTATGTCGGCCTCTTGGTCATCGCCGTGCTCGGCTTCCTGTTTTCGGTCTTACTCGATGAGATCGAACATCGGCTCATTCCCTGGAAGAGCCGAGCATGAAAGGTCGCGAGTCTTCCACGATGAGACGACTATCGGCGGCCGACGACCGGTCAGGAATGAAGGCCTCGTACCCGCGCACCGGCGGCGAAATCCTGATCGACGCGCTGAGAATCCACGGCGTCGACACCGTGTTCTGCCTACCGGGGGAAAGCTTCCTGGCCGCGATCGACGCCCTGGCCGGAGCAAGCGATGCGATCCGGACCGTCGTAGCGCGTCATGAGGCCGGTGCGGCACACATGGCTGAGGCCTATGGGAAGCTGACCGGCCAGCCGGGCATTTGCTTCGTGACGCGTGGGCCAGGCGCAAGCCACGCAGCAATCGGCGTTCATACCGCCTCGCAGGACTCGACGCCGATGATCCTTTTTATCGGACAGGTTGCCCGGGGAATGTTGGGCCGTGAGGCCTGGCAAGAGGTCGAATTTCGCCAAATGTTCGGCGGCATGGCCAAATGGGTGGTCGAGATTGACCGCGCTGACCGAATCCCGGAATTGGTCAGCCGTGCGTTTCATGTCGCGGTATCGGGGCGTCCGGGCCCAGTTGTTGTCTCACTTCCCGAGGATATGCTGACCGAAGAAGCTGTGACCGAGGATGCCAGACCCTATCAGCGGGCCGCGGCGCATCCGAGCGTCGAGCAGCTCTTGCGCCTTGCCGAAATGGTCGAGGCTTCCGAGCGGCCGCTTGTTCTTGTCGGCGGCGGCGGGTGGAATGCGCGCGCTTGCGCAGACCTCGCGACTTTTGTCGAGACATTCGACTTGCCCGTCGCTGCAGGTTTCCGGCGGCAGGATATTCTGGACAATCGGCATCCAAACTATGTGGGTCATGCCGGACTTGGCCCAAGCACGAAGCTCGTTCAACGTATTCGCAGCGCAGACCTCATCATTGCAATAGGCCTTCGGCTGGGCGAAACGACGACGTCCGGATATACGCTGTTCGAGGTGCCGCGACCGTCGCAGCGCTTTGTCCATGCGCATGCCGACCCGAACGAACTCGGCCGCATCTACCAAGCCGACCTCCTGATCAACGCCGGTATGCCGGAATTCGCTGCGGCCATCGCGCAGCTACGGCCGCCGGATGGATCGGAGGCAAGCGAGAGAGTGCGGCGGCAAGCGTGGGCTAGAGCTGCTCGCGCGGATTTCGTCGACGAGCAGGTGCCGGGACCGATGCCGGGTCCGGTGGATCTCGGCGCAGTCATGCTGCATTTGCGCGAGGTGCTTCAAGCGGACGCGATCATCTCGAATGGCGCCGGCAACTATGCCATCTGGGTCCACAAATTTCATCGTTATGGCGGCTTCCGGACCCAGCTTGCGCCCACCTCGGGTTCAATGGGCTATGGTCTGCCGGCGGCGATCGCCGCCAAACTGGTTCATCCTCAGCGTACCGCTGTTTGTTTCGCGGGCGACGGCTGCTTTTTGATGAGTGCGAACGAGCTTGCTACGGCTGCGCAATATGGCCTCGGCATTATCGTGGTCGTCGTCAACAACGGCATGTACGGCTCAATCCGCATGCACCAGGAGAAGGAATATCCGGGACGAGTACATGCGACGGCACTGGACAACCCGGATTTTGCGGCTCTGGCGCGCGCCTTTGGCGGCTATGGCGAACTGGTCGCCGACACCGAGACATTTGCTTCAGCATTTGCGCGGGCCAAGGCGTTCGCCGACGAGAAACGCAAACCCGCCGTTCTGGAACTTAGGAGCGATCCGGAAGCGATCACTCCCAATGCAACGCTTACGCAATTGCGCGAGCGTGCACGGGCCGCGCGAGATGTTGGCCTGCAATGAATGATGCTTGCCTCAGTTCAGTCTCGCGCTGAGAGTTGGTCCGACCTATGATGACGGGAAAGGACGGCAATATCTGAAGGGAGGCCTAAGTGTCCACAGCTCTGCGCATCGCTCACGGTGCCTTCGGCAGGGTTGCTCTGCTCGACATGGACCGTTCGCTGGTCCGCCACGCCCATCATCACTGCCACGTCCTGCTCAAGGTCGAGGGCGCCGACACGCAGTTTATGGTCGGCGACCAGGTCACCCCACTCACGGACATCACCGCTGTGCTGGTCGATGGCTGGAAGCCTCACGCCTACGTGCATGACGTCAACCGGCCGCGCACGCTCATCATGGCGCTCTATATCGAGCCGGAATGGCTGAAGGAGTTCCGACCGGGGTGGGCCGCGAGCGGCGCACCCGGTTTTTTCGAGCGTCCGTCGGGCGAGGTGTCGCCGCGTATCCGCCAGCTCACGCTGCATTTGGCGGCCGAAATGATGGCCAATCCGGATGCAGTGCGGACGCACGAGCAGACGCTGTCCGATCTGATGATCGCGGTGATCGAGCGCTTCACGCCCTGGCGCAGCTTCCCGACCTCGATCCGCAGCATGAGCGCGGTGAGCTGCGACTGGCGCATCCGCCGCGCGAGGGATGCGATGCGCGCTCAGGATTCCTATGGCAACCTCGACCAGTTCGTGAAGGGCGCAGGCCTGTCGCGCGCGCAGTTCTTCCGCCTTTTCGAGACCTCGCTGGGCGTCTCGCCAAAAATCTATCTCAACGTCGTCCGCATGGAGCGCGCGCTGGAAGCCGTGATGCGCGAGGACACGCCGCTCGGCGAGCTCAGCGAGCGCTTTGGCTTTCCGGAGCCGGCGCATTTCACCCGCTTCTTCCGCGATCATGCCGGCGTCAGCCCGCGCGAGTTTCGCAACGTCTCGCGTCTTGCGGGTTGATATTGCGCTGCACGCGCTCGAATGAGACGATTTGGTAAGTCGTGAGAGCGGGCGGTATGGTCCGCGCAGCCCCTGTCCTGACAAGTGTCACCGTCGCGTCAAAGAACGCGTCGGGAGGTATGCCGGGACATGTTGCAGGCGGTCAAATCCGCAAATCCGGGAAGCGGCAATGAGTCGTGGGTCGGGCGCTCGATCGAGCGTGTCGAGGACGCTGCGCTCCTCTCCGGCCGCGGCCGCTTCATCGACGATCTCGGCGTTGCGCCCGGCACGCTGCACGCGACCATCCTGCGCTCGCCGCATGCGCATGCCGATATTCTCTCGATCGACGCTGAAGCTGCAAAACGCCTGCCGGGCGTTGCCGCCGTTCTGACCGGCAGCGACGTCAAGGCGGTCACGACAAGTCTCGTCGTCGGCGTGAAGGCGCCGGTCGAATGCTGGCCGATCGCGATGGACCGCGTGCGTTATGTCGGTGAGCCCGTGGCCGTGGTCGTCGCGACCGATCGCGCGCGTGCCGAAGATGCGGCCGAGCTTATCAACGTCGAATATCGCCCGCGCGGCGCCGTGGTCGATCCGCTTGATGCACTCGCACCAGGGGCGCCCGTGCTGCATGACGGCTTTCCCGGCAATCTCGCCAGCGATCGCGCCTTCCGCTACGGCGATCCCGAGAAGGCGTTTGCGGATGCGCCGCACCGCTTCTCCATCGACATCCGCTATCCCCGCAATTCCTGCACGCCGATCGAGACCTATGGCGTCGTCGCCTCGCACGACGCCGGCGAGGATGCCTATGAGGTGCTCGCCAATTTCCAGGGGCCGTTCAGCATCCACACCGTGATCGCACGTGCCCTGAAAGTGCCCGGCAATCGCTTAAGGCTGCGCACGCCACCGGACTCCGGCGGCAGCTTTGGTGTCAAGCAGGGCGTGTTTCCCTATATCGTGCTGATCGCCGCCGCCGCGCGCATCACCGGCAGGCCGGTGAAGTGGATCGAGGACAGGCTCGAGCATCTCACCGCCTCGGTGTCGGCGACCAATCGCGCGACGACGCTGGCTGCCGCGGTTGCGGCCGACGGAAAGATCCTCGCGCTCGACTGGGACCAGGTCGAGGATTGCGGCGCTCACTTGCGCGCGCCCGAGCCGGCGACGCTCTACCGCATGCACGGCAACCTGACCGGCGCCTACGACATCATCCACGTCAAGGTTCGCAACCGCGTCGTCGTCACCAACAAGACGCCGACCGGCCTCAACCGCGGCTTCGGCGGCCCGCAGGTCTATTTCGCGCTGGAACGGCTGGTGCAGCGGATCGCGATTGGCCTCGGCCTCGACCCGCTCGACGTCATCAAGCGCAATCTGATCGAGGCGGGCGCTTTCCCTTATCGCACCGCGACCGGCGCCCTGCTCGATTCCGGCAACTACCAGGAAGCGATCGCGCGCGCGGTCGAGCAGGGAAGGCTTAAGGAGCTGAAGGCGAAGCGCGAGCAGGCCCGGGCGCAGGGGCGTCTCTACGGCATCGGCTTCACCGCCGTGGTCGAGCCCAGCGTCTCCAATATGGGCTATATCACCACCGTGCGGACGGCGGCCGAGCGCCGCAAGGCCGGACCCAAGAACGGCGCGCAGGCGACTGCGACCGTCGGGCTCGATCCGGTCGGCAGCGTCACCGTGCACGTGGCCTCCGTGCCGCAGGGGCAGGGGCATCGCACTGTGCTGTCGCAGGTCGTCGCGGACGTCTTCGGCCTGCAGCCCAGGGATATCCGCGTCAACACCGAGATCGATACCGCCAAGGACGGGTGGTCGATCGCGTCAGGGAATTACGCCAGCCGGTTCGCCGCGGCGGTCGCGGGCACGGCGAAGCTCGCGGCAGAACGTGTCGCCGGCCGTCTCGCTCGCATCGCCGCCAGCCAGCTTAATGTCGAAGCCAGCGACATCGTATTTGCGAAGGGTTTTGTTGCCTCAAAGCACAATCCGGAGAACCGTATCGCATTCTCGCGCGTCGCCGCGCTCAGCCATTGGTCGCCGGGCTCGCTGCCAGACGACGCCGGCCAGACCATTCGCGAGACTGTGTTCTGGACCCCGCCGGAGCTGACGCCGCCGGATGACGAGGATCGCATCAACTCCTCGCTCTGCCACGGCTTCATCTTCGACTTCTGCGGCGTCGAGATCGACCCTGTTACGCTGGAGACGCGGATCGACCGCTACGTGACCATGCATGATTGCGGCACCATCCTGCATCCCGGCATGGTCAACGGCCAGATCCGCGGCGGCTTCACCCAGGCGCTCGGCGCCGCGCTCCTCGAGGAATATGCCTACGCCGAGGACGGCAGTTTCCTGACGGGAACGCTCGCCGACTATCTGCTGCCGACCACGACAGAAGTGCCGGAGCCCGAGATCTTCCACATGGAGACGCCGTCGCCGTTCACGCCGCTCGGCGCCAAGGGCGTGGGCGAGGGCAATTGCATGTCGACGCCGGTGTGCCTTGCCAATGCTGTCGCGGACGCGCTGGGCGTTGCGGACATCACATTGCCGCTGGTGCCCGCGCGGCTCGTTGAGCTCGTGCGCGGCGCCGAGCAGCCGCCGCCTGCCGGTGGCGCAGCTGTTGCGCCTGTTCGTGAGGGCGACAGGCGGCTGCGCGGCGAGGGGCAGGCCTCGGTGAAGGGCGCGCCAGAGCAGGTCTGGGCGATGCTGCTCGATCCCGCGACGCTGCAATCCGTCATTCCCGGCTGCCAGCGCGTCGACAAGGTTACCGATACACATTTCCGTGCCGACGTCACGCTCGGCATCGGTCCCGTCACCGGCCGCTATCGGGCTGATGTCGAACTGTTTGATCTCGATCCACCGCGTGCTGTCACCCTGCGCGGCGGCGCCACGGGTGCGCTCGGTTTTGGCAACGCGGAAGGACGCATCACGCTCGCGCCCGACGGCAACGGCGGAACCAGGCTGACTTACGGCTATGACGCCGCCATCGGCGGCAAGGTCGCGAGCATCGGCGGCCGCCTGCTCGACGGCGCGACGCGGGTGATCATCGGTCAGTTCTTTACCGCACTCGCCCGCAAGGCCGGTGGTGGCGGCGCAGGCGGCGGCGGTTTCTCGCTGCTCGCGCTGCTGGCGAAGGCGGCCGGCCTGTTCGGGAGGCGCCGATGAAGCCACCCGCATTCGACTATCTCCGTGCCGAAAGCATCAGTGACGTGCTCGAAGGGCTCGCACAGCAGGGCGGCGACGCCCGCGTACTCGCCGGCGGCCAGTCGCTGATGGCGATGCTCAACATGCGCCTCGCCAAGCCGAAGCTGCTGATCGACATCATGCGGATCAGGGAGCTGCGGCAGATCGAGCGGAAGGGCGATGCTGTCGTCATTGGCGCCGGTGTCCGCCAGGCCGACCTGCTGGCGTGGCCCGAGTTGGCGGAGGCGCTACCGCTGGTGGCGCTGGCGCTGCCCTGGGTCGGGCACATGCAGACCCGCAGCCGCGGCACCATCTGCGGCTCGCTCGCGCATGCCGATCCCAGTGCCGAGATGCCGCTGACGCTGGTCGCCCTCCGCGGCGAAGTACTTTTGCGTAGCGCTAAACGCCGCCGCCGCGTCGCGGCCAAAGATTTCTTCGCCGGCATGATGCTGACCGCACGTGCGGATGACGAAGTGATCGAAGGTATCTCGCTGCCTGTCATCAAGGGATCGCGCGTCGCCTTCCGTGAGGTCGCGCGCCGCCACGGCGATTTCGCCATCGTTGCTTGCGCGGCGTTGAAGACGCCGACGGGCGTGCGCCTCGCCGTCGGCGGTGTGGCCGATGTGCCCACCGCGCGCGACTGGCCGCGGCTGGAGGGAACTGCGCTCGATGACGCCCTAAATACCTTCGCCTATGAGCTCGGCGCTCGCGACGACGTCCACGCCACGGCACGCTATCGCCGCGACCTCGTGCGCATGATCGGCCGCGATCTGATCGGCGAGGTGCTGCAATGACCCGCCTCAAGGCAGATCGCCGCCATCCCGTCCGCTTCACCCTCAACGGCAAGCCGGTCGAGGGCGAGGCCGAGCCGCGCATGCTGCTGTCCGATTTCCTGCGCCACCAGCTGGGCACGACTGGCACCCATGTCGGCTGCGAGCACGGCGTTTGCGGCGCCTGCACTGTTATCCTCGACGGCATGCTGACGCGGTCCTGCCTGACGCTGGCGGCGCAAGTCGATGGCTGCGAGCTGACAACAGTGGAGGGGCTCGCGCCCTCGGCCGACCGGCTCGGCGTGCTGCAACAGGCGTTCCGCCGCCACCACGCGCTCCAGTGCGGGTTCTGCACCGCCGGCATTTTGATGTCGCTCGATCATTATCTCGCGAAGAACCCGGCGCCGACCGAGGCGGAGATCCGCGATCTCCTCAGCGGGCATATCTGCCGCTGCACCGGTTACACCCCAATCATCAAGGCGGCGTTAGATGCCGCCGCCGAGCTTGCCTCCGCCAATAAAGAGACGTCCGATGCTTGATCTCGCCAGAAGCTTCGTTGCCAGCGCCGCGCGCGATCCCCACGCCATTGCCCTGGTCGACGGCGAGCTGCGCCTGACCTACCAGCAATGGTACGACAAGATCTCCGCGCTGGTGGCATCCTTCGATCGCCTTGGCCTCAAGCCCGGCGATCACGTCGTCACGCTGCTGCAGAACCGCTGGGAGGCGGCGACGCTGCACTGGGCCTGCCAGTTCGCCGGCCTCGTGATCACGCCGATCAATTGGCGCGCCAAGGCCGACGAGCTCGATTACTGCATCGAGAACGCCGAGGCCCGCGCGGTGTTCTATCAGGACATCTCCGCCGAGGCGGTGCAGGGCTCGGCGCTGGCGGGCAGGCTGCTGAGTGTATCCGTCGATCACGGGACGGGTGAGGCGACCAGCTTCGCCGACCTGATCAAGGAGGCCGCACCGGACGCCGAGCCGCGTGTCAGTGCCGATGCCTGGTCGATCATGCTCTACACCTCGGGCACGACCTCACGTCCCAAGGGCGTGCCGCGGCGCCATCGCGCCGAGCGCGCCGCGGCGATCGCCCACGTCGCGCAAAATCTCTACGGCCGCGGTGAACGCACGCTCGGCGTGATGCCACTCTACCACACCATGGGCGTCCGCTCGCTGCTGGCGATGTCGCTGATCGGCGGCACCCTCATCTGCCTGCCTCGCTATGACAGCCGCCAGGCGCTGGCGCTGATCGAGAAGGAAGCGATCACCAATCTTTATCTGGTGCCGACGCTTTATCACGATCTCGTCCATCACGAGGCCTTTGCCAAAACCGACGTCTCCAGCGTGCGCAAGCTCGGCTTCGCGGGTGCGTCGATGACCGATGGCCTGCTGAAGAAACTGAATGAGGCGTTCAAACCAAACCTGTTCGTCAATCACTATGGCAGCTCCGAGATCTACACCTTTACGATCGACCAGAACGCGGCCGCAAAGCCCGGCTCGGCCGGCAAGGCGGGGCTGAACCAGCACATCAAGGTCGTTCGCATCGGTGCGAAGTCGGTGGCGGAGCTTGCCGCGGTCGGCGAGGAGGGCGAGATCATCGCCACGCTCAAAGGCGACGAGGCCTTCGAAGGCTACTGGCGCCGTCCAGAGGCCGACGCAAAATCGCTGCGTGAAGGCTGGTACTTCACCGGCGATACCGGCTACGTCGATCCCGACGGCGATCTGTTCGTCACCGGCCGCGTCGACGACATGATCATCACCGGCGGCGAGAACGTCTCGCCGGTCGAGATCGAGAGCTGCCTGTCGCTGCATCCAGCCGTGGACGAGGTCGCGGTTGTCGGCGTGGCCGACGAAAAATGGGGCAAAGTTGTCGCTGCCTTCGTCAAGCGCAACCGCGCTGTTTCCGAGGTCGAGCTAGAACAGTTCTGCCGCACCTCGGGCCTTGCTAACTTCAAGCGGCCGCGCCGCTACGTCTTCGTCGACGCGATCCCGAAATCGCCGGTCGGAAAGCTGCTGCGGCGACTGCTCGTCGCCGGCGAATACGAGGCCGAACGCCTGCCGCCATCGGACGCGGCCTGATCCTCATCCATTCAACAGAAGGAAGCCAAAATGCCGTCATCCTATACGTTTGCCGATCCTCGGCTCGCCAAGCTCGACGGGTTCAAGGTCGAGATCGACGAGGCGCATGAGCGCGCCGACATCGTCCTGGGGCGTCCACCCTACAACGTCGTGTCGATGCCGCAGCGGGACCAGCTCTGGCTCACCTTCGAGACGCTGGACGAGGATCCGCGCGTGCGCGTGATCGTAGTCCGCGGCGAGGGCGAGCACTTCTCCAGCGGCGGCAATATCGGCGGCTTCATGGAGGCAAGCCCGGAGCACGTTTCCAAGCTCGCCTGGAACATCGCGGCACCGGCGCGTTGCGCAAAGCCCGTGATCGTCGCCAACCGCGGCTATTGCTTCGGCGTCGGTTTCGAGCTGTCGCTGGCCTGCGACTTCCGCATCGCTTCCGAGACCACGCAATACGCGCTGCCGGAGCAGAAGCTCGGCCAGATCCCGGGCTCGGGCGGTTCGGCCCGCCTGCAGAAGATGGTCGGCATCACCCGCACCAAGGACATCGTAATGCGCTCCAAGCGCATCTCGGCCAAGCAGGCCTATGATTGGGGCATCGCCACCGAATGCGTGCCGGATGCCGAGCTGGAGAAAGCGACAGACAGGCTGGTGGAGGAGCTCCGCACCTTCTCGCCGCTGGCGCAGCGCACCGCCAAGAAGCTCCTCAACGACACCGAGGATTCGACGCTGGCGATCGCCATCGAGCTCGAAGGCCATTGCTACAGCCGCCTGCGCCAGTCGGAGGACTTCAAGGAGGGCGTCGAGGCCTTCAACGCCAAACGTCCGCCGAAATTCGTCGGCCGCTGATCAGACGACACAACGGTTGCCGTGGTTCGCAGTGGCGCGGACCGCGGCGCCATTCAAACGGGGGAGGTAAGACAACATGGCTGAGATGGATATGCCGGTCGCGGGTGCGCAGGCGTCCGCGGACAACAAGCAGATGGTCAATGCGATCATCGCGTCGGTGCTCGGATGGGCACTCGACCTCTTTGATTTGTTCATTCTGCTCTACGTGGCGCCGGTCGTCGGTGCGCTGTTCTTTCCGTCGAGCAATGCGGCACTGTCGCTGGCGGCAGTCTACGGCTCGTTCGCCGTGACGCTGTTGATGCGGCCGCTCGGCTCGGCTGTATTCGGGCATTATGCCGACGTGCACGGCCGCAAGCAGGCCATGCTGATCGCCATCATCGGCGTGGGCCTCAGCACAGCGGCGTTCGGCCTGCTGCCGACCATTGCTCAGGTCGGCGTGATCGCACCGATCATCTTCCTGATCCTGCGTCTGGTTCAGGGCATCTTCGTCGGCGGCGTCGTGGCGTCCACCCACACGATCGGCACCGAGTCCGTGCCGCCGCAATGGCGCGGCGCGATGTCGGGTCTGGTCGGAGGCGGCGGCGCCGGCATCGGTGCGCTGCTGGCGTCGTTCATCTTCCTGATCACATCCTCTGTGTTCCCAGGCGATGCCTTCGCAGTCTGGGGCTGGCGCTTCATGTTCTTCTCGGGCCTGCTCAGCTCGCTGCTCGGCTGGTTCATCTTCCGCAATCTTGAGGAGTCGCCGTACTTCAAGGAGCTGAAGCGCCAGCAGGGCAACAAGCAGGCGAAGGTGTCGAAGGCGCCAGTCAAGGACGTGTTCTCCGGCGAGTATCGCGGCGTGCTGCTAGTCAACCTGCTCATCACCTTCGGCGGTGGCGCCGGCTACTATCTCACCTCAGGCTATCTGCCGAGCTTCCTGAAGGTCATCAACGCGGTCCCGAACCAGACCTCGTCGCTGATCCTGATGGGTGCGAGCGTCTCGGCGTTCTTCTCGGCGGTGCTGATCGGCGCGCTGAGCGACTGGATCGGCCGCAAGAAGACCTTTCTGCTGATCGGGGCGCTGGCGGCGATGCTGCTGCCGCTCTGCTATCTCAGTCTTGCCGTCACCAAGGACACCACGCAGATCACACTTTTTGCGCTCGCCATCGCTTTCATCGGCAATGGCGGTTACGCGCCGGTGCTGATCTTCCTGAACGAGCGCTTCCCGACAGCGCTGCGCGCCAGCGGCACGGGGCTGTCCTGGAACATTGGCTTCGCGCTGGGCGGCACGATGCCGACCTTCGTCTCGCTGGTGAGCGCCAGCCCGGCGCAGATTCCGATGTCGCTGGCGTACTTCGCGGTCGGCGTGTTCGTGATCTATTTGATCGGGGCGATAGTCATCCCGGAAACCAAAGGCGACTTCAAATAGCGACGAGAGCCGCTGCGAACGACCGGCCGCCTTTCATCAACTCGTAGATTGAACAACAATGTCTCTTCATGCCCGCAATCTCATCGACGGCCGCTGGCAGCAGGCTGCCTCCGGCGAAACTGCGCCTAGCATCGATCCATCCTGCGATGCCGTGATCGGTGGCTTCGAGGCCAGCGGAAGGCCGGACGCAGAAGCGGCGGTCTCAGCCGCTCGACGCGCTTTCGATCGTCCAAATTGGTCGCAGAATCCACGTTTGCGCCAGCTGGTGATGCTCAGCTGGGCGAATCGGATGGAGCAACATGGGGAGGAACTGGCGCGTCTTCTTACGTTGGAGAATGGGAAACCGCTCGCCCAGTCCCGCGGCGAAATCGCGGCCAGCGTATCCGAGATCCGCTACTATGCTGGATTGACCCGTCACATTCCTGGTCACGTGCTTGAAGTCGAGCCGGGGACGTTCTCAACGATGCTGCGAGAGCCGGCGGGCGTGGCCGGGCTGATTGTTCCGTGGAACGCGCCCGCCGTGCTGCTTATCCGCGCATTGGCCCCAGCTCTTGCGGCTGGCTGCACGGCGGTAGTCAAGCCTGCACCGCAGACGGCTCTCGTAACGGCCGAGATCATCAAATGTCTGAGCGACGTCGAGCAACTTCCTTCCGGCGCCGTCAATCTCGTCAACGAGCGGGGGCACGAGGTGGCCGAGTATCTGGTCACCTCGCCAGAGGTTGATGTGCTCAGTTTTACCGGCTCGAATGCGACGGGGCAACGGATCATGGCCGCCGCCGCGCCGACCATGAAAAAATTGTCACTCGAACTGGGCGGGAAGTCGGCTTGCCTGGTATTTGAGGATGCAGATGCCGAGGCAGTCGCCCCAAAGCTCGCTGCAGCCGCAACGATCATCGCCGGACAACAATGTACGGCTGCGCGGCGTGTCCTGGTGCACGCATCGCAGTACGAGGCGATGAAGGGAGCATTGCGATCCGCCCTTGCGAAACTGAAACTTGGCTCCGGCATGTTGGCGGACACGGACATGGGGCCCTTGATTGACCGACAAGCCGTTGCCGCAGTCTCCCTGAGGATAGACGAGGCAATGGGTGCGGCTGACGAGGTCGTTCTGCGTGGCGGACGGCCAGCGGGAGACTTGTCGCGAGGAAATTTCCTAGCTCCAACCTTGGTTGCGCATCGAGATACTTCGGCCTTCTTTGTGCAAGAGGAAATATTTGGCCCATTTGTTGTTCTGGAGAGATTCGATGATGAGCAGGAGGCTGTGGCTCGAGCGAACCACAGCGAGTACGGCCTGTCCGCCAGCGTGTGGACCCATGATGGCGCGCGTGCCATGCGTGTCGCACGAGCTCTGCGGAACGGTACTGTGTGGATCAACGACCACAACAAGCTCTTTGCCGAGGCGGAAACGGGAGGATATCGGCGCAGTGGACTAGGTCGGCTACATGGCTACGATGCGCTGATGGACTTCGTGGAGATCAAGCACATCTATCAGAATTGCGGGACAGTTTAGGGAGCAGACGCGTCCTCCATGAGCTCACGAAAGTTCCAGGGTAAAGCGACATCCCCGCCAGCGCATCTCTGATCAAGAAAAATGATACGGGCGCATCGGGCTGTCGAAAGACCCTAGCTAGGAGGCGCTTCGAAATTCCACAGGAAAGTCTCCCGGTCCTATTTGCTCAGCGACAACCCTCTTCGGTCAACTTGCTCGCTCAAATGAGGAGTTTCAGTCCTAAATTGTCAGACGGGGCTTCGAGCTCTAACGAAAGTTGAAACACTTCCAAGCTGAATCCAAACTTTTGCGGAGATCCCCATTCAATCGCTCAACGCCCAGCCAAGACCGAACGCATTGAGCTTGTTACGTAAAGACCAACGCATCGGGGCAGAGTTTTGGGCGAATTTGGAAGCCGCTGGGGACGCTCCTCTTTCCGAGCGGATCTGGTGTCGTTGATTTCGATCCTACTCAAGTTGCCTTGCCACGCTCACCTTCGATGTCTCGGCGATCGCCTTGCCGAAGGCCGCAAAGAAATCGCAACGAATTGGTCAAACGACCGTGAACAAAACAGGATGGGGACGATCACCACACCAAGAAAAATCAATAACTTAGAGATGCTCATTGCGTTCGGGACGCAAGCGCGGCCTTTGGTCAAATCGCAACGTGAACCGAATGTCGGCATCGGTGGTTGCGCCTCCGGGATTTGAATCTGCAATTCGACCCGTGTGAAATTCTGACCAGAGACACCGCCTGCTAGCATACAATAGCGGCATCGAAAATTCGCTTGCTTGCGATTTTTCGCGACATGGGCCGCTTTCAGCCGACTGGTAGCCCGAGATCTTTCAACATTCCCCTGCGTGGGCGTAAAGCTGCGCTTACCCCAGGGCTCACGAACTGCCCTATGCGTAAGATTGGATGAGATATCGCAAGTTTGGTTGGTGTGGGGAAAGGCGGTAGCGCTCCCCCGCTACCAATCCTGCGATTTTGTACGCCAAACTACGATCTTCTACGATTTCGCATCCACAGTGGTAGCGGTCGGCCTCATGGGAGAATTCAAGCCGGCGGCGGATCATTGAAGGATCCTCAATGCGCCCGCAGACAGGGGGCACGGGTTCCTGCAGGCTGTTGTGCGATGACAGGCTTGGGCTGGAAGACACGTCTCAGAAGACACGTCTCAGAAGCACGCGCAAACGGTGATTCACGGCGTAAGCTCAAGCTGCGACTTGAGCGCGACCAGGAAGCGAGCGGCCTCGCCGCCGGTCACGATGCGATGGTCGAAGGTGAGCGACAATGGCAGCATGCGCCTCACCGCTGGCTGGCCCCGATAAGCGACTGCCCGCTGCGAAATCCGCCCTGCTCCGATAATGGCCACCTGTGGCGGGACGATCACCAGATTGGCAAACCGGCCGCCAATCATCCCGAAATTCGACAGCGTAATGGTCGCGCCGCGCAGCTCTTCGCGTGGTATCGAGCGCGCGATTGAGTCGGCCCGCAAGCGGTCGAGGCCGGCCCGCAAGTCCGCGACGCTGCGCTCAGCGACATTGCGCAACACGGGAACGATGAGGCCGCCCTCGGTGTCAACGGCGATGCCTAAATCGATGCGCGCGATCAGGCGCCGTTCTCCCGTGCTGGAATTGTACCAGGCATTGAGAGCAGGTTCTGCCTTGCAGGCGATGGCGATCGCTCGCACCAGGCGGATCGTCACGTCCTCACCCGTCGGCCAATCGTCGATATCGGCTTCATCAGTTACGGTAGCGGGGACGACTTCCGCGTGGGCTGCCGTCATGCGTTGGGCCATCGCGCGCCGCATGCCTCGCAGGGGCTCGGGGCGGCCGGTTTGGGACACGCTCTTTGCGGCCCGTTCGACATCGGCCCGTGTGATGGTGCCGCCGGGTCCGGTGGCCACGACGCTCTCAAGATCAATATCGAGCTTGCGCGCGAGTGAGCGCACAGCCGGAAACACCTGAGGCTGCTGTCCGGCCGGCCGCTCGGAGGAGGGCCCTGCCGCGAGCGGATGTTCAGTGCTGCCGAGTTCGCCGACAATTGTGCCGGTGTCCGGCTCGGCGCCTTCGGCAAATTCGACGAGCGGCGTTCCGACCTTCACGATGTCGCCCTTGGCGCCAAATACGTGCGCAATGCGTCCGCTCGACGGCGACGGTATTTCAACGACTGCCTTGTCCGTTTCGACGGAAACAAGCGGCTGATCGGTGACGACGTGATCGCCTTCGTTGACGTACCAGGCGACGATTTCGGCCTCTTCGAGACCCTCTCCCAGATCGGGCAGCATGAACTGGCGCATAGGACGAAGTCCGTCGAGAACTAGCTGAACTGGCACACCTTGCGCGCCCCGATGACGATGCGTTCGACCGAGGGCATATAGAACTGCTCGAGGCGTGCCATCGGGATGACGGTGTCGTAGCCGGTGATGCGGATCACGGGAGCGAGCAGCGAGGAAAGACCGAGTTCGGCGATAAGGGCTGCGATCTCGGCTCCGAATCCTCCGGTGCGAGCCGCCTCGTGCACGATGACGCAACGCCCGGTCTTTGCAATCGAGCCGAGCACGGTGCTTTCATCATAAGGCTTGAGCGTGGCAAGATCGATGACCTCGGCAGCAATGCCTTCGGCAGAGAGTGCATCGGCTGCGGCCATGGTCTCTTTCACCGCAGCTCCCCAACTGATCAGCGTGAGGTCGCGACCTTTCCGCAGGACAAAGGCATGATCCAGCGGCAAGGCTGCACCGTCATCCTGCAACTCGCCTCTTGCCGTACGGTATAAGCGTGTTGGCTCCAGAAACACCACCGGATCGGGATCGCGGATCGCGGCGAGGAGAAGTCGATAGGCGCGCTCCGGCGAAGAGGGCATGACAACGCGCAAGCCGGGAATATGGGCGAGCATCGCCTCGGTGCTTTCGGAATGATGCTCGGGCGCGCGAATGCCCGCCCCATGCGGTGCACGCAGGACCATTGGACAGGTGAGCCGTCCTTGGGTGCGGTTGCGAATTCGGGACGCATGGTTCACCAGCTGATCCAGACAGGGATAGATAAATCCCATAAACTGGATCTCGCCGACAGGCTTCAGCCCCTGCGCCGCCATGCCCACGCAGAGCCCGCTGATCAGGAGTTCAGCAAGCGGCGTATCAAGCACGCGCTCAGCGCCAAAGCGTTTCTGCAATCCTGCAGTTGCGCGGAAGACGCCTCCGTTGACGCCAACGTCTTCACCCAGCACGACGACGTCGGGATCGTCCTCCAATGCGCGTCCCAGCGCCAGATTGATGGCTTCCACCAGCGTTACCTCAGGCATCGTGCTTTCCCGCGAGCTCACCGCGCTGGGCCGCATAGACCTCTGGTAAATCGGCGTAGAGGTGATCGAACATGGTTTCCGGCCGGCGCGGTGCCGTTGCCAGGTAACGCTCAACCGCTGCCTCGATGCGCTCATGGCACTCGGAGGCGAGGCGCTCCTCATCCGCCTTGCCCCACATCTTTTGAGCAACGAGATAAGCCCTCAAGCGGGCAATCGGCTCTTCCTTCCAACGCGCCTGGACTTCGTCAGCCGAACGATAACGAGAAGCGTCATCGGAGGTTGTATGGTCGCCGAGGCGGTAGGTGACCGCCTCGATGAAACGGGGGCCTTTACCGTTGCGCGCCGCAGCGACGGCCTCTTCTGCGGCGGCGCGCATCGCCACCACGTCACTGCCATCGACCTGCTCGCCGGTGAATCCCGCGGCGATGGCCTTCTGCGCCAGCGTTTCGCAACTGGTCTGCAGCCGCAACGGTACCGAAATCGCCCATTGATTGTTGGCGACGACGAACACGATGGGCAATTTGTGCACACCGGCAAAATTCATCGCTTCGTAGACGTCGCCTTTCGAGGTGGCGCCATCGCCGAACAGGCACACGGCGACACGCGGCTCCTTGCGCAGCTTCAAAGCATAGGCGACGCCGGAGGCATGAGGCGCCTGAGATCCTACGGGAACGCAGAACGGAAAATCGTGGACCGGCCCGGAGAAACAATTGCCGCGTTCATCCCCGCCCCAAAACAGCAGGATCTCTTCAAGCTTGACCCCGCGCCAAATCAGCGCGCCATTGTCGCGATAGGAGGGTAACAACACGTCTTCTTCCCGCATCGCACTGGCCATGCCAACCGACACCGCCTCCTGGCCGAGTGAAACGGCGTAAGTCCCAAGCCGGCCGGTGCGCTGCAATGCAACAGCCTTCTGGTCAAACAGGCGCAGCAGCACCATGGCCCGGTAGAGCGAGATGAGCAGGTCGGCGTCGGAGGCGAAGGCAGGGAGCGGCCGGTTTATCGAGCCGTTTGGCGCGAGGTAGTTGCGATGGCGCACCTCAAAACGCGCGATGACGGGCAGATCTTGATTTAACCTGCGGCTGGCCACGCGCTCACTCCCGGAGCGATTTTGCCCTCTGTAACTTGCTCAGTTGGTGATTGTGACGAGACGATGCAAGAGACTACGGCGGGTTCCGCTGATGCGCACCCGGTTATTGCTGCACTGCAGGTTGCCGGGATCGATCCACACGATCGTGGAAGCGACACAGCGATGGCGGTATAGGAGATAGGAGATCATGGCAAATGGTCAGTCGTCCTGGTAACGACTGAGCCTCCGGGCGGCGGCCCACCGGTTCGCTCGGTCTTTCTTCGTGACCGAAGGAGATCCGGCCAAGGCGGCAGCCGTCATTGCGGCCATCATGGCCCCGAATGAAAGAGTTGAAGCGTGGGGACCACTTCCGGAAGTTGCCGTCAGGCACCCGGTTTGAAACCTGGTGACTTCACGTAGGGGTGACGGGCGTCCGGCGATACGAGAACAGTACTGGCGAAATAGTGGGTTTCGCGATGTAACGGACCCCCGCTACCAATCGTACGCGTTTCTCCGCCAAGCTACGATTTTCCGCGACACCATGTGCTCGATGGTAGCCTTTGGGCCGGCGACATGGGTGGTCGCCAGCGCCGGATCAATGGCGGTTGAGGCGATAGCGCTGACGCGTCGATTGATAACAAGGCCGCGCCGCTGCCTCTTCCGTCTCCGAACGCGTATCCAAGGCGGCCGGAAGAACATTGATCGGCAGATCGCCAAAGCCGAGGCGTAGAACGGCGAATAAATCTCCAAACCAAGCGCAAGCGCGTCACCGATTTGAAGCTCCGACTTCGGGAATGCGACCAGAAGCGCCCAACGCTCCTGCGACATCAAACGCGTCCGGGTTCAATCGAAGGCAGCACGATGCGCCGCCATCCGGCTTCACCCAATCGACAGGACTCTTCTGGTTGTTGACCCTAGGCCGCAACCGTCGAGAGCCCGGTCGCAAGCGGCCTTTGATCTCCACGTCAAACGCGCCCTGGCGGGGCGAGGAGCCTACGCATGTCTAGCGGCAGTTCATGGCGAAGCGGGCACTTTTTTCTTCGATCGCTTCCCCAATCCAAACGCACTCAGGATCTTTGTTTGGATCATCCCAGCGACGTCGATGGTGTGAGACGAGCGTGAAGAACTTGAACTTGTCATGATCGAAATAGCTCGCGCATCGCCGGTGGCGATAGCCGGGACGCCAGCGCGGATAGAGGCGCTTGAACTTGCCATGGCTGCTCCGCAGCTACGCAAGGGCGCGCTGGAATCACGCCTTTGAAATTTGCCGATCATGAGTCCGATGTGGATGTTCCCCGTTGCAAGAAATTCTGTGAGGACTCGTTACCGGAATGCCGTCCAAACACAATAATGGCAAAGAGTCGCGTGCGGAACTCTTCGGATGGGGCACATAGTTTCTAGAGCATTTTTTCGTCGAGCGTACCTGAACAGTGGAGCTTTTTGAACGTCGTGGTCTTTGTTCAATCAATAGAAGATCACGAAGCCGATTTTTTCTGTGCCCTACATTGTCCATCATGATGTCTATCAATTTCGCGTGTGGTGCCTGTTGAATGCGGAGACAGGGGATCGCCGGGCCTGAGTTGCAGAGGCTCGAGTTGTCAACAGGCGAGTACGGAGCGGAACAATCAAGCAAATTGTGTTGCGACGATGCCTGCCGCTGCGGCGGGCAAGGCGAGGATATTTTGTCGCTGCGGCGCGACGCATCCTGCGTTCGGGGTGTGTCGCCGTCGTCGGTTGGTCGCTGTGCGAGCAGGCTCACGCGCTCGATTTCTTTGGCCTTTTCGGTTCCGACGATCCGCCGCCGGTCAGCGCCACGACGCTGTCCTATCGGCTGGAGATTGAGGCCAAGACGCTGGATGGCAAGAATGATGGTGACGCCGAGCAGGTGTTGCGCGATGCCTCCGGCACCTATCGCCTCCGACAGGAACCACCGCCGGATGGCGAAGGTCTCGTGCGCCGGCTTCAGGCCGATATCAATCCGCTGCTCGATGCCCTTTGGGGGCTTGGCCGCTATAACGCCCAGATCGATGTAACCGTGGACGGAGTTCCCGTATCCCCCGACGAGACCGGGCTCGCCGCCGCGGCGCGTCGGGCCGACACCTTTCGCAATCGGTCGGTCGTTCCAATCAAGGTCACCGCACGGCTCGGTCCCTTGTTCAAGCTGCGCACCGTCGAAGTGGACTATGCGCGCGAGCAAGCGCCGCGTGGATTGCCGCGCCGCGCCTTTGCGCTGAAGTCCGGCGATTCCGCGATCTCGGCCGACCTGCGCGCCGCGCAGGTGAAGCTCGTGGACTGGTTCCGCAGCAACGGACATCCGCTTGCGAAGATCGCCGACGTCAAGGCCACCGTCGATCATGCGGCCGCCGCAATGGACTTTCGGCTGCGCGTCGAAGCGGGCCCCAAAGCCGGCATCGGCGCCGTCACGATCTCGGGCGGAGATGTCGACCCGAGGGTGGTGGCCACGCATGTCCACCTGAGGGAAGGCGAGCCTTATTCGCCCGAGCGGCTTGCCTTGACGAAGACCTCGATCGCTAGGATCCCAGCCATCGGAGGAATTCGCATCCGCGAGGCCGACAAGCTCGACGCCAATGGCAACCTGCCGATCTTCATCGATTTGACGGAAAGGCCGAGGCACGCGGTGGGTCTCTCGGCGAAATATTCCACCGTCGATGGTCCCGGCATTGCAGGCTATTACGAGGATCGGAACATATTCGGCGGCGGCGAGCGCCTGAGGCTCGAAGCCTCGGCCTCGCTTCTGCAACGGGTCGACGGCACGTCCTTCAACGGCTTCAATAATCTCCACGCCTCGGATTTCGGCGCGCGATTGACCGCTACCTTCATCAAGCCGGGCATGTTCGGTACGGCCAACGATCTTCTGGTCGAGGCCACTGCGTTCCGCGAGCGTGTCGGCAACAACGACCTCGGCGGTTACGCCGACGATACGGTGCGCGGCACGTTCGGCGTGATCCACCGCTTTTCGGAGGCGGCTTCGCTGCAGGCCGGTCTTCAGGTCGAGCAATCGAAATCGCTGGACGTGCTGGGGCGGGTCGACGCGACGCTGATCGGCTTCACCGCGACCGGCCGCTACGACACCACCGACAATCCGCTCGACCCCACGCGCGGTGTGCGCCTCTCGGCGACCGTCAATGCCTATCCGAAGCTGATGGGCTCCACCATCGATCTATTCGAAGGGCGGATCGCGGGCTCGGCTTACTATGCGCTCGACGAGCAGGCCAATTACGTTCTGGCGGGCCGGTTGGCCGCAGGCTCGCTTGCGGGAGCGCCGCTCGCCGAGATCCCGGATGCGCATCGCTTCTTCGCTGGCGGCGGCGGATCCGTACGCGGTTACGGGTTCAATACCATTTCGCCGATGATGTTCGGCCAAATCACCGGTGGTCGCAGCCTGATCGAGGGCTCCGCCGAGGTGCGGGTGAGGATCACGCCCACCATCGGCCTCGTGCCATTCTTCGACTTTGGCACCGCCTCCCGATCATCCGTGCCAGGCTTCGACGACTATGTGGGCTATGGGGCGGGACTTGGCTTGCGTTATCTCACGCCGGTCGGCCCGATCCGCCTCGATGTTGCGACGCCGCTGAATCCACGCCCCGGCGACAGCCGCTACGCAATCTATGTCAGCATTGGGCAAGCATTCTGATGCGCATCCGACGACCGCTCATCGTTTGTTCCGCCGTCGCCGCCCTCGGACTCGTCTGCGTCGCGTTGCTCGGCATCGTAGTCTACGGAATGGTGGGCGGGAGCGGCGAGAACCAGCAGGATGTGCTGGCCAGTCTTGTCTCGCGGACGCTCTCGACACCGGCGACCCAGGTCCATGTCGGCGCCGTCGATGGCGTGTTGTCCTCGGATGCTACGGTCCGCGACGTCAGCATCACCGACAAGGACGGAGTCTGGCTGACGCTCGACAAGGCGCGCCTCGTCTGGCGACGCAGCGCACTGCTGCTGGGGCGACTGGAGATCGACCGTCTCGAGATCGGCACGCTTGAGATCAGGCGAAAGCCTCTACCATCCGACCAACCTGTCGCCGAGTCCGACCAGCCGATCCTGCCCGACCTTCCGGTGAAGGTGCAGGTGAAGGCTTTCGACCTGCGAGCCCTGACGCTTGGGCAGTCCATTCTGGGTGAAGCCCTCAGTGTCGCGGCGACCGGCAATACCGAGCTCGGCTCGCCCGCCGAAGGGCTCGTCTTCAATCTCGACGCCATCCGCAAGGATTTTCCGGGCCGCTTCAAGGCCGCTCTCGCCTACGTTCCGCAGGGAAATGCGCTGACCCTCAACGTCACGCTTGACGAGCCGGCCCATGGACTCATGTCGAAGCTCGGTCATTTGCCGGGCGAGCCGCCCGTCACATTCGCACTGGGCGGCCAGGGCACGCTCGACAGCTTTCGTGGTGCCCTGAAGTTGCAGGCCGGCCCCACGATCGATGCGACCGGCACGATTACGCTTGACCGAAACGGTGCGGGCCGAGTGCTTGCCACGCGCCTTACTAGCCATCTCGGGCCGTTGTTGCCGGCAATTGCCGCGCCGGTCTTTGCCGGTGAAACCAAGCTCGACAGCACGACGCGTATTGGTGACGACGGCAGCGTCGTACTGGACGGGCTGACGCTCACGAGTCATCTCGCCCGGCTCGACGCGAAGGGCTTGCTCGGAGCCGACAAGATGATGGATTTCGCGGCTTCCATCCGCGCCCTGCCAAGCAACGGCGATGTGACCGAAACCGACCACGGCCCGATCCGCAGCCTCGTCTTCGATAGCCGCGTCACCGGCACGATCAAGGCTCCCACAGCATCGGTCAAGCTCGCGCTGTCGGGTGCTCATCTACCGGACGGAGACGTCGAGACGCTTGACGCTTCCGTCACGGCCCTCCCTCGCGCCGAAGCCAGCGATCCCGCAACGCGTATCATCCTTGACGCGAACCTTCGCGCCTCCGGCATTGCGGCACGCGACGCGAGTCTGGCGGCCGCGATCGGCAACACCGCATCGCTCGTGCTCCACGGCGATACGGACCTGGGCGGCCGCGCCAGGATCGAGCGTCTCGAAATCGGCACCTCCACGGTTCAGGCGACCTATACAGGTGATGTCAGCGCCGATCGCCTGCATGGCCGTGCTGCCGGCACCGTGCCCGACCTCGGGTACTTTGCCGACCTTGCCGGGCTGAAGCTCAAGGGCTCGGTGGCGTTCGGCCTCGATCTCGACGCGGACCTCCAGCGTGGCAGCTTTGACGCCCGAATGTCAGGCACTGGCGAGAAGCTTGCGACGGGACTTGAGGCGCTCGATGGGCTCGCGGGGGCGCGGCTCGCACTCGCAGCCGATCTCTCTGCCGATGGCCGCGACACCTACACGGTCCGCGGCGCGTCGCTCGATGGAGCCAATGTCGCGGTTCGCGTCAAGGGAACGGTGACGCGCGACTCGAGCGACCTGTCGGCCCATGTGGACCTGCCGGATCTCTCGGCGGCCGATGCGCGCCTCACCGGTGCGGGAGCTCTCGACGTCGGCATGACCGGCGGGCTCGCGCATCCCAGCGTTTCGTTCGGAGCCTCCGTGGATCGCGCCACCGCGATGCAGCGCCCCATTCCGCATCTGGAGCTCGCCGCGACGGTCAACGACATCAACGGGCTCTGTGCCGTCGACGCCAAGCTCAGCGGCTCCGTCGACGGCAACCCCGCGCACGGGATTGTTCAGGTGAGCCGCCGATCATCGGAGCGTGACGATCGCGGAGCTCCCGCCTTTGCCGGATGGCACGCAAAGACCCTCGACATCGCGATCGGCTCGGTGTCGCTGAAGGGCGCAGGAACGGTCGACGCGCAGAGATTCGCAAGCGGGCAGATTCGCTTCGCAGCTGGGGCGCTCGCCGACCTCTCACCCCTTGTTCTCACAGAACTCGCCGGTTCGGCCTCACTCGACCTTGCCGCTTCGGCCGATGGCGGCCAGCAGTCCGTCCGTCTCGTTGGCAAGGGCGCGGGGATCCGCGCCGCCGGTGCGGCCATCCGCAGTTTCGATCTGCGCGCCGATGGCGCCGATCTCTACAGCCATCTGGTGCTCAATGCGGATGCCCGGGTCAGCGATGTCGCGTTCGGCGGTCAGACCGTCTCGAGCATCGCGCTGACGGCCAGGGGCAATGCCGATACGAGCGCGATCGGTCTCTCCGCCAAGGCTGCCGGCTTCGATCTCGATGCCGCGGGTGCGTTGACGTCCAGGCAGCGGACGCGGTTCGACCTCAATCGTTTCACCGCACGGCGTGGCGCCAACGCGATCGTGCTGCAGGGGCCCGCAGGCTTCACGCTCGACGACGGCACGGTGCTGATCGAGCATCTGGCCCTCGGAATTGGGACTGGCCGCTTCACCGTTGATGGTAAGGCCGGCAAGGCGCTCGACCTCAAGGCCGTGGCAAGCGCAATCCCGCTCGGCGCGGCCGATGTCGCGATGCCTGGTTTGAGGCTCGCCGGGACGCTTGACGCTTCAGCCGCGATCGCCGGCTCCGCGAGCGCGCCGATGGGTCAATACAACGTGGCCGTCAAGCAGCTCGCGGCGCCGCAGACCAGGAGCGCGGGCTTGCCGCCGATCGACATTGCCGCGAATGGGCGGCTCGATGGAGGCCGCGCGAGCTTGAACACTACAGTTGCCGCGGGAAAAGCCGGCACGTTCATGGCGTCGGGCACGCTGCCGCTCGACGCCACGGGCCCGATTGCGCTGACCGCGAAGGGCCGCCTCGATGCCGCCGTCGCCAATGCGATGCTCTCCGCCTCCGGCCGTACCGTGTCCGGTAGCGTCGCGCTCGATGCCCGTGTCGGCGGCACGCGCTCGAAGCCTCAGATCGGCGGTGTCGCCACCATGAGCGGAGGCACCTTCCGTGATAGCATGCTCGGCACGCGCCTCGATGCCATCGAGGCGAAAATCACCGCCGAAGGAGAGCGGATCGTCGTGGAGCGCCTGGCCGCGGTGACGCCCAACGGCGGCACGTTGTCAGGCTCCGGCCAGGTGAGGGTCGCCCCGGATGCAGGCTTCCCAGGCACGGTCTCGATCCGTGGCCAGCAGGCGACCCTCGCCGCCAGCGCGCTGGCGACCGCTCAGGCCAATCTCGCCCTCGACGTCACGGGCGCCCTGGCGCGCGATCCACGGATTGCCGGTCGCATCGACCTGACCCGCGTCAGTGTCGATATTCCGGACCGCCTGCCTTCGACGCTCAAGCCGATCGACGGCATCAACCATGTGAACGCCTCGGGCCAGGTCGCCGCACGCCTTGCGGCTGCGCGCAAGGCGGAGACGCTAAAGGGCAATAAGGGGCGCCCGGCACTCTTCAACGCTTCGCTCGACGTGACGGTCTCGGCGCCGAACCACGTCTTCATCCATGGCCGCGGGGCGACTGCGGAGCTCGGCGGCTCCATTCACGTGGGTGGCACGACCAACGGTCCGGTGCCGAAGGGCGCCTTCTCGCTTTTCCAGGGCAAGCTGGTGGTGCTCGGAAAGACGTTGAACTTCACCAAGGGTAATCTCTCCTTCAACGGAGATCTCGCGCCCGAGCTCGATTTCGCGGCAGAGATACAGGCTTCCGACATCACCGCACAGGTCGGAATCTCGGGACCGGCGGCCGCGCCGGTCTTCGCCTTCCATTCGCAGCCCGAGTTGCCGCAGGATGAGATCCTGTCGCGCATTCTCTTTCAGAAGGCCTCGGGCAGCCTGACGACCTCGCAGGCCGTACAGCTCGCAGGGGCCGCGGCTCAGTTTGCAAGCGGTGGCGAGGGAACGGTGGACCGCATGCGCCGCTCGCTTGGGGTCGACAATCTGGACGTGGGTGCCGGGGCGGGCGGTCCGATGGTCGGCGCCTCGCGCGCGATCGGCGACAGGCTGAGCGTGGGTGTGCGGACGGGCGCGAGCCCCAGCCAGTCAGGTGTGTCGGCCAATGTCGACGTGACGCGCCACATCCGCGTCGAGTCGGATGTTGATGCGAAGGGCTCGACATCCGTCGGGGTCGGCACGCGATTCGAATGGTAACGCAAAAGCGATTCTTCGACCCATCCCGGCGCATCCGAGAGGGGCGATCATCTGTCGTGCCGCGAGAACGCGAAGGCGCGTCTGCTGTTGGAAAATCGAAGCTGCTTGGCAAATCGATGTCCCCTGGCTGGAGTGCTCGCAGCGTGAGCGGCAACGAGGTCAGCGATTGTGTCGCGCGGGAGAGCGGTGTCCACGGGCTCATCCCCCGAAGCCGTAGTAGTCGCGCACCGCCGGCTCGCGCAGCTTGCCCGGCTCGAAGACCTCGATGACGACGCCATCGGGCGCGCCGAGCATGAAATAGCCGCCACCTCCGCCCAGGCGGCGGATCGGATTGGGAATATGCAGGTTCGCGGCCTTCATGCGTTCGTACAGCTCGTCGATACCGACGACCTGCATGCCGAGATGGTGGACGGCGTTCTTGCCTTCGCCGCGCGGAAGCTGGTCGTAGAGGTGGATGGCGCCAATACCGACCTTGATGAAGACGTTCCGCGCACCCGCGACATCGCCATCCCACGTCACTTTTGCATCGAACCATGTCCTATAGAAGTCGATGGTGGCATCGACGTTGGACGCAAACAGATGCACGTGCTGGAGGTGGTAGCGCTGCTTGGTGCCGTAGGGGTACTGCCATTCGTTTTCGGGCGTCGTCATTGTTGTCCTCGGATGTTTGATATCGCGTCAGTGCTTCACGAGCGGGCAGGTGCTCTCAGTCAGCGGAATGGTCAGGTCTCGAGCCGGGATCGTGCGCAAAATCTTGTAGAGGTCCCACTCCCCCTTGGACTCCTTGGGAGCCTTGACCTCGGCGAGATACATGTCGCGAACGACGCGGCCGTCCTCGCGGATCGTGGCGCCGTGGGTGAAGGCGCTCTCGATCGGCGTTGCACGCATCTTCGCGATCACGTTGTTTGCGTCGTCCGATCCGGTTGCCTCGATCGCCTGCAGATAATGACGGACGGCCTCGTAAACGCCGATCTGCATGAAGGTCGGCCGCTGGCCCTTGCGCCGGCCTGCGAACTTCTCCGACCAAGCGCGGGTCTGTTCGTTGAGATCCCAGTAGAACGGCGTCGTGAGAAAGGTGCCTTGCGTTGCCTGGAGGCCGAGCGAGTGGACGTCGGTGAGCAGCAGCAGCATCGCGGCCATCTTCTGCCCGCCGGCAGTCAAGCCGAACTCCTCGGCCTGCTTGATGGTTGTGACCGTATCGCCGGCGGCGTTTGCGAGCCCGTCGATATTCGCCTTCGAAGCCTGCGCTTGCAGAAGGAAGGAGGCGAAATCGGTGGTGCCTTGCGGGTGCGCGGAAGCTCCCAATACCTTGCCGCCATTGGCTTGAACGACGGCGCTGGCATCCTTCTGAAGCTGATGACCGAAAGCGTAGTCCGCGGTCACGAAGTACCAGCTCTTGCCGCCGCCCTCGACCACGGTCTTGGCCGTGCCGCGGGCGAGGGCATAGGTATCGAAGGTCCAGGCCACGCTGGTCGGCGCGCAGAACTGGTTGGTGAGCGCGGTCGTTCCGGGCGACGAGAACAGCATGACGCGCGACCGTGTCCGGGCGACCTCCTGAACCGCCAGCGCGACGGCCGAGTTCGGAACGTCGGCGATGGCGTCCACGCCCTCGTGCTCGAACCATTTGCGGGCGATGCTGGCGCCAACGTCGGGCTTGAGCTGATGTTCTGCGAACACGATCTGCACAGGCTTGCCGGCGACGCGGTTGCCGAATTCCTCAGCAGCCAGTTGCGCCGCGACGACCGAGCCTTCGCCCGTGGCATCGGAGACGATGCCCGACATGTCGGTCAACACGCCGATCTTGACGACGTCGCCGGAGATCTGTGCGCAAGCAGGCGCGCTTGCGCCAATCGCCAGTCCTGCGACGAGCATCCCGAATACCAGCCTCATCCAGCGTTCCCCATCATGATTTGATGAAAGGGTCTGTGTCAGAGCCGGTTTCCTCGCCTTCGATCGGACACGCCGCTTCCTCTACACGGTGCATGGCGATCTCAGCGACATCACGGCGATGGCGATTGATCCTGCGAGCGGCAAGCTTGCCGTGATCAACCGTCAGAGCACGGAAGGAAAGAACCCGGTCCACCTCGCGATCGACCCGAGCAACCGGTTTGTGGTGGTCGCCAACCACATCACCTCCACGCTTGCTCTGCTGTCCCGGCACGAAGATGGGTCGCTCGGCGCCGTGATCGATCTGGTTAAGCTCGAGGGCAAGATCGGGCCACATCGTGTTGAGCAGCCTTTCGCCAAGCCGCACCAAGTCGAGTTCGATCCGTCGGGAAAGTTCATCGTGGTGCCGGACAAGGGGCTCGACCTCGTCTTCACCTACAGGATCGACGCCGAACAAGGAAAGCTCGTGCTCGTCGGCAAGCCGGCGCGGGCGCGTGAAGGGGCAGGCCCGCGTCACGTGGCGTTTCATCCCGGCGGCCGGCTCGCCTATGTCGTCAACGAGCTCGACTCGACCGTTACGTCCTATCATTTCGATCCTGCAACCGGCACGCTTGCGCCGTTCCAGATCGTGTCGGCGGTGCCTGATGCCTACACGGGAAATAGCCGGGCGGCAGAGATCGCGGTGTCGGCAGACGGACGTTTTGTCTATGCGTCAAATCGCGGCGACGACAGCATCGCAACGTTCGCGATCGAGCCGGCGAGCGGAAGGCTATCGCCCATTGGCTGGACGGCGACTGGCGGCAAGACGCCTCGGTTCTTTGCGCTGGCACTGTCGGACAAATTCCTGTTCGTGGCGAACGAGGACACCGACACGATCAAGCTGCTCAAGCGCGACCACACCAGCGGCGGCCTCGTTGCTACAGAGCAGGCCATCCATGTTGGAAGTCCCGTTTGCATTCTCGTCAGGCCAGGTTGATCTGGAACTCATCTCAAATATTCAAGCCAGCTCGCGCAGCTTGGCTGCGAAGCTCAGCGCCCTGCTGGTCTCGGCTAGTCCAGACCGGCGTCACAAATTCGCCGGCTGAGGTAAGAGGGACGCGGCACGACCCGTGTCGGTCTTGAAGGGGCGGCGATGGTGTACAGCCGGGAGAGATGTATCACGCTCCGACCCGCACCCAAGATCCAGACAAGCTTCTGGAGTTACTAGGGGATTTCCTTTTTTGGAATGTGATGGCGGATCCCTCCCCCGCTACCGACGACTTCAAAGCGCATCATCGATCGACGTCTGGCCAAGTCCGCGCCGCGTAGCCGAGCTCGCGGGAGCAAAGGAACTCTTGCGCATGATCGAGGCTTGAATCCGCGGGCCAGCGTCGCCGCCGATTGCTGGTCTGCACGGCCCAGCCTCCAAGCCCCCATACTCCCCAAGGATGGGGCCGTGCTTTAGAGCAGGAGGTGCCCATGCCTGAGCCGACCGAGCAGGAGATCAGAGAGCGCGCGCACCGATTGTGGGAGCAAGCTGGCAAGCCCGAAGGTCGTGAGGACGAGTTTTGGCGCGCGGCCGAGCAGCAGTTGCGCAACGAGGACAAGTCGAACACCACGCGGACGCCGGATACGCTGTGACCCGCAAGAAATGCCCCTTCTGCCACGGTCTGGGATGGGTCTGCGAAAACCATCCGCTCCGGCCTTGGAGTGAGAAGTTGGGCGGCTGCCGGTGCGGTGAGGGAATGCCCTGCACCTGCAACACGACCGAAGATCCCGAAACAAGGGCAGTGATCGTCGAGGCGGATACGACGTGGCATTAAAGCATGATCCGGAAAAGTGCGAAGCGGTTTTCCGGAAAGATCATGCATAAACAGAAACCTGAAGCGCGATGACGATTCATCCAAATCTCATCGCGCTTGAGAACCGTCACGGCCGGCTCATTTCGAAATGGTGGTCTGCGTCTGCCCTGCACGCGGAACGGAACTCTTGAGAATGAATTGAGGCTCTAAGCAGCATGAGCTGTGGTGCGGGTCCGTTCGCAGGGCGCGGTGTTCACCGTGGACGAGCAGCAAAAGATAGAGCACCAGATCGAGCTCGCAACGCGAGCGGCGGTGCTCGCCAAGGACGAAACCACTGTCACGCGATTCAGGAGCTTTGCCGAGGAGCTGACGCAGAAGCTCCTCCGCATGATGCGCCGCGGCAAGGTGCGGGCTCGCGCCTACGAGCTCTGGGAGCAGGCCGGCCGTCCGGCCAACCGCGACTTGGACTTTTGGCTGGAGGCTGAGCGGCAGGTGGAAGAAGAGCGCGAACAAAGGAAAGGCTTTTGACCGAAATAACGACGATCGCCGCCGGCGGCACTGGCCGCAAGGCGCTTGCGCCGGCCGCCCTGCCATAGAAAAAAGCCGCCGAGGTCTTCACCCTGGCGGCTTCGAAAGTCCGTAGCTGTTGATCGCCTCCCCAGCCTCGTGCGTACCGCCGTTACCTTGTTTGCGGCCATGCCCGGTTGTTGTAGGCGAGGGCGGATGATTCTGCTGTGACGTGAATCACACAGTGGAGGGATAATGGGGTCCGGTGCAGGGGTGTTCATAAGGGCCTGCGATGGACCATTGAGCCGGCCGAGCTCGCCAGCGCCTATGTCATGCTCGCCGATCCGCTCTCGAGCTACATATCAGGGGCGGACCCTCGCCGTCACCGGCGGCAAGCCGTTTATCTGACCCGCAGCGTCAATGATCGCGTGAACGGTCGCGGAGAGCGCGCTCCCCGTGATCGTGCTGCGGCGTCAGGTGCGATACCAGCTCGCTAGATTCCACGTCGTGACGTCCCAGCCCGACATGTCGACCATGAGGTTGTTGACGTTGGCGTTGACGACGTTGCGGGAGAGCAGCGGCAGGAAGACGTTGGCCTCGCAAAAGGTCTCGTCGACCTTGATCAGCAGTGCGGCGCGCTTGACCGGGTCGAGCTCGTTTTGCGCGGCCTTGTAGGCCTTGTCGGCTTCGGGATCGGAATAGCGGGAGATGTTGCGGCCGAGCCATTTGTTGTCCTTGCTGGCGATCTCCCAGGAGACGCACTGGTTCAGGAAACGCTCCGGATCGGGCTGCGGCTGCGTGGTGTTGTACATCTCCATGTCGGCGTAGAATTTCGAGTAGGTGTCGGGGTTGCCCACATCCGAGGAGAAGAACACCGATGCAGTGACCGCCTTGATCTCGATCTCGATGCCGGCCTTCTCGCAGGCCTGCTTGATGATGGCCTGCGTCTTCTGGCGCGGGGCGTTGGTCGAGGTCTGGAAGACGTATTTGAGCTTCTTGCCGTCCTTCTCGCGGATGCCGTCCGCGCCCTTCTTCCAGCCGGCCTCGTCGAGGATCTTGTTGGCCTTGTCGATGCTGAACTCGTATTTGAGCTTGGGCGACTTGAACTGCTTGGGCGCGTTGACGAAGCTCGCGGTGGCGACACCGCCGCGGCCGTAGATGAATTTCTGGATCGAATCGCGGTCGAGCAGAAGGTTGATCGCGCGGCGCACGGCCGGATCGGACAGCGTCGGATGCTTGGTCTTGGCGTTCGAACGCTCGCCGTCGACCTCGGTCCACGGGTCGGTTGTGTTGAGGATGATGAACTCGACATTGCCGGACGGCGTGATGTCGAGCTTGCCCTTGCCGCTCGCCTCCATGCGCTTGAGGACCTCCTCCTCCACCTGCATGTTCCACGCGAAGTCATATTCGCCGGTCTGCAGCACCGCGCGCGCTGCCGATACCGCATCGCCGCCACCCTTGATTTCGAGCGTGTCGAAATGCGGCTGGTTCTTGACGTGATAGTCGAGGTTGCGTTCGGCGCGGATCAGGTCGCCGGGCTTGAACTCGACGAATTTGTATGGGCCGGTGCCGACCGGCTTCAGATTGGCCGGTGCCTCGCGCGACTTGGCGCCGCTATAGTCGCCGAAATGATGCTTCGGCAGGATCTGGCCGACCGAGCCAACGAAGGGATCGGCCCAGAACGGCGTCGGCGCCTTGAAGATCACCTTGATGGTGTGGTCGTCGATCTTCTCGACCTTAATGTCCTTGTAGGATCCCGTGGTGTAGGCCGCAGTTGCGAGATCTGCGGCGTACTGCCAGGTGAAGACGACGTCGTCGGCGGTGAAGGGCTTGCCGTCGTGCCATTTGACGCCCTGCTTCAACTTCCAGATCACGCTCGTGCCGTCGGCCGCAAGGCTGCCGTTCGCCTTGGTCGGGACCTCGGCGGCGAGGCAGGGGATCAAATTGCCCTCCTTGTCCCAGCCGGCGAGCGGCTCGAAGAAGACGCGCGAGGCCATCTGGTCCTTGGTGCCGATCGCGAAATGTGGGTTGAGCAGGGTCGGGGCCTGCCAGAACAGCAGCTTGAGCGGACCGCCGCCGCCGGCCTTGGCCGGCTTGTAGGGCAACCTGGCGTCCGCCATCGCCACATCGTTCCAGACCAGGATCTGGCTCGCGATCGGCGCTGCGATTCCGATCGCAGCCACCTTTTGGATGAACGAGCGTCGCGACAGCGTGCCTTGCTTCACTTCCGCGACCAGATTGCGGATTTCGTTCTCGTTCATCGGATGACCTCCACCTCGAAGACAAATCGTCGCCAGCAGCCATCATGTTGCATCATGCACAAGGCGGCAATGCCGGCAAGGCCGCAAGGCCCTGCGACGAAATGACGATGTGGAGCACCCCTCTCGGGCGACGACCCGGATCGCCGCCCGAGAGCACCCAGGCGGCGATCCAGTGCGAACTTACGTGAACTTGGGGAAGTTCTAAGGCCGCGCCGAAACGCTAACCCGGTCACTGCTGGCACATCAAGTTTCGTGATGTTGCCCCAGTCGGAGATTCATTGCAGCCGCCAGGAAATTGCCACACATGACCCCTGGAGCGCTGGCCTTAGCGGATGCTGACAACACCAATCGCCAGCACCGTGACGCGCCTCTGCGGAAGGCGCCGTCGCCGTGATTTCGTTTCCTGTTTGGTGCCGAATGGAGAAAGTGCGCCCGCCACCGCCTGCCAATATGGATTTCAATTTCATTGATTTCGCGCGGCAGAGAAGCGAATACGGTTCCATCATTGCCGAAGACCTACGGAGACCAAGATGTCGTTTCGCCTTCCCCTGATCCTCGCGACCGTGCTTGCCGCTTGGTCGGCCGCAGCCACCGCCGAGACCATCAAGATCGGCGTGACGCCGGGACCGCACGCGCAGATCCTGGAAGCGGTGAAGCCGATCGCCGCCAAGCAGGGCCTCGACATCCAGCTGATCGAGTTCTCCGACTATGTCGTGCCGAACGCGGCGCTCGATGCCGGCGAGATCCAGGCCAATTCATTCCAGAACCAGCCTTACCTGGACAACCAGAAGGCCGACCGCGACTACAAGATCGAGGCCGTCGCGCTCACCGTGAACTTCCCGATCGGCGTGTATTCGAAGAAGCACAAGGCCTTCGCCGAGATTCCCGACGGCGGCAAGGTCTCGATCCCGAACGATCCGACCAACGGTGGTCGCGTGCTGCTGCTGCTGCGCGACAAGGGCGTGATCAAGCTGAAGGAGGGCACCGGCTTCAAGCCGACGGTGCTCGATATCACCGAGAATCCCAAGAAGCTGAAATTCATCGAGGTCGATGCGGCGCAGGCGCCGCGCGCGCTCGACGATGTCGACGCTGCCGCGATCAACACCAATTATGCAACTCAGGCGGGACTCGATCCCGTCAAGGATCCGATCCTGCGCGAGGACCCGAAGGGTCCCTATGTCAACCTGATCGCCGTTCGCAGCGCGGACAAGGACAAGCCCTGGGTCAAGACCCTCATCGACAGCTACCACACCCCCGAGGTCAAGGAGTTCGTCCTGACCAAGTTCAAGGGCGCGGTGCTGCCGAGCTGGTAGGCAGTCTGCCCAAGCTTCAGCGCAGGGGCGATGCCGACGGGCAGCCCTGCGCAATGCCCGCTTGTCTGGAGCTGCGGCAACCGACATCATCGGGGCCCATCCTCGCCCGGCAGGGGTCGTATGAAACGCTTTGCAAACCTGAAACGACTGGGATTTTTTACGCGGCTGCTCGACGAGGCTCCCCCGGCCGAGCGATATCGATTCGCGGCCGAGCAGATCGTGCGCGCGGAAAAGGCGGGGCTCGATTCCGCCTGGATCGCGCAACACCATTTCCACGCGCGCGAAGGCGGCCTGCCGTCGCCCTTCGCCTTCCTCGGCTACGTCGCCGCGCAGACCTCGCGCATCCGCCTCGGCACCGGCATCGTCACCTTACCGCTCGAGAGCGCCGTGAGAGTGGCGGAGGATGCCGCGGTGCTCGATCTGCTCTGCAATGGCCGTTTCGAGCTCGGCGTCGGCACTGGCGGCAACCCGTCGGCCTTCGCCGCCTTCGGTCTCGACAGCGCGCAGCGCAACGAGATCTTTGCCCGCAATCTCGACGTCGTCCGCACCGCGCTGGCCGGCAAGCCGCTTGATGGTGGCGACACGCTCTATCCGCAGCGACCGGAATTGGACAAGCGCATCTGGCAGGCGACATTCTCGGTCGCGGGCGGTGCCCGTGCCGGCAAGGCCGGCGATGGCTTGCTGCTGTCGCGCACCCAGCCGCGGACCAAGGAGGCGCCGCGTGCAACACTGGCCGAGATCCAGAACCCGATCATCGATGCCTATCTCGACGCGCTGCCGCCGGGACGCGAGCCGCGCATCATGGCCTCGCGCAGCGTCTTTGTCGCCGACGACCGCACTGAGGCGATGCGCCTTGCCGACATCGGACTGCGGCGCGCGCTGCCGCAATTCCTCAAGGGCGGCCACGCCAAGCCCGGCGAGACGCTGGGGGAGATGATCACCGCGTTCGACACCCACGTCGGCGCGGCCGACGACGTCATCGCCTCGCTCCGCACCGATGCCACGTTGGAACGGGTGACCGATCTGGTGTTCCAGGCGCATTCGGTCGATGCGCCACATCCCTATATCCTGCGTTCGATCGAGCTGGTCGCAGACAAGGTCGCGCCGGCGCTGGGTTGGACTCGGACGGCGCCTGGTGTGGCATTGGCGGGCTAACCCGAACGAAACAGGATGGCGTCGCACGAGGCTGAATGATGGCAACAAAAGATATCATCGACACGCTCGCCGGAATCGAACCGGGATCGGCTCTGGATGCCATCCGCGCACGCCGCCTTCAGGCGCGCGAGAACGCCCAGAAGAGCTATCTTTCACTGTTCGAGCCGATCGACGTCAGTGATTTCTCGCTTGTAGAGCGTGCCGCGATCGCGGCTTTCGTGACCGGGCTCCATGGCGAGTCCCCCGTCGCAGCCTTCTATCGCGAGAAGCTTGCGGCGAATGTGGATGTAGCGGCGCTTCTCGCGGCGATCCAGGTCGAGATCAAGCGCGGCCAGACCTCTGGCCCCTACGGCGCCTTTCCGGCTGGCCCGTTGTCGATCGAGAACAAGGCCGGCCTGATCTATCGCGTGAGCGCTGGGCGTAAGCGTGATCTCGGCACCCGGCTTGTTGCGGCGTTCGACCATGCGCATCTCCTGGTATTCCGTCCCCGCGATGCCGCCTCCGCCGACATGAAGGCGCTGCTCGCCGCCGGCTGGTCGAGCACTGGCATCGTCACCTTCTCCCAGCTCGTTGCGTTCCTGTCGTTCCAGGTGCGCGTCGTCACTGGCCTGCGCGTGCTCGGCGCTTCGCTCAGGCACACCGCGGCCGGCGCGTAAGGAGATCGCATCATGAGCGCTGCAAACAAAGTCAATCCGCCCGTCGTCTTCACCCAGGACGAGCTCGGCTGGGTGTCGTGGATCGATCCGCTGCCCGAGGCCGAATTGACCGAGCGGCATTTCGCGGGCCTCGTCGATCGTGCCCGCGCCAAGTCGGAATATTTCCGCCTGCTGGTGCGCGATCCCGAGGTTCTGGAAGCCCGCACCAAGACCGACAAGGACATCTTCTACAACGTCGCCGACGGCCTGCCGCGCGCCGAGCGCGAGCTCGCGGCGGCAGCAACCTCGCGCTACAACGGCTGCATCTATTGCGCCTCCGTGCATGCGCGCTTCGCCAGCACTTACTCCAAGCGTCGCGACGACGTGCAGCGTCTGCTCGACGAAGGCGTCAAGGCGGATCTCGGCGAGCGTTGGAATGCCGTCGTCAAGGCGTCGGTGGCGCTGGCCGCAACGCCGATCGCGTTCGGCCCCGATAATGTCGAGGAGCTGCGCCGCGCCGGTCTCGACGATGCCGAGATCGTCGACGTCATCAATGGCGCGTCGTTCTTCAACTGGGCCAACCGGCTGATGCTGTCGCTCGGCGAGCCCTCGAAATAGGCAGTCGCAGCGGCATAGAAATTGCTGCTTGTTTCAACACTGAATGGATGGAGCCGTGCATGAGCAACATCGATCGTCGGTCCCTGGTCAAGGGCTCGCTCGCCGCCATGATGGCAGGAGCCGCCTTCTCGCGGAGCGCGTTTGCGCAATCCTCCGAGCCGATCCTGCTCGGCGTCAGCGGTCCCTTGACCGGCCCGAACGCGCAATATGGCGCGCAGTGGAAGCAGGGCTTTGATCTCGCGCTCGACGAGATCATGGCTGCCGGCGGCATCAACGGCCGCAAGCTCGCCTACCAATTCGAGGACAGCCAGAGCGATCCGCGCCAGTCGGTGGCGATCGCCCAGAAATTCGTCTCCGATGCCCGCATCGTCATGGAGCTCGGCGACTTCTCGAGTCCCGCCTCGATGGCGGCCTCGCCGATCTATCAGCGCGGCGGCCTCGTTCAGTTCGGCTTCACCAATTCGCACCCCGATTTCACCAAGGGCGGCGACTTCATGTGGAGCACGTCCGTGAGCCAGGCCGACGAGCAGCCGCTGCTGGCGTCCTACGCCGTCAGGCGCCTCGGCCTGAAGAAGCTCGCGGTGCTGCACCTCAACACCGATTGGGGCCGCACCAGCCGTGACCATTTCGTCAAGGCGGCCAAGGAATACGGCGCCGAGATCGCGGTGACCGAAGGCTACATCGCGGAGGAGCGCGATTTTCGCTCCACCCTGGTGCGCGTGCGCGATGCCAATCCGGACGGGCTGATCCTGATCTCCTATTATTCCGACGGCGCGCTGATCGCCCGTCAGGCGCGCCAGGTCGGCCTGAAGCAGACCATCTGCGCGGCGAGCTCGGTCTACTCGCCGAAATTCCTGGAGCTCGGCGGCGAGGCGGTCGAGGACGTTCATCTCGGCACGCGCTATTTCCCCCAAGACCCGCGGCCCGAGGTGAAGAAATTCATCACGGGCTTCAAGGCGAAATATGGTGGGCAGGAGCCTGACGCCTTCAACGCCTATTCCTATGACGCGATGAACATGGCCGCTGCCGTCCTCAAGATCGGCGGCACCGACCGCCGCGCCATCCGCGACGCTTTCGCCAAGGTCAAGGACGTCTCCAGCGTCATCTTCGGCTCGGCGACGTTCGACGTCGAGAGCCGCCGCGTCAAAGGCGCCATGAATGCCGAGCTCGTCGTGCGCAAGGGTCAGTTCGCGCTCTGGGACGGCAAGCCGACCTGACACGATGGCCGGAGCATCCGCTCCGGCCGCTTCTCTCAACTTGGGACCATCGCGTGGCTTCCTGGCTCGACTACACGATCAACGGACTGATCGTCGGCAATGTCTATGCCCTCGTTGCGGTCGGGCTCGCGCTGATCTTCGGCGTCAGCCGGTTGATCAACTTTGCCCAGGGCTCGATCTATCTCGTCGGCGCCTATATCGGCTGGGTCGCGGTGGTGCAGCTGCATACACCGCTGCCGCTCACCATCATCGTGGTCGTGGTCGCCGCCGCGATCGTCGGGTTGATCATCGAGCGGTTCGGCCTCCGTCCGCTGCAGAACTCGGTGCGTATCGCGCCGCTCTTGGCGACGATCGGCATCAGTTTCGTGCTCGATCAGCTGGTGATGCTGACCTTCTCGCCCAATCCGCGCGCGTTGCCGAGCCAATTGCCGGACGTCCGCTTCCAGGTCGGCAACGGCACGATCGGGCCGCTTGATCTGCTCATTGCCAGCGTTGGCATCGCCAGCGCGCTGCTGCTGTTCGTGTTCCTGCGCTATACCAAGCTCGGCTGGGCGGTGCGTGCCACCGCGCAGGACCGTGACGCCGCGATGCAGATGGGCGTCGACGTCAACCGGGTCAATCAGGCCGTATTCGGCATTGCGGCAGCGCTCGGCGGCGTCTCCGGCATGCTGGTCGGCATGTACTACAACCAGATCGATACCGCGATGAGCCTTCAGGCCACGCTCAAGGGCGTCGTTGCCGAAGTCGTCGGCGGCGCCGGCAACGTGCCGGGCGCGGTGGCCGGCAGCTTGCTGCTCGGATTGGTGGAGAGCTACGGCGTCGCCGTGTTCGGCACCAGCTACCGCAACCTGTTCGCCTTTCTGCTGCTGGTCGTCGTGCTCGTGCTGCGGCCGAACGGCCTGTTTGCGAGTGCCCGGCAGGCGCCGCCGGAGCCGCTCACCGGCACTTTCATCGCGCCGAGCCGCCCGGTGCGCATTCCGCGCTGGGCCTTGCTGGTCGCCGTCGGTGGGTTCGCGATCCTGCCGCTGTTCCCGGTGTCCTTCTACGTGCTCCAGACCCTGATCAACGCCTGGCTCCTCGGCATGCTCGCGCTCAGCCTCACGCTGGTTGCGGGCACAGTGGGCCAGGTCTCGCTCGGCCATGCCGCGCTGCTGGCGATCGGCGCCTACACCGCCGCGCTGCTGTCGCTGGCTTTCTCCGTTCCGGTCGGCCTCGCCATCATCGGCGGCGGCCTGATGAGCGCAGCGCTCGGCACGCTCCTGATCTCGCCGTCGTTCCGTTTGCGCGGGCATTACGTGTCGATCGCAACGCTTGCCATCGGCGAGATCGTGTCGCTGGTGATCCTGAACTGGGAGAGCGTCACGCGCGGCCCGATCGGCATCTCCGGCATCCCGCCGCTGTCGCTGTTCGGCTACGACCTGATCAGCCCGGCGTCGGTCTACTGGTTCAGCCTTGCGGTGATGGTCGTGCTGGCGCTGCTTCAGGGCCGCCTGCTTGCCTCGCATCTCGGCCGCAGCTTTCGTGCCATCCGCGACGACGACATCGCCGCGCGCGCCTATGGCCTCAGCCTCAACCGTTACAAGTCGCTGGCCTTCATCTTCGGCGGCTTCGCCGCCGGCGTCAGCGGCGGCATCGCCGCGCATCTTTATTCCTACATCAACCACGAGACCTTCAACACGCAGCAATCCATCCTGGCGCTGACCGTCGTCATACTCGGCGGCCTTGGTAACGTCGTCGGCGCAATTCTCGGATCGGTGGCGCTGGTCGGCCTGCCGGAAGTCTTCCGGATCGCGGCGGAGTATCGCATCCTGATCTACGGCATCGTGCTCTTGCTGCTCGTGCGGTTCAGGCCGCAGGGCCTGTTGGGGACGATCTGATGTCCGAGCAGCACATCCCCATGTTGTCCCTGCGCGGGCTGACGCGCCGCTTCGGCGGTCTCACCGCGGTCGATGCCATCGATCTCGACCTCGCCAGGGGCGAGCTGATCAGCATCATCGGCCCGAACGGTGCCGGCAAGACGACGCTGTTCAATCTCGTGACCGGTCTCGACCGGCCCGATGCCGGTACCGTCAGCTTCGCAAGGCAGGACATCACGGGTCTGTCGCCGGAACGGCTCGCAGGCCAGGGCATTGCGCGCACCTTCCAGCTCGGCCGCGTCTTCGGCAATCTCAGCGTCATGGACAACGTCCTGATCGGTGCACACACGCGGCTGCGTGCCGTGAAGCCGGCCGTGCCGGTGATCGGCCCGCTGCTCGAACTGGGCCTGGCACTGCTGCGCCCGGCCAGCGTCAAGGCCGAGGAGGAGCGGTTGCGCGAGGAAGTGAAAGCGATCCTGACCCGCTTCGGTGAGCGGCTGCTGCCGCGCATCGACCAGCCCGCCTATAGCCTGTCCTACGCCAACCGCCGCCGCGTCGAGATCGCGCGGGCGCTGGCGCTGAAGCCGCGTCTGTTGCTGCTGGATGAGCCGACCGCCGGCATGAACCCGACCGAAACCGCGGAAATGCAGGCGCTCGTCGCCGAGCTGAAGGCGGAGGGGCTGACCATCCTCCTGATCGAGCACAAGCTGGAAATGGTGATGCGGCTGTCCGACCGCGTCATCGTCATGGACGAGGGCAAGAAGATCGCGGAAGGGCCGGGCGAGGTGGTGCGGAGCGATCCCAAGGTGATCGAGGCCTATCTCGGCCACGGCCTCTCCGCAACGGCGGAGCAGGAGAGCGCGGCATGACGAACGTTTCTCCCGCACCGCTGCTGGCGCTGTCTGATGTCAACACCTTCTATGGCCAGGCCCAGGTGCATTTCGACCTGTCGATATCGGTCGCGCGCGGCCACATCGTCTGCCTGCTCGGCGGCAATGCCAGCGGCAAGTCGACGACGATGAAGATCATCCTTGGCCTGGTGAAACCGCGCTCGGGCGAGGTGACGTTCGACGGTGCATCGCTGATCGGGCTGACCACGCCGCAGATCGTCCGCCGCGGCATCGCCTCGGTGCCGGAGGCGCGGCGGCTGTTCGCGGACATGAGCGTCCGCGAGAACATCTTGATGGGCGCCTTCGTGCGCAACGATCGCGATGTCGTGGCCCAGGATCTCGACAGGATGCTCACGCTGTTCCCGAAGCTCGGCCAGCGGCTGTCGCAGCGCGCCGGCTCGCTCTCCGGCGGCGAGCAGCAGATGGTGGCGATGGCGCGCGCGCTGATGAGCCGTCCGCGCATGATCGTGATGGACGAGCCGACCATGGGCCTGTCGCCGCTCTATGTCGACCGCGTGCTGGAGCTGATCCGCACCATCAATCAGGACGGCGTCTCGGTGTTCATGGTCGAGCAGAATGCCAGCCTCGCGCTCGAGATCGCGCATGAAGCCTATGTGCTCCAGACCGGCAAGATCGTGCTCTCCGGCCCGGCGCGGACACTGAAAGACGATCCCCGCATCCGCGACGCCTATCTCGGCGGCTCGGAAGCTGCGTAGGGCGAGCTTGATCTCATGGTTCGAGACGCCCGCTATTGCGGGCTCCTCACCATGAGGGTCCACGGCTTTGCCGCAAAATAAGACCTCATCCCGAGGGCCCGCGCGAGCGGGCGTCTCGAACGATGGCCGCAAGCACCGCTGCAAATCCGTGCCGCCCCTCCGGGATTGCACTGGTCAGTATGACCATCTTATGAAAAAATCATACCGCTGGCGCGACGGGGCGTGCAACGGACGGAATGGTTGTCGTGACGAGATGGTCTTTGCGGGCGGTCGAGCCCGGAGCGGCGCTCCTGTTCGGGGGGCTCATCGCCGCCAACATCGTCGCGTGGGCGTGGGCCTTTGCGCTGTTCGGCGACCGGCCGACGGTGATGGCGACCGCGCTGCTGGCCTGGGTCTTCGGCCTCCGCCACGCCGTCGATGCCGACCACATCGCCGCGATCGACAATGTCGTGCGCAAGCTGATGCAGGCGGGCGGCGCGCCGCGCAGCGTCGGCCTCTATTTCGCGCTCGGCCATTCCACCGTCGTCGTGGTTGCGACCATGCTGCTCGCGCTCGGCGTGGTGAGCCTTGGCGGCGACAGCCTGCTCAAGGAGATCGGCGGCGTGATCGGCACGTCAGTGTCGGCGCTGTTCCTGCTGGTAATCGCGGCCATCAACCTCGCCATCTTCGCCGGCCTGTGGCGGACGTTTCGCGCGGCGCGAGAGCATGGCGTTCACGAAGCCGCAGGCCTCGATGCGCTGCTCGCCAATCGCGGCGTCCTGGCGCGCCTGCTCGGGCCGATGTTCCGCCTGGTGACAAAGCCGGGGCATATGTATCCGCTCGGCTTCCTGTTCGGGCTTGGTTTCGATACCGCGACCGAGATCGGCCTGCTCAGCATTTCCGCCAGCGAAGCCGCGCGCGGTACCTCGCTCGCCGATGTCCTGGTCTTTCCGGCGCTGTTTGCATCAGGCATGGCGCTCGTCGACACCGCAGACTCCGCATTGATGGTGAGCGCCTATCGCTGGGCCTTCGTCGATCCCCTGCGAAAACTCT
>Ga0209389_1000092_pt1 | contig 82555 bp, 82 predicted proteins | sample CowpearedBW_FD_187526 | JGI IMG/M metagenome (GOLD analysis project Ga0209389, IMG submission 187526) | Root nodule microbial communities of legume samples collected from California, USA - Cow pea red BW (SPAdes) (version 2) | ecosystem: Host-associated > Plants > Roots > Nodule | place: USA... | reverse complement strand
GATGGATATTGAACCGCCGGCAGAGCTCCCGCCGGTTCGCTCCCTCCTGCATCGCAAGCCGCACGAACTCCCGCCGCTGATCCATCACCGACACCTCTCGCCAGGGCATGGACTTGGCCTCCTTTACTGCCAAATCCCTGCACTATGATGTGTCGGCTATGTCCCCGAACACCCGTCGGTCATGTCCCCGGGCTGAACATCAAGCCGGGCGATGACACGGCGAATGGGGATCCCTGCGTGCGAGCAATGGAATCAGGGCCCCAGCCCTCGCCTGCTCCAAGGCAGAACACCGACGTCGGCGCGGACGCGTCGCGGTCAGATCAACAATGTCGGGGGGAATGGAATGCCGGCGATGCCCCGGCTTCGAGAGAACGAGGGCGTCGGCGAACACGTCAGGACCAGATTCCACTTTGGCCCGAAGGCCTCTCGTGAAATTGCGGAGCCCCCAAGAAGGAGAACCGCACCGAACGAAGAAAACTCGTTTCTTCTGCCGGACCGCGAAAGAGAACAGCCCGACCGTTGACCTGATGTCTCGCCGACACCCTCTATCGTCGACCAGAACCTCCAGGAGGCGCTGATGACGTGCCGGCTATCTGGAGCCGGCAACTTCAGAAGCGAAGTTACTTCTTCTTCGCGACCTTGCGGGTCTTCTTCGCAGTCTTCTTCACTGCGCTCTTCGCCTTCTTCGCCTTCTTCGCCTTCTTCGCTTTCTTGGCCATGTTGCCCTCCGATGTGTGAGATGGCTTTAATCGCTGCGTGCACTCGGGGATCGAATGCACTTCATCCCGAATACACCAACACGAAGAAAAAAACAGCTTCTCGCTTAAAGAAGTGTTGACGCAGCAAGGCGCGTGCGCTTGGCGGGCGCGACGCAGGCGCTTCGCATCATGTGCGATTGCGATCGAGCAGAGTGATCGCATCGTCGCCGTTCGCTAACGACGCGATTGCACAAAAACACTATGCAGCAAGTATTTTTTCGCACGCGCGCATCGCGTGCGATCGACGCGACGGCGCGCATCGACAATCGCGCGATCGTGTCGCGAAAGCGTTTCGCGGACTCTGAGTCGCGAATTTTGGCAACGAAAATATTTTCATGCTTAACGGCGCGAGCGCTCGCCGAAGCGTCCGCAAGGCGCCGTTTTGGGCGAATCGCGTGACGGCGATTCGGTCACCCCACCGCTATCGATCGGGATGAAGTTTGCCGTTCGAGGATGCGCGCGAGCGGCGCACCGAGAGCCGAAAGCGAGGTGACGAAACGTGTCCGTCACCTCGTTCGAACGTGTGAGGATCAGACGCCGAGCTTGGCCTTGAGCAGCTCGTTGACGCTCTGCGGGTTGGCCTTGCCGCCGGACGCCTTCATCACCTGGCCGACGAACCAGCCGAGCGACTGCGGCTTGTCCTTGACCTGCGCCGCCTTGTCGGGATTGGCCGCGATGATGTCGTCGACCACCTTCTCGATCGCCGAGAGGTCGGTGACCTGCTTCATGCCGCGGCTTTCCACCAGCGCGCGGGGATCGCCGCCTTCCTGCCAGACGATCTCGAACAGATCCTTGGCGATCTTGCCCGAGATCGTGCCCTCGCCGATCAGATCGATGATCGCAGCGAGCTGCTCGGCGTTGACGGGAGAGTCCGCGATATCCCGGCCTTCCTTGTTGAGACGGCCGAACAGCTCGTTGATCACCCAGTTGGCCGCCATCTTGCCGTCGCGCGCGCGGTTGGCAAGCCTGTCGAGCACGGTCTCGTAGAACACCGCACTCTCGCGCTCGGCGACGAGCACGCTCGCATCATAGGCCGAGAGGCCGAAATCGGCGACGAAGCGCGTCTTCTTCTGGTCCGGCAGCTCCGGGAGTTCAGCCTTCAGCTCGTCGACGAACGCCTGGCTGAACTCCAGCGGCAACAGGTCGGGATCGGGGAAGTAGCGATAGTCGTGCGCCTCTTCCTTGGACCGCATCGAGCGTGTCTCGCCCTTGTTGGGATCGTAGAGCCGCGTCTCCTGCTCGATCTCGCCACCATCCTCGAGGATCTCGATCTGGCGTCGCGCCTCGTACTCGATCGCCTGGCCGATGAAGTTGATCGAGTTCATGTTCTTGATCTCGCAGCGGGTGCCGAGCGGCCCGCCCGGCTTGCGCACCGACACGTTGACGTCTGCGCGCAAGGATCCCTTCTCCATGTCGCCGTCGCAGGTGCCGAGATAGCGCAGGATCGAGCGCAGCTTGGTCACATAGGCCTTGGCCTGCTCGGCATCGCGGATGTCGGGCTTGGAGACGATCTCCATCAGCGCGACGCCGCAGCGGTTGAGGTCGACATTGGACATGGTCGGTGACCGATCGTGCAGCAACTTGCCGGCGTCCTGCTCCAGATGCAGCCGCTCGATGCCGATCGTGACGCTGCGGCCGCCGTCGAGCTCGACCAGCACCTCGCCCTCGCCGACGACCGGCGATTTGTACTGGCTGATCTGGTAGCCCTGCGGCGAGTCCGGATAGAAATAGTTCTTGCGGTCGAACACCGAGCGCAGATTGATCTTGGCGTTGAGGCCGAGACCGGTCCGGACAGCCTGCCTGACGCATTCCTCGTTGATGACGGGCAGCATCCCCGGCATCGCGGCGTCGACCAGCGATACGTGGCTGTTCGGCTCGCCGCCGAATGCGGTGGACGCGCCCGAGAACAATTTTGCGTTCGACGTCACCTGGGCATGGATCTCCATGCCGATGACCATCTCCCAATCGCCGGTGGCGCCTTTGAGAAGCTTGTGCGTGGCCGTGCTCATGTCTTGCTCCCGAGCAGCGTGGCAGCGATCCGCTCCCACTCCGCTTTCAATGAATCCTTCGCTACGGGCTGGCCGGCCTGGCGGTACCAGTAGCCGGCATTGCCGAGATCGCCTTCGACGCGGTGCAGATAGGCGTGCACCCAGGCGGCCTCACGGCTGCTTTCATCCTGAACGATCTTGTGGGCGCGGTCCCAGTCGCCCTTGGCGGCCCACCAGAGACCTCTAAGCGGCGCGTTCAGGCTAGGCGCGGGCACCGCGCCGTCGAGGCTCGCGATGAAGGCCGCGACATTCACCACCACCTCTCGGGCACGAAGCGGCCGGCGGCCTGCTCGATCACCTCGCCGAGCGAGAACAGCGTCTCCTCGTCGAACGGCCGACCGATCAGTTGCAGGCCGAGCGGCAGGCCCTGCGCGTCCTTGCCGGCGGGCACGGCGATGCCGGGCAGGCCCGCCATGTTCACGGTCACCGTGAAAATGTCGTTGAGGTACATCTCGACCGGATCGGCGCCGCCCTTCTCGCCGATGCCGAAAGCCGCCGACGGCGTCGCCGGGGTGAGGATCGCATCGACGCCCCTCGCGAAGCAGTCCTCAAAATCCTTCTTGATCAGCGTGCGCACTTTTTGCGCGCGCAGATAATAGGCATCGTAATAGCCGGCCGAGAGCACATAGGTGCCGATCATGACACGGCGCTTCACCTCCGCGCCAAAACCCTCGGCACGGGTGTTCTCGTAGAGCTCGATGATGTTTCTGCCCTGCTCGCGCAGGCCGTAGCGCACGCCGTCATAGCGCGCGAGGTTGGAGGAGGCCTCCGCCGGCGCCACGATATAATAGGCCGGCAGCGCATATTTCGTGTGCGGCAGCGACACCTCGACGAGCTCGGCGCCGGCGCTCCTCAGCCAGTCCGCACCCGATTGCCAAAGCTTCTCGATCTCCGCCGGCATGCCGTCGAGACGGTACTCCCGGGGAATACCGATCTTCATGCCCTTCACGGACTTGCCGATCGCCGCCTCGTAGTCCGGCACGGGGATGTCGACCGAGGTCGTGTCCTTCGGATCGTGGCCGGCCATCGAACGCAGCAGCATCGCGGCATCGCGCACGCTGCGCGCGATCGGACCGGCCTGGTCGAGCGAGGAAGCAAAGGCGACGATGCCCCAGCGCGAGCAGCGGCCATAGGTCGGCTTGATGCCGACCGTCGCGGTGAACGCCGCCGGCTGGCGGATCGAGCCGCCGGTATCGGTCGCAGTCGCGCCCATGCAGAGCAGTGCCGCCACGGCCGAGGCCGAGCCGCCGGACGAGCCGCCGGGCACCAGCGTGGCGTTGCTGCCGTCGCGCCGCCAGGGATTGCCGACGGGCCCGAAGCAGGAGGTCTCGTTCGACGAGCCCATCGCGAACTCGTCATTGTTGAGCTTGCCGAGCATCACGGCACCATCGCGCCAGAGCTGCGAGGTGACGGTCGACTCATACGTCGGCACGAAATTGCCGAGGATTTTCGAGCACGCCGTGGTGCGCACGCCCTTGGTCGCGAACAGATCCTTGATGCCGAGCGGGATGCCGGCGAGCGGGCCGGCGTCACCCTTGGCGATCTTGCCATCGGCCTCGCGTGCCATCGCGCGGGCCTGGTCGGGCGTCTCCATCACGAAGGCGTTGAGCACGCGCGCGGCTTCGATCGCGGAAAGATGCGCGTCGGTCAGCTCGAGCGACGTGAAAGTCTTGTCGGCGAGGCCCTTGCGGGCCTCGGCGAGCGTCAGCGATGTCAAATCGGTCATTTATTGATCGGGCTGCAGAAGAACGGAGACAGGGTCTTGTCGTTGGCCGGGTCGTCTTTTTTGGCAGCGGCTTTCGCGGCAGCCTCGATCTCGTCGAGCACGGCATTGACGGCGACATTGGGATCGGCAGCCTTGCCCTGCCGCTCCATGTTGTCGAGGTAATTCATGTAGGCCTGATAGGCCTTTTCATCGTCGCAAAGCAGGCACATCGGACCACGTCCTAAGAGTTACTCTACGACCTTGGGCACCAGGAAGAAGTGACCTTCGGTCGCGGGCGCGTTGGCAACGATATCGTCGGCGATCTCGCCGTCATTGACCACGTCCTGCCGCTTCTTCATCTGCATCGGGGTGACCGAAGTCATCGGCTCCACGCCATCGACATTGACTTCCGAGAGCTGCTCGACAAAGGCGAGCATGGCGTTGAGCTCGCCCTGCAGATGCGGAACCTCCTCCTCGGACACCGCAATGCGCGCCAGATGCGCGATGCGGCGGACGGTAGCGGCGTCAACGGACATTATATAAGGCCTCTCACGGCAAAACCTATGTGCCGTATAGCAGAGGCCGCTTTTGCGCCGCAACCGGCGCTTCCCCCTATCCGGCGAGGGCCTTCATGCGCCCGAGCGCCGATTTGGCGAGATCCCGGGTCAATTCGGCGGCGGGCACCTCGCGGCCCAGCGCAATCGCCTGTCCCGCCCAGAGATTGGTGAAATCCACCCTGCCCTGCTTTTCGGCAGCGGCCTTCAGCGGCCCCAGCGCGGTCGCGGCATGGGGAAAAGGCGGCGCATCCGGCGAGACCGGGCCGGCCTCACGCATCAGGCGGTTCTGCACGCCGCGCGCCGGACGGCCCGTCATGACATTGGTGATGACGGTGGAATCGTCCCGCGCTTCAGCGAGCGCCTTGCGGCCGCCCGCGCTGACCTTGGATTCCGGACAGCGCAGGTAAGCGCTGCCGATCTGCACGCCGGAGGCACCGAGCGCAAAGGCTGCGGCAATGCCGCGTCCATCGGCAATGCCACCGCAGGCGATCACCGGCACCTTCACGGCATCGACGACCTGCGGCACCAGCGCGAAGGTGCCGGGCTGCTCGGCGATGTTGTCGGTCAGGAACATGCCGCGATGCCCCCCCGCCTCGGCGCCTTGCGCGATCACGGCGTCGACGCCGTGCTGCTCGAGCCAGACCGCTTCCATCACGGTCGTGGCGGACGAGATGACGAGACAGCCGGCCGCCTTGACGCGCCTCAGCAGCGCTTGCTCCGGCAGGCCGAAATGGAAGCTGACGACCTCCGGCTTCAGCTCCTCGACCACTTCACAGAACGCCGCATCGAAAGGCGCGCGGTTTGCAGCATTGATCGGTGCCGAGGGATCGAGACCATGCTCGGTGTAATAGGCCGCCAACCGCTGCTTCCAGCGCGCTTCGGCCTCCGCCGTGAGCTCGACCGGCGTATGGCAGAAGAAGTTCATGTTGACCGGTGCCTTCACGCGCTGGCGGATGAGACCGACCTGCTCGCGCGCCTTCTCTGCCGAGATCATCGCGCAGGGCAGCGAGCCCAGCGCCCCGCCTTGCGCAGCCGCAACCACCAGCTCCGCATCCATCACGCCAGCCATCGGCGCCAGCACGATCGGGAATTCGGTCTTGAAGAGGTCGATCAGTCGACGGTCAGGCCACATGGTTCTTGCCTCGTATTCGCTTTCCCATCTCCCCTTGCGGGAGAGGGTGGATCGCCGCGCAGCGGCGAGACGGGTGAAGGGTCTGTCTCCGCGGACGCAGACCTCTTCGGATTTGAATTCATTCTCCGCGGATAAAGCCCCTCATCCGGCGCTGCGCGCCACCTTCTCCCACAAGGGAGGAAGAGAAGGCATCGGTCACCGAATTTCGTTTTCCTTCGAGCAGCTGCTCGGCCTCGACCGCGATCCGCTCGACGATCTCGGCTGCGGGCGGAATATCATGGATCAGGCCAACGGCTTCGCCGGCAAACACCGCTGCAACCTCGAAATTGCCCGCGGCCTTCGCCGCAGCATATTCAACGGCGACCTCACTGGCGCGTTGCATGAGCTCGACCTCGCGACCCGTCCAGCGTTTGATGTGATCATTGACCAACGTTCGCGCGGTGAACGGCGCCGGCCAGAACAGCTCCCGCGACCAGTCGGCGATGACGCCGCGCACCGTCTCATTGCCGTCGGCATCGCGAATGCGCTGCTTCGCCTTCTCGGCGCCATTCGCCTCCACGCTCGCATAGAAGCGCGTACCAATCAGCACGCCGGATGCCCCCAGCATCATCATTGCTGCCAGGCCCCGGCCATCGGCGATCCCACCGGCCGCGACAACCGGCACGCGCCTGGCCGCGAGATCGACGATGGCAGGCACGATATCGACCGTGGTGCGCGAGGCGCCGTGGCCACCCGCCTCCGTCCCTTGCGCGATCAGGATCTCGGCGCCGGCATCGAGCGCTTGCTTCGCCATGTCCTCGCTCTGCACCTGGCAGATCAGCCGCACGCCGCTCGCCTTGATGCGCAACGCGAACGGCGCGGGATCGCCGAACGAGAGCATGATCGCTTGCGGGCGAGCGTCGAGCGCGATGTCGAGCAGCTCGGGCTGTTTGGCGAGGCTCCAGGTGATGAAGCCGATCCCGAACGGCGCAAAACCCTTCAGCTCGGCAGCCTCAGCCTGAAGCCGGGCCCGGTCGCCGTAACCGCCACCCAGGATGCCGAATCCACCCGCCTCGCTGACGGCGCGGGTCAGCCGGGTGCCGGCGATCGTGTCCATGGGCGCCGACAGGATCGGATGCTTGATCCGAAGCAGCTCCGTGAGCGGCGTTGTGATTGGCATGAATCCTCCCACTCTGGACAGCGAGACTAGGCGCAGCTAGCATTCTCGAAAAATGAATTGTTGCGAATGCTGCCATCTCCAAAGCGGAACGACGCCATGGAACTCAGCGACATCAAGACCTTCGCCGCCGTCGCCCGCACCGGCGGCATCACCCGCGCCGCCGAAGAGCTCAACACCGTGCAATCGAACGTGACCCAGCGCGTGAAGGCGCTGGAGGCGGAGATCGGCACGCCGCTGTTCGAGCGCCACAGCCGCGGCATGACGCTGACAGGCGCCGGCAAGCGCCTCCTCCCCTACGCGCAAAAGATGGCGGCGCTGTCGCGCGAAGCCTTGCTCGCCGCGCGTGACGACGGCGAGCCAAAGGGACCGCTCGCCATCGGCTCGATGGAGACAACGGCAGCGGTGCGGCTGCCGCCGCTGCTGGCCGATTTCCACCGCCGCTTTCCCGCGGTGCGACTTTCCTTGCGCACCGCGCCGACCGCCGACCTCGTCACTGGCGTGCTCGACGGCACGCTCGACGGCGCCTTCGTCGCGGGGCCCATCACGCATGACGACCTCACCGCGACGAGCGCCTTCCGCGAGGAGCTGGTGCTGGTCAGCGCGCGGCGCTGGGCTTCGCTCGCCGAGCTGCGCGCCGGCACGCCGGAGTCCGGCCCGACCGCACTGGTATTCCGCACCGGCTGTACCTACCGCCAACGGCTCGAACAGGTGTTCGTCGAGTTCGGCTGGCCGTCGGCCGCACGCTTCGAGCTCGGCACGCTCGACGGCATGATCGGCTGCGTCGCCGCGGACATGGGTGTGACGCTGCTGCCGCGCGCGGTTGTCGAGCGCAGTGCGATGCACGGCAGCGTGTCGATCCACACGCTGAGCCCTTCGTACGCACGCGCGGAGACGCTCTTCATCCAGCGCAGCGCCGGACATCAATATAGCGCGCTTCAAGGCTTCGCCGCCTGCCTGAAGAAAGACGACGACGTCATCGCGGCCTGACGCGAGCGCAGACGTTCCACGACACGAAATTCGCCGTCACAAATTTGTCGTACTCACAGTGCGCGCAGCCGATGCTGCGTTCAGCCGTCGCATCACAGCGCTCGAAAAGTTTTGAAGCGCGTGAGTATTCTACGTTAGGATGAGAGACTGGCCAGCGCGAAACCGTAACGAAGCCAAAACATCGGGAGGACTATCGATGCGCAATACACTCGTGTTGTGCTGCGTCGCCGCGTTGTCGGCGATGTCAGGAACTGCAAGCGCTCAGGACTGGACCAAATCGAAATGGGGGCCGAACGACGAGATCGGCGCCGCCAATTACATGACGCCCGAGCTCGTGGTGAAGGCGGCATCGCTGGTGAAGACCGGCAAGACCTATGCCCTCGGCATTCCCGTCACACCGCAAACGCCGGCCTATCCTCCGCGCAGCTTCAAGATCACCGTGGTCCAGCCGGGACAGGCCGGCAGCCCCGGCCTCGGTCCCAACAAGGCCACCTACAATGACGATATCCTCGACACCTGGGTCGGCATCGGCAGCCAGCTAGACGGCCTCGGCCATCTCGGCGTCGAGCACGTCTACTACAACGGCAACAAGCTCGCCGATTTCGCCGATCCGACCGGGCTGAAGAAGCTCGGCATCGAAAAGGTTCCGCCGATGGTCACGCGCGGCGTGCTGCTCGACATGGCGGCCTATTTCAAGACCGACGTGGTGAAGGAAGGTACCGCCTTCAACATCAAGGAGATCGAGGAAGCCGCCAAACAGCAGAACGTCGAGATCCGCCAGGGCGACGTCGTCATCTTCCACACCGGCTGGCTCAGCCTGATCGGCAAGGACGACAAGCGCTACTCGGCCGGCGAGCCCGGTCTCGGCGTCGAAGGCGCGAAGTACCTCACCAGCAAGGGCGTCGTCGCTATCGGTGCCGACACCTGGGCGCTCGAGGTGCTGCCGTTCGAATCCAAGAACGTGTTCGAGGTGCACCAGATCCTGCTCGCGATGAACGGCACCTACATCCTCGAAAACATGGACACCGCCGCGCTCGCCCGAGACAAGGGCTACGAATTCCTGTTCGTGCTGGGACAGCCGCGCTGGACCGGCGGCGTGCAGGCGATGATCAATCCGATCGCGATCCGCTGACATCCCACACGGCTCCGTCGCAACAGCCCCGGGTGAGGGTCTTGCAGTGTCTCGAGAGAGTACACCGCTCCCTCACCCGAATGGTGCGCCGGTCCCGCCGCTCGAACCTAGGCTCTAGATCCGAATGTCCTCATAGGACTCGATCCGCCGCGGGCCGACCGAGGTTGCCTCGTGCGAGTCCGCGTCGGCGAGATTGCCGAAGTCGAGCTTGGTCAATTTCGTCAGATCCGCGATCGAGACCTGGAACACGCTGACGTCTGCTTCGGACATCCGCTCGAGCAGATCCGCCTCCTGGATGCGGTCTATCTCCATAACCTGCTTTCGCTGGCTCATCAGGAACGCCGCCGCTTTGAGCGCGTCGCCATCCTCGTTGCGCCGGATCAGGATCTTCCAGAAATATTTCGGGATTTGAACTCCGCCAAAGCTCGGATCCTTGTGCGGCCGGCCGGCCGGATCGGGCAGATCGGATCCGTCGGCATCCGGTCCGTCGAACACCGGGCCGTTCATGACGATGCCCTTCTCCTCGCCTTCGAGCAGCACATCGCGCGTGTAGTCCTCCAGTCCTGCCCAGAGCTGCTTGCCCTGATTGAACGAGAAGAACTGCGGCGAGCAGTTGGTGAAATGGAAGGAATCGTCGCCGTGCTGCTTGGCTGCGGCGACGGTGTCGCCCCAGGTTGCATCCAGACGGCGTACGAGATGACCGCGGTCGAACGGATTCTTGCTGCGGTCCGCCTCGAAGGTGGCCTGCTTGCGGTAGAACTCATCGCCGATCTGGACGTCGTCGTCGATGCGCGGATCGCGCAACCAGGAATCACCTTCCCGCTTGCCGACGTCCTGCTGCTTGCCGCCATCGATATTGACGCAACTGAAGAAGGCGAGCCTGCGCTCTTTGTTCATGACGACGCTGTAGTTGAAATATTTCAGCTCGGACTGCTTGGAGCTTCCCTTCAGCATCGCGATCCGGGACTTGAGAGCGGTCGGAATCTTCGGCAACGGCACCGAGAACTTGCCGGTGCCCAGGAAATTCGCCTTGTATCCGGGACGCGATTTCAGCGTGCTCTGATCGATATGCACGGCCTCCATCGGCAAGCCGTTCTTCGCGCTGATGTTGGGCAACAAGCCCGCCGGTGGGGCGATCAACGGCTTGCCGCCATTCTGCATGCCGCCGTTCGGTGCTCCGCCGTTGCCTCCCGGCGGGCCCTGCACGGGCGCCGGCGGAGGCATCGGAATTTCCGTCCTGAACATCGGCAACGGCACGCGGATCGGAACCACGAGCGAGGTCCCGTCGAGGGATTGCTCGACCCAGGCATTGGCACCGAAAGCAGGCGCAAGGGCCGGCGGCCGGACTTTCGCGACCTCGTCCCGGATCGGCGGCTCCTCCTCATCGAGCACCGGCCTGATCAAGGGATGAGAGCCAATGGCAACTTTGAGATCGGCGACGATCGCGCTGATCCGGATGCCTTCATTGGCGATCCAGTCGATCGAGGATTCGTCCATCGTCGGCTTCCACACCTTGCCGTCCTTGGTCAGGGTGCGGCCCTGCGCATCCTTCCGAGGAACGCCACTGTGGTGCAGCGCGACCACCTGCCAGAAGCGGTTGAACGCCGGCGATCCCGATGATCCGGCCGTCGTATCGGTGTTGTACCAGAGGAAGTCGCCGACATATTTGAGCAGCTTGTTCTCGCGGACGCAGACCTGCTTCATCTGACCGCTGGGATGCTGGATGATGGTGAGGTACTCGCCGGGGTCTGCCTTGCCGGGCGCGCCGCTCAGCGGCAGCCATCCCCAATCCTCGAGCCCCTCGTTGCCTGACAGCGAGGTCGGCGCCACCGCAACGACCGAGAAATCCAGCCTGTCATTGGTGTAGAAGAATTTGCCCGGCTCGAATCCGAACCGCACCGGCACACGCTCCTGTCCCGAAACATCCAATTCATAGTTGAAATCGGCAATCGAATTGGCCGCCTCGGCCGGCGTACCGAAGACATGATGGTTCGTCAGCAGCAGGCCGGGTCCGATCAGAAAGCCCGAGCCATAGCCGAGCAGGTTCGACTTGAGATCCCGGAGCTGAATGCGGCAGACCGGGCGCGAGGCGGCCGTTCCCTTGGCCAGGTAATTGATGCTGTCGAGATCATTGCCCTGGAGAATTCGCTCCAGGCCGATCTCGGCCGCCTGCACGTCCTGCGTCTCGGCCAGGAGCTGGCGCTGGCGCTGGCGTATCTTTTCGACGGTCATCTCGATCGGCCCGTCGCCCAATTTACGGTTCAGGGCATCGGGTGAGAACTCGGCTTGCTTGAATCGCCTTTCTGAGCCCGCGATCAGGCTTGGCTTGATGAGCATCATGACCTCTCAAAATACTGGGCGAATATTGGACATGGTCGGCGCCTGAAAATCTGCGCCAAGGTTGCAGCGCGGTTCGGACCGCAGGTCGCTGCCGATCGTTCTGAAAATCGGGGCACCGCCCCTACTACTTTAGGCCCATATATTTATTCCACAACAACCAGAGCGTCAATCAACGTGCGCTGCTGAGGACGCGACATCATGCCATGGTCTGCGGCGCCGTCCGTGTGACATTTGCCACAAATGATCGCTGCATTTGTCCGCCACCGTTCTCATGCGCTTCTTCCGATCGCCTTCAGCTGCCATCGTCGCAGCGCCACGATGGACCAGATCGCCTCGACCAGGCCGAACGGCCAGGCGCCCTGGAGGAAACCGTAAGCCGAGCCGAGCGCGCAGGATGCGGCGAACAGCAGCACGAACCAGTGGCTGCGATCCTCCAGGGCATAAGTGACCAGCATTGCCGTGACGGCGAACAGGCCGAATAATGTCAGCGCATCCATGTTCCGGGTTCACTCCGCAGCGTGACGCGTGATATGCGCTAACGCCATGCCGGCTCTTATCCTGCCTCTCGTCGAAGCTGCAACCCATTGGCCCGCGCGCGGCGCGCTGGTCGGGCTCGATCTCGGCACCAAGACCATCGGTGTTGCCGTGTCCGACCCCGATCGTCGGCTTGCGACCGGCGTCGAGACCATCTCCCGCAAGGCGTTCAAGCAGGATGCCGCCCGCCTGCTCGCGATCGCGGCCGAGCGCAAGGCGGCCGGATTCGTGCTCGGCCTGCCCATCAACATGGACGGCAGCGAGGGCCCGCGCGCGCAATCCACCCGCGCCTTCGCGCGCAACCTTGCCGGCCTGACCGCGCTTCCCATCGGTCTCTGGGACGAGCGCCTCTCGACCGCGGCGGTCGAGCGCGAGCTGATCGGCATGGACGTCAGCCGTGCCAAGCGCGCCGAGGTGATCGACGAGCATGCCGCGATCTTCATCCTGCAAGGCGCGCTCGACCGCCTCGCCAATCTTCGCGCCAGCCCGGGGATCGATTGATCCATGGCCGTCGTCGTCGCGGCGCTGCTGCCGGTCTTCATCCTCATCGTGCTCGGCATCGTGCTGAAGCGCAGCCTGATGCGGCTCGACACGCAGTGGCACGGGCTGGAGCGGCTGACTTATTTCGTGCTGTTCCCGATGCTGCTGATCCAGACGCTGGTGAAGGCGGATCTCTCCAAGGTGCCGGTCGCCGGCGTCGGCGGCGCGCTGCTGCTGTCGGCGCTCGGGATGTCGCTGCTGTGCCTCGCGCTGCGCCCTGCCTTTTCGCGGCTCGATATCGACGGCCCCGCCTTCACCTCGATCTTCCAGGGCGCGACGCGCTGGCAGACCTTCGTCGGGCTGTCGGTGGCCGCCAACATGTTCGGCGACGTCGGGCTGGCGCTCGCCTCGGTGGCGATGGTCGCGATCATTCCCCTGGTCAACGTGTTCAGCGTCGCGGTGCTCGCCCATTACGCATCGCCCGAGAAGCAATCCGGCCGCGCCATCGTCATGACCTTGGTGCGCAATCCCCTGATCTGGGCCTGCGCGATCGGCCTCTTCATCAATGTCACCCGCTTGCCGCTGCCAAAGCTCTGGCATGAGGTTGCCGACGCGCTCAGCCGTTCCTCGCTCGCGATCGGCCTGCTCGTCACCGGTGCGGGGCTGCATCTCGAAGGCCTGCTGCGTCCGAGCGCCGCCGCTGCGATCGGCGTCGCCTTCAAGCTGGTACTGATGCCCGCACTCGCCCTCGCGCTTGCCGTCTGGTTCGGCCTGTCGGGCGAGAGCCTGGCGATCGTTGCGATCTGCTCGGCGGTGCCGACCTCGTCGAGCGCCTATGTCCTCGCACGCCAGATGGGCGGCGACGCGCCGCTGCTGGCGCAGATCATCACGCTACAGACGATGCTGGCGGCGATCACGATGCCGATGGCGATCGCGCTGGTGGCTTGAGGGTCGTGATCGGCTCAATGGTGCTGTGACTTCAATTTGTTGGCGGGCATCGATTCGGTGTCCAATTCCTCGCAGGACGCCGCCGCATCTCGAAGCCCGCCGAATGCGCGCCTTTCGCCGCACTGATAGTCCCAACGGAACCCCATTATCACCGCCCAATGCCGCAGCTCCTGTGCCCAGCCCTCCAGACTGAGCAGGCCACGCCAATCGCAAGGATGCCAGGGACGCCCCCGGAGATGGTGTGCAAGCTTGGAGGGCTGTTCGTCGTCGCCCTCCCGCTCCTCCTCGCTGAAGGCTCCGATCGGCGCGTAGTTCATCTCACAAACCTGCGCTCTTACACTCGATCTCCCCAGAGCTGCAGTTGCCCGGGATCGAACATCCCAAACCGAACCGGTCGAGGCCACCGAATTCGTGACAATGTGATAATTATCGTCGGCAATGTCTGCGTCTTGCGTCGCGCCTTCCCCTCCAAGCGAGGTGATCATCCGCCCCTCAACCGCGTCCCAAAGTGTCCCATAATTGTTCGGCGAGAGCGACAGGTAACGAGTTGAATCTCCGGAGAAAGCTCCACCCGCGTCAGCTCCCTCATCCTGAAAGTCGGTCAGTTTTTTGCCGGTCGTAGCGTCCCAAAGCGCGCCCTTCGCGGCATCAGAACCAACCGACAGCCGCGTCCCGTCTTTGGACAGGACCACGCTTTCGGCCTCACCCTTACGGGCAACGTCCGCGATCTTCTCACCAGTTTCGGTTTTCCACAAGCTCGCTGACTTGTCGAAGGCTATCGTTACAAGGCGATTTCCAGCTTTCGAAACCTTGTATTCTTGAATTGATCCCGGCGGAAAGGACTTCAGCAAAGTACCCTGATCTGCGTCGCGCAATTCACCACTACCGTTCGAGGCGCGAGACATGACTCGGCGGCCATCGGAGACGAAGGCGTAGTTGTCGGGATCGGATGATCCAACGCCAGCAATTTTCTCTCCGGTTGCGGCATTCCACAATGTCAGGGTGCTTCGCACGGAACGCAAAACTATGCGCTTACCATCAGGTGAAAACCCCGCTCCAGCTATTCGCTCGGCATCCGGCAGATCTGCAACGAACTGTCCAGATGTCATATTAAACAGAGAAGCTTTCCCATCCGGATCGACCAGGAATACGCGATTGGCAACGGATCCAAACTGACAAGTGTAGCAAAGGCTATTCTTACCAACGTCGGCGATCCATTTCCCGTCAGCCGCACTCCATATGGCGGCCACATATCGTACGTTGCGTGTAAGCACGTGGGTGCCGGTATCCGATATCTGACACCAATCGACTTCATGTTCGCTGCCGACAGTCGCGATTTCCTTTCCCGCGACGAGGTCCCAAAGCTTGCAGGTGTTGTCCTCGGAGAGCGTCGTCATCCTCGCTGTCTCGGATATTATCTTCGCGCTCTTATACATCTTGGCTTCAGACCCGCCGATCCTGGCGCCCGTTTCCGTATCCCATATGGCGAGCGCATTGTCAGCTGATCGCGTGATCAGACGCGATAGCTTCTGCACCATCTCAAAGGCAACGACCGACCTACCATCGCCGAAATCGGTCAACTTCTCTTGCTTCTCAACGTCCCAAATAGACCCTCCTTCGTCGCGTGATTTAACAAACAGTCGACGCCCGTCGTCGGTCAGAAAATACTTGTCGACCGAATATGGAATCGGCAGATCAATTAGAAGCTTCAGGATAAAGCCGGTTTCTTCAATGTTCGTATTACCGGGATCACTTGAAACCACTCTTGTTGCATCAAAATCACCAATAGCGCCCGCGATGGCATACTTCGCAGCTGCAGTCGGGTAGCCGCCGCGCACGAGGACGTTAGCTCGATCACGCATGGCCTGCTGCATAGCGAGCGTATCGTAAGTCGCAAAACCGACGAAAGCCGCTATCGCAACCATTGCTGCGACAAATGCTGCGGCAAGGCGTCGCTTCGTTTGCGCCCATTCACAGGCATTAAGATAGTCGCGCGCAACGCTTCCAAGCTGCACAGCGAAATCGTCGATCTTGAGGAGATCGCGCGCACCCTTCAACCGGTCGCCGCGATGATCGAGATAGGCGCCACGTCGCTCCTGCTTGTCCCAGCTCGCGGCTGCATCGTCGACGTCATGAAGAACCTGAAGCCGAACCTTTTCGGCCTCGATCCAGTTCCGCAAACGCGGCCAAGAGCGAAATATCGCTTCATGAGCAACTTCGATGGTCGCACTAGCCCCGTCCGCGCTGGCCTTTTTGACCAACAGGCGCCAATCCACAAACCTTTCGAGCAAGGCAAGGGCCTTTTGATCAAACTTCTCCAAGCCGCTTACCCTACGCACCGCAGCTCCGGTTTCCGTGACTTGCGCAAGCGGCGGCACGAAGGCCCGGGACGCCAGTTTCAACGTCTCGGCGCTGACACCCGGCGGCCCCGGCGCATCGTCCTCCGGCTGCAATCCTCCGAGCGCCCGCTCAGCCGCATCGCTGATCATTCCCGACATCTTGCCGAGCGCTTCGTAACTGGCACGACGCAGAGTGTTGTCGGCGCTGTATTGCTTCCACAGCCTCTGAAGGGCAAATGCGAGCAAAGGCAACGCGTCTTCATTCGGCGTGTCCTCGATCATCGTCTCGACAAGTCCGGCCTCGATCGCGACGCCGTAGCGCTTTGCAGGTCCCTCGATCGCGGCACTAAAGCGATGGAGCGGCACCGGTCGCAGGCCTGAACTGCGCGCGGCAATTCCCGCGAAGCGTGCAGACGTCTGTAACGCTGGCAAGCTGTCTGTTCGAATGGTGAGGCAGAACAGGACCCTGGGTGTCGATTGCTCCACCCCGGACGGGTCGGCCGGCGGCGGCAATGACAAGATGCGCATGCACTCGGCTAACACATCGCCGCTTTCACCGCTGGCGTGCACGAGCTCCTCGGCCTGGTCGACCGGGACCAGGATCGTCGCATGCTCCCTGTCCAACCGCTGGCGAAGGACATCGAATTTGCGCTCGATCGGAGCACAAAGCTCCGCGTTGACCATGGCTGGAAGTTTTGCGCTGACCTCCTGGCCGGCTCGCCAAGCCGCCAACACCTCGTCGCGAAGCGGGCCAGGCGACTCCTTCAGGCCTGATTCTTCGAGTGTTTGGATGATTGCCGAACAAAAATTCAGCAACGGGTCGGCACCTGGACGGAAGGCACGAAGAACGATCCAACCACGTTCACGCCGAAGCCTTGGTAGAACCCCCGCCCGAAGCAGTGAGGATTTGCCCGACCCGGATGCCCCTATGATGATGTACGGCTGGAGCGAGCCGTTGGCGCGCATCTCACGGAGATCTTCGAGCGAACGCAGTATTTCTGGAGTTCGGCCGAAAAAGATCGCGGCATCGGCATCCGTATCGTCGAAGGATTCCAGACCCGGATAGGGTGACGGACGCGCAATCTTGTCGACCTCGAAAGCTTCAGGATCGAGTCCGACTTTCACCAGTGCCCCGCTCGCCCTCAGGCCGGCCGCCAAAAGGCTCGCCACATCGGGCAGGCGATCGAGCGCGAGGCGGCCATCAGCAATTGCGGACACAATGTTGAAGCCTTGGTCTTCCGCCGTCAGGCGTCGCAAGCGACGCACCTGCGGCTCAGACAACGGCCCTCCTGACAACGCCAAGAGAGGGATGATGCGCTTGCCGAGATACCAGGCGGCCATGAACTCGCCTGTGCAATCGTCGGAATCCAGCCAGTTCTCGGTAACAAGACAAATCACGGCACGGCATGAGGCCTTCGCGGCCCGGAGTGCGTCGCCCCACCTATCGCCGCCTCTGATCGATTCGTGATCGATGAAGAGGTCGTCGAAGCCTTGTGAAATCAGCCAGTCCTCAAGATCGCTGCACAGGCGATCATCTCGGCTGGCATGGCTGACGAATAATGTTGCCATGCAAATTCAGGGTGGAAAGAAGAACTTTGTCTTTATTGGCTGATTTGAGCCCTGCAACGAATAGTTGTCAAGAAAGTCTTCACACCTCGGGTAGCTTGCACTGTTCGCATGCCTTGGCAGTCCAACGGCCGGGCCGCCTAGCCCCCCACCCACATCGTCAGCACCACCGCGGTCAGATTGTTCAGCGCATGGAGCACGATGGTGAGCCACAGCGAGCCGGTGCGATAGCGCATGTAGCCGAACCACAGGCCGATGGTGAAGACCTCGGCGAGGAAGTAGATGTCGTATTGCAGGTGCACGATTGTCCAGACCAGCGACGACAAGAGGATCGCGCCGGGCACGCGCAGGAAGCTCGCGGACCAGCCGCGATAGAGAAAGCCTCGCGCCAGAATCTCTTCCGACATCGGCGCGGCCACGCTGAAGGCGAACAGAAGCAACAGCGCAGCGCCCTTGTCGCGTCCCGATTTCAACAGATCGGTCATGAAGCCCGGTGTCGCCTCGCGGCCGAGTGCGCGCGACAACGTCTCCCAGACCAGCACGATCAGGATGAGGCCGACGGCGCCGAGCAGCAGCTGCTTCCAGGACGTCCAATGCAGCGCGAGATAGTCGACAAAGGAGGCCTTCTTGATGCGGATCGCGAGCCAGACCGCAAGAAGCGTTGCCGGCAGGCCCATGATGACCGAGAGCGCGAGCGTCTGGGGCTCATGGCCGACGAGCTGGAGCGAGGGGAGGTCCATGGGAAGGCCACGCTGCGCCGCCAGCAGAACGACGGCGCCGATCTGGCCGACGAACATCGCGACGAAGATGAAGAGGCCCCACAGCGCCGTGCCCCAGAACTTCCAGACAGGTGGCGCGTGCTCTGCTCGCGTCATGACGAGAGGCGGATGGTCGGGATTGAGGGTGTCCATCAGGAGGCTTTCGTTGGAACGCGCAAACTAACGAGCGATCGTCATGCCCGGGCTTGTCCCGGGCATCCACGTTCTTCTTGCCACGCAGCAAGACGTGGATGGCTGGGTCAGGCCCGGCCATGACGCTGTGGAGAGACCGCGGCCGCTCACGGCAGCGCCCGCTCCAGCAGCGCGCGCTCGTCGGCGCTGTCGAGTTCGACCGCACCGTACATGCTGGCGTGATTGGCCGCGAGACGCGTCGCCGCGAACAGTTCGGCATTGTGCGGTGACACGCCGTTGAGCGCTGCGGCCGCAGCGAGCAACGCCAACGTCTCGACGGCAAGCCGCGCGACGCGCTCGCCGTCGGCGCGCCGAAAAATCCTGCCGATGAACGCGACCGCCTCCCCGGCCCCCGGCAGGCTCTTCGTGTCGGCCGCAAGCGATTGCAGCACGGTCATCGCCGCCTCCGGCTCGCGCGAGAGCGCGCGGAGCACGTCGAGGCACATCACGTTGCCCGAACCTTCCCAGATCGCATTGACAGGGGACTCGCGATAGTGGCGCGCCAGAATGCCGTCCTCGACATAGCCGTTGCCGCCGAGGCACTCCATCGCCTCGTAGAGAAATGGCGGCGCGCTCTTGCAGGTCCAGTATTTGATCGCGGGCGTGAGGAGCCGCATATAGGCGGCTTCCGCCGCATCGTGCGGCGTTCGGTCGAAGGCGCGGCAGAGCCGCATCACGAGCGCTGTACTCGCCTCGACATGCAGCGCCATGTCCGACAGCACGGCCTGCATCAGCGGCTGATCGGCCAGATGCTTCTGGAACACGCTGCGGTGACGGGCGTGATGCAGCGCATGCGCCAGCCCCGAGCGCATCAGGCCGACGGAGGCGATCGCGCAATCCTGCCGCGTCAGCTGCACCATCTGGATGATGGTGCGGATGCCCTTGCCCTCCTCACCGACCGCTTGCGCATAGGCGCCGACGAACTCGACTTCGGACGAGGCATTGGAACGGTTGCCGAGCTTGTCCTTCAGCCTCTGGAACTGGATGGCATTGACCGAGCCATCCGGCGCGAAGCGTGGCATGAAGAAGCAGGTCAGCCCCCCCTCCGCCTGCGCCAGCACCAGGAACGCATCGCACATCGGTGCCGACATGAACCATTTATGGCCGGTGATGCGATAGCCGTCCCCGTCGCGCACGGCGCGCGTCATGTTGGCGCGCACGTCGGTGCCGCCCTGCTTCTCGGTCATGCCCATGCCGAGCGTCATGCCGCGCTTTTCCCACCAGGGCGCGAAGCTGGGATCGTAGCTCTTCGTCGACAAAACCGGCATCACGCGCGCGAGCAGATCGGGTTGCATCGCCAGGGCACCGACGGAGGCGCGCGTCATCGTGATTGGGCAGAGGTGGCCGGTCTCGACCTGGGCTGCCATGTAGAACTTTGCGGCACGAATGACCTCGGCGCCATCGCCCGCCGGCTTGCCATCTGCGGTCCAGGTGGAATTGTGCACGCCGGCATGCGCGCTGTGCGCCATCAGCTCGTGATACGAGGGGTGAAACTCGACCTGGTCGCGGCGATGGCCCTTCGAATCAAAGGCGCGCAGCTTCGGCGTGTTCTCGTTGGCGAGGCGCCCGCGATCGGCCATCGCGGCCGAGCCCCAGTGCTTGCCGAACGCTGACAGCTCGCGCTCCGCCGCCGCGCCGCCATTGGCCTTGACCGCCTCGACCAGCGGCCGATCCGTGGCGAACAGGTCGACGTCCTCGAACGGCGGTGACTGGTTGAGGACCTCGTGGGTCGCAAATGTGGGCTGGGTCATTGTGCTTCCATCGAATCTATCTCGGCTCGGGCAGTGCCACCTCTCGCAACGGGAGAGGTCGCGCCGGAGGCGCGGGCGAGGGGCTACGCTCTATCGAGGGACCTGATCCCCTCTCCCGGCGCTTCGCGCCGACCTCTCCCCTTGGGGCTCCTTGGGAGAGGTAACCCTGCCCGCGGCGGCTTCCGTTTCAATCGAACTCTACCTCGTACGCGGCTGGATCGGGAAATCATAGGCCGGCCCGCCCGCCCCCGGCAGGGAAAAATGCCACCACTCCTTCGAATAGTTCACAAAGCCTTGCCTCGCCATCGCCGCGACCAGCCGCTTGCGCCAGGCGCGCTGCTCCGGATTGATCGACGGTGCCGCAGTGTGCCCCTTCGCATCGGTACAGTCGTAGCCTGTGCCCATGTCGACGCTGCCCTCCGGCGCGCGTATCTCGGCCGGCGCCGTGCAATCGGCGTAGGTCTTTGACGGATCATATTTTGCGGAATTGTCGGCCTTGAGATCGACCAAAGTGAGATCGAGCGCTGCACCCGTGGAATGCTGCGAGCGGCTCGCAATATAGCCGAGGCGGAACAGCTCGGTCTTCGGAATCCCGGGGTTGTAGCGCCGCTCAGCCGCCGTCTCGTGACCGTTCTGCGACCACTTCACCATGTCGAGCGAGGCGCGCGCCGGCCGGTAGCAGTCGAACATCTTCAGCGACAGATTCTGTGCGGCGAGCTCCGCTTGCACCGCCTTCAGCCGCAGCCCCACCTCCCGTTTCACCACGCATTCACCGGCATTGTAACCAGCGAGCGGACGGCCCACGAAATTGTTCGCCGTAGCGTATCGGATGTCCTGGATGATGCCGGGATCGATGTCGCGCAGGTAAACGAAGCCGCCGGGGAGCGATTGGGCGTGGGCCGTGCTGATTGGCACCGCGGCCAGGAACGCCGTCAGAATTCTTTTCACGAAATGCCCCACGATCGTCATGCCCGGGCTTGTCCCGGCCATCCACGTTCTATTGCGTCAAATGCGATAGAAGATCGTGGATGCCAGGGACAAGCCCGGGCATGACGGAGAAGGTGGCGGCAGGCCAGGCCACAGCGACCAAACCGACAGATCAGGGGATAACTCGCCTCCCGCCGTTTGCCCCTTGCTCCCCCCGCCATCCCCGCCTATAGCTCTGCTTTTAATGACATCGAAATCGACCTTCGTCCTCGGCCACCGGCATTTGCTGGGCATCGAGGGCCTTTCCGCGGCCGACATCAGCGGCCTCCTCGACCTGTCCGAAGAATATGTCGAGCTCAACCGCCAGGTTGACAAGAAGCGCACCGTCCTGCGAGGACGGACGCAGGTGAACCTTTTCTTCGAGGCCTCCACCCGGACCCAATCCTCGTTCGAGCTCGCCGGCAAGCGGCTGGGCGCCGACGTCATGAACATGTCGGTGTCCTCGTCCTCGATCCGCAAGGGCGAGACCCTGATCGACACCGCCGTGACGCTGAACGCGATGCACCCCGACATCCTGGTGGTCCGCCATCACGCCTCCGGCGCGGTGGAACTGCTGGCGCGCAAGGTCGACGGTTCCGTGATCAATGCCGGCGACGGCGCGCATGAGCATCCGACCCAGGCGCTGCTCGATGCCCTCACCATCCGCCGCAACAAGGGCCGGATCGAGGGCCTGGTGGTCGCGATCTGCGGCGATGTGCTGCATTCGCGCGTCGCCCGCTCCAACATCATCCTGCTCAACACCATGGGCGCCCGCGTCCGCGTCGTCGGCCCGTCCACGCTGCTGCCAACGGGCATCGAGCGGATGGGCGTCGAGGTCGCGCGCGACATGCGCGAAGGTCTCGAAGGCGCCGACATCGTCATGATGCTGCGGCTGCAGCGCGAGCGCATGAACGGCTCCTTCGTACCTTCCTCGTCGGAATATTTCCATTATTTCGGGCTCGACCAGAAGAAGCTCGCCTACGCCAAGCCGGACGCGCTCGTGATGCATCCAGGCCCCATGAACCGCGGCGTGGAGATCGACTCGATCGTGGCCGACGGCGCCCAGTCCCTGATCCGCGAACAGGTGGAGATGGGCGTCGCGGTGCGCATGGCCGTGCTGGAAGCGCTCGCCCGCAACCTGCCGAACGCGTGATGCCGATGTTGACCGACCGCCGCCCCATCCTGCTCGCCAACGCCCGCGTCGTCGATCCCTCCAGGGAGTTCGACGGCATCGGTGACGTTCTCATTGCCGACGGCACCATCCGCGAGACCCGCCGCGGCATCGGCGCGGCCGGCGTCCCCGAGGGCACCGACATCATCAATTGCTCCGGCAAGATCGTGGCACCGGGCCTGATCGACATGCGCGCTTTCGTCGGCGAACCCGGCCTCAGCCACCGCGAGACCTTTGCCTCGGCGAGCCAGGCCGCGGCGACCGGCGGCATCACCACCATCATCTGCCAGCCCGCCACCTTGCCCGTCATCGACAATTCGGCGACCGTCGATTTCGTGATGCGCCGCGCCCGCGACACCGCGATCGTCAACATTCAGCCGATGGCCGCGCTCACCAAGGGCATGCAGGGCGACGAGATGACCGAGTTCGGCCTCCTGAAGGCGGCCGGCGCTGTCGCCTTCAGCGACGGCGACAAGAGCGTCACCAACGCCCAGGTGATGCGCCGCGCGCTGACCTATGCCCGCGACTTCGACGCACTGATCGTGCATCATACCGAGGATCCCAACCTGGTCGGCGAAGGCGTGATGAACGAGGGCGAGTTCGCGACCCGGCTCGGCCTGATGGGCATCCCGAATGCCGCCGAAGCCGTGATGCTGGAGCGCGACCTGCGCCTCGTCGCCCTCACCGGCGGCCGCTACCACGCGGCTTCGCTGACCTGCATCGACTCTCTCGATATCCTCCAGCGCGCTCGCGACGCCGGACTCGCCGTCAGCGCCTCGGTCTCGATCAACCATCTGGCGCTGAACGAGAACGACATCGGTCCTTACCGTTCGTTCCTGAAGCTGTCGCCGCCGCTGCGCACCGAGGACGACCGCCGCGCGGTGGTGGCGGCGCTCGCCTCCGGCCTGCTCGACGTCATCATGTCGGACCACAATCCGCAGGACGTCGAGGTCAAGCGCCTGCCGTTCGCGGAAGCCGCACCCGGCGCCGTCGGCCTCGAGACCATGCTGCCGGCCGGCTTGCGGCTGGTGCATAATGGCGAGATGGAACTGAAGACGCTGATCCGTGCGATGTCGACCCGGCCGGCCGAGCTGCTCGGGCTGCCAGGCGGAACCCTTCGCGCGGGCAGCCCGGCGGACGTCATCGTAATCGATCCCGATACGCCCTGGGTGGTCGATCCCGCCGACCTCAAATCGCCCTGCAAGAACACCCCGTTCGACGAGGCCCGCTTTACAGGCCGCGTGGTGCGCACCATTGTCGGCGGCCGCACGGTCTATGAGCATGTCTGACGTGCGAGATCGTTCGACACGGAGATCCAGCCATGGGGCTTGAAGCATTTTTGCCGGTCGCCTTCGTCACCGGCTATCTCCTCGGCTCGATTCCATTCGGCCTGATTCTGACCAGGCTCGCCGGCACGCAGGATATTCGCTCGATCGGCTCCGGCAGCATCGGCGCGACCAATGTGCTGCGCACGGGACGCAAGAGCCTTGCCGCGGGCACCCTGCTGTTCGACGCGCTCAAGGGCACCGTGGCCGTGGTGATCTGTGGCTACATCGCCGGGCCCAATGCTGCGATGGTGGCCGGGCTCGGCGCGTTCCTCGGCCATCTCTTCCCGGTCTGGTTGAAATTCAGAGGCGGCAAGGGCGTGGCGGTCTATATCGGCATCCTGCTCGGCCTGTTCTGGCCCGGCGCCGTCGTGTTCTGCCTGCTCTGGCTGGCGACCGCCTTCACCACCCGCTACTCTTCACTCTCGGCGCTGGTGGCGGCGTTCATCACGCCGATGTTCCTGTGGTGGTTCGGTCACCTCGCATTGTCGGCACTGGCAGCAGTGCTGACGCTGCTCTTGTTCTACGCGCATCGCGAGAACATCAAGCGCTTGCAGGCCGGCAGGGAAAGCCGGATCGGCGAGAAGGCTTGAGGGCCGGAAAAAGTACGGATACCGCCGCACCCCTTCCGCACTATATGCCAAATTCTGTTCGCAACTTGGCTGCGACTCACGTCAGGCTGTAGCGAACGGGTTTCACGCCTGTCATCCTGACCCAGAAAAAGGCGTTACGCGGTTGCTCAGAATGAGCGAGAAAATTGTCGGCGTGCAGGATGGGGTTGGTTCGTCAGGTGTGACCGGCACCGCGGCAAGCCGGCTGCTCTCGGCGACCAACATCTGGTCCGATGCGCCGCCGCAAGCGGCCGCCGCTGTTTCACCGCCAACGCCGCAGCCTGAGCCCGTCGCGCGAGCCGCCGCTCCGCCCGATATCGTGGTCACCAAGGCTGTACCGGCCGCGCCTGCACAGGCGCGTTCAGACCAATGGCCGCCGCGAAAACTTTCGCTGGCGCTGCAGGGCGGCGGCACCTTTGCCGCCTTCACCTGGGGCGTGCTGGAGCGGCTGCTGGAAGAGCCAGACATCGCGATCGACACCATCAGCGGCGCCAGCGCCGGCGCGATAAATGCACTGCTGCTCGCGTGCGGCTTGGCCGAAGGCGGCCGCGAAGGCGCGCGGTCGCGGCTGAACCGGTTCTGGGTCCGGCTGATGCACGAGGCCTCGTTCCGCTCGCTGATGCTGATCGGCGGCTTTTCCCCCGCGGGAAGCTCGGTCGCATTCGGCCCGACGCTGCGCTCCGGACAGTTCGATCCGTTCGACCTCGATCCGCTACGGCAGGCGCTGTCGCGCGACATCGATTTTGCCGCACTGCGCGACCCGAGGTGCCCAAGACTCATGATTGCGGCGACGCGGATCCGCGACGGCCAGCAGCAGATCTTCCGCAACGACGCCATCACCGCCGATGTCGCGCTGGCCTCGACCTGCCCGCCCCTGGTTCACTGCGCCATCGAGGTCGATGGCGAGGCTTATTGGGACGGCGGCTTCGGCGGCAACCCGCCGCTGCTGCGGCTGGCGCAGGAGACCACGACGTCCGATGTCCTGCTGGTGCAGGTCACGCCGACGCGCGACAGCTACGTGCCGATCACGCTTGCCGCAATCGACCGCCGGCTCGACCAGATCGCAGCCAACGCCGCGCTCAATGCCGAGATCGCAGCGATCGAATGGGCAAAGACCCATGCCGCGCCGTCGCTGCGGCTCTCCAGGATCGCGGCTGAAGATTCCGTCGACGGCCTGGCGCAGCGCTCTTCGACCGATCTCGGCCGCGGCTTCATTCGCCTCTTGCACCGGAGCGGCCGCGAGGCCGCCGAGCGCTGGCTCGGGCAAGGTACCGCTGGCAATGCAACATCACCTGCATCCGATCAGCGCATCGCTCCAGTGGAGCCCGCACTGGTCTAGAGTATGACCAAGTGTGAGACTGCCTGCGGTCTTGGTTCACCTCCGGGTGAGGGGCCGCAGCATTCAGTGAGACCATAACCCTCACCCGCCGCGACTCGTCCGGGGCTAGCCTGATTTCGCCAGCGCCTCCTCCAGGAACCAGGCCACCGCGAGTGCGAGCGGATCATTGCCGAAGCGCGCGATCACCTGCACGCCGATCGGCAGGCCCCCGGCCTTCAGCACCGGTACGTTGACGCAAGGATTGCCCATCAGCGTCCAGAGCCGGTTGTAGCGGGGGTCGCCGGTGGTGGCGAGCTCCTTGGCCGGCGCGGTGCCCGGCGCCGAATAGGTCAGGAGCACGTCGACGCCCTCGAACAATTCGCCGAGTTCGCGGCGGCCGCGACGGCTGATGCGGCGCGCCTCGTCATACTCCTTCGGCGTCAGCCCGACGGTCGCATCGAGACTGGCGCGCAGCATCGGCGCGATCTCGTCGTGACGCTCTGAAAACTCCCAGGCGAGTGCGCGATGCGCCTCAAAGTCCTGGATGATCGGGTGGATGCGCCAGGCCTCCTTGATGGCCTCGGGCAGATCGATGGTCTGCACGCTGGCACCGGCGCGCATCGCCGCCTTGATCGCAGCTTGCAGCCCCTCCTCGGCCGCCGCCTCGACGGCGCCCGCAAACTCCTGCCTGACCACGCCGATGCGCGGCGACTTCGCCGGAGTGATGCCCGAGAATTCGCGGCGCGCGGTCATCGCCAAGAGCCCGCGCGCAAGATCCTCTGCCCGGGCGCCGAACAGGCCGACCGTATCGAGCGCCCATGAATAGCACTTCACGCCGACCGTCGGCAGCATCCGGAACGACGGCTTGATCGCGGCCGCCCCGCAATAGGCGGCGGGCCGGATCACCGAGCCGCCGGTCTGGGTGCCCAGCGCCAGCGGGATCATGCCGGCGCCGACGGCCGCCGCCGAGCCCGAGGACGAGCCGCCCGGCGAATGAGCCGTATTGTGCGGATTGCGCGTCGGGGTCGGATCGCGCGAGGCGAACGCGGTCGTGGTGGTCTTGCCGATGATGGTGGCCCCAGCCCGCTTCAGCATCATCACGACAGGTGCGTCAGCGCGCGGCTGCCAGCCGCGATAGATCTCCGAACCCATCTCGGTCGGCATATCAGCGGTGTCGATGATGTCCTTGATGCCGACCGCGATGCCGCGCAGCGGCCCGGTGCTTTGCGCCCTCGCCGACTTGTCATGCCGGACGAAGGCCTGGAGGTCCTTCTCCTTTGCCTCGATCGCGGCATGCGATTGCGCGATGGCGGCCTCGGGCGAAAGCTCCCCCGCTTCGATGCGGCGCTGGAGGTCGGCAAGTGAGATCATGGCAAAATCCTTCTTATTGCCACCGCTTTTAGCATCGCGACCAAGCCGCGCAAGCGCACGCCCCTGTTGCGCAACGCCCTCAGGTTGTTTCATGCTGTCCCTGCAAGGAGACACCGTGGACGCCATCAACAGAAGCGTGGAGCTGACCGAGGCTGAGCGGATCGATCGCCTGCGGCTGATCCGCTCCGACAACGTCGGGCCGCGCACCTTCCGCTCGCTGGTCGATCATTTCGGCAGCCCGCGCGCCGCTCTGGAGCGTTTGCCCGATCTGGCACGCCGTGGCGGTGCGCAGCGATCGGGGCGCATCTGCAGCGCGGACGACGCGAAGGCCGAGCTCGCCGCCAGCCGCAAATTCGGCATCGCCTGGCTTGCGCCCGGCGAGGACGGCTATCCGGCGCGGCTCGCAACACTCCATGATGCGCCGCCGCTGCTTGCCGTGCGCGGCGACACGAAAAGCTTGATGAGGCCGATGATCGCGATCGTCGGCTCGCGCAATGCGTCTGGTGCCGGCTTGAAATTCGCCGGCCAGCTCGCGCGCGCGCTCGGCGAAGCCGGCTTTGTCGTCATCTCGGGGCTGGCGCGCGGCGTCGACCAGGCTGCGCATCGCACGAGCATCGAGAGCGGTACGATCGCGGTGCTCGCCGGCGGCCATGATTGTATCTACCCGCCCGAGCACGGCGACCTGCTCGCCGCGATCCTGGATCACGCGGGCGCCGCGCTCTCCGAAATGCCGCTCGGCCACGAGCCGCGCGCCCGCGACTTCCCCCGCCGCAACCGCCTGATCTCGGGCGCTTCGCTCGGCGTCGTCGTGGTGGAAGCGGCCCACCGCTCGGGCTCGCTGATCACCGCGCGCATGGCGGCCGAACAGGGCCGCGAGGTGTTCGCGGTGCCGGGCTCGCCGCTCGATCCGCGCGCCGCCGGCACCAACGACCTGATCAAGCAGGGCGCAACGCTCGTCACGGAAGCCGCCGACATCATCAATGCGGTGCAGCCGATCATGGAGCGGCCGCTGATGCACCCCGCGGGCGAAGCCGACAGCGAACCGTTCGAAAGCGACCCGCAGAACCATGATCGCGACCAGATCACGGGCCTGCTCGGCCCGGCCCCAATCTCGATCGACGATATCGTACGGATGTCGGGCGCCTCACCCGCAATCGTGCGCACCGTGCTGCTGGAGCTTGAGCTCGCCGGGCGGCTCGAGCGCCACGGTGGCGGACTGGTGTCGTTACTTTAAAGAGCTGGCTCGTACCTTACCTCCCCTGGAGGGAGGGAAAAATCGACCTCGCAGCATGAGCAGAGCGCTTGAGCAGAGCGCTTACCCCTTGATTCTCCGCTTCAGCCGTCGTTGCGCTCGTCGAAGCGCGCTCGTGCTGCCGCGATCTGCTCCTGATGCGCGATCGCCCATTCTCCGAGCGCCTTCACCGGCTGCTGGAGGCCGTGGCCGAGATCGGTCAGCTCATAATCCACGCGCGGGGGTATGGTCGGGAAGATCGTGCGCGTGACGAGGCCGTCGCGCTCGAGGCCACGCAGCGTCAGGGTCAGCATGCGCTGCGAGATGCCGTTGATCATGCGCTTGAGCTCATTGAAGCGCTTTGGCCCGTCGCTCAACATCATGATGACGAACACGCTCCATTTGTCGCCGACGCGGGACAGCACGGAAGCGACCCCGCGACAGTCCGCATGGTTGGGGTCTGGCCTTTGATCCGGCCTTTGATCCGGACCTGGAACCAGCCTCGGCGAGGCAGGCAAATCGGTGTTCTCAGGTTTCAATAATGTGCTCATGGCTCAAAAAAGTGCGTTCTTGCGGGGATTTCAACAGTCACTCATGTAGCGCCGGTTACAAACCTATACCAGGGTGACCCCAAATGAAACTGCTCCATATCGACTCCAGCGTGCTCGGCCCCCACTCCGTCAGCCGGCAGGTTTCCGCCGCCATCGTCGACCGGTTCCGGCAGGCGACGCCCTCGCTTGACGTCGTCTATCGCGACCTGACCCAGACGCCGCTTGCCCATCTCTCCGGCTCGCATCTCGCGGCCGCGCAGGGCGCCCCGGCGCCGGCGGAACTCGGACCGGACCTTGCCGCAAGCGCGGCGGCGCTGGAAGAGTTCCTGGCCGCCGAAATCGTCGTCATCGGTGCGCCGATGTACAACTTCACGATTCCGAGCCAGCTCAAGGCCTGGATCGACCGCATTCTGGTTGCGGGGAAGACTTTTAAATACGGCGCGGCCGGGCCGGAGGGCCTTGCCGGTGGCAAGCGCGTGATCGTCGCGATCTCGCGCGGCGGCTATTATGGCGCGGGCTCGCCCGCTGCAGCCCTGGAGCACCTCGAAAGCTATCTGCGAGGCGTATTCGGCTTCATGGGCATCCACAATGCCGAGTTCATCATCGCCGACGGCATCCAGGTCGGACCGGATCATCGCGAGAAGGCGCTCGCCGGCGCGCTTCAGGCAGCCACCAGCCTGCACGCGGCCTGACGCCGTGCTGAAATCAGCCGCCGCCGGATTGCGCGGCGGCTGACGGCTGCACGATCTGAGACGCTAAAACCAGACGCCCTGCATGCCCAGGATCACGGCAAGGAGGGAAACGAGCAGGCCGATCCCGGAGAACAACGCGATGGCGACGAACTCGGCCGTGTCGGAACGCTTGGCCGGAATGGCGGATCTTTCGGTGAAAACGCGCGGTGATGAAATCGATGAAAAAATGCGGGCTGCCTTCGCCATAACCGACTCCCTTAAACATGAGTCTTCTGCCCCCTTGCCCGTAAAAGTGTCTTCGCGGTCTGGATGAAGGTTCAACGCCTCACGCAAAGGTTCAGGAAATACGTCTTCCAAGATGCGGGAACCGGCCGGCGCAACCAACCTGGTCGTGCCGGCCGATTCAATTTGCACTCGACTTGTTCAGCCGCGGTAGATCGGCGCGCCGCTCGGGGAGGCCACTGCGCCGCCGTCGACGAAGATTTCCTGCCCCTGCACGTGCGCGGAATCATCGGAGGCGAGGAACAGCACCGTCTTCGCAACATGGTCCGTTTCACCGATGCGGCCGAGCGGCGTCGATAGCGCAATCCGCGTCTCGAACGCTTTCTCGGCTTCGGGCGTCGCGGTCGCGGGCCCCCAGATCGGCGTGCGGATCGCGCCGGGCGCCACGACATTGACGCGGATGCCGCGCGGCGACAGCTCCGAGGCCATGATCCTCGCCATCGCCCGCACGCCGGCCTTCGCTGCGCCGTAAGCGGAGTAACCGGGAATGCCGAGCACGGAGATCACGGAGCCGTTGAGGATGATCGAGGCATTGTCGTTGATGTAAGGCAACGCGGACTGCACGGTGAAGAACACGCCGGTCAGATTGGTGCTGATCACCTTCTCGAAGACCTCGAGCGTGGCCGAACCGAGCGGCGTGCCGCCGGCGATGCCGGCATTGGCGAACACGATGTCGAACTTGCCGAATTTTTCCGCGCCCTGCCTGATTGCGGTTTCGGTGGCGGCGATGTCGGTGGCATCGGCGGCGAGCTCGAGCGCGTTCGGCCCGAGCTCCTTTGCGGCCGCCGCCAGCGTCTCCTTGTTGCGCCCGGTGATCACCACCTTGGCGCCCTCCGCCACGAACAGTTTTGCCGTCGCAAGCCCGATGCCGCTATTGCCGCCGGTGATCAGGGCCGTCTTGTCCTTCAGTCTCACGCTCGCCTCCAGTAGTTGCATAATGAAACTAGATTGCGATCTAGGCTATTTGGTTTTATGATGCAACCACACAAGCGCGTGATCGGCAGCTGGCACCGTGCGAACGCGACAGGACAGAGGACGATGGTGAAACGAACGAGCTTCGAGAGCGATGCCTGCCCGATCGCGCGCTCGCTGGACGCGCTCGGCGACTGGTGGTCGCTCTTGATCATCCGCGAAGCGCTGTTCGGCCTGCGCCGCTTCGGCGAATTCCAGAGCAAGCTCGGCATGGCCAAGAACATTTTGTCGGCCCGGCTGCGCGCGCTGGTCGATCACGGCATCCTGGCAACCGCCCCCGCCTCCGACGGCAGCGCATATCAAGAGTATATGCTAACGCCGAAGGGACGCGGCACCTTCCCGATCCTGGTCGCGCTCCGGCAATGGAGCGAGGAGTTCGACGACCACCCCGAAGAGATCGCGACGATCCTGGTCGATCGCGAGAAGGGCCGCCCGGTGAAGAAGCTCGAAATGCGCGCCGAGGACGGCCGCCTGCTCAGCCCGGCGGACACGATGGTGAAACCGCGGCCGGCACTGCGCCGGCGGTCAATGGGATGACGGTGCGCTGCCACGACACCGTCATTGCGAGCGCAGCGAAGCAAATCCAGTCTTTCCGCCGAGACCGTCTGGATTGCTTCAGCGTACTCTTATCGGTCACCGTCACACTGAGGCGCTCGCCTCTTCGGCGAGCCTCGAAGGGTGACGGCCCGGCTGGCACCTCGGCCGTTCATTCTTCGAGGCTTCCGGCGCGATGCCTGGCATCGCGCCACTCGCGCACAAGGATGACAGGGCGATATTGGCCGGACTGCTCACGACAGCTTGCGCTTGGTCCGCAGCCGCAGATGCTCATCGGCCTCGAGTTGCGTCATCCCCAGGAGATGATGCAGCACATCGAGCTTGTGGCGCTCGGCGAGCTTGCGCAAGACAGCCACCTGCTCGGCGATGAAGGCGACCGCCTCATCTGCCCCGCCCTCTCCCGGTTCCTCGTGACGCGAGCCCACCCGCGCGCCTGATCCGGTGCGCGCCCGTTTCTTTCCTGGCCTAGTCACCAGACCCCACCCGAATCCATGCCCCGCGGAAACATTACGTCGACATGCACCGCAACTCCAAGGTGGTATTTTGCAACTTTCTCGATATGAAATTTTGCCCACTCCAGCGGGTTTCAACAGCCCCCGATTTGACAGGGGCCGGCTCACCACCCATGTTCGGGTCGAAACGGCCGACCCGAGTCCTTTCGTTTTCGGCCCCAGATTTTCCCGTAAGACACTGGAACTAAATGAATATCGTCATTGTGGAGTCGCCGGCGAAAGCCAAGACGATCAACAAATATTTGGGCTCGTCCTATGAGGTTCTGGCCTCGTTCGGCCATGTCCGCGATCTCCCGGCGAAGAACGGTTCCGTCGACCCCGACGCCAATTTCAAGATGATCTGGGAGGTCGACCCCAAGGCGGCCGGCCGGCTCAACGAGATCGCCAAGTCGCTGAAGGGTGCTGACCGCCTGATTCTCGCCACCGACCCTGATCGCGAGGGCGAGGCCATCTCCTGGCACGTGCTGGAGGTGATGAAGGAAAAGCGCGCGCTGAAGGATCAGAAGATCGAGCGGGTGGTGTTCAACGCCATCACCAAGCAGGCGGTCTCGGACGCGATGAAGCATCCGCGCCAGATCGACGGCGCGCTGGTGGACGCCTATATGGCGCGCCGCGCCCTCGACTATCTGGTCGGCTTCACCCTCTCGCCGGTGCTGTGGCGCAAGCTGCCCGGCGCCCGCTCGGCCGGGCGCGTGCAGTCGGTGGCGCTGCGCCTCGTCTGCGACCGCGAGCTCGAGATCGAGAAGTTCGTGCCGCGGGAATATTGGTCGCTGATCGCGACCCTGCTCACGCCGCACGGCGAAGCCTTCGAGGCCCGCCTCGTCGGCGCCGACGGCAAGAAGATCCAGCGCCTCGACATCGGCACCGGCGCGGAAGCCGAGGATTTCAAGAAGGCGCTTGAGCTGGCGACCTACGCCGTCACGGCGGTCGATGCAAAACCCGCCCGGCGCAATCCGCAGGCGCCCTTCACCACCTCGACGCTGCAGCAGGAGGCCAGCCGCAAATACGGTTTTGCGCCGGCGCACACCATGCGCATCGCCCAGCGCCTCTATGAGGGCATCGACATCGGCGGCGAGACCACCGGACTCATTACTTATATGCGTACCGACGGCGTGCAGATCGCGCCCGAGGCGATCACCCAGGCCCGCAAGGTGATCGGCGAGGATTACGGCAACGCCTATGTGCCGGATGCGCCGCGCCAGTACCAGGCCAAGGCCAAGAACGCCCAGGAAGCGCACGAGGCGATCCGCCCGACCGATCTCTCGCGCCGCCCCGACAGCATGAGCCGCAAGCTCGATGCCGATCAGGCGAAGCTTTATGAGCTGATCTGGAAGCGCACCATCGCGAGCCAGATGGAATCGGCCGAGCTCGAGCGCACCACGGTGGACATCACGGCGAAGGCCGGCGGCCGGACGCTGGAGCTGCGCGCCACCGGCCAGGTCGTGAAGTTCGACGGCTTCCTCGCGCTCTACCAGGAAGGCCGCGACGACGAGGAGGACGAGGATGCACGCCGCCTGCCCGCGATGAGCCAGGGCGAGGCCGTGAAACGGCAGAGCCTCTCCGTCACCCAGCACTTCACCGAGCCGCCGCCGCGCTTCTCCGAGGCTTCCCTGGTCAAGCGCATGGAAGAGCTCGGCATCGGCCGGCCCTCGACCTATGCCTCGATCCTCCAGGTCCTGAAGGACCGCGGCTACGTCAAGCTGGAGAAGAAGCGCCTGCATGGCGAGGACAAGGGCCGCGTCGTGATCGCGTTCCTGGAGAGCTTCTTCAGCCGCTACGTCGAATACGACTTCACCGCCGCGCTCGAAGAACAGCTCGACCGTATCTCCAACAACGAGATCTCCTGGCAGCAGGTGCTGAAGGATTTCTGGCGCGACTTCATCGGCGCCGTCGACGACATCAAGGATCTGCGCGTCGCGCAGGTGCTCGACGTTCTCGACGAGATGCTGGGGCCGCACATCTATCCGCCCCGCGCCGATGGCGGCGATGTCAGGCAGTGCCCGAACTGCGGCACCGGCCGGCTGAACCTCAAGGCCGGCAAGTTCGGTGCCTTCGTCGGCTGCTCGAACTATCCGGAATGCCGCTACACCCGCCAGCTCGCCGCCGATGGCGAGGCTGCCGCCGACCGCTCGCTGGGCCAGGACCCCGACACCGGTCGGGATGTCTGGCTCAAGGCGGGCCGGTTCGGCCCCTACATCCAGCTCGGCGAGCAGAAGGATTACGAGGAAGGCGAAAAGCCGAAGCGCGCAGGCATTCCGAAGGGCACCTCGCCCAGCGATGTCGACCTCGAGCTCGCGCTGAAGCTGTTGTCGCTGCCGCGCGAGATCGGCAAGCATCCGGAGACGGGTCTGCCGATCACCGCTGGGCTCGGCCGCTTCGGGCCGTTCGTGAAGCACGACAAGACCTATGCGAGTCTCGAAGCCGGCGACGAGGTCTTCGACATCGGCCTCAACCGCGCGGTGACGCTGATCGCGGAAAAAGCCGCCAAGGGCCCGAGCCGCCGCTTCGGCGCCGATCCCGGCAAGGCGCTCGGCGATCATCCCTCGCTCGGCACCATCACCGTGAAGAGCGGGCGCTATGGACCCTACGTCACCGCCGGCGGCGTCAACGCGACGATCCCGAGCGAGATCGAGAAGGACGCGATCACGCTGCCGCAGGCGATCGCGCTGATCGACGAGCGCGCGGCCAAGGGCGGCGGCAAGACCAAGGCAACGAAGGCAGCCAAGCCTGCCAAGGCCAAGAAAGCTGCGGAGAAAGCTACGGAGAAGGCTGCGAACAGCGAGGACGCCGCGCCAAAGCCGAAGAAACCGGCCGCGAAGAAAGCCGCGGCCAAATCGAAAACCGAATCCACCAGCAAGGCGCGCGCCGCCGTGTCGTCGACGGCAAAGACGTCGCCGACCAAGGCAACCGCCAGCAAGGCTCCGGCCAAGAAGAGTGCCGGCAAGAATTAGAGGTTAAGTGAAACGCAAGAATGACCATGGCTTTCCCGATCGGAACGCCATCGTCGCCTTCATCAAGGCAAATCCAGGAAAGGTCGGCACCCGCGAAATTGCGCGCGAGTTCGGCCTGAAGAACGCCGATCGCGCCGAGCTCAGGCGCATGCTGCGCGAGCTCGCCGACGACGGCATCATCAAGAAGAAGCGCCACAAGGTCTCGGAGCCGGACGCGCTGCCGCCCACCCTGCTCGCCGACATCACCGGCCGTGACAGCGACGGCGAGCTGATCGCCTCCCCCGCCGAATGGGACGAGGTCGAGAGCGGCGAGCCGCCAAAGATCCTCATCGAAATGCCGCGCCGGCCCAAGCCAGGCACCGCCGCCGGCGTCGGCGACCGCGCACTGCTACGCGTCGAGCGCACCGACGAGACAGAAGGCCCCGCCTATCGCGGCCGCATCATCAAGGTCATCGACAAGGCCAAGAGCCGCATCCTCGGCGTGTTCCGCAGCCTTCCCGAAGGCGGCGGGCGGCTCGTCCCCGTCGACAAAAAGTTCGCCGACCGCGAGCTGAACATCGCGAAGACCGACACCCAGGGCGCGCAGGACGGCGACCTCGTCAGCGTCGACATCGTCCGCTCGCGCGGCTTTGGCCTCGCCTCAGGTCGCGTGAAAGAGAAGCTCGGCTCGGTCAAATCCGAGAAGGCGATCAGCCTGATCGCGATCTACGCCCACGACATCCCGCTGCAATTCTCCTCCGCCGCGATGCGCGATGCGGAAGCCGCGGAGCCCGCCAATCTGAAGGGACGCGAGGACTGGCGCGACGTCCCGCTCGTGACCATCGATCCGCCGGATGCGAAGGATCACGACGACGCGGTGCATGCGCAGGCCGATGACGATCCCAACAACAAGGGCGGCTTCATCGTCAACGTCGCCATTGCCGATGTCAGCTTCTACGTCCGCCCGGGCACCGCGCTCGACCGGGACGCGCTCGACCGCGGCAACTCGGTCTACTTTCCCGACCGCGTCGTGCCGATGTTGCCCGAGCGCATCTCCAACAATCTCTGCTCGCTGGTGCCGGGCGAGCCGCGCGGCGCGCTCGCGGTGCGGATGGTGATCGGCCCGGACGGGCGGAAACGCTCGCACAGCTTCCACCGCATCCTGATGCGTTCGGCGGCGAAGCTGCACTACGCGCAGGCGCAGGCTGCGATCGACGGTCGGCCCGATGACACCACCGGCCCGCTGCTCGATCCGATCCTGAAGCCGCTCTACGCCGCCTATGCTTGCGTCAAGCGCGCTCGCGACGAGCGCGATCCGCTCAATCTCGACCTGCCCGAGCGCAAGATTCTCCTGAAGAGCGACGGCACGGTCGACCGCGTCGTCATCCCCGAAAGGCTCGATGCGCACAAGCTGATCGAGGAGTTCATGATCCTCGCCAATGTCGCCGCGGCCGAGATGCTGGAGAAGAAATCGCTGCCGCTGATCTACCGCGTGCATGACGAGCCGACCTTGGAGAAGGTCCACGCGCTCGCGGAGTTCCTGGACACGCTGGACGTCCCCTTCGCCAAATCGGGCGCGCTGCGTCCGACGATGTTCAACCGCGTGCTGGCCCAGCTCGAAGGCCACGACTATTACCCGCTGGTCAGCGAGGTCGTGCTGCGGGCCCAGGCGCAGGCGGAATATTCCGCGGAGAACTACGGTCATTTCGGCCTGAACCTGCGCCGCTATGCGCATTTCACCTCGCCGATCCGCCGCTATGCCGATCTCGTCGTGCACCGCGCCCTGGTCCGCGCGCTCGGCCTCGGCGAAGGCGCCCTGCCCGACAGCGAGACGCCGGAAAGTCTCGGCGAAGTCGCCGCGCATATTTCGCTGACCGAGCGGCGGGCGATGAAGGCGGAGCGCGAGACCGTGGATCGCCTGATCGCCCATCACCTCGCCGACCGCGTCGGCGCCAGTTTCCAGGGCCGCGTCTCCGGCGTCACTCGCGCCGGCCTGTTCGTGAAGCTCAGCGAGACCGGCGCCGACGGATTGATCCCGATCCGATCCCTCGGCATGGAATATTTCAACTATGACGAGAGCCATCACGCGCTGGTCGGCACGCGCAGCGGCACCATGTACCAGCTCGGTGATGTCGTCGACGTCCGCTTGGTCGAAGCAGCCCCAATCGCCGGCGCGTTGCGCTTCGAGCTGCTGTCGTCACAGAGCGAGGGCGGCCCACGCGAGCGCCGGCCGTTCCGTCCGCAGCGCAAATCATCAAAGGCTCGTCCCGGACGCAGCCCAGAGCAAAAACGCAAGCCGGAGAAGCAGAAGTCCGGCAAGGAGAGGAACGCCAAAGGAAAGAACAAGGGAAGAGGCAAGAAGGGCAAGGCATGGTGACCACGAGCACGGCCCCAAAAATCTGGACGCGCGAGAGCGGTCTCGTCGAGAAGCGCGACGTGTGGGCGGCCATGAAGCGCGGCTTTCGCGGCCGCTGTCCGCGCTGCGGCGAGGGCAAGTTGTTCCGCGCCTTCCTGAAGACTGCCGACGATTGCGCCAAATGCGGTCTCGATTTCACGCCGCATCGCGCCGACGATCTGCCCGCCTATCTCGTCATCGTCATCGTCGGTCACATCGTGGTGCCGGCCATCCTCTGGATCGAGACCAATTATTCGACGCCGGTCTGGCTCAGCTTCGCTGCCTATCTACCCTTCACCTTCGTCGCCTCGCTCGCGCTGTTGCAGCCCGTCAAGGGAGCCGTGGTCGGCTTGCAATGGGCTCTGCGCATGCACGGGTTTGACGAGAACCCTCCGGATGGTATTCCGCCAGTGTAGGCAAAATAAACAAGAACAGTTCGGGTGAGGACATGACGGATATTGCGCAAATTGCGGAGAAGGCCAGGGTTCACGAGGAGAAGGAAGCCGACCACCATCCCTATTTCCGCCCGAGGGATGCGGCGACGCTGATCCTGGTCGATCGCAGCGGCGCCGTGCCGAAAGTGCTGGTCGGCAAGCGCCATGACAAGGTGGTGTTCATGCCGGGAAAATTCGTCTTTCCCGGCGGCCGAGTCGACAAGGCCGATCATCGCGTGCCGTGTGCGGCGCCCATCACCGCGGAGTTGGAGGCCAATCTCGCCAAGGGCAGCCCGAAGACTCCGGCCTCGCGCGCGAAGTCGTTGGCCATTGCCGCGATCCGCGAAGCTTGTGAGGAGACCGGTCTTTGCCTTGGCCGCAAGGCGGAAGGAAAGTTGGCAAAGCTCGAGGGCCCCTGGAAGCCGTTCGCGGATGCGGGCCTGTTGCCTGATCCCTCCGGCCTGTTCCTGATCGCGCGCGCGATCACTCCGCCCGGCCGCGTCAAGCGCTTCGACACGCGCTTCTTCACCGCCGATGCTTCCGCGATCACCCATCGCGTCGAAGGCGTGATCCATGCCGATGCCGAGCTGGTCGAATTGGTCTGGGTCGAGCTCGGCTCGAAGCCGCTCGCCGATCTGCATCCGATGACCCGCAACGTGCTCAACGAGCTCGATACGCGCCTTGCCACCGGTCCGCTCTGCCACGACGCACCGGTGCCGTTCTTCCATTTCTACGGCGGCAAGATGCAGAAGGATATTTTGAGCTGACATGACGGATGTCGCCGCACTTCGGCGCGCCGTCATCAGCACCCCTCTGACGTGATGAGCACACTCAACGCCGCACCTCTGAAGGGACGGTCTTCGCGGCCGCCCTGTCCGTGGCCGATTGACCAATGCCGGTGCCACGACAGCTGTTCCAGCCCCCGCTCCGTCGCGGAGGTGAAGGACGACCAGCGCGTGCAGTCGTGCCGGCGGTACAAGAGACCGCCGGGGCCCATATCAGGGTAGATCGTGGCGTAGATATCGAAACCCTCGCCCGGCGGAAGATCAGGTCCGAACCAATAGGTCGGGCTTCGCCCTGGCTGACCACCCACGATGGCCGTCAGGGTTTGCCGCGGTCCCCGAAGCCCCAGCCAGAACGGGGCGATCGAACCAGGTTCGAAAGCCGTGAAAATCGTCTGAGCCGTTGCGACGTCGGCTGCAGCGCTTTGCCCCGCAAGCCTCAGCTCGATCCGGCGTCCGCTCTTCACTTGTCCTTTGAACGGTGCTTCGACATCTCCGAGCCGCAACTCTCTCCACCCGGCGGGATCGGGCAGCGGCCATTGCAGCCTCTCCCTGACGACGCCATCGATATCGAGCACCTGATAGCGCAGGCCTTCCTCGTCGAGCGCGGCCTGAATGCAATGCAGATACTCGACGCCCTCGGGCATCCTGTGCGCCGTCCCTGCGCCCGCCGTGCAAATCTGCAGGACACCACGATGCGCCTGGACATCGAACGCCAGGATGTGGCTGCACAGATAAGCCAGCACATTCTCCTTCACCAGAATGTCCCAAAACGGGCGGCCGTATTCGTGGCCGATCTCGCGCTGATACGTCCCGGTAAAGCCGTTGATGGAAAACACCGGATGATGGCCCAGGACGAGCTTATGTCGGGCATCACCGTGATCTCTGAGCGTCGCTTCCAGCCAGGCCAGCTCGACATGGCCCTCACCTCCAAGGCCGCTCCAGAGCGTGTTGACGAACACCATCAGAAGGTCGCCGCGCCGTACGTAGTAAGAGAGTCCGGCTTGGTCGGGCGGCCCATTGTCCGGCAGGTCCAGCACTGCGCGAAACACCGCCTCGCTCATCGCGTCGTAGGTCGTGTGGTTGCCGGTGGTGTGCCAGATCGGAATAGCCGCACGGTCGAGCCACGCCATTTCCGTGTCCAGCCAGTAACGCCACTGCGCACGCAGAGCGTCCGGGTCCGGCGTGAGTCCGATGATCTCATCGCCCGGAAAGAGAATGAAATCAGGCTGCGGCTTCAGGCGCTGCACGACTGCATTGACCGAAGCGAAGGTCCTTTCGTGCAAGGCACCGGGCACGCCCGAACAGGAGTCGCCGTACAAGAGAAACTGGTGGCCCTTGCCGCGCGGCAGAAGCGCGGGAATGGGATTATTCACAGAGGTCATGGCCTTCCATCGCGCTGTTCGGCCACGAGGATGACAATTTCCGGAGCGGGTCGCAACCAGGCCTTGATCAGCTCTCATCCGGCTCGGAGCCGACATAGTCGCGCGCCGGCAGCTTAAGGATGCGGCCGAGCTCGTTTGCGAGCTTGTCCGCCTCCTCGCTGGTGAAGGTCTGAAGCGTGATCGGCTCGGTGCCCTTGTTGCCGCAGAGATTGACGTCGTCGGTGGTCAGATCCGTATCATAGTCGTCGGTGATGCTGATGAAGTGATAGTCGGCGAGATCGCGCGATGAGCGGATATTCAACAGGCCGAATTGTCTGGTGATTACGATCTGGCGACCCAGGGCATGGGCCGGTCGATGCGAATCATGCCGCCATCCACTGTCATTGTGCCTGCAATGTCGGGGCTCCTCACAGGTTTTGGCTTGGTTGGGGCGAAGGGCGGATTGGTGCGATGAGGCGCGTCCGACGCCTTGCGACCGGCCCCGCTCCGCCGCGATGCGCCGGTACCGTTCTTCCATTTTCCATTGCGGCAAGATACGACGAGATGTGCTAGGTGAAGGGCGCTTGAACGACTGGAGGATCGGATGACGCGGTTCGTAAGGCCTCTGCTCGCTTCCGTGGCGTTGTGCGGCCTGCTCTCGCCGCCTGCCCATGCGGAGCTCGACGTCGCCAAATTGAAGCAAACCATCGAGACTTCCTTCGAGAGCCAGTATCCGAAGCTCGACGCGCTCTACAAGGACATCCACGCCCATCCCGAGATTGCTTTCCAGGAGGAGAAGACCGCGGCGAAACTGGCCGCCGAGATGCGTGCGATTGGTTTTGAGGCCACCGAGCACGTCGGCAAGACCGGCCTTGTTGCCCTCTACAGGAACGGCGACGGTCCCACCATCATGGTTCGTACCGAGCTCGATGCGCTGCCGATGGAGGAGAAGACCGGCCTGCCCTATGCCAGCCGTGACAAGCAGATCTGGCAGGGCCGCGAGACGTTCGTCGCCCATAGCTGCGGCCATGACATCCACATGGCGAGCTGGGTCGGCACGGCGAAAACCCTGGTCGGCATCAAGGACCAGTGGCACGGTACGCTGATGTTCATTGCGCAGCCCGCCGAGGAAGAGGTCGCGGGCGCAAGAGCGATGATCGCCGATGGCCTGTTCACCCGCTTTCCGAAGCCCGATGCGGGATTTGCCCTGCACGACGGCAGTGGAGCCTACGGCTCCGTGACCTACAGGGTCGGGGTCGGATCGTCGAATGTCGACGGGCTCTTTATCAAATTTGTCGGCCGCGGTGGCCATGGCGCGATACCGCAGGCGACCATCGATCCCGTGATGATGGCATCCCGCTTCGTCGTCGACGTGCAGAGCGTGATCAGCCGCGAGAAGGACCCGACCGAATTCGGCCTTGTTACCATCGGCGCGATCCATGCCGGCACCGCCGGCAACATCATTCCCGACGAGGCCAGGGTGATCGGCACGATCCGCAGCTTCAAGCCGCAGGTGCGCGCGAGGATGCTAGCCGGGATCGAGCGGACGGCGAAGGCGGTGGCGGCGATGGCGGATGCGCCGGCGCCCGAAATCCATCTCGACGAGGGTACCAAGGCGGTGGTGAACGATGCTGCTGTCGTCGGCCAGGCCGAGCGGGTGCTGAAAGCGGCCTTCGGCGACAAGTTCAACGTCAGCCCTGCGAACACGACCAGCGAAGACTATTCGGAATATGTCAACGCCGGCGTGCCTTCGATGTTCTTCAACATCGGCGTTTATGAGCCCGACCGCGTCGCCGCCGCGCGTAACGGCAGCGCTCCGCCACTTCCCGGCAACCACTCGCCGCAATTTGCCCCGGTGCCGAAAACGACCATCCAGACCGGTGTCACCGCGATGACGCTCGCCGTGCTGAGCGCCTTCGATCAAAGGGCCCAGGGGCAGTAGTTTCTCTCAGGGTCTACGGCTTGATGGATTCTCAGATGCGCAATTGCGCGTCGTAGCTCGCCGCGACGCGGCGCCCCGGAATGACGCGAACGTGCTGAGAGTTGATCGAAAAACAAAAAATTCTTCCCGCCTCCCCCAATGGCGCAGTTCCCGGGCGTGCCTATGTCTTTGCGAACGACACCCAGAACGGATACGGGGCGATGGCACAACGGCAACTCAAGCTTGGCGCGTTCATGCGCCCGATCTCTATCCACACCGGCGCCTGGCGCTATCCCGGGGCCTGGCCCGACGCCAATTTCAACTTCGGCCACATCAAGCAGCTGATCCAAAAGCTCGAGGCCGGCAAGTTCGACGCCTTCTTCATGGCCGATCACCTCGCCGTGCTGAACATGCCGATCAACGCGCTCAAGCGCAGCCACACCGTGACCTCGTTCGAGCCGTTCACGCTGCTGTCGGCGCTCTCGGCGGTCACCGACCGCATCGGCCTGATCGCGACGGGCTCGACCACCTTCGACGAGCCTTATCACGTCGCGCGCCGCTTCGCCTCGCTCGACCATCTCAGCGGCGGCCGCGCAGGCTGGAACATCGTCACCACCTCGAACCCGGACGCGGCGCTGAATTTTGGCCTCGACGACCACATGGAGCACGCCGAGCGCTACAAGCGCGCCCGCGAGTTCTACGACGTCGTCACTGGCCTCTGGGATTCCTTCGCCGACGATGCCTTCGTGCGCGACGTCGAGAGCGGCCTGTTCTTCGATCCCGCGAAGATGCACGTGCTCGATCACAAGGGCAGATACTTCAAAGTGCGCGGTCCCCTCAACATCGCCCGCCCCGTGCAGGGCTGGCCGGTGATCGTGCAGGCTGGTGCCTCCGAAGACGGCAAGCAGCTCGCCGCCGAAACGGCTGAAGCCGTGTTCACCGGCGGCGGCAGCCTCGCCGACGGACAGAAGCTGTATGCCGACATCAAGGGCCGTATGGAAAAGGTCGGCCGCGATCCGGAGCACCTCAAGATCCTGCCCGGAGCCTTCGTCGTGGTCGGCGACAGCGTCGATGAAGCCAAGGAAAAGCGCGCGCTCCTCGACAGCCGCGTGCATTACGACAGCGCCATCGCCTCGCTCTCCGTCATCCTCGGCACCGATGCCTCCGGCTTCGATCCTGACGGCCCCCTCCCCGAGATCCCCGAGACCAATGCCAGCAAGAGCGGCCGCCAGCGCATGATCGATCTCGCCGCCCGTGAGAAGCTCACCGTGCGCCAGCTCGCCCAGCGCGTCGGCGGCTATGGCGGGCTGTCCTTCGTCGGCACCGCCAAAACGATCGCCGACCAGATGGAGGAATGGCTGGTCGGGCGCGGCTCCGACGGCTTCAACATCATGTTCCCGTTCCTCCCCGCCGGCCTCGACGATTTCGTCGACAAGGTCGTCCCGGAGCTGCAGCGGCGCGGGATTTTCCGCAAAGAGTATGAAGGGGCCACTTTGAGGGAGAACCTGGGCCTGCCGCGGCCGAAAAACCGCTTCTTCGAGGCCTGATCGGGCCGATTTGAGCGGTTTTCCGGGCGTAAAACCTTGACATCAGGCGGTTTCTGGCTAGGTTGCCGGCCAACGCGGGCCGATTGGCCGGCTCGAGATTCCCCAATTCTCTGAGGTTCAGAACATGGCCAAAGCGGTCACCATCAAGGTCAAGCTCGTGTCCTCGGCCGACACCGGCTTCTATTACGTCGCCAAGAAGAATTCGCGCACCATGACCGACAAGCTGGTCAAGAAGAAGTACGATCCGGTCGCGCGCAAGCACGTCGAATTCCGCGAAGCCAAGATCAAGTAAGATCGGCGAAGCGTTGAAGTTTTGCGGGGCCCTTGCGGGCCCCGTTTTCTTTTGGCGGCCCCTGAGGTTTCAGCGGCCCTCGAAGGGCGGCGGTTTGATATCAGGCCCAGCCGCTCCGCTTCGAGCGCTGCGCTGCGTCCGGGGCACGAGAACGAATTGACGTGCTCCACTTTCTCCTGACCGCCATGGCCAATCGATTGGGCAGTGGTCGCCTCAATCTTCGATTGCGCAACCACAAATGTCGATGCGCCGAAACAGGTGGCCAAGCCGCACGTGTGGGAACGGGGAGCAAACACGATGGCGCCGCGTCTGCGCATACAACAACCTGAAGCGCGATGGCGATTGATCCAATCTCATCGTGTCTTGCCCTATCCGGCTAGGGCGGAATGATTTCAGGTTGAATCGATTGCCGCGGCTCGTTCACCTCTCCCGCAAGCGGCCCATCACGAACCAACCAACGCGGCGTCCGCTCGAACCTCGCAAGCTGACGATAGCAAGCGCACGCTCGCCTTACGCCGTCCGCAATACCGGCGGCTGCGACCGCCTGACCAGCGCGAACGCCACCTGCACGATGCCGCCGGCAAGGCCGAGCGCCACGCCGATTCGCCAGGCCATGGTGTAGGAGCCGAGCGCGTCGTAGAGCAGCCCGCCTCCATAGGCACCGAGGAAGCTGCCGATCTGGTGGCTCATGAAGGCGAGGCCCTGGATCATCGCCTGCCAGCGCAAGCCGAACATCTCGGCGACCGCGCCGGCGACCAGCGGGCCGACGCCCATCCACAAGAAGCCCATGATGGCGCCGAACAGCAGCGTCGAGAACGGCGTCGCCGGCAGCATGAAATACCCGGCGAGCGCCAGCGAGCGCAGGATGTAGATGCCGCCAAGCAGCGCCAGCTTGTTCCAGCGCTGGCCCGCCCAGCCGAAGAACAGCGAGCCGAGCACGTTGAAGCCGCCGATCATGCCGAGCGTCTGCGCGCTCAGCATCGGATCGAGGCCGCAGATCGCAAGATAGGACGGCAGATGCGTGGTCAGGAAGACGAGTTGCATGCCGCAGACGAGATAGGCGCAGGTCATCACGACGAAGGACACGTTGCCGAACGCGGTTTTCGCAGCCGTCGCGGCCGTGGCATCGTCGATCTCGTCGGCCGCCGGCTTGGGCAGCGGGATCTGGTCGACGCGCCCGGCGTACCATGCGGCGGGGATCATCAGCACCGACATGATGACGAAACCGGCCAGCCCGATGCGCCAGCCAAAGCCCTCGTTGAGCATCTGCCCGATCGGCGCCGACAGCAGCGCGCCGAGCGAGCCCGCGCCGGAGACGATGCCGAGCACCGTGGAGCGCACCGTCTCGGGGACCGCGCGCGCCGCGACCGACATCGCGATCGCCGCTGCGGTGCAGGCCAGCGACGTCCCGATCAGCACGCCGGCGCCGATCATGATGCTGATCATGCCGTGCGCGGTCGCCATCAGCGCGAGGCCCACGATGTACATCAGCGCGCCCACGATCATGATCGGACGGAAGCCGTAGCGCACCGTCATCGCGCCGGCGAGCGGCTGGAGGAAGCCCCAGGCGAGGTTTTGCACGGCCAGCGCCAGCGTGAAATCCGAGATCGAAATGTGAATGTCATGCGTCAGCGGCTGCATGAAGATGCCGAGCGACTGCCGCAGCCCCATGCTCAGCGTCAGCATGATCGAGGCGCCGATCAGGATCGGCAATGTCGGACGCAGGACCTGCAACAGGGGCATTCTTCTTCTCCCTTTTGGGCGCGGCACGCGTGCCGACGTCTGCTTTTGCCGTTGATTTTGGTTACACAGACCTGTTTACTTAGGCTATGAACGCCGGATGCTGTCAAGCGAACAGGACGCGCGCCACCGCATGGCTCCCCCGCCCAAACCACAGACGATGAAAGAGCGGATCCTCGAGACCGCCGACAAGCTGTTCTATCTGCAAGGCATTCGCGCGATCGGCGTCGACACCATCGCGGCCGAGATCGGCATCTCCAAGCGCACGCTCTACAACCATTTCCCGTCCAAGGACGCCCTGATCGCGGCGTACCTCGAGCGCCGCTTCGTAAGCGCACGCCCTTCCGACAAGCCGCCAGCCGAGCAGATCCTCGCCACCTTCGATTCGCTGGAGCGGCGCTTTGCGGCCAAGGATTTTCGCGGCTGCCCGTTCGTCAATGCGGTCGCCGAGCTCGGCCCCGCCGACCGCGCCGTGAAGAAGATCGCGATCGCCTTCAAGGAAAGCCGCCGCCTCTGGTTTCGCGAGCGGCTGAACGAGCTCGGCGTTGCGCAGGCCGATGCGCTGGCGACGCAACTCGTGCTGCTGGTCGACGGCTCCATCGCGCAGGACTTGGTGCGTGATGACCCCGCGATGGCAAGGGCCGCGAAGGAAGCTGCGAAGGTGCTGTTGCGGAATGCGGGGGTGGATGTGGGCGGCGATGCGGTGAAGCAGGTGAAGGGGCGCAAGCGCGCGCCACAATGATCACTGCCACCGCCCTATTCGGTGTCATCACCCGCGAAGGCGGGTGATCCAGTATTCCGAGACAGCGAGGCTGGAACCGAGACGCCGCGGCGTACTGGATTCCCCGCCTTTCGCGGGGAATGACAGCGGCGTTTGTGGCACCGCCGCGACCCTACCAATATGCTCCTGTTTTGCCCGACGGGTCAAATGACGCTGCCGCCGACGCAAGCCATCGCGCCACCTGCGTAACCCATTGATCCGGCTCGCGCCGGCTACTGTGCATGGGGTTGTTTTCGCAAACTTTGCGGGCGGCCGCTCACGCCGCGTGCGACACCACGCGATTGCGGCCGTCGTGCTTGGCGCGGTAGAGCGCGGCGTCGGCGCGCTTGAGGACGTCGGCAACCGCCTCGCCCTTGCTCTCCAGCGTGGTGAGGCCGATCGAGATCGTGACCTCGATGCGCTTCGCCCCTTTGTGGATCGCGAACGGCTCGCCCGCGATCGAGCGGCGCAGGCGCTCGGCGACCATGCCGGCGACGTGGAGATCGGTCTCCGGCATCACGATGACGAATTCCTCGCCGCCGTAGCGGCAGGCCAGATCAATGCCGCGGATCGACTTGCGCACGCGCACTGCGAACTCCCGCAGCACGTCGTCGCCGGCGTCGTGGCCGTAATTGTCGTTGATCGACTTGAAGTAGTCGATGTCCAGGATCATCAGCGCCAGCGGCTTGCCGCGGATCGCGGCCTGCTCGGCGAGCGTTGCGAGATGGCTCTCCATGTAGCGGCGATTGTGCAGGCCGGTGAGTGCATCGGTGATCGCCATCTCGATCGAGTTCTGCACGTTGTCGCGCAGATGATCGGTGTAACGGCGGCGGCGGATCTGGGTGCGGGCGCGCGCCAGGAGCTCGGTCTTGTCGATCGGGCGCAGCAGATAATCATTGACGCCGATCTCGAGGCCGCGCAGCAGCCGCGTCGAGTTCTCGGGGTCGGCGATCGCCAGGATCGGCACGTGCCGCGTGCGCTCCAGCGAGCGCGCCTGGCTGCAGAGGCGAAGGCCGTCGAAATTGTTGAGGTCGAGCGAGACGATCAGGAGGTCGTAATTGCCCTCGGCAGCGTGGAACAGCGCCTCCGTCGGGTTCGGCTCGACGTCGACGGTGTGCTCGGCGGCGAGGATCGTCGCCAGCCGCTCATAGGAGGACTCGCGATCGTCGACCAGGAGGATGCGGCCGCCCTTGCCGGTGTCGGCGACGGCGCTGCGCTCGGGCGCCTGCATGCCGATCTCGAGCGAGGTGATGGCGCGCATGCGCAGCTCATCGGTCATCATCTTCAGCCGCGTCAGCGAGCGCACGCGCGCGATCAGCACGACGTCGGAGACGGGCTTGGTGAGGAAATCGTCGGCGCCCGCTTCCAGCCCGCGATTGCGGTCGGCGGGACTGTCGAGCGCGGTGACCATCACGACCGGGATGTGATGCGTGGCCGGATCGGTCTTGAGGCGGCGGCAAACTTCGAAACCGTCCATGTCCGGCATCATCACGTCGAGCAGGATGATGTCGCATTCGGCGCGACGACAGATCGCCAGCGCCTCGGTGCCGTTCGAGGCGGTCATCACGTCGAAATATTCGGCGGACAGGCGGGCCTCGAGGAGCTTGACGTTGGCGGGGACGTCATCGACGACCAGGATACGCGCGGACACTGTGAACTCACTTCCTATCCGATAAAACGCCGGACCGTCTCAATGAATTTGCCGACCGAGATCGGCTTGGACAAATAGGCCTCGCAGCCGCCCTCGCGGATGCGCTCTTCGTCGCCCTTCATCGCGAACGCCGTGACCGCGACGACGGGAATGCTGCGCAGCTCCGGATCGTCCTTGATCCAGCGCGTCACCTCGAGCCCGGAGACCTGCGGCAATTGGATGTCCATCAGCACGAGGTCGGGCCGCATCTTGCGAACGAGGTCGAGCGCCTCGTAGCCGTTGCTGGTGCCGGAGGTCTGGTAGCCGTGCGCCTCCAACAGGTCGCGGAAGAGCTTCATGTTGAGCTCGTTGTCTTCCACGATCAGGACGGTCTTAGCCATCCCGCCCTCCTGATTGGTCCGAAGGACCGGTACATGTGACGCCTCAGACGCCGCTTCCCGGCGTTTCGAAAACTGGATTCAAACTAGCCTCAGATTCGCTTGAGTTTCGTTAAACCCGAGGGCCGACTTTCTGCAGTGTGGTTTCCAGTTGCTTGTCTGGGGCCGGAAGACTTGAGGACGAGACTCGGGCATGATGATTCCAAATTAGAGACCGAAAGTTAACGGAAAGGCAAACCGTCCCCGTGAAAAAGCCTGTTCACAACCCCCGCGAAGTCGCTGAAATCGTTGCGATTCAGGCCCTGTCCTTCATCGCCGGCGAGCCCGAGCGGCTGGGCCTGTTCCTGGCCGAGACGGGGGTCGGTCCGGAGACCCTCCGCAATGCCGCCGCGGACCCGAACTTCCTGCTCAGCGTGCTCGATTTCGTGCTGCGCGACGATGCCACGGTGAAGGCCTTTGCCAGCTCCGCGGAACTGCATCCGACCAACGTCGCCGCAGCGCGGCAGGTCCTCGGCGACGCGCTCGGCGACCCCTCCTGGGAGCGCGACGTGCCGTGAGCGACCCAGAGGCGGCCGGGCCCCGCTGCTTCTGCCGGGATTGTTTGGCCGACCTGGATATGGGGGTGCGACGCTGTTCCGCCTGCGGATCCCCTCGCCTCGTCGGCCACCGCGCACTGGCAGGCCTGAACATCGCCCATATCGACTGCGACGCCTTCTACGCAGCGGTCGAGAAGCGCGACAACCCTGAAATCGCCGACAAGCCCGTCATCATCGGCGGGGGGAAACGCGGCGTGGTATCGGCCGCCTGCTACATCGCGCGCACCTATGGCGTGCGCTCGGCCATGCCGATGTTCAGGGCATTGGAGGCCTGCCCGCATGCGACCGTGATCCGCCCGGATATGGCGAAATATGTCCGGGTCGGCCGCGCGGTGCGGCAGGCCATGCAGGCGCTGACGCCTCTGGTCGAGCCGCTCTCGATCGATGAGGCCTTCCTCGATCTCTCCGGCACTGAACGGGTGCATGGCATGATCCCGGCAAAGGTGCTGGCGCGCTTCGCCCGCGACGTCGAGCGCGACATCGGCATCACCGTCTCGGTCGGCCTGTCCTGCAACAAGTTCCTGGCCAAGATCGCCTCCGATCTCGACAAGCCGCGTGGCTTTGCCGCGCTCGATCAGGAGGAAGCGCGTTCGATGCTGGCGGAAAAGCCGGTCGGCTTCATCTTCGGCGTCGGCCCCGCCACGCAGGAGCGCCTCGTGCAGCGCGGCTTCCGCGTCATCGCCGACCTGCAGAAGGCCGACGAGATCGAGATGATGCGGCAGTTTCCGAGCGACGGCCGCAGGCTGTGGCGGCTCGCGCGCGGCATCGACGACCGTCGCGTCGAGCCTGATCGCGGCGCCAAGACCATTTCCAGCGAGACCACCTTCGAGAACGACATCCGCGATTTCGCAACGCTGGAGAAGATCTTGTGGCGGCTGTGCGAGAAAACGTCGTCGCGGCTCAAGAACAGCGAGCTTGCCGGCTCGACCGTCACGCTGAAGCTGAAGACCGCCGATTTTCGCCAGCGCACCCGCTCGCGGTCGATCGCAGCGCCGACGCAGCTTGCCGCAAAGATCTTCTCGATCTGCCGCGAGATGCTGGCGAAAGAGATCGACGGCACCGCCTTCCGCCTGATGGGCGCCGGCGTCAGCGCGCTGCGCGAGGGATCAACGAGCGACGACACCGACATGCTCGACCGCCGCGCCGCTCACGCCGAACGTGCGGTCGACAGCCTGCGCAAGAAGTTCGGCAGCACCGCGGTGATCCGCGGCATTGCGTATGAAGGGCCGGAGAAGGCGCAGGAGTGATCTAGTCTGCTTTAGTCAGTCGCGTTCGAAGATCCGTGCACCCGGATAGGCGCGCCGGGCATACTGAACGACCAACTGTCGATCCTGGGTTTCCAGGAACGGCGTTCGGATCTGACAAGACCCGACGATGAGGTGCCACAAGCCGTTGAGCTTCCGAATGACGACGTTCATTTGAGCCTCTTCGCAGTGACCCGAGCGGACTCGAATTGTAAGAATCTGCCGCCGTCGCTCAATTGTACCAGCGTAAGGTCAGCGCATGAGAAGGATTAGAGGAGATATACAAAAGTATGCTGGTTGTGACTTCTACAGACCCTGGCGCAGATAGCTTCGCAGGCGCTCAAACGATCTCGGGACTGGCACCGTGACAGGCGAACGCGATCTCGACGCACTGCTGACTAGCATGAAGCCGGAGATCCTGGACGGCATCTTCGTGTTTTGCACGCTTGCACCGGGTGCGAGCATTCCAACCACCATTCACCCGATGCTGACGTTCCGGGAGCGCGAAGGAACAACGCTGGTGATCCTGCACGAGGAGGCCGAACGCGCCGGACTACGCCATGAATTTCCATCGCGCCTGATCACCTTATCAGTTCACTCCGCGCTCGATGCGGTGGGCTTCCTGGCTGCAATCACGACGCGTCTAGCCGAAGCCGGCATCAGCGTGAACGCCGTGTCGGCCTTTCATCACGATCATCTCTTCGTGCCTGCCGACCTGGCCGATAAAGCGATGGTGCTGCTACGAGAGATGTCAGAAGCGAAGCATCCGTAGCCCGGATTACGCTGGCAGCGCAATCCGGGCTACGGAGTCAATCCGCGACGGCCACCGCCTCGATCTCAATCAGCCACTCCGGTGCAGCGAGCGCGGAGACGCCAACGAGCGTCGATGCCGGCGGCTCCATGCCTTCGAAGAAGGCGGAGCGAGCCTTGCCGATGACTGGACGCAGCTCCGGCTTGTAGTTCACCACGAAAGTCGTGATCTTGACGATATTCGCATAGCTCGCGCCGGCCGCCTTCAACGCGAGGCCGAGATTCTGCATCACCTGCGTCGTCTGCGCCGCGATATCGCCCTCGCCGACGATCCGCCCCTCCTCGTCCACAGACACCTGGCCGGAGATGTAGATCGTGCGCGCACCAGTGGCAGTGACGACGTGGGAATAAGCGGGATTGTGATGCAGTCCGCTGGGGCGGAGATGGTCGAGCTTGGGCATCGGGTTGCCTCCCTGAGTTCCGTGGTTGTCGAGCGTAGCTGGGGAGTAAGCGGAGAGCCAGCCCCGTCATTGCGAGGAGCGAAGCGACGAAGCACCCCAAAATCTTCCCGCGGACGGACTCTGGATTGCTTCGCGGAGCCTGTCATCGGGCCGCGCTTGGCGCGGACCCGTTGGCTCGCATTGACGGAAGAGAGACTGCCCCTCAATTACAGGGCTTGCTGTCCTTCACGTCGAACTTGCCCATCGCGCCGGAGATGACGAAATCGTTGTAATCGAGCACGAGCTGGCGCGAGACGCCGTTCTCGTAGAGCTCGAACGACATCGCGTAGACCGGGGTCTGCTCGCCCTCCTTCTGCTGGGCGTCGCGGTCGAAATAGCTGACCGTGACAGGCCAGCGCTTCAGCGACTTCATATGCTCGTCCGAGATCGACGGATCGGACGGCGTGGCGCGGTCGGCGGGGATCGGCTGGCCGATCACGGTCAGCGTGTTGTAGACCTTCTGGCCGTCGTCGGAGCCGTCATAGACGGAGATCTCGAGCAGCGACTTGCCTTCCTTGGCTGCGGCGATGATGCGCTGGATCTGCTCGGTCGGGAATACGATCTTGCCGTCGAGGGTGAAGGTCTTCGGTGCCGGCAGCTTCAGCTTGACATTGATATGGTCGCCGTCGCGCTCGGCCGAGCCGTCGACGCGGCCGGCATCCGCCTCGTTCATGCGCGTTTCGATCTTGAAGCGGTAGCTCTTTCCCGCGGCGTCCTCCCAGGAATTGGAGCGGAGGTCGCTGAGCGTGACCTTGCCCTCGCCGCTGTCGAGCTCGGAGACCTGACGGAACTCGGAGGTGTAGCCCTCGCAGGCGCTGCCCGTGAAGTTGTAAAGAATCCGGCCGCGTGCGCTGTTGACCGAATTGGAGCGCGATTTGACGAGGCTGAGGTCATAGAGCGCCTGGTGCGCGAGAAACGGACCGTTGGCGGCCAGAGCCCCGCCACCAAGGCCGACACTGGCCGCGGCGAGCGCCATCACACCGAGCGAAGTCCGGAAAAGGTGCACCATGTCTGTTCCCTGAGGAAAGCGCAGATTCGACATTTTAATGACCGTTCCATTGCGTCGCAACTGAGGCCATTTCACGTAAAGTTGCGGCACTCGCGCTGAACCTGCTGCTCCGCCTCAACAAAACGCAGCCCCGGTCTGGTTGGGTTGCTTGCATGTGGCGGCACGATGGGCGAAACAGGTCGCGCCCGGCGTTCAAACGGACGCGCCGGGGGCAATGATTTTTGGACAACGAGGTCGGACATGGTGGGCACGGTCGAGCAGAAACTGGCGGAACAGGGCATCAAGCTACATGAGGCTCCCACCCCCGTCGCCAACTACGTCCCGTTCGTGCGCACCGGCAATTTGCTGTTCGTCTCCGGCCAGGTCTGCTTCGACCCCGCCGGCAAGCTGATCGCCAAGGGCAAGCTCGGCGCGGGCGTCTCCATCGAAGACGGTGCGGCCGCCGCGCGCGGCTGCGCCGTCAACCTGCTGGCCCAGGTCAAGGCAGCGCTCGGCGATCTCGACAAGGTCGTGCGCGTGGTGCGCCTCGGCGGCTTCATCAACTCGGCGCCGGACTTCCTGGACGGGCCGAAGGTGCTCAACGGCGCCTCCGACCTGATGGTTGCCGCCTTCGGCGACAAGGGCCGCCATGCCCGGACCACCGTCGGGGTCGCCTCGCTGCCTGCGGATGCGGCGGTCGAGGTCGAAGGCGTGTTCGAGGTCGCCTGACGCGCATGCGCGCTCCCGATTGGCTGACAGCCCGGCCGGTCGCCCATCGCGGCCTGCATGACATTTCGCGCGGCATCGTCGAGAACATGCCGGGCGCGGTGCAGGCTGCGATCACAGGCAATTTCTCGGTCGAGGTCGACATCCAGCTCTCCGCCGACGGCGAGGCCATGGTGCATCACGACCATGCGCTCGGCCGCCTCACGGAGGCCACCGGCGAGGTCATCTCGAAAACCGCCGCGCAGCTGAAAGCCTTCAAATTCAAGGACACGGACGAGCGAATGATGTCGCTGTCCGACCTCTGCGCCCTCGTCGCCGGCCGCGTGCCGCTGGTGATCGAGGTGAAGAGCCGCTTTGGCGGTGACCGCAAGTTGGTGAAGCGAATGGCGGAGGTGCTGGCGTCCTATGATGGCCCGGCGGTCGGCATGTCCTTCGATCCCGACCAGGTGCTCGCGCTGCGCGAGCTGTTGCCCGACCGCCCGCGCGGCATCGTCGCGCAGCGGACCTATGAGGACGAGTACTGGGCCAAGCTCACGCAGAAGCAGCGCGACAGCATGCTCTACCTGCGGCACGGCTTGCAGACCCAGCCGCACTTCGTCGCCTTCAAGGTCGACCACCTCCCGGCCCCCGCCCCCTGGATCGCCCGCAACGTCTTCGGCTGCGCCCTGCTCGGCTGGACCGTGCGCACGCCAGAGCAGCGGACCCGGGTTGGGCGCTATGCGGACCAGATGATCTTCGAGGGGTTCGTACCATAGGGGCGCCCCTCCCTCGTCGTGATTGCAAGGAGCACTTGCGACGAAGCAAATCCAGGATCCCTTCGCGGAAACAGTCTGGATTTGCTTCGCGGAGCCTGTCATCGGGCCGCGCTTCGCGCGGACCCGTTGGCTCGCAATGACGGGGGTGGCGACCGCCAGACCCGTGTTCCCGCCCCTTGAAGTCGCTGCTGCAATGCACGATCTTGGGCGCAATGGCATCATCCGAAATTACGCTCGAGGCCGTACCGTCCATTGGCGACATCTCGCCAGAGGATTGGGACGCCTGCGCCAACCCCGGCAAGACCTTTAACGAGAAGGCTTGCAACGGTCATGGCGCGGGAACCTCATCCGTCCCTCCAGGCGATTCTCTCGGGCTCTCAAGACCCGCCTATAACCCTTTCGTCTCGCACGCGTTTCTTTCCGCCGCCGAGAAATCGGGTTCGGCAACGATCCGCACCGGCTGGGGGCCGCGCCACCTCGTGGCCAAGCTCGACGGACGCGTCGCCGGCGTTGTGCCCTGCTATTTGAAATCGCACTCGCAAGGCGAATACGTCTTCGACCGCGGCTGGGCGGATGCCTATGAGCGCGCCGGCGGGCGCTATTATCCGAAGCTTCAGGTCTCAGTTCCCTTCACCCCGGCAACGGGACCGCGGCTGCTGGTTCGCGACGGTGTCGACCGCGAGCGCATCACAGACGCGCTGGCGAGCGGGCTGGTGGCGCTGTGCGGCGTCAGCAAAGCCTCATCCGTGCATGTTACCTTCGCGCGCGAGGACGAATGGAAGCTGCTCGCCGAGCATGGCTTCCTCCAGCGCACCGACCAGCAGTTCCACTGGCACAACGAGGGTTTTACGAGCTTCGACGATTTCCTGGCGACGCTGAACTCCCGCCACCGCAAGTCGATCAAGCGCGAGCGGCGCGATGCGCTGGCCGCCGGCATCACGATCCACTGGCTCACGGAAAAAGACATCACCGAGGATGCGTGGGACGCCTTCTTCGAATTCTACATGGAGACCGGCTCGCGTAAATGGGGCCGCCCCTATCTCACGCGCGAGTTCTTCTCGCTGATCGGCGAAACCATGAGCGAGGATGTGCTGCTGGTGATGGCCCGCCGCAACAATCGCTGGATCGCGGGCGCCATCAACTTCATCGGCTCGGACACGCTGTTCGGCCGCAACTGGGGCGCGGTCGAGCATCATCCGTTCTTGCATTTCGAGGTCTGCTATTATCAGGCGATCGACTTCGCAATCAGACACGGCCTGAAGCATGTTGAGGCCGGCGCGCAGGGCGAGCACAAGATCGCGCGCGGCTACCTGCCGCGCACCACCCATTCCGCCCATTTCATCGCCGATCCCGGACTGCGCCGCGCCATCGATGATTACCTCAAGCGCGAGCGCGCCTATGTCGCGGAGGCCGGGCGTGAGCTTGCCGAGCTCGGTCCGTTCCGCAAAGGCGGCGACGAGGCGCCTTGACGCCTCGCCGCTGCTGGTGACAGTAAGCGCAAAATCTCGAGGAGCCGCCGAGGAGCCATCATGACCGCCTACGACGCCAACAACATCTTCGCAAAGATCCTGCGCGGCGAACTGCCCTGCTACAAGGTGTACGAGGACGAGCACGTCTTCGCCTTCCTCGACATCATGCCGCGCGTACCCGGTCACACGCTGGTGATCCCGAAGGTCGCTGCCCGCAACATCCTCGACATCAAACCGGACGACTACGCCCATGTCGCCCGCGGTGCGCACAGGATCGCCGCCGCGGCGATGAAGGCGTTCGAGGCCGACGGCATCACCGTGCAGCAGTTCAACGAGCCTGCCGGCGGACAGGTGGTGTTTCATCTCCACATGCACGTGATGCCGCGCCACGACGGCGTCGCCATGCTGCCGCCGGCGAGCCGCAAGGAAGACGACAAGGTGCTGCAAGAGCACGCGGCGAAGCTGACCGCGGCGCTGAAGGCGGGGTAGGCGGCGCCGCATCCATCGTCATTGCGAGCCAACGGGTCCGCGCCAAGCGCGGCCCGATGACAGGCCCCGCGAAGCAATCCAGAATCCCTCCAGGGAGGCAGTCTGGATTGCTTCGTCGCAAGAGCTCCTCGCAATGACGCGATTAGAGCGGAGCGCTCCTCACTCGGTCTCGAAATCGCCCTTCTGCGGCGCAGCCAGCGGCGTGAACTCGCAACGATCCGGCTTGATATCGATCAGCGGCGTATTGTCGATACAGTCGAGCCCGCGCACCAGGATTGCGTTGCCCTCGATACCGACCAGCTTCACGATCGAGGTGCCGATCGGATTGGGCCGCACCGGCGAGCGCAGCGAGAACGTACCGCGCGTTTTCTCGTTGTTCTTCGGACTCTGCAGGATGATGTCCCGGCGCGACTTGTCGAGCCAATAGAGCACTTCGAGATTGCTGTAGAAATCGACGCCCTTGATGGCCGGCACGAACGGCTCGAAGATCTCGAGGCGGCATATCGGGCCGTCCTGACGCCCCTGCCGCGGCGTCTCCAGCCGCGATGTCCAGGGCGTGCGGATACGGCCGATGAAGACGAGGCCGGCATCTTGCGTCGGCGGCAGCTCGATAGCGACCTCGCCCTCGCGGAGCTCCTGTTCGCGAACCATATGTCCATCCCTACTGTTCGCCGGCGGTTTTAGCCCAACCACCACTTGCCGGCCAGCATGAAGACTTCGCCCGTGACCACACCCGCAAAGATCGAACGGCGCGTCAGCAGGAAGACGACGAGCCCGGCGCCGACCGCACCATAGCGCAGGATATCGGGTACGCTCGCAAGCGCCCCGGGCGGCTCGACCACGATCTGTGCGATGACGCCGGCCAGGATCGCGGTGGCGACCGCCCTCACCCAGACCAATAGCTCGGAGCCCTCGTCGATGCCGCCGCCGAACCACAGGCCCAGCATGCGCCAGATCTGGTTGGGAACGACGCCGGCGACGAACAGCACGGCGAGCGCGTGCCAGTCCCCGATCGCTTGCGCAAAACTCACGCGCGCACCTCCCGCCACCAATGCACACCATAGGCGATCGTGCCCGCCACCGTGCCGCTCACGAGGATGTCGAGACCCGAGTTCATCTTCGCCGCCAGCGGATAAAGCAGTATCCCGAGTGTCAGCGCCACGACATCAGCAACCTCGCGGCTGTTGCGTGCGGTCGAGAACAGGAACGAAAGCGGTGTGAGCAGCAGGATCGCCGCACCAAGCGTCTGCGTCAGGTTGGCGGCGAGGAAATAGCCGACCGTATTGGCGGTGAGGCACACCGAGACCAGGCCGCAGCCGAGCCCGTGGACGAAGGCGATCCGCCGCTCGCGCGGCACCTGCGGCAGGAAGCGATGACACTCGACCCACAGCGTCACCGCGGTGAGGTGCGCGGCGAAGATCAGCTCGCGCCGTTTCGTCTTCGGCGTGCGCATCAGCGGCAGCACCGAGACCACCATCGGAAACAGGCGGATGGCGCTGACGGTCACCGCGATCGCCGACTGGACGATGGTGGCGCCCGAGCCGAGCGTGGTGATCAAGATGATCTGCGCCGGCCCCGCCCAGACGAACAGCGTCGAGCAGAGCGCCCAGATCAGGCTGAAATGGGTGTCATGAGCCAGCGCGCCGATGCCGAGATAGGTCACGAACAGGACGACGGTGAGGATCGTCTGCGTGATCGAGCGCAATCCCCACGCAAAGGCGCGCCACGGGCTTTGCCATTGAGGGGAATCGAGCGGAGGAAGCGCCACGGGAGTTTTGGCCGGGTGAGGAATCGTGCCCGCATAACGGGCAGTACGGCGGTCTGCGTCAAGGAAGTCCGCGGCGGGGCTGGCATGCGTGAAACACCCACCGCGGTCATTCCGGGGCGCGCCACTTGGCGCGAGCCCGGAATCCATTGCGCCACAGAGATCGCTGCACGATGGATTCCGGGGCTCTTCGTCGCGCGCCGGAATGACGGGAGTGCCTACCCCCTCACACCCCTATTCCTCAGAACGAAGCAGGCGCCACCCGCCTTGCGGATGCGGTTGCACAGATCATCCGCCTCGGCCCGGGTATCCGCACCAATGCGCACCTGGTAGAACGCACGCGTGCCGCGGCTGCGCATCACCGAGCTCAGCAGGCTCGGATCACGCTCGCCGATCACGGCGCTCAGTTTCGTGACGGCCCGGGAATACATCGCCAGCGCGTTGTTGCGGTCGAAGCCGGCCGCGAGCTGCACCCCCCAGACCTTTGCGGCGGCAAGCTCCACATGCTGCTCGAGCTCGGCGACGAACGGGTTGGGAGCACGCTTGAGCAACGCCATCAGATCACGGCAGCTCGTCGGCGGCGAACTCGGCGGTCCCTTGCCGGTGCTGCCCGCCTTGGCCCAGGCATCGACGCTGGTGCCGGTGATTGCGTAAACGTAGTTGCGGGTTTGCTCCGGCATTCCGCCGGTGCCATCGAGCCATTCCTGCACCCGGCGCGGCCCCGCATTGTAGGCAGCGGCCGCCAGGCCGAGATTGCCGAACTGGTTGCGCAGCTCGTTCAGAAACTCCGCCGATTTCGGCAGCGCCTGCACCGGATTGAAGGGATCGAGCAGTCCGCGCTCGCTCGCGGTGCCCGGCATGAACTGCGCGATCCCCTGCGCGTGCTCGCCGCTGCGCGTCATGGGCCCGACCGCATCGGCCTGGAAGCGGCTTTCCTGCCAGATCACGCGGGCGAAGAACTCCAGCGGCAGGTCGTTGTCGCGTGCCGCCGCCTCCACGATCAAGCAGATCGACTCCCGCGTGTCACTCTCGCGGGCGTCATTCGGCTTTTCCACCGGCTTCGCTGGTCCCTCGGCCTTCGCAGGTACGTCGGGAGGCGACATCTCCTCTGCGAGCGCCGGCGACAGCGCGAGGGCCAGGCACAAGACAGCGATAACCCGAGCTATTCGCATGGCATCGTCGCAATCGGATAAATCGGACCTTGACTTGGAACCCCAGCCAACTAGCAACATACGGCAGTATCAACGCAGGTCCCGCCTGATGGTGACAATCTTTTTTGATCTCGACGGAACGCTGACCGACCCTAAGCCCGGGATCACTCGCTCGATCCAGTATGCGTTGGAGCGGCTCGGGGTTTCGGTGCCGAGCGAGGACGAACTGACCTGGTGCATCGGCCCTCCGCTGCTTGCGAGCCTGAGAAAACTCACCGGAACCGATGAGCTCGCCGACCGCGCGCTCCTGCTCTATCGCGAGCGCTTCAGCGATATCGGCCTGTTCGAGAACGAGGCTTACAGCGGAATTGCGGACACATTGTCATCGCTCGCAGCGACACGTCAGCGCATGTTCGTCGCGACCAGCAAGCCCGCCGTCTACGCCACGCGCATCGTCGATCATTTCGGACTGAAACCGTATTTCGAGCGCGTGTTCGGCTCCGAGCTCGACGGCACGCGCGTCGACAAGCGCGACCTGCTCCGCTATGCGCTGGACGAGACGAAGGTCGATGCGAACAACGCGATCATGATCGGCGACCGCAGCCATGACGTGGTCGGCGCCCGCACCAACGACATGACCGCCATCGGCGTGCTCTACGGCTATGGCAGCGAGGCCGAGCTGCGGGATGCCGGCGCGCACCACATCTGCGCGGCGCACCCGGACTTGCTCGGTCATTGCATGACCTAGTCGATCAGGCGCCGGCGGTGTTCACGGCCGCCAGCATCCCCGTCTTTGGGTGACAGTTCAGATATTCGAAGAATTGTTCGTCGGCGGCTGCTGCCACTGTCACCTCGTGATAGAGCCGCAGCTTGGCTGACGCCCCGAGCAGCTGCGGCATTGAGATCTCGTTCCAGTCAGCTATCACCACGAGCCTTCGCTTCGAGCGAAGGCAATGCTCGCCAATTCCAGATTGTCTTGCCTGGCGGCCTGGATCAGGCTGGCGCACATGAGGACTCACCATACCATAGGCGGATCGGAGCTGTTGCTGGGTGTGATCGCACTCCGGCTCGCGGTGCTGGTCCTGGTGGGCTGGAGCCTGACGCTCCTGCCGCGGCAAACGCGTGACAGCGAACCAGCGTGCTTCCCTGGGCCCGCAACAAGGCTCGAAGCTCAATCCTTGGTGAAGACACCCGGCTCGCACGTTGCCAATGCAGCATTCGACGACATGCGCCTGCACGATTAGGCCGCTCTCAGGCAAGGCGGCTATGTGCGCACGTGATAGGACGCGGCGCCTGCTTGCGGTATCCTTTGGCACCGAGCCGCAGTGATCAATCAGCGGCCAGCCAAGGAGCCAATCGATGGAATACCGACGCTTGGGCCGGTCGGGCCTCATGGTGCCCGCGTTGAGTCTTGGCACCGGCACCTTCGGTGGCGTCGGCCGCCTCGCTGCTTGGGGCACGACGGACGCGACCGAAGCGCGGCGCCTTCTGGACATCTGTCTCGAGGCCGGCGTATCGATGTTCGACACAGCGAATGTCTATTCGCTCGGCGAGTCCGAGCGGGTGCTCGGCGAAGCCATCAAGGGTCGCCGCGACAAGGTCCTGATCTCGACCAAGGCGTCGTTCCGCTTCGGTGACGGCCCCAACGACATCGGCTCGTCGCGCCAGCACCTGCTCGCCGCCATCGACGGTTCGCTGAGCCGGCTCGGCACCGACCACATCGACCTGTTCCAGCTCCATGGCTTCGACGCCTTCACCCCACCCGAAGAGGTGCTCGCCACCCTCGACGTGCTCGTGCGCGCCGGCAAGATCCGCTATGTCGGCGTCTCGAATTTCTCGGGCTGGCACCTGATGAAGTCGCTCGGCGTTGCCGACAAGCACGGCTTCCCGCGCTACGTCGCCAACCAGACCTACTATTCACTGATCGGACGCGACTACGAATGGGAGCTGATGCCGCTCGGCCTCGACCAGGGCCTCGGCGCGGTGGTCTGGTCGCCGCTTGGGGACGCCTCACCGGCAAGATCCGGCGTGGTCAGCCGAAGCCGGAGGTCAGCCGGCTGCCCAAGACCGCCGAGTTTGGCCCGCCCGTGCCGGACGAGCACGTCTACCGTGTCGTCGACGCAATCGACGAGATCGCCAAGGAGACGGGCAAGAGCGTCTCGCAGATCGCGCTCAACTGGCTACTCCAGCGCCCCACAGTCTCGACGCTGATCATCGGCGCGCGCAACGAAACCCAGCTGCGCGAAAATCTCGGCGCGGTCGGCTGGTCCTTGACCAAGGACCAGGTCGCAAAGCTCGATGCCGCCAGCCAGGTGACACTGCCCTATCCCTATTGGCACCAGCGCACGACCTTCATCGACCGTAATCCGCCGGCGGTGTAGGACACTTGAGCTGCATCAAGCCCGCTTGCGTCGGCCGTGGCACCCTGCGGCCCTCGCTTGGCTGCCGATGCGCCGATTTGCCATGAAGGCCCTGTTCATGGTGCTCAATCTCAACCGCACCGAATTGACGCGGATCGACCGCGATCGCACCATCCTGGTCTTCTCGACGGCGGTGACACTCGGGCTCATTGCCCTCTATGTCTGGGGCAAGGCGACCGCGCGCTGGTAATTGCGGCTCCGGAACTATCGCGGTCCTGCCCTGTTGGCGCAATACTCGGCCACCTGGCAGAGTTCGATTCGCGAAACCAGACGCCGCTCACAATGTCGACAGTCACCATCGAGCAGGCGGATGGCCTGCCGCTGCCGCAGCGTCGATGGGCCATCCTCACCATTGCGCTCGGCATCACCATGTCCGTGATCGATGGCGCCATCGCCAATGTGGCGCTGCCGACGATCGCGGCCGACCTCGATGCCAGCCCTGCCTTCTCGATCTGGATCGTCAACGGCTATCAGCTCGCGATCACCATCTCGCTGCTGCCGCTGGCCTCGCTCGGCGAGATCGTCGGCTATCGGCGTGTCTATCTGGCGGGACTTGCGCTGTTCACCGTTGCCTCCGCACTTTGCGCCATCGCGCACTCGCTGCCGCTGCTGACCGTCGCGCGCGTCATACAGGGTTTTGGCGCGGCCGGCATCATGAGCGTCAACACCGCGCTGGTGCGCTTCACCTATCCGCATGCGCTGCTTGGGCGTGGCATCGCGCGCAACGCGCTCGTCGTGGCGGTCTCGGCCGCGATCGGGCCGACCTTGGCCTCGGGTATCCTGGCAGTGGGAAGCTGGCCTTGGCTGTTCGCGATCAACGTGCCGATCGGTGCAGTTGCAGTTGCGCTCGGCGCCCGCTGCCTGCCGCACACGCGCCTGGCGGCGCATTCATTCGACTGGCAGAGCGCGGGCCTGAGTGCCGTCACCTTCGGCGTCGGCATTTTCGCCGTCGACAGCGTCGGCCATGGCGAGCCGCTCCTCACCTGCATGATCGAATTCGCCGTCGCCGCGATCGCGGGCGCCGCCCTGATCTGGCGCGAGACGCATATGGCTGCGCCGCTGCTGCCGGTCGATCTCCTGCGCATCCCGATCTTCGCCCTGTCGATCGCGACCTCGGTCGCCTCGTTCTGCGCCCAGATGCTCGCCTTCGTCGCGATCCCGTTCTACCTCCAAAGTCGCTTCGGCTATTCAGCCGTGCATATGGGCCTTCTGATCACGCCCTGGCCGATCACGGTGACGTTCGCCGCCCCGCTCGCCGGGCGCCTCGTCGAGCATTATCCGGCCGGCTTGCTTGGCGGCATTGGCCTTTTGCTGTTCGCAGGCGGGCTCGCCTCGCTGGCGATGCTGCCGGCCGAGCCCAGCGCCGTCGATGTCGTCTGGCGCATGGCCCTCGCCGGCTTTGGCTTCGGCCTGTTCCAGACGCCGAACAACCGCACCATGATCGCCGCCGCCCCGCGTCAGCGCTCCGGCGGCGCCAGCGGCATGCTCGGCACCGCCCGCCTGCTCGGCCAAACCACCGGCGCGGCGCTGGTCGCACTGTTCCTCGGCCGCTACCCGCAGGAGGGCACCAGGATCGCGCTGCTCGCCGGCGTCGGTTTTGCCCTGTGCGGCGCGCTGCTCAGCATGCTGCGCTTGTCACCCGCGGGCGCGCGCGGCGCCGAGCATGTCCGGGTTCAGGAAGGACAGCGGATGAAAGGGGAATGAGCGCGCCACGGCCGCCTTCTCGGTATCTCCCACACAACCTGTGCGTGGTTTAACCATTTGGACGCCTGACGTATTGCCCTCTCGCTCCGGTTGCGCTCCACTCGCCGCGGGACAAGGGGCATTTCATGCGTTCATTTGGAATAGTGGCGCTCAGCGTCATGCTGGGCGGCTGCGCGTCCGTTACGCGCGGTACGACGGAAAACATCAGCATCTCATCGACACCTTCGGGCGTGGAAGCCGTGGTCAGCGGAATGGAGGTTCCGACCACCTGCACGACGCCCTGCTCCGTGGTCGTCAAGCGAAACGCCGACATTTCGATCACCTTCCAGAAGGAAGGGTATGAGCCGCAAGTCGTGCCGCTCAGCCGGGACGTCCAGACCAGCGGGGCCGCCGGATTCGCGGGCAATCTTCTGCTGGGCGGCGTCGTTGGCATGGGCGTCGACGCCGCGACCGGGGCTGCGACCGATCACAAGCCCAATCCGGTCATCGTGACGATGCAGCCGTCGGCCCCTGCCCGCGCGCGGCCCGCCGCTCCGAGAAAGCCAAGGCCGCCGGCGGCAGCGCCAGAGGCCGGAACGTAGGGCTAACTGCGACCCAAAATAAAAGGCCGGCTCTTCAGCCGGCCTTTTCGATTTCACCACACGCCGATCAAACCTTGACCAGCGGCCCCTTGGAGGTCGGCCCCTTCGAGCCGCCAGGACCGCCCGGCTTCGACTTGCCCGGCGGGCGCTTGCGGGCGCCCGGGAGCTTCTCCTGCTTCGGCGTAACCGGACCCTCAACGAACTCGAATCCGATCTTCTCCTTGGTCTCGTCGGCCTCGTCCTTGACCAGAACGACGCGAACGTGGCCGCCGCCCTTCAGCTTGCCGAACAGCACCTCGTCGGCCAGCGGCTTCTTGATGTGCTCCTGGATCACGCGGGCCATGGGACGTGCGCCCATCTGCTCGTCATAGCCGTGCTGGATCAGCCAGGCCTTGGCCTCTTCGGACAGCTCGATTGTGACGTCGCGGTCGCCGAGCTGCGCCTCGAGCTGAAGCACGAACTTCTCCACGACCGTGCCAATCACCTCGACGCTGAGATGGCCGAACGAGACGATGGCATCGAGACGATTGCGGAATTCCGGCGCGAACTGCCGGTTGATCGCCTCGTGGTCGTCGCCTTCACGCTTGGAGCGGGTGAACCCGAACGCCTGCTTGGCGAGATCCGCTGCGCCCGCATTGGTGGTCATGATCAGGATCACGTTGCGGAAGTTGACCTGCTTGCCGTTGTGGTCGGTGAGCCGGCCGTGATCCATGATCTGGAGCAGCACGTTGTAGAGGTCCGGATGCGCCTTCTCGATTTCATCGAGCAGCACCACGCAATGCGGATGCTGGTCGACGCCATCGGTGAGCAGGCCGCCCTGGTCGAAGCCGACATAGCCGGGAGGCGCGCCGATCAGGCGCGACACGGTATGCCGCTCCATATATTCGGACATGTCGAAGCGCAGCAGCTCGACGCCCAGCGCGGCCGCGAGTTGCTTGGCAACCTCGGTCTTGCCGACGCCGGTGGGTCCGGAGAACAGGTAGCAGCCGATCGGCTTCTCCGGCTCGCGCAGGCCCGCGCGTGCCAGCTTGATCGAGGCGGCGAGCGACTCGATCGCCTTGTCCTGGCCGAACACGGTGCGCTTCAGGGTCTGCTCGAGATGCTTGAGCACCTCGGCATCATCCTTCGACACGCTCTTCGGCGGAATCCGCGCCATCGAGGCGATCGTGGTCTCGATCTCCTTGATGCCGATGGTCTTCTTGCGCTTGTTCTCGGCAACCAGCATCTGCGCCGCACCGGACTCGTCGATCACGTCGATCGCCTTGTCGGGCAGCTTGCGGTCGTGGATGTACCGCGAGGAGAGCTGCACGGCGGCCTCGATCGCCTCATTGGTGTACTTCAGCCGGTGGTAGTCCTCGAAATACGGCTTGAGGCCCTTGAGGATCGCGATGGCATCCTCGACCGTCGGCTCGTTGATGTCGATCTTCTGGAAGCGCCGCACCAGAGCGCGGTCCTTCTCGAAGTGCTGGCGATATTCCTTATAGGTCGTCGAGCCCATGCAGCGGATCGTGCCCGAGGCAAGCGCCGGCTTGAGCAGGTTGGAAGCGTCCATCGCCCCGCCCGACGTCGCGCCCGCACCGATCACGGTGTGGATCTCGTCGATGAACAGGATCGCATTGGGATGCGCCTCGAGCTCCTTGAGCACCTGCTTCAAGCGTTCCTCGAAGTCGCCGCGATAGCGCGTGCCGGCGAGCAGCGTGCCCATGTCCAGCGAGAACACGGTCGCGGCCGCCAACACTTCCGGCACCTCGCTGTCGACGATGCGCTTGGCAAGGCCTTCCGCGATCGCGGTCTTGCCGACGCCGGCCTCGCCGACGAACAGCGGATTGTTCTTCTGCCGGCGGCACAGCACCTGGATCGCGCGGTTGATCTCGGAGTTGCGTCCGATCACCGGGTCGATCTTGCCGTCGCGCGCCTTCTTGTTGAGGTTGACGCAATAGGTCTCGAGCGCCTCGCCCTTCTTCTTGGCGTCCTCGTTGCCCTTGGTCTCGGTCTCCTCGTCGACGCCGCGCACAGGACGCGCCTCGGAGACGCCGGGCCGCTTGGCGATGCCATGGCTGATGTAATTGACCGCGTCATACCGCGTCATGTCCTGCTCTTGCAGGAAGTAAGCGGCATGGCTCTCGCGTTCGGCGAAGATCGCGATCAGCACGTTGGCGCCGGTCACCTCTTCGCGACCCGACGACTGCACATGGATCACCGCGCGCTGGATCACGCGTTGGAAGCCGGCGGTCGGCTTGGCGTCGTCGGCGCCATCCGTCACCAGGTTCTCGAATTCGGTCTCAAGATAGTTGACGAGGCTCGTACGGAGCTTGTCGAGATCGACGCTACAGGCGCGCATGACGGCGGCTGCATCGGAGTCGTCGATCAAGGAGAGCAAAAGATGCTCGAGCGTCGCGTATTGGTGATGACGCTCGTTTGCGATCGCCAGCGCACGATGCAGGGATTGTTCAAGGCTTTGGGAAAAAGTCGGCATTCGCGTCCTCTATGGCCCCCACCATCATGATCGCCATCGCCCGGTCAGGCAACAACAACCTTCGTCACATATAGTTATACAAGATCGCGGCAAAAGACCGGTTCCGCGACTCGGCGGCTGCGCACCCCGGAATATTCTCGATGCAAAACCCGTTCCGATTTGGGCGGGATTGGCGCGGGCGTGGATTTCCGTAGTTTGCCGGTTACAAGCGGCGTCGCGCGCGCCACACGGCGGTCACACTGCTACTTACACTTCGAACGCGCCGTGACCTATTTCTTCTCCATCACGCATTGCAGCGGATGCTGGTGCTTGCGGGCGAAGTCCATCACCTGCGTCACCTTGGTCTCGGCAATCTCGTAGGTGAACACCCCGCACTCCCCGATCCCATGATGGTGGACGTGCAGCATGATCTTGGTCGCGGCCTCGACGTCCTTGTTGAAGAACTTCTCCAGCACGTGGACGACGAATTCCATTGGCGTGTAGTCGTCGTTCAGGATCAGCACGCGGTACAGATTCGGCCGCTTGGTCTTGGGCTTGACCTTGGTGATGACCGACGTGTTCGGCCCGGACGGGCCGCCCGCACGGTTGTCATCATTGCTCATCCGGAGAGCGTGGGCGGCGGCGGACAGGTCGAGTCTGGAAGTCAGTTGCGGCATGGCACAGGCGTTCAAATTCCCCACGGAAGCGAAAGACGGTCCGCCGCACCGCTCCGCACCCGGAGCCTCGCACAGGCGCGCCGCCCTATTGGATCGCCGCTTCCAACCGGTCCGGTCGAAGCCGGATCGCTCGCAAGCAATATGGGCCCCCTCCCGCCTCGCCGCAAGCGTGCCACCTGGTCGATGCGGCTCGCGGCGGTCCCGATTCCCGGTCCGGGCGATCCCCACCAAGGTTAATCAATCCGGACCGATTTGACAAAAATTTCCGGCCGGCCTGTTTAGAACGCGTTGACCAGGAACCCAGCCGCGGTGCAGGGCGCGACCTTTTGGTCCGTGGTCCCTCCGGCTTTGCAGCGTGCAATTTACCGGCGATTCAACGATGTGGCGCAAAATCCGGCAAAGTCACAGATTTCGGGGTCGCCATGTGTCGCTCGTCCGTCGTCATCCGCAGTGGTCGACAGCTCGCCCGTTTTGCCGGAGCCGAGCAAGGCAATATCGCCGTGATCTTCGCCATCGCGCTCGTCCCGGTGTTGACCTTCATAGGCGCCGCCATCGATTACAGCCGGGCCGCCAACGCCCGTACCGCGATGCAGGCGGCGCTGGACTCCACTGCTCTGATGCTCTCCAAGGACCTGTCGGCGGGCACAATCACGACATCCCAAATCAGCTCAAAGGCACAGAGCTACTTCACCGGCCTGTACACCAATACAAGCGCTCAGTCCCTCTCGATCTCCGCGACCTACACCGCCGCCAGCAGCAGTAGCAATGCGACGGTCCAGGTCACCGGATCCGGATCCATCCCGACCGAATTCATGAAGATCGCCGGATTTCCGAACCTCGGTTTCGGCGCGACCGCGACCAGCACTTGGGGAGCCAACCTGCTCCGCGTCGCACTGGTGCTCGACAACACCGGATCGATGGCCAACTACAACAAGCTCGCCTCGTTGCAGAACGCCGCCAAGAGCCTCGTGACCCAATTATCTAATCTCGCCGTCAACCCCGGCGACGTCTACATTTCCGTCATTCCGTTCGAGATCGATGTCAATGTCGGCACATCCAACGTCAATGCGAGCTGGCTGCGCTGGGACCAGTGGGACCCCACGAATTATCCGAACTCGTCGTATCCCTGGCAGACCTATTGCAGCGGCGGCTACTGGATGACTTATGCCCAATGCGTGGGGCACGGCTACACTTGGAATCACACGCCTACGATCGACAAGACACTGTGGAACGGATGCGTGACCGACCGCGACAAGAGCTCCAACTACGATGTCACCTCGACCGCGCCCTCCTCTCTCGCCACCTCCTTCTACGCGGATCAGGATCAATCGTGCCCGACAGCCCAGATCCTCCCCCTGACCTACAACTGGACTGCGGTCAACAACACGATCAACTCGATGACCGCGCGCGGTGCAACCAACCAAACCATCGGCCTGCAGTGGGGCTGGTTCTCGCTGCTCCAGCAGTCTCCCCTCAATGCACCGGCGGAATCGATCACCGGCAACAACTACCAGCACATCATTGTGCTGTTCACTGACGGCTTGAACACCGGCAACCGCTGGTACGGTGACTTCTCTAGTACGAGCACACAGGTCGATGCCCGCATGAGCACCTTGTGCACGAACATCAAGAATTCAGGGGTCACCATCTACACCGTGCAGATCGATACGGATGGCGCTGGCCAATCGGCGGTCCTGCCGGCCTGCGCGAGCGACTCAAGCAAGTTTTTCATGCTGACGAGCTCCAGCCAGATCGCATCCGCTTTCAGTCAGATCGGAACCTCCATCTCCAAGCTCCACGTCTCCCGCTGACGCGGAAGTGGAGCCACTCACAAAAAAAGCCCGGCTGTTTCAGCCGGGCTTTTCGCTTCCAGGATTTCCCGGAGAGTTTAGTGAGCGGCCGGGGTGAACTTCGACACAATCGTCTCGACCGGCTTGAACGCCTGCTTGGCGAGGTCGTTGTAGAGGCCGGCGATCTTCTGCGATTCCGCAACGAAGGTCTCGTAGGCGGAACGGGCAAAATCGGTCTGTGCTTCCATGGCCTTGTCCAGCGACTTCACGCCGGAAAGCTTCTCGACAAAGGACTTGGTGTCTTCGAACGACTTCTTCGTATAGTCGCCATAGGCGCTCGCGATCGCCTGGAGGCCGTGCTGCACCGAGGTCGCGGAGGCAACGCACTGCTCGAACTGCTCTTTCCCGTAGTTCTGAAAGTCTTCAACCTTGAACATCTCGGAATCCTTTTCCCTGGCTCACGTCGGGAAGCCCCGGCTCCCTGACTTCGCCCAAAATTAGTGCAACGCACAAAAAAGTCAACAATCTTGTGCATCGCACAAAATTCGATGCAAATCGCAGAAATTCCCGGGGTTTCCCGCAAGGGTTCCTTAAGCTTTTGGAAACCGCGGCCCCCTACCCTGATTCCCTGGACGTGTTCACTTCCGCAAGCGGCCACAAGCCGTTTGAGAACATCACCTTGGCCAGAACAGCGGCTCGGGTCCAACGTCCCGCGCGGCGAACAGCAGCGGAGGGACAGCCTGAGCAGGTAATGATCCCGGGTTTATTGGGCACAATTTCGCCTCACGGGCCGGTGATCAAGTCAGAAACGGGGACGGGGTTCCATGCTTCGTAAAAACTTGTCTTCCTCGCGCTTGGCGCGGGTTGGCGTTTTCGGGCTTCTTACGGTCACCACCGCAGTCATCTTCACCACCGATGCTGCCGAAGCGCGGCGCCATCGCCGACACTACGCGCACCACCGGGTCCAGCGCGATGTATCCGAGAGCTCCAGCCCGAAATTCGCGTCCATCATCATCGACGGCAATTCCGGCGCGGTGCTGCAGGCGACAAGTCCTGACGGGATTCGCCATCCGGCCTCGCTGACCAAGATCATGACGCTCTATCTGCTGTTCGAGCGCCTGGAATCCGGCAAGATGAAACTCGACACTGAGATGCCGGTGTCCCAGCACGCTGCCGACCAGGATCCGACCAAGCTGAATCTGCGTGCCGGCCAGACCATTCGCGTTGAGGACGCGATCAAGGGCCTCGTCACCCGTTCAGCCAACGATGCAGCCGTGGTGATCGCAGAAGCGATCGCCGGTAACGAGGACGACTTCGCCCAGATGATGACGCGCAAGGCGCGCTCGCTCGGCATGTCGCGGACGGTCTACCGCAACGCCAATGGCCTTCCCAACGACGAGCAGGTCACGACCGCACGCGACCAGGCTACGCTGGGTCGCGCCATCCAGGAGCGCTTCCCGCGCTACTATCGCTATTTCGCGACCTCGACCTTCAATTGGCGGGGACAGTCGATCCGCAACCACAACCACCTGCTCGGCAGCGTCGAGGGCGTGGACGGCATCAAGACCGGCTACACCCGCGCCTCAGGCTTCAACCTCGTTACCTCGATGCGCCGGGGCAACCGCCACCTGATCGGCGTTGTGCTCGGCGGCCGTAGCGGCGGTTCGCGCGACGCCATCATGCGCAACCTGCTCGCCGAGAATCTCGAGAAGGGTGCAACCGTCCACACCGTCGCCGCGGTCACGGAGCGCAACGGCGCCGAGGCCAATACCGACGTCGCCGATGCATCGGATGCTCCCCGCTCCGCGCCGCAGGTCCAGGCCGCTGCAGCGCCTGCTCCCGAGGCTGCCCCGTCACGCCTTGCCGCGCGTCTGTCGACGCTGGCCACCGCGACTGCCGCCATGCCGCCCGCTCAGCCCAAACCCGAAGTTCGGCCGACGGAGTCCAAGGTCGAACCTGCGCCGCTCACCAATGGCGTGATCTCGAGCCAGCCGCTCTCCATCATCCCCGGCTCGTCCGAGCCGATGAAGCCGGTTCGGGTCAAGACGGTTCAGGTCAAGGCCGGCGCCGTGAAGGTCGCCTCTGCGGCCCCGGCTCAGGTCGCGCCGCCGGTCACCAGCACCATCCCGCCGCGTTCGGACGTCGCGGAAACCTCCGGCGCCATCGTCGCCAGGGCAGACCTCATCAACAAGCCGGAGGCGGTGAGCCAGCCGGAAGCGCCGAAGGCCGAGATTGCCCGCACCGAACTGCCTCGGCAGCCGGCCGGCTTCGGCACCGGCAACGGCATTCTCGGGGTGCTGCCGGCCGCGGCGCCCGCTCCCGCCGCTCCGAAGCTCGCGTCCGCCGAGCCGCCGCCGCAGCCGATCCAGATGAGCGCCACCACCAGGCCAGCCGTCACCCACAGCGGCTGGATCGTCCAGGTCGGCGCGCTCGATAGCGAGAACGAAGCTCAGCAGCGCATCGATGCCGCCCGCAACTCGGCGCGCGGCTTGCTCAGCAAGGCCGACCCGTTCACCGAGCCCGTTGTCGCCAAGGACAATCGCAAGCTCTACCGCGCCCGCTTCGCCGGGCTCGAGCGCGACCAGGCCGAAGCAGTCTGCCGCACCTTGAAGCGTGCCGAGATCTCCTGCATCACCGTTCGCAACTGATCTCCTTCCTCCGTTGCAGACCAAATGCCCGCGCCTTGCGCGGGCATTTTCATTTTGGGCTGCGGTGATGCCGAAGCGGTTTCGCGACAAGGCTGTTCCACGACAACCTCTCGTCAAGGATTTACGGTTAAAACTTTGCTTGAGGGGATCGACCACGCCGACACAGGCGGGCGACGGCGACACAGAGCAAACGGAGCTCACGCGGTACGGGCGTTTGTGGCGTGGTGCCGGAGTTAGCCGTTATGCGTGCGAAGCAGAGTATCCTTGGCCTCGTTTACCCGGGCAGCGAGATACGTCGAGCCCCCTTGGTCGGGATGGAGTTTCTTCATCAGGGCCTTGTGGGCCCGGCTGATGTCGTCGCGCCCCGCGCCCGGCTGCAGGCCAAGGATCTGATAGGCTTCCTCCGCCGTCATTTTGCTGCTCGCCGCCGTGCGGCGCTGCCGCCCTGCCGCATCGCCCTGCGCGTTCTGACGCCAAGCGGGAAACCGGCGGTCCAGATAGCTTTCAAGTAAGGCCACGCTCTCGGCGTCGAAGGTCGGGACCATCGCCAGCAGGCCGGCGAGATCGAACTCATCGAGACTGCGCCCGGCGTGAGGCCCCGCGACGATCTGGCCGGAAAGCTGGCCAGAGTCGTGGTCGAGCCGCATGTCCAGGAATGGCGAGCGCACCCGCGAGGCCTGCCCGGACGGGCGCGTCGCGCCGCCGCCGAACAGCCCTCCGACATTGCCGAAGCCGGCATTCGCCAACGGCGTCCAGCCGAGCAACCCGGCGCCAAATATTCCGAGGGGGATCGCAACCGCCAGCTCGCCGCGCAAGCCCGTGAAGGCTGCGACCGCCAGCGCCAGCACGCCGCCGCCGAACTTGATGGTGCGCGCCAGCACCGCCGGATTGGCGGAGCGGAACATCTGGAGCAGCAGGTAAAGCGTGATAACAGCGACAGCGCCGGCAAGCAGGGTCATGGCCGGAATATAGTCGTCCTCTCGTCAAAAAGCATGGCGTTCACTGCCGCCGGCCAGGCCGCTATTTCAGCTGGCTGATCAGCTTCGCCGCGCCGCTCACGCTTCCAGCCAATTTCAGCAACGCCTCACGTCCGCCGGCGGCATAGGCCGCAGCTGCCCGCAACAGCTCGCGCAGCTGCGCCGCCGCACCGGGATCGAACCGGCACCAGGCACCGCCAGTCAGGCGCGCGATCTCGCGGAAGGCCCGCTCGGCGACGGCGTCATGACCTTCCTGAAACACGAACACCGGCACCTTGAGCATGCCGAGTTCGCCGGCTTTGGCGCAGAGCTGGTCGATTTCTTCCTCCATGGCATCGCCGACGAAGACCACGGCCCTCACGCCGGATGCGACCGCCTCGCGCCGGGCCTCGCTCAGTACCTTGCCAATCTGGGTGTCGCCGCCGCGGCAATCGATCTTGCTCATCAGCGCCGCCAGCTTGGCGCTGTCGGAGATCCAACCCGTGGCGCGGCACTCGTTGAAGCCGCGATAATAGACCAGCCGGATGTCGAGACTGCCGAGCGCCGCGGCCTCGCGAAACATGTCGGCCTGGAGCGCGCAGGCCATGTCCCAGGTCGGTTGCCGGCTCATCGTCGCATCCAGCGCAAAGATCAGCCGTCCCTTCGCGCCCGGTGCATGCGGTGATAGTGCCCGCGCCTTGGCGACGAAGGCGGCGATGTCTTCCGCGGTTGAGGTCCCCGCTTGCGGTAGCGCGCCGTCTGCTTGCGCCGAGACGGCATCGCGACCGCGCGGTTTGATGGTTTCGCCCGACATCGCTTGCACCTTGCGTGAACGGCTAATGTGGTCAGCGCATGCGGCCCGGTCAATGCGCAAAGCCTCCGCGGGCGGGCGCCGGCGGAGGCTTACAGTCGAGCGGCGATGTCAGCTCTTGTACGTCAGCTCTTGTTGTACGTCAGCTCTTGGCAGGCGCCATCAGGGCGACCGGACCAGGCTCGAGGACCTTGGGCGGGGCCGATTGCGTGTCGACCGGCGCCACCTCGCTGTCCGTCGCGCTCAGGAACTTGTCGAGCATGCTCTGGATCGAGCTCTTGGCCGCATCCGGACCGGTGTCGCGCATGTCGTTGTGCTGGAATTCGGTCTTCACGACCTGGATGCCCGCCTTCTCGCATTCCTCGTCGGTCGGGAGCACGCCTGCGTCCGTCTTGAACTGTGGATCCTGCGAGCGGAACGAGAGGATCTTGAACTTGCCGGCGGTGACGAAGGGCACGCGCAGATTGTCGAGCGTGACGACCTTCTTGACTTCGTCCGGATACTGCTTGGCGAAGTACATCGTGATGTCGCCGCCCATGGAGTGGCCGACCATGGTCACCTTGTCATAGTCGGCGTTGGGCTGAACCTTCTTCATCTCCTGCATGGCGAGATGGATGTTGGCGACGCCGCGCAGGATCTGCGGCAGCCGGCCGACGTAGAGTTCGCCGGGCTTGGTCACCATCGGAGGATCGGTCGGCAAATCATGCTGCGGGCTCACGACCATGTAGCCGCGCGCGGCGAAGATGTTGGCGAGGAAGCCGTACTCGGTGTTCTTGACGGTGTTGCCGTGGTTGATCACGGCGACCGGCAGCGTGATCATGCCGGCATTGGCCTGCAGTTCCTTGTCGCGGCGCACCGCGATGTCTACGGGCACCGGGCGGTTGTCGCGCGAGGCATCGTAGAAGGTGATGGTCTCATGCTTGATCGCCCACTTGCTCGCCGTGAAATAGGCGATGCCGCAGAGGGCACTGACCGAAACCAGAACGGCAATTCCACGCTTCATTTTCGTCCTCAGCCTCAGGCTTTGCGGCCTGAATCCCTGTTGAAAATCGTGTTCTTCCGGGGCTCTTCGGCCCCTGGTCGCCTATTCCCTAATATATGTCACAGGAGCGTGACAGGAAGGCTAAATATTGTGAGCCGGCAGCCCTTTCATTGTGCGTCGCACACGGTTTGTGAGCACCCCATCCTCATACCGCTACGTCAGGGTGCAGGTCACCGTTGGACGCAACCGGTCTCGATTCGGTTCGATTTCGCAGTAGATGCAGGATAGAACGCGCCGGACGCGAGCCGGGTTCCCGCGACAGGTATTACCGGAACGGCTGGAACTGGCGCGATACCGAGGCGTCAGGCGCCGAGGATGTCGTGGACCTCAAGCGGCTTGTCGACCTGGCTGAACCACTCGGCCCGGTTGGCCGCGCGGCGGCGGCCGCGCTCGTCGAGCGGCAGCTTGAGCTGGCGGAGCAGGCTCGTCACCTCTTCCCGCGCGGTGAGATGGCCGAGATTGGGCCGCATGCCGAGCGTGGCCTCATCGATCTCATCGAGGGCGGTCAGGCCGCGCGGAAAAAATTCGCGGTACACGACACGCTCGGCGAAGCCATCGACGTAGCGGAATCCGAGTCGCAGCGACAAATCCTTCAACCCCTCGGCGACGAGTTGCTTGTTGCGGGAGCCGAGCATGGAGAGGCGGTTGCGCACGACGATCCAGTCGGTGGTCGCGCCATCGACCTGGCGGCGCTTGCGCCTGACGTCGCGTACCATCTCGGCATAGTGACTCTCGCCCGTCACCGCGTAGCTCGCGGGATCGACGGTGCCGAGCACATCGAAATCGAGGAAGCTGTCATTGATCGGCGTCACCAGGGTGTCGGCCATCGAATGGGCAAGCCGCATCAGATAGCTGTCGGTACCGGGCGTATCGATGACGATGAAGTCGAAGCTGCTCTCGACTGCCGAGACCGCCTCCATGAACTGCTGGAACTCGGAAGTCTCGTTCTCGGCAATCTGCATGGTCTCGCCGAGCTTGATGCAGCGATGCACCGGCAGTTCGAGGTCGAGCTTGGTGCGACGGGCCCAGGCGGCGCGGTTGTCGATATAGCGGGTGAAGCTTCGCTGGCGGCAGTCGAGGTCGATGGTGGCGACCCGCTGGCCGGCCTTCAGGAGCGCAACGGCAATGTGCAAGGCGGTGGTCGATTTGCCGGAGCCGCCCTTCTCGTTGCCGAGCACGACCACATGCGCCGCGCCGGATTGGCCTTGGCTAGCCTGCACAAGCATAGCGATCCTCAACACCCTGACGAATATCTTCGAGTTGGTCGCCTCTGCGGTCAAGTGAAATGCGTGACAGGTAATGCAAATCGCAGCGCGCCCTGCTTCATCATGAATCGCGCGCCATCTTTCATCTGCGATCCGGCCCACAATGTCGCAAACGTGCTGCGCCACCGTGCGCGGGATGCTGTGCCGCATCCGGATGCATGGCGTCCACGAGCGCCGCTTGTTAAGGTTAGCCTGCTGGCGCTGCGCCCGCGCCTTTCGTCGATTCCCAATCCGTCGAGTCCTGATGTCAGCAAGCCCATTGATCGCCCGCACGGTCCCCGCCCTGCGACGCGCCGTCGACAATCTCCGCAAGCGAAAGGCCACGATCGCGCTGGTCCCGACCATGGGGGCCCTTCACGACGGGCATGTGTCGCTGGTTCGTCTTGCCAAGCGGCGCGCCACTCGCGTCGTGGTGTCGATCTTCGTCAACCCCACTCAGTTTGCCCCGACCGAGGATTTTGGTGCCTACCCGCGAACCTGGAAGGCCGATATCGCCAGGCTCGTCGCCGAGGAGGTCGATATCGTCTGGCACCCGGGCGTCGCAGCCATGTATCCGGAGGGCTTTGCCACCCGCATCGTGCCGGAAGGGCCGGCGCTGGCCGGGCTCGAGGACCGCTTCCGACCGCACTTCTTCGGCGGTGTCGCCACCGTCGTCGGCAAGCTGTTCACGCAGTGCCGGCCTGATGTGGCGATCTTCGGCGAAAAGGACTTTCAGCAGTTGCGGGTGGTGATGCAGATGGCGCGCGACCTCGACCTCGGCGTCAAGGTGTTCGGCTCCCGCACCGTGCGCGAGCGCGACGGGCTCGCGATGTCCTCGCGCAACGTCTACCTCTCGCCCGAGGAGCGCCAGACCGCCACCGTCCTCTACCGCGCCATGAAAGAGAGCGCCGCGCGCATCCGTGCCGGCGATTCGATCGCGCCTGCGATGGGAGGCGGCGCCGAGATGATCAAGGCGGCAGGCTTGGCGCTCGACTATTACGAGGTCCGCCATGCCGAGACGCTGGCACCGGTCACCTCGCGCAAGGACGGCCCCCTGCGGATCCTGGTCGCGGCCAGGCTCGGCACCACCCGGCTGATCGACAATATCGCGGTTTAGAGCAGCCCGAGGTCACGCAGCTGGCGCCGCATCGGCTCCGGCATCGCCGCAATCGAGCCGGCCGCAGACTTGCCGAGATCGGCCGGCGCGGAATCATCGGTCAGATAGCGCCAGCCCTGGAACGGGCGCATCGGCCGCGGCGAGACCGAGATCACCTTCGGCTGCATCACGATCCGGCAGCGCCCGATGCCGTCCTTGTCGCGGAACGGCTCGATGCCGATGATCTTCTCGCGCGCGGCGATCTCGCCCTTGATCACCCAATAGAGCGAACCTCCGGCGAGGATTTCGGCGTCGCGCTTCGGCACCATGCGGGTGATGTGGATGTGACGTTGCGGCAGACCCTTCTTCTTGGCGGTCCGCATCCGTTCGGCCACCCACTCCTTCAATTCCTTGACGGAGTCGCAGCCGACGGCGAGCTTGATCAGATGGAGTGGCATGCCCAAGCATTAGCCGGGCAGCCACGCATTGGGAATGCCGATCTATTCATTATCCGCAGCCGGAGCAGCGGCCGATGCCGGCGGCGGCGCGAGCGGAACCGGTGCGGCTGCCGGCGCACGCGCAGCTTTTGGCGCCGGCGGCTTCTTCGCGGCCGGCGCTGCGGCCTGTGCCGAGGTCGCGGCCGGCGCACGCGGTGCCGCCGCTGCGTTTGCGGCCGGCGTCGCCTGACGGGTCGCCGCGGGCGACGGTTCCGGATTCATGATGCTCACTGGTGGCGTCGACGAAGCGCTCGGGAACTCGGCATTGGTCGGCTTGCCCGTCGGCACCGATGGCGGCATCCCGGCGAGTGCAGCGGTGACCGGCATCGCTGTCGCTGCTGCAGGCGTGTTCCAGGTCGGCGCATAGCGCGCGACCAGCGTGTCATAGAGATGGGAGTCCATGTTGGCCGCGACCTGCCGCTGGTCGGCCAGCGAGCGGAACGCGGCGCAATCGACCTGCGTGCAGCCGTCGCGCATCATCAGCACATGCGCGACAAGGCCGTAGCGATCACGCTCCAGCGACTTGCGCAGCACCTTCATGTCGATTGTCAGACTCTTCTCGGCCGCGGCGGCGTCGCCGAGCGCGGTCAGCCGGTCGATCCTGGCGGCAGTGTAGGAGACCGCCGCAGCTGCTGCGTCAGGCGCACCGAACAGCGCCTTCTCGCAGCCAGCGGCGACGACATCGCCGGCGAGATCGTCGAGACAGGACAGCGCCGGCAGGCTCGCGGTCACCGCACCTTGCGCGCGCGCTTCGGCTGGAGCGGACTGCGCTTCCGGTCCATAGACGCGCACGGTGGCGGCCCCCGCGATCGCGATCGATAACAGCGTGATGACGGTCAGCGCACCATTGGCGACCGATCTGTCGGCGCGCAGCAGCGTGATCAGGAGGATCAATCCGAAGAATCCGGCAGCCGCCAGCGTCATCCACATCGGGAGGGCCGGCGAACGCCAGATTTGGTCAAGCGAACTGGCCCATGCCCAGTTCATGCGCGACGTCCCCTCACGCGAGCAAAGAGCGAATGGTCAAGCGAGCACCGCGAGTCGGCAACTGCCCCCGCTCACCTTGTGAAGGTGAAGCAGGCCTTTTGACGGCGGCAGAATGCAATTCCCCGGGGTCGCCAATGCGCTGACGGCGTCAGCCTTCAGGAGAGCGCGAGCTGGCTTTCCTTGGCAACGCGCTCAAAAGCTTCGGTCGAGCTCTTGATCCGGTACTGGCAATCGTCGCCTTCGGTCGGCAGCAGGCGGATGACCTCATAGGCGCCGCTGGCGGCCGGACGCGCAACATTGCTAGCCGTGAACAGGACGCGCGTTCCCACGGGGAATTTGTGCTTCAACACCCTCTCCATTACTCAAACAGCGCCTGCCTCGCCCAGTGTCCCACTGCGATGGCCGGCCGGAAACCCGGGCCGCTATATAGCACGCGGCCGGTCGTTTTGGCCAGCGCCATGCCAGCATGGCGAGCGCACAAATTTTGCAGTTTTTTCAGAATGATAGAGATGGAACCAGCGGACCGATGATACCGCCGGGGTCGCTGGTTCAGGGGGCGTGTGGCAGGCCGGTCGCAGCTCCGAGTGAGGCGTCGCTCTGGTCGATTTCCGGATCATGAGAGCCGCCGGCCGACACGCGGTCGGCCGCACCCACCAGAGCTGCGATCAGGCGTCCTCGAATTTCGCGATGACAAGCGTTTCAGCCAGCCCGTCGCGCGTCCATTCCTGGAATGCCGGCAGCGCCATCATCGTTTCCATGTAGGCCCTGGTGTCCGGCGCCACCTCGATCGCATAGGTGCGGAAGCGGTGCACGACCGGCGCATACATGGCGTCCGCCGCGCCGAAGCGGCCGAACAGGAACGGCCCCTTCGCGCCATAGCGGGCGCGGCACTCGCGCCAGATCTCCTCGATCCGAGCGATGTTCGCCTTGGCGTCCGCCGACAGCGTCACGGGGCGGATCGGCCGATGCAGGTTCATGCCGCATTCGTTGCGCAGAGCGGCGAAGCCGGAATGCATCTCGGCGCACACCGAACGGGCATGCGCGCGCGCAGCGACATCGTCCGGCCACAGCTTCACTTCCGGGTAGCGCTCGGCGATGTACTCGATGATGGCAAGCGAATCCCACACCGTGATGTCGCCATCGACCAGCACCGGCACCTTGCCGGCGCGGCTGAAGGACAGGATCTGCTCCTTGTCCGCGGGATTGTCGGTGTAGAGCGGGATCAGCGTCTCCACGAACGGGATGTCGTTGGCGCGGAGCGCGAGCCAGGGCCGCATCGACCATGACGAGTAGTTCTTGTTGCCGATCGCGAGTTTCAGCGCAGCCATGTCACCAGTCCTTCCCGAGACGTCCTAGAGCGAGCTGCTTTTAACGCCATCGCCTGCCGCCAATCAATCGTTGCTGCGCCCCGTCATGCGTGGCAATCGTTGCGGTCCTTGCGAGGAGAAAGACATGAGCAGGCATTGGGTCGACATCGCTGCCGTCGGCTTCTTCATCATCGAATGGCTGATTTATGCGCTGACGCTGGAGCACTCGGCCTATGGCCGCGACAGCCTGTCGGCGCGCATGAACAGCTATCGCGAGGTCTGGGTACGCCGGCTGCTCGACCGCGACACGCGCATGGTCGACATGCAGATCATGGCCTCGCTCCAGAACGGCACCGCCTTCTTCGCCTCCACCAGCCTGTTCGCGCTCGGCGGCGCGCTGGCGCTGCTGCACGCCACCAACGACGCGATCACGATCCTGAGCAAGCTGCCGATCGACCTCAGCACCTCGCCCGCGCTGTGGGAGCTCAAATGCGTCGGCCTCGTGCTGATCTGCGTCTACGCCTTCTTCAAATTCGCCTGGGCCTATCGCCTGTTCAACTATGTCGCGATCCTGTTCGGCGGCATGCCGCCGGCCAACCGGCGCGACACGCCGGAGGCCGAAGCCCACGTCATCCGCACCTCGCGCCTGTTCGAATCCGCCGGCCGCCATTTCAATCGCGGCCAGCGCGCCTTCTTCTTCGCGCTCGGCTATCTCGGCTGGTTCGTCAGCCCATGGGTGCTGTTCGTCACCACCGCAGCCGTGGTGGTCGTGACCTGGCGCAGGCAGTTCGCGTCGAGCGCGTGGGCCGCGATGGCGCCGGAGGTCAACCTTGATGAGGGGATGAAGCGCAGTCATTGATCTCTCGTGTCCCGGACAGGCTGCAACGCGCGAAGCGTTGCGGCGCAGAGCCGGGACCCCGAGCAACACGGCACGGGCGCGGCGACATGGGCCCCGGCTCTGCAGCGCACGCTGAAGGAGCGCTGCGCTGCGTCCGGGGCACGCGAGAGGCGTGTGGTACACGCTCTCTCCTCCTCGTCATTGCGAGGAGCCCTTGCGACGAAGCAATCCAGAATCCCGCCGCGGAATTTGCGTGATGGGATTGACAGAGGGCGACACAGGCACGATGGCGGGAGCGCTACGACCCAAAATCCTTCGGGCTGAACGGCAGGTCCAGCACCTTCCATTCCCCATACAAATTGGCCGGCAGCATCTTGTAGGGCTGGCAGTTCTGGAGCGCGCTCATTGCAGACTTGACGATGGCCACGCCTTTCGCGGACGGCGGCGCTTCGATCAGGATGGGCTCGCGCGCCAGCGTGCCGTCGGTGGCGAACACCGCGCGCAGCTTGACATGGACGTTGTCGCTCGGCGCGACCCCGGCGGGCAGTTTGGCGCAACTTCGCAAATGACGACGGAGTGCCGCGATGACTTCGGCCGGCAGCCTGGCCGCGATCGAATCCTTGGCGTCGCCGCCATCGTCCTTGGGGGCATCCTTCGGCTCGGGCGGCAGCTCGGGCGGCAGGCCCAGCATGACCCCGTATTTGACTGTGACGTCGGGCTGGGGCGCCTGATAGGCCGGCGGCGCAGCCTGCTGCTGCGGCATCGCCTGAGGCGGCGTTTGCGGCGTCGGCTGAGAGTGCTGCTGCGGCTGAGACTGCGGCTGCGGTTGCACGTTGGCCTCGTGCTGCTTCGACGCCTGTGCGGGTTGCGGCTGCTTCTGCTGTGGCTCGGGCGAGGCGTGCGGTGACGACGATGGTGCCGCAGTCTGCTGCTCGGCCGCAGACTTCAACGCTGTGTCCGCCTTGTCGTTGAGATCGAGCTTGGGCAGCTTCAGGTCGGGAAGCGGCTCGGGCGGCTTCTCCTTCGCCGCTTCCTTCTCCTCGGCCTTGGCTTCCTCCTGCTTCACCTGCTCCGGCGTGACGATGTCGACCGTGACAGTCTCGGACGGCGCGGCGTGAAACGGATGGACCTCGCTGATCAAAACGATCAGCGCCACCAGCGTCAGATGCGCGATCGCCGAGGCCGCAATGTCCGTCCGTATGATCTTCCGCAGTTCCATCGACCGATCTTGGGTTGCCGTCGCGGTCCTAGCATACCGCGGGTCCCTCTCAATCCCATTTCGGCGCGAAGCCAAAGTCGGTCAGGCGTCCCTTCGGGGTGGCGAGCGCGGCGATCCGGCTCATCTCCTCCTCCGACAGCTCGAAATCGAAGATCTCGATGTTTTCCGACAGGCGCTCGACGCGCGAGGTGCGCGGGATCGCAGCGACATTCTGTTGCACCAGCCAGCGCAGGCAGACCTGCGCCGGCGTCTTGCGGTGGATGCGCCCGATCTCGGCAAGCCTCTGGTCGGTCTTGATGCGGCCCTTGGCGATCGGGCTGTAGGCGACCAGCGCGAGGCCGTGCTTGTCGCAGGCCGCCCTCACCTTCGCCTGGTCGAGATAAGGATGATACTCGACCTGGTTGCAGACGAGCGGCTCCGGCGAGACCGCCACCGCCTGCTCGATCAGCGCCACCGTGAAATTGGAGACACCGATGTGGCGGGTCAGGCCCATCGTCTTTGCATGCGACAGCGCTCCAAGCGTCTCCGCCAGCGGCACGTGGGGATTGGGCCAGTGCAGCAGCAGCAGATCGACGGAGGGAAGCCGCAGGCGTGCGAGGCTCTCCTTGACCGAGCGTTCGAGATCGTGGGGCGCGAAATGGTTGGTCCAGACCTTCGTCGTGAGGAACACTTCATCGCGACGCACGCCGGAGGCGCGCAAGCCATCGCCGACCTCGCGCTCATTGTCGTAGGCCTGCGCGGTGTCGAGGTGCCGATAGCCGAGCCGCAGCGCCTGCTCGACCACGCGCGCGCAGGTGCGCCCTTCCAGCTCCCAGGTCCCAAGCCCAATCGCCGGAATCCTTGCACCATTGGCCTCTACGAACAGCATGAGGAATCCCCTCTGTTGCGGCAGCCCCGTCGACATTATGGACCTCGTCCGGGATGGTTGCCAACGGACGTCAGTGCTATCGGGACGGATGTTCAGGGCAATGCTAACCGGAGGTTCGCGCGAGGCTTCAGGCCTTGACGTCACGCCTTGGCGAGCGCCTGGAACACGGTATCGGGCGCATGCGCGATCACCGCGAGCAGCGCGCGGGCCGGCCCCCGAGGAGCACGCTTGCCCTGCTCCCAGTTGCGGATGGTCTCGACGGGAACGCCGAGCTTGGCCGCGAACTCCATCTGGGTCAGGCAGGCGCGGCGGCGCAAATCGCGCACCGCGAGCGAAGAGGTGTCGGTCGGCGCGGCATTGGCCGCAAGCTCGACCGCCGACGGCTGGACCGGAAGTTCCTGTCCGTCCCGCAATTCAACGACCCGTCCGTCCGCCTTCAGCCGCAACCGCATGTCCAGTCCCCCAAGCGCGGCGATGATGCGGCAGGTCGCTTAAGTTCGGATTAAAGATGGTCTCGTGCCCCGGACGCTGCGCAGCCAGGACACGAGAGTGAGGATGCCCCCGCTGCCTCTCCCGTCATTGCGAGGAGCCCTTGCGACGACGCAATCCAGAATCCCACCGGGGAGGGATTCTGGATTGCTCACATGGGGATTTGGTGTGTCAAGGCGGTTTGTTCAGCTCTTTGTTCGATTGCAGGCCAGCTCTTCGTCCCGACCGTGGAGCACGCCATCAGGCTTTGGCAGTCGGGGCAGCGGGCGGATAACTCCTTTTCGTCAGGCGATCCAAGGGTCGAGCCGGTTTTTGCAATCTGGTTTGCTTGCCAGATCAAACTCACATTCGGTCGCC